>ERZ780139.211-NODE-211-length-62087-cov-4.377563_pt1 | contig 62087 bp, 78 predicted proteins | sample MGYA00511476_ERZ780139 | MGnify/ENA primary metagenome ERZ780139 (study PRJEB29588, sample SAMEA2158190) | human gut metagenome | biome: human gut; feature: human-associated habitat; material: faeces | place: Denmark | collected 2008/2010 ... | reverse complement strand
ATTTGTGTGTTAAGAGTAGAAAGATTGCGTATAACGAAGAAAAGGAAGAAACCAAAGCGAAACGCAACGGATAAGTCTTGATGCGCAATTATAAGTATAGTATTAAATTGTAATCGTAAATAAAGATGGAACAAAAGAAACATATTACAATCCCAGAGGATGTTGTTAATCCATTAGAGTATAAGAAGATGCTTGCTTTGGAAAGACACCCTATTATTCGTAACACTACCTATATAAGTTCAGAAGGGGATGAAATCAACATTGCTATGCTACCTCATAGGTTGGCAAAACATATAGAACATCTCAGTAGCAAAGAGCAAGAGGACATCTTGGAACTCAAGAGAAAGTATAATCAGATGCGGGCAAAGATAAGCACCGCAAAGTCTCTTGCCTTTGGGAGAGCAGGAAGATATGGAGGTAAGAAGAAAGAGGAGTTGGCTGTGTATAAGTTATCCCCTTTTGAGGAAGATATTATTGAGCTGCTTGGGCGTATGTTTACCGTAGCGGAGGTTGTAAAGATAATGGGCGAAGATAACGGAGTAATTGTCAACGAGGAGGATGTCAAGGGAATACTGAAGAAGCATATCGTTGAGATAGAGCGAAAGCGTGAAGAGTTCCGAAACCGAGTAGCAGATGTACGGTTGTATAACAAAAGACCGAGATTGGAAGAGCTTGCTTGGATGTATTCTAAAATGAAGAATAAGTATATTGCTCTCAATTCAATTGACTCTTACAACGCAATGCTTCGTACTTTGGAGCAAATACGCAAGGAAGCTGAAGGAGACGTTCTCAATATAAACGGAGTATTGGATGTCAATATCGAAGTAACAATACAAAATCATATTCAGAAAGAGATATTGCGTACAATAAACCTCAAAGAGATTATCTTGGGGCGTGTAGCGGCAAGAATGAACTATGACCCAAAGAAATTGATTGCTGGTTTACATAATAGCTACTATGCGAAGTTTGTCGATATATCGGGAGACTATGACGAGAATGCTGAAATGAGTTATCCTTCCAACTCAGCTTATGACTTTGCTATGATAGAGCGTACCGCTGGACGAGAGGTAATGGATGTCAAGGCAGAAGATGTTACCGAAGCGGAACACTCCTCAGCTACAAATGTCAAAGACTTGTTCTTGTCTAAGATACGCAAGCAAAAGCAAGATATGGAAGCACGTCAGGCAGGATGGGACGCAGAAGCCGAAAGGAAAAGACCTGTTGCGGAGGATGAAACTCCAATAGACCGTAGTACGAACGGACGAGGTAAAGACAAGATACCACCGAGCAAGACGAAGGCTGGGCAACGCAAGAATAAAGATAAGCCGTATGGTAAAGAGATAAAGACGAAGAAATAAATCATTGTAAAAGGCATGTAAATGATGTGTACCGTTAAACCATTCTACAAACATTACTTCTCACGGATAGATAAATGGGATGATAAGATAGCAAACAACTTCCTTGAGCTTGGCTACGCTGTTAGTATCGTAGTACCGTTGGAGAAAGTAAAGATATGTCAACTCATTTATCAGTATATCGAAAACGACCAAGGGCGTTGGCTTGCTAAGTCCGTTATGTTTGTAGATTTGAATTGGTACGTTCAATATAAAGCAAGGAGACTTGAGGAGCAATTCAGTAACGGAGCTTTGTCAATAGAGGACTTACAAATAACAGCTTGGGAGTTAAACAAGCAATATGATAATCTATTAAACAGTTAAAGTTATGGACATACAAAAGTTTATACAATACAACATTCCTGAAGTAGATAGTAGGGAAGAGTTTGCGAAATATAAGACGTTGAAGGAATGTCTTGCTGACCCGAAGCTATATGACCGTACTCAGGCAGCTTCTTTGTTTGACGAGTTCTTATATGTAAAGGATAAGTTGTTTGGGGAGGCAATGGACAATTGGTTAAAGAAACGAGGGAGTAAATAAATCAAGGTTTATTATAGTGTAATGATTATCCGTGCCCAAGCGAGGACAACAGAGGGCGAAAGGCGATTTTGTAACACGGAGCAAGAACAAGGAACAGACTCAGGGTATAAGTAGCACGATAAATCGAAAGAGCTTGCCGAAGAAGAAATGCGAATGCTTGTAATCATTACATAATTATTTTGAAAAGTTAATAAAATCTATTAAGCTCTGGACTGTGAAGTTCGGAGCTTTTTTATTGTCTTTTATGTTCATTTTGCTAAACAAAAGTTAAATATTGCCCAAAATTAAACTTTTCCCAAAAATAATTGGTAAAAAATTTTGCCGTTTCGCAAAAAGTCCGTACCTTCGTAGTGTAATTAAAACAATAACGATTAAAAAACAACAAAGATATGGCAACGAAAGAAGTTACATTAAAAGTAGAAAACAGATGGATGGATAGTTTGGAAAAAGCATGTCTAAAAGTGACATCACCATCAGGTAAAACTATCGTAATTTCCAAGATTGCTTTGTTTGACGTTAAGTTAAGCGAAAAAGTTAATGGAACTCTCAGGAGATTTGTCAGAGGAACAAAACTTTGGGACGAAGTTGATTTTGTTTCTAATGTTGATGAAATGAGAGATTTGTTGTCAATATCCAGTAGAATGTACTAATTTGTAAATAACAATAAAAATTGAACATATGGAAACTATAAAACTTACAAACAACGAAAAGAGCGTATTGGTAGCAATAGTAGCAAATGCTAAACAAGTAGGAGATAACGGAGTTGAGTTCATTCTCGCAGACGTAGCAAAAGAAATGGGCAAGAACATTCGTAGTATCTCAGCAACAGCAGGAAGTCTTGCTAAGAAAGGAATGCTGTTGACCGCTAATGGCGAAAGCTATTTTGACGGGGTAGTAACAGAAGCTGGACTTCATGAAGTGGAAGAAAGCGACAAAGTTAATCAAGAAGTAACAAACAAAAATCAAGACAATATGGAAGATAAGAATTTTGAATCACCAGTAGTGGACAACAGAATTGTTAAATTGAATGAAATAATCGGTGTTAGACTTGCAAGCATCAGCTCAAAGAAAAGACCTGCCGTAAAGGAAGCGAAGGAGCTGGCGAAGTATATCTTGGCTAACTGGGACGATGAATCACAGTTGCTCAAAATAAAGAGCGAAGATGTGAATAATGATATTGTCAAAGAAGTTCTTTCCAGCCGTCTTCAGAACTTCATAGATGCCAAGAATGCTTGCAAGAAGGCAGTTGAGGAATTGGAAGTACCGAAGGTTTACAAAGACGTGAACGGCAAGGAAATCAAAGCAGGTGACTTTGTTAAGGATTTGAGCACCGAAGGCAGCGAGCCTTGCGATGTATTTGATGAAGAAGGTGAGTTGGCGGTCAACGTTGATGGTACAACTGTTTACTTCTCAGAAATTGAGACAGAGAAGGTTTTTGAAATCGTAGATATGAAAGCGAAGGAGCCTGCTCAGCCCAAAACAAAGAAGACAGCGAGCAAGGCTGAAGCTAAGAAAACCGATAAGGAGAAACAGCCGAAAGAAAAGACCGCTAAAACTGCCCGCAAAGTGGGTGACGTTCATCCGAAGCACCCGACATGGGTATGGACGGAGTATGCGCCAGGAAAGTTTGATTGGCGTACCAATCCGAAAGATAAGAAGCAGGGTCAGCGTACCGATATGGCGGACAAAAAGGAGAATAAGCAGCCGAAGTCCAAAGCAGCCGATAAGAAGGCTGCTAAGGGCAAGGAAGCAAAGCAGGAAGTTTCGAAGAAAGCAGAGAAACCTATTTATACAATTGACGAGTGGGTTGCTTTGCCTACCAAACCTACAAGCACCAAAAGCAAAATGTCGGAAGCTCAGAAAGAAGCGTTCAAGCTCATCAACAAGGGTTATCGGATAACGGCTGATAAGAAGTTCTTTCAGAATGCTGAAGGTGATAACAAAGCATGTAATTGGGCATCCGTTGAGGCTATGTTGAAGCGTTATGGCATAGACTATGTCCCGATGGGATTGATTAAAGAGGACAAAAATGAAAAGTGATAGAATTAAGGAATGTAAGTTCAACAATTGTAAATTAAATCGTATATGAAGACAAAAGAAGCAAAGCAAAAGGAATTGGCTATTGACGTAGCTTTGGAGATAGTTTTGGGTTGTGACCGCTTTGACCGTACAGACCTAAGAGAGATTATTGACCAAGAAGAGTTTGACGTAGAAGAAATGAAGCAACAGACCAAAGACTATATCAAAGAGAATTTTCAAAGCAAAGATGAAAGCGGACATGTTGCCCCAACGGACTTTGTTGAAAAACAATTAGCATATTGGTACGAGCCATGGAAGTAACGGAAAACAAAATCATCAAGGAGTTGCGCTGGTTATCAGAGAAGATGTTTGGTAAGCAAAAGGCATACTATGATAGAATGTTAGCTGACGCAACTCCTATTCGGATAGCTCCTTTGTCGGAAGTATTTGACGAAGAAACAATCAAGCTCATAAAGACTCAAATCAGACCTGAGCCGAAACTCTGTTTCAAGAATGCTACGCTGCTTTGTACTATGTTTCCTGACCGTGTCAAATACGTTGAGGGTAAGTTTACTGTGGCTCATACGATAAGCACGGAGCATGCTTGGAATAAAGTCGGAGATAAGTACATTGATATTACTATGGAGATAGCGTTGGAGTGCAATCCAGCCGAAGAAGAATACATTGCTTTGGGAGAATATGATGAAAGCGAGATTTTGCCGTATTTGTTTGAAAGCAAGGTTTACGGAGGTATATATGAACAAAAATTTTTAGAAAACTATGGCAAAGATTTATCGAACAAACGGTGACGTGGAAAACGTAGAGCCGAAGAATGGAACGGACTTTCAGCTTGAAGAGCTTTCGGCAATCGTAGGAGGTTACATTGAGTGCTTGAATTTTACAGACGGCAGCTTGCTTATTTGTAACGAAGAAGGCAAACTAATGAATTTGCCCTACAATGAAAGAGCTACGGACTTGGTGAGAAAGAACGGATACAATGATTACATTGTTGGTGATGTACTAATTTGTAAGACTGGGGAGGTGAAGTGATGAAAATAGTTTATCTTGATATAATGTTAGGCGGTTTATTCGTAGCTCAACTGCCATACAAAGTCAATCCGATATTTCCAGCAACCGATAAGGAGTTGCGTGAATATGTCGTTTCCAAACGTCCAACGCTACGAAACAAAAAGTTTGTTATAGCATTTTCTAACAATCGTGTAATATGAGCAAAAGATTATCGAAGTACGGAGTAGCAAGGATTTGGAACGCTATCTTATGCCTTGCCTTGCTTATCATAATAATGAGAGCAGCGTACAACACTTGGAGTATGTATGGGCAATATACTTTGTATAGCTTTCTTGTATCCTTATTTATTCACGGTACGTTCAGCGGTATGATTTATCTTGGTATTGATTACCTGCTGCGTAAATTCATGACGAAAGATGTTTGATTTTAATAAACAATTCAGTTTCTCAGAAGCTGACTGTGATATGACGGATGCTTTGTTTGGTATATTTTTCATGAACCAACAAGCAAGAAAGCGTAATGAGGCTTGGGTTCAGACGAAACCTAATCAAAGAAGTGAACAAGGACAAAAACGTATAAATTTGTTAAAAGAACAAGCAGAAGATGTCGAATTTGAAGAAATTCAAGGTTAAGTTCTTTGGTAGCAAAAACCGTAAAGAACAAATCAAACAAGTTAAAAATCTTGTTGTTGAAGCCGAGAAGCGAGAACTGGTTGAGGGTGTACTCCGCCATAAATACGGCTACGAAGTTATCAACGGACTTAAAATTCACGATTATGAACCAGTGGGATAATTACGATGAACCTGACAATCCAAAAGAAGGAAGGTCAGTTGGGTACGGTTGTATATTGTTCTTTGTAGCTCTAATAGCAGTTGGTTGTTTACTCTTATTCGGGAGCTGCGAAGGGAACTGGAAGAGAAACGACCCAAAGGCAGTAACGTACCGTGAGAAGGTAAGTGATACAGATACTTCGGAGATATGGCGCAACGTCACCTATGAGCTTGTAAGTGTGTCGTATGATACTGTTCCGAAGGTACGGAGGGAACGAAGTACCATAGAGCCTGAAATATTAGCTCCGAAGGTTAATTACATACCAGATGACCGTGTTGATTTGAACGACTATCTTGGAGACATAGACGATGAAACGGATTGGAATTATACCGAGATAGGAGACCATGAGCAATCGGTATTAGATTATCATAAGATATATTGGGATAGCGACAAAGGATATTGGCGAAAACGTTAAATCTTTGGGCAAAATAGTTAAAAGGAGGAAGTTTACCAAAATTTCTTCCTTTTTTATTTTGCCGTTTGCGAAATAGTTTCTACCTTCGCTAACAGAAAACAATTAAACAATAGAAGTTATGGCAATTTATAGAGAAGGTTACAAAGCTATTGAAGCTATCGAAAGAGCAAGTAAAAGAATTTACAATGATGCTTGCGACTTCGGTGCTCCTACTAAAAAGGGAGACGATATTTGGAACTACGCTAAACAACTTTGCGATTGGTACGGAATAGAAGGAACGAGAAAAGAGAGCCGATATGCTACTGGCTGTACTCTTACTCAGGACGTGAAGCTGATAGATGAATGGGCTGTAAGTGATGAACGCAAGAGTTTAGAAGCGGCAACGGAGATTTATACAGTTACCTTCGTAACTTGTAAAGATGGTCAATGCAAGGGTATGAACGGATACATTTACATATCAAAGAAATGAAAACAAGAATAGCATATACAGTCATAATACTTGTAGTTGCAATAGTAGCTAATTGGATATACATAGATGTAGTTTGGGGAAGTTTCCGAAACTTTATGAACGCTTGTTTAATCAAGTCGCTTATCGGAGTAGTATGTTTGGTAGTTATATTGTTAGCAACGTTAATAATCTCAAAAATCAAGAAATAATATGGCACTTATCGTTTTGAACAAACAGGAAAAGAAAGATTTATTGGTATTATTGAAAAGCTCCGATAACGAGTGTTATGATAATATCATCAAGAAACTGAAGAAAAAGCCTATTTGGAAACGTGTCTTGTATGTAATTGACGGACGTTTTGGCAATAAGGTTTTGAAACCTAAATATCGGAAGTGGTGGAGATTATTCACCTACGGTACATTGGCTATCCTATTTATAAGGTTTGTAATGTTCCCGATATTAGATTGGTGGAGCGGTGTTGTAAGTTTCCTGAACTATGTAATTTGTGGTTGATATGAAAAAGGAAGAAAAGAAATATGAACATCCATCATTTGGAATGTTAAGTTTAAGCCGTATTCACGGAAAATCGGGATATTTGTTTGGTAGTGAAATACAATCTGATAACTTCATTGAGCTCACTCTTTCAGAAGGAGAAATGAACCGAGAACTATCAAATGATTGGTTTTATGCTCGCAAACCTTTATTCAAAGTAAAGATGTCGGCAAATCAATTCTCCGAGCTTATAACAACGCTTAATATCGGTTCAGGAGTTCCCGTCACCATAGAGGAGGTTTTGGGAGAAAGGATTGAGCAATGTACCGATATGGAGAGTAAAAAGACTTATACTCATAATCAATTCAGACAACGTATGGCGGAGCTGATGGTTGATATTAACAAGCGTTGGAAACAAGCCGAGAAGATTATTGATAAAAAGACTTTGACGAAGGATGACCAAAGAGAACTGAAATTGTTCTACGATAAGCTGACAACCGAAGTGAAGTCAAATATACCTTTCTTTGCTAAGTGTTTCCAAGAGGTTATGGACAAAGTTGTATTGGACGCAAAAACAGAGATTGATTCAGCATTGTTACGTGTAGTTGTAGATGCAGGAATTAAAGCACTTGGTATAGATGGAAACAACGAAGGCACAAAGTATATTAGCCAAGATTGATTGGGAGGTAAAGAAGCAAGAACGTTTCTTGAATTTACTACTCAGAGTGCAGAGATACAAACCTGCTGACCGAGAAGCGATATTGAAGAACGCTTGTTGGATAGATGGAACGGTTGAAACACAATCTCAATACGCAAGGAACAGAAGAGAAAAGTTGCTGAAGGCTTATCGGAAATTATATGATAAGTGGATAGTAGGCAAGTGAAACAAAACACATAGCAAGGTTGCTCGTGAACTCCAACCTTCGGGGTGATAAAAGACTTCGGAGGAGAAAGCGGAACTCACGAGCAATCATATTTTAATTGCCTGACGAAACGTAACAATACCAAAGATAACCGCCAAAATAATTTTGCTATAAGGGGGTGTTTAGGGGGATATTCTGCGTGAGCGTACATGTACATACGTAAGCAAAAAAAAACTTTCTTATCAGAAATAAAGACATAACAAATAATTGAGAACTTTCTTTGCTACTTTCTTTGGTTCATAAGGGGGTAACCATCAAAGTTATCCTACCCAGTATGTATCAAAAATTGTAAATATGAATTGGATTAAGAAATTTGCTCAGTGGCTTCTATCGGAGGAACTTGCCGAAGAAAGGAAGCATTATCAGAAAATCAATGACGACCTACGAGCCGACAAAGAAGCGTTGGAAAAATCGAACGAAGGTTTGAGGCGTTTAGCATTCGGGAGACGTAAACACCTTGTATCGCAATTAATGCTTGAGTGTATAGTCAAATGCCTACCTGACCCAAATGCTGTAGGAACAGGAGGCATAACCGCTTCGGACATCAAAATGCGTAACATGGGGTTTGTAGATGAACTTGGTGGAAGGAAGTACGACCATAAGTGTTTCGTCAAGGAAATAACAGCTCACGAAGGAGAGCGAGGAGCGATTGTCCACATAACCGACTACAACATGAATATCTTCATTCCGCTGAGAAAGGAGAATGTCAGTTATGAGGTGTACGGTGTTCAAACCGCAATTGAGACGTTCTTCTGGGACTTTTATGGAGCAGGGTTAAGGATGTTAAGTGCGGAAGCATGGGCGATGGCTACGGAGTTCATCAGGGCACAAAACAATGTATTGAAAGAATTTAGAGAACAAGGATTGTTATGAAAGTAAGAGTCAGTCAAATACCCGAAGAAAGCGGCAAGCCGAAGTATCAAAAGAAGATGAAAACCACGACAAAGAAGGCAAAGGACTTCGATGACGAGGAAGATGATGACGACTTTGGAGAGGAGCCTGAGGAGGACGAGCCGAAACGGTTGAAGAAAACAATGATTAACTTCGGAGAGGAGGGAATTGTTATATCAGCCTACGATTTGAACTGCATTGAGAAGGATATGCGATTTGTAGAGAAACCGACCGCTCACTGGGAGTTCGGTATCACGATAAACAAAGGACTCAATCCAGGACAGTTTATCAACAAAACGGACTTATCTATGTGGTATATCAAGGAGGAAGTCAGAGACCGAAAATGGGACAGACTGATGGAACTCCTGAAATTAGAAGGTCTCAACGTTATTGAAGTGTAAGTAAACAGTTATAGTACCGTTACATTTTGTTAAATTTAATTGTAAAGAAAAATGAAAAAGTATGAATTGGTAGCCGCAGTGGCTAAGGAAACTGGGATGACCCAGACAGACGTGAACAAAGTAATCGACGCAATGTGTCCTGTAATCGTAAAGGCTTGCGTTGAGGATGGTGACGAAGTGAACCTGCCTACGCTTGGTAAGTTCAAACAGAAGGTCAACCCTGCTCGCAAGGGCATCAATCCGTTGACCAAGAAACCGATGGATGTGCCTGAGAGTCATACGTTGAAGTTCACACCGACAACAACTATCAAGAAGGTTATTCAGCCCAAAGCAGCAAAGAAAGCTAAAAAGTAAGCGAATACCCGAATGACGAGAGAACGGAGATTGGCGAATAATGTTTGCTTTTCTCTGTTTCTTTTTCTCCCAAAGTTTGTAATTACAATTTAACAAAAGTAGAATGTAATGAAAGCAATAACAACGAAAGAAAAGTTACCAAAGTTTCTTGTAGTGAATGCCGAAGCTCCGAGCAAGCCTTGGAATAAGTATTTGCTGAAACCTTACGAGAAAGGTGAAATTGTGAAAGTCGCTCCGTTTGAAGAACAAGTATCTCACCCCAGCGTTGGTTCAACTCCTGAACAGTTCCGCAAAAGATACGTTGTTATATATCGTAAAGATGAAGAAGGCAAATGGACGCTGAAATATACACAAGGATGGGAATCATTTGATTTATTAACAACAATAAAAAAGAAGTAGTATGAAACGTTTGAAAAGATTTATTTTGAGCTTATTGCTCACGAAGCAAGAACGAGTTATGATTTGGAACGCTCTTTGGTTCTCTAATCATACCTACAGGAGAAGGGGAAATGTAGATGGTGCTGCCGCAGTACAGATGGTGATGAACAGAACTGAGGGGTTGATTGTACCGAAAGGCAGAAAATACTCCGAGAAAGAACTTGTCGAAATTGTTGAAGGAATTATCAACGAAGCAGCAAAGGCAAGCGAGGAAGTAACAAGACATGTTGCCCGCCAAGAGTTCAACAAATGCTATCGGAAAGGTAGAAGCGAAAGAACGCTTGAAGAGATTGCTGAACCACTCAGACCTTTCGGCAGAGCCGTACACGTTGAGGAGAAAGACGGCAAATTGGAAGTTGATATGGAACTCAACGAAGGTATGGAGATTGACCGTGAGAAGTGCGAAACATGCGATGCTCGTGAAGGATGTATTATCTTCGCTATGATATTTGGTCACGACAAAGAAGAGGATGCCGAGGGCAGTGATTCAAAGCCGACTGAAGGCGAAGATACCGAGAAGGAGGAGAAGAACGAAGAGCAAGCACCCGAAGGCACTGAAGGACATCACGAAGCTCCGAAGGAAGATGAGGGCAAATAAAATTCTTTGATTGTCTATATAGAAACCGTGCGGCAAGGTTAATAATTAAGTCACACGGTTTCAACATTTAATAACAAGATATGATAAAGAGTAATTACATAGTATTCGACTGCGAAACAGGTGGGTTATATGAGGATAAAAATCCAATAACCCAATATGCTGCGGTTGTTCTTGACGGCTCTACTTTGAAAGAGATAGACCGTTGGGAAACATTCGTTAAGCCTTATGCTGATTTAGTTATCGAACAAGATGCGTTGGATAGAACTATGGTGAGTATGTCCGATATAAACAAGGGCATGAGTATTAAGGAGTTTATTTCAACCGCTACGGAGTTCTGGGAAACTCATAGAGCGAAGTCCAAGAAGAAGGAAATGGGACGGCTTGTACCAGTAGGTCATAATGTTCCTTTTGATATTCGGTTTTTGAATTACGCTCTTTCTCTTCAGAAGAAGGATGATGTCGAGTTTTGGATGTATCCGAATATCATTGATACCTTTCCGCTTGCTAAATTAGCGTGGGGAATTAACGGAGACGAGAAAATCAACTTGGGAGCTTCTTGCGAGAGGGCAAAGATACGACTTACAGATGCTCACGGTGCTATGAATGACGTAGAAGCGACAGTCGACCTTCTACGGTGGTATATGCGTAAACTCCGAGCGAAGAAAGGAGAAGGAGCGGCAGAAGCTACTCAGGGCAGAGCGAAGGGTGATGAGTTCTTTGAGTTCAAATGTGGAGCAAAGTAACTTCCCAAAGTTTATAAGAACAACGGAGCAAAACTGGTTGTGAGAAGTCGTAACAAAAATGGTAGTGTAGAGTGCGTTGAACTATCTACTTAATAGCAATGATTGCTCAGTTCTTATTCAGAATAAACAGTTATAGTATCAATAAATGTAAATTAAAATCGTATGTCTGAAACAAATGAAACTCCGAAACGTAAACGGAGAACAAAAGAAGAGATTGAAGCTGCTAAGGCAGCAGGAACTTACAAGCCCAGAACAAGGAAGAAAGTTGAGGAAGCTCCGAAAGAAACAAATGCTGAGCAGAAGGCTCCTGAGGAGTTCCAAGCAAAACCTACGAAGCTGCCTGCTGAACAATCCGTTCTGATTATGGCTTGCCTTCAGCCTGAGGTATCAAAGAAAGCTATTGAAGCCGCAAAGGAGAAAGGTATTGAGGTTGTAATTCTTGAAGACCGAGTAATTCACGACTATCTGAGCGTCAGAGACCGTGAAGGAAAAGAAGAGAGAAGTTTGGGAGACTTCCTGAATGACACTTCCAATCGTTTACATGCTGAAGACCAATGCGTAAAGTTATGGATGATACTTACGCACGGTCAGCCGATTGAGAATGCAGAGCAAAGAGTATTCACGAGAACGGAGGTTGTTAAGGCGACCAACCTGACTCATAATAAAGCTGACCAAGTCTTTCAGTTACTCCGAGCCTTCGGAATGTTACGTTTCACGAAAGGAACGCACGAGTTTGTTCTCAACTTCAGCAAGAATAAATGTCACGATACTATCAAGACAGAAGTTCTTGCGATGTGTAAGGCGATGAACAACGACATTCTCCGTTACAAGGCATCAATCGAAGCCGATACTGAATTGACGAAAGAGCAAAAAGATGAACTGTATAAAGAATTACAAAGAGCCGTTGACGAGACAATCGAGTATTAACCAAAAACGGACATAAAAGAGTTTGAGAGCTAACAGGGTGTAAAAGCCTTGTTAGCTTTTGTCGTATAAAGAGGATTGATATGATAGCAACAGTACCAGACATAATTGCGAAAGCTCCTGTAACCTTGTTACAGTCTCCGATGCATCAATTGGAATGTCTCAATATAGTAGATGAGATAATTGACGGCATGGACGATAAGGGAATATTGGAGCTCATGCAAGGTTCAGGAGGAGACTTGGATTGGGTATTAGATAACTTGATGAAAGACACTTATCAGGTTATGTACACTGGAGACCCAAATATTGACTTCGCTCCGAAATATACCGAGAGACTTTCACAGTCAATCGAAGAAACATTGCGTACACGCAACCTTACTTACTTTATTACTTCGGTAATGCCCGACTTCCAATTGTCTTGGCATCATTTGGAATGGGGAGATTTGGTACACCGATACAATAAGTTATGTATCAACGCTGCCCGTGACCACGGTAAATCGTATTACTTCTCAAATGCCTATTGTGCGTGGAAGCTCTATTCTTACGCAAAACCAAAATCAAGTGTATTCTCTGCCCGACCTACGAAGAGCAATTCCAATCGTGGGTATTTGTTTAGCTTCTCACTCCAGCAGTCCGTTGACCTTATGGAGATTTTGAAAGGAACAATTGAGAGCAATGATATTCTCAAAGACAGACTGTATCCTGATTCAAGAAATAGCGGAGCGTGGGCGAGTACGAACATAGTATGTAGGAACGGAGCGAGGTTGACGTGTAAGGGATTTGGGTCATCAGTACGTGGTGCTCACCCATACTGGATAGTAGTAGATGATGGACTGAAAGATAACGTCATATACAGTGCCCTACAAAGGCAGAAAAGTATAGACTATTTCCACGCTGTTATTATGAATATGCTCGTGCCAGGAGGACAAATCATTGTCGTTGGTACTCCGTTCCACGCTTCGGACTTATACGGAGACTTGAGAAGCAAGAGCATATTTGCTACACATAATAAGAAGGGTTGGTTTGTAATCGAATATCCTGCTATATTTCCTGACGGACGTATCTTGTGGCCACAGCGTTGGAGCTTCTTCGATTTGATGGACAAGAAAGCAACGCAAGGTAACATCATCTTCAGCCGTGAGAACTTATGCCGACCTATTACCAATGAGGCTTCTATTTTCCCATTGAAAGTTTTGGAGCGTTCTTTGGTACGTATGGAGAACTACACGTTGGTACGCAATCGTGATGACTTCCCGATTAAGTTTAACAAGGTAGTTACAGGTTGTGACTTCGCAATATCAGCTAACGTAGGAAGCGACTACACTGTATTCACAACTTGGGGCGTTGATGACGAAACAGGAGAGCGTTGGTTGCTGAACTTCTACCGAGACAAGGGCAAGACCTTCCACGAACAGATGCAAATATTGAAGGGAATTAACGCAAGATTCAGACCTGATAGCATGGTGATGGAGCAAAACACATTCCAACAGATATTCGTTCAGGAAAGCGATAAGCAGGGATTGCCAGTTATAGGACATACCACTGGAATAGATAAGTACGACTTGAAGACAGGATGGCCAGGTTTGGCTATTGATTTTGAGCGAGGTAAGATACATATACCAACTGGAGATAAGTATTCACAAGACGTGAAAGATTTGATTTTCTCCGACCTTGGTTCAGTAGCCTTTACCGATAAAGGACTTGAGTCAGTAGGAGAACATGACGATATTTCATCCAGCTTCTGGCTTGCTAAATTGGGAGCTAACTTGATAACCACGGGATTCAAATATACTTTCTTATAACCCAGAGTTTATAAGGGTAAACTGTAAATCAAATTGGTATGACTAAGAAAAGTGAGAGTGAAAAGAAACCGTTTTGTAATTGCGTATCTGTAATTGTTACGCATCTTGGAGACTACTCCGAGAAATGTTATCAAGTAACTGACGGTCAGGGCAGGAAAGGTTTTATACCAAAGTCAGCTGTCTATTGTAAGGACGAGTTCAGTCAAAGGCGAGCATATTATATTGCTATATGGGCTTTGAGAAGAACTGTCTTGGGATATTCCCAAACTAAGCGTTGGGGAAATTGGGATGCTGAAAAGCAACAAATTGTAAACTGTTTTAGATTTAATAACAATAAAGAAGATTTGGACATGAAACAAAGAAAAGTCAAGATGATTTTGAAGGATGGGGGTGAAGCTCCTGTCTATGCTACTCCGAGAAGTTCAGGAGCCGATGTGAGAGCGAATGAAACTTTCACTATTCAGCCGAACGAACGCAAGATGATTCACACGGGTATTTATATGCAATTGCCCGAAGACATGGAAGTTCAAGTAAGACCGAGAAGCGGACTTGCTATGAAACATGGTATAACTTGCGTGAATGCTCCTGGCACTATTGATAGCGATTATCAAGGTGAGTGCAATATCCTTCTTATCAATCACGGAGACAAAGAAGTGAGCTTTGAGAAGGGAGAGCGTATTGCTCAGTTTGTATTCGTAGAGAATGTTGTTCAGGCAGACTTCGAGTTTGTTGAAGAGTTCTCCGAGACTACGGAACGAGGAGCAGGTGGATTTGGACATACTGGAACTAAATAAGGATGTACGTGAACGGTTCATTCCATATGATAAGCAACGGAGGAGGTTTGGTTGTAGGCGTTGATTTCGCTAATCATTCAAGCGACTTCTCCGTTGCTACTTTACGCATAACAGTAGCAACGGAGTTTTTGAAATCGTGGAAAGTAGCATAATCGGCAAGGGTATTCCTGACGATGATTATAAACAAAAGGTTTTGGATAATTATGAAAAATTTTGCAATCAAGAAACCGTTGAGCAAAAATCAACTTGACGATTTGACTAATGGGCTTGTTAATGCTATGCGTTATTCTGACCCAAATGTTGAATACCCAAGTTACGATAAGGCGAAACAAGATGATGGGGTAATGGCTGAATGGTTTTATCCCATTTTCAATGGTACCAATGACTTCTCCGAGCTTACAGCCATTCATATGTACACTACTCAGGAAGCTACGTTTGAGGACGTAGGTGAGCTGCTATTGGGCATTGCTCTGACTGAGATGAAACACTACGATAAGCTGTCAGACTTTATCCGAAAGATAGGAGGAAAGATTGACCAGAGATATAACAACTCAGGCGTTACCGTAGGAAAGACCGCAAAAGAAGCTATTGAAATAGCAATAGGTGCGGAGGAGAAAACAATTGACTTCTATGAGAACTTGCAAAAGAAGCTCTTGAAGTTACAAGAAACGGAGACAATCAAGATAGCTCTTCAACTGCTTGCTAAATTAGTAGCGGATGAGGTAGTTCATCTGAAACTATTAAAAGAACAATTAAAGAATGATTAACAAAATGAAATGTAACGGTATTGATTTGTTAGCAGACTACGTGTTCTTGTCCAAATACTCTCAAAGACGAGAGGATGGACGACTTGAACACTGGGATGAAACTATTGACCGTATCTACGAGATGCACAAGGTCAAGTTGAAACAGTTAGGTCTGCTTGGTGAAGAAACGGTTGCTATGATAGAAGAAGCAAAGCGTTTGGAAGTTGATAAGAAAATTTTATCTTCCCAGCGTGGACGTCAGTTCGCTTCTCCTTTGGTAACGAGTGGAATATTGAAGCATGAAGCCAAGTTATACAATTGCTGTTCTACCTACGTTGACCGCGTAGAAGTATTCAGCGAAATCATGTATTTGCTTCTTTGCGGTTGCGGTGTCGGTTATTCCTTACATAAAGAGTATATTGACAAGCTGCCAATAGTCAAGCCGTATAACGGAGACCAAAGACCTCAATTTTTTGTTGAAGATAGTATCGAAGGCTGGGCTGATTCAATTCGAGAGCTTATGACGGCTCTATTTGAAGGCAAGTCCGCTGATATAGTCTTTGACGCTATCCGACCAGAAGGAGCGTTGATTGACGGTAAGTTCCTTGCACCTGGCCCAGAGCCTTTGATAAAAGCTCATAATCATATCAAAGAAGTCATGAAAGTCGCTCAAGGCAGAAAGCTCACGAGTATCGAAGTTCATGACATCATTTGTTATATAGCCGACAGCGTTGTGAGCGGAGGGGTGAGACGTTCTGCTATGATTGCCTTGTTCGATAAAGACGATGAGTTGATGCTCCGAGCTAAGACAGGAAGCTGGTGGACGGACAATCCTCAAAGAGCTATGGCAAATAATAGTATTCTTGCTACTTTATCTGACCCATTGGGTTACGAGGAAATGAAAGACAAGTTGCAAGTCATTCGTCAGTTTGGAGAGCCAGGATTTGTAAACGTAAAGAGTTTCAAGTACACGGTCAATCCTTGTGGAGAGATTGTTATGGAGCCTGCTATCAACGGCAAGTCTGGTTTTGCGTTCTGCAATCTTGTAGAGATAAATGCCGAGCGAGTTAAAACCAAAGAGGAGTTTTTGGAAGCGTGTCGTGTAGCTTCGTTCGTAGCCACTGTTCAGGCTCTTTATACTGACTTCAAATATCTGTCTTCTGCTTCACGAGAAATAGCCGAGCGTGATAGAGCTATTGGAGTGAGCATAACAGGCATATATGCCAATCCTATCCTTCGGGGTGAGGTATTAAGAGAAGGTGCGAAAGTAGTTTCAGAAACCAATGCGGAATGGGCAGCAATCTTCGGGATAAATAAGAGCCGTACTTGTACAACAATTAAACCGAGCGGCAATGCTTCTTCTATTCTTGGTTTGTATTGTAGCGGTATTCATCCAGCTCATGCTGAAAAGTATTTGCGTAGAGTTCGCATCAAGACTTATAGCCCAGAGTTCATTGCGCTGAAAGATACTCCGTTGGTGAAAGTTCTACGAGGGGATGAAGCAGTGATAAGTTTCCCAATTGAGTCCGATGACCCGAATATGATATTCAAAGACGAGGTATCAGCCGTTGAGCATCTCAAGTTTATCGGTATGGTAAAACATTATTGGATAAACAAGGGGAGCGTGAATACCAAAGCCGTTGCTAACAATATATCGGCGACTGTCGAGGTAAAAGACGATGAGTGGGACGAAGTAGCAGCTGTTCTGTTTACCAACGATTATCTATTTACTGGCGTGAGCTTGTTACCGAAGATGGGAGACCAAATTTATGACAATGCTCCGTTCCAACGTTTATCTTCTAAGGAAGTTGAAAGTGAGTACAATGCTATCAAAGAGTATCTTGATACCCACGAAGTAGATTTCAACGAGATAATGAGCGACCGTGAGAACTTCTATTCAGGCGACATGGTAGCCGTAGGATGTTCGGGAGGAGCCTGTGAATTGAAATAGATATGAAGATTGAAAGTTTTATATTAAGTATTCTCAAGAAGATTGAAGAGTCATGGCCAGGAGTTATTTGCTATGCTTATAAGACTGGTAATGCTCCGATGACCTACGTTTGGTGGGAAGTCTCCGTTTCAGATTTTGATTTGTATATGCACGATAAGCGTTTCAAAACTCTTACCAATGCTTGGCATAAAGCAGCGAAAGCTCAAGGTCATAAGATAATCTTTGTCTGCGGTTGGAAGCCTACGGAGGAGAAACTTGTCAAACTGATGGAAGAGGATAACTTGATATTGAACGTGTAATTTAATTGTCTCATTTAAGTATGATTTGGGAGGAGCCACTTGTGAAAGTCGCTCCTTTCTTTTTAACAAAAGTTAAATTTAGCAAAGTTTCTTATAAAAAGTTTTGCGGTTACAAAATAAGTTCGTAACTTCGTACCAGATAATCAATATAACAAAGTCATGGGAGCATTTATACCAAGTAAATATCAAAGAGCCGTTTACATCTATATTGAGAAGGGTAAAGGCAATGCGGTTATAGACGCAGTAGCAGGTTCAGGAAAATCTACAACGATTGTGAATGCGTTGAAACTTATTCCGAAGAACAAGCGAGTATTGTTTTTGGCGTTTAACAAGGCAATCGTAGAGGAACTGAAAATCAAAGTAGGCAATCTCAATAACGTAGATATTAAAACGCTACATAGTTTGGGAGCTTCGGCAACTATGCGAGCTTTGAACTCTCAAATTCAGGTTGATAAATATACGGCTTGGGTGAATAATGGTATCAAATACTCTTCCCTTTCTCCGAAGTCAGACCTGTTACCTGAACAGATGAATACGTGGAAGCAAAATATCTTGAAACTCATTGACCTTGGTAGAGTGAATTTGGTTAAGTCCGAGAAGGAATTGGAAGAGCTTGCTTGGAAACATAATATTGATTTAGAAGATAACGAGGTTGACATTGCTATTAAGGGTATCAATTGGGGAGAAAGGGAAACGCAAGTCATAGACTTTACAGACATGATATACTTCCCGAACGTTAAGCAAATAAAGATGTTCCAATATGATTGGGTATTTATAGACGAATGTCAAGACCTTAATGCTGCTCAAAGAAACTTGTTCTTGAAATGCTTGAAACCGAATGGAAGATTTGTAGCCGTAGGAGACCCACGTCAGGCAATATACGGTTTTGCTGGAGCGGACGTTGAAAGTTTCAATCTTTTGAAGAGACTTCCGCACACCGTGAAACTTCCTTTATCCGTATGTTACCGTTGTGATGGAGACATAATCGGTATGGCCAAAGAGATAGTGCCTCAGATAGAAGCAAGAGCAGGTGCACCAGCAGGTGTAGTTAGTCGGGAGAGCGTTATGGCGGATGTTAAAGATGGCGATATGATACTTTGTAGGGTTTCAGCTCCGTTGGTTAAGTTATGTATGCAATATATCGGGAGAGGGGTGAAAGCGTATGTGAAAGGAAGGGATATTGGAACCAATCTTATTAACATGATAAAGAAAACCAATCGCAAGCAGATTAAGGACGTAATGGAGAGACTTGAAAGGGAATTATCACGGATAATCGGAAAGGTGGTAGCAAAGCAGGGATGCACCGAAGCTGAAGCGAAGGAACATGAAATGTATAAGAACTACGAAGATAAGTTGAAAGCAATCGAAGTCTTATCAGAAGGTTTGGTAACTTCCCAAGAAGTCATTGACCGCATAGACATGATTTTCTCCGATGATAATAAGAATGGTATTTGTTTGAGCACAATTCATAAATCGAAAGGATTGGAGAGCGACCGAGTATTCATCATATGCGAGGATAAGTTGTATTTGAAATATTGTATGACCGTACCTTGGATGGCGGAACAAGAACGAAACCTTGTCTATGTAGCGATAACAAGAGCAAAACATTTCCTTGGTTTCATTCAGGACTTCGTAGCATAACAGATATAACTACCTAAGTTTTAAGAAATTTGTATTATGGCAGTAGTAGGTTTGAAATTAAAGGTTACGAAGGAACAATCAGCTGAATTTATCAGGCTGATGAAGCAGGCTGTATTCTCTTCCGAGAATCAAGTGGATGATTTCGCAGAACCAGTATCGAGATTGTTAAGCGAGTTACAAGCGGATATAACAATTGAGGATGGTTCTATCAGTTTGGAAAATCTAAGGATTGATTGCGGAAAAGCTGATGCGGAGAGTTAAAATTGTGGTGAAAAGTTAAAAAGCGAGAATTTTCCAAAGATTTTTCGCTTTTTATTTTGCCGTTTCAAAAATACTCCGTACCTTCGTAGTGTAATTGTAAATAAAGATTGTAAATCAAACAGTAAATTTCAAAGAATATGGAAGCAACAAATCAGAATTTAGACAGCGTATTAAAGAAGCTGAGAAAGTTACAAAACCTTTACGAAGGTGCAAAGAAAATCAACTCTGAAGGAGAAGCGAACGCAGCTGCTGCGGCAATCCAAAGACTTCTTACCCAGTACAATTTGTCGATGGACGAGATTGGAACGGATGAAGAGAAAGCAAAAGACACCGTGCTTGAAGAGAAAGTGGACGGATTCACTTACAAGAGTATCGGAGGTGAATGGGAGTTCCGTTTGTTATACGTTCTTTGCAAGTGGAATTTTTGTAAATGTTTCCAAGTAGGAAACACTTACAAGAGATTGATGATTTTCGGTAAGAAAGAAAACATTGAAACTGTTAAGTGGTTGCGTTCTATGCTTGCTGAACGTTTCGTATCGTTCTCCAAAATTAGATTCAAGGAGTACAAGAAAACCATGGAGTACGCTATGAAGCCTATCAGTATAGATAAGTATCAGAGAAGTTACTTGATGGGCTGTGCAGCTGGGCTGGATGCTAAGCTGAAAGAAGAGAGCGACCGAGAAAAAGCGAAGAATGCCGAATTTAGAGCGAAAGTTACCGCTTTGGTGGTTCGTAATGATGCAGCCGTTACCGAGTATATTGAAAACAAATACAAGGTAAAAAGAGGCAAAGCAAGAAGAAAGAACTTTGATTCAGCCAGATTCTTCGGGTTCATAGACGGCAAGAACACGGAGATTCATAAACAAGTAAGTGCGGGAGCGAAGAGTCAAGCTGATGGAGTGAAATTGCTTAAATAAACCATATGACTTTGATTGTGATTATGGGGGTTGTCCTTCGGGATGGCTCCCATAGTTATTTTACGCAAGTATTAAGTCTTATGAAAAAGGTAGTTTAATATGTCGGGAATAATTTACAAATTCACTATAATGAGCAGTTTGAGATATTTCGGTCATAAGCCGTTCTATGTAGGACAATTTATGCGGGATATTTCAAAAGAACAATTTTTGAGAAATGATTGTTTTGTATATGATGGTAGCGGTAAGACTTGGGAAAGATTTTGTAAAGGACTCAAAAGAAAGTTCCCAATCTGCTGGCGTAAACTTATCAAACGAGAAGTCTTGTTTTATTCAGAGAATTGTTCTCAGAAGGCTCTTGACAGAATGGAAGAGTATTTCATCAAGCGTGAAAAGTCTCATTATTCATACGAGGTAGGAGGATGTAACATACTATGGGGAACTGCTAACAACTTCGGTTCAGGAAGTCCGATGAAAGACCCAATAATTGCAGCGAAAGTTACTAAGCAATTACGAGGAAGGAGAGGAGCGAAAAGGTCAGAAGAAGGTAAGCGAAATATATCCATTGCTGCTAAGAAGTCTTGGAAAGATGCAGAACAAAGGAGAAAGAGAGTTTCAAAGGCTGTGTCTGAATATATGAGAAACGGAGGAGCTGAGAAATTATCGAATGAGAGAAGAGGCAAGAAGTTTTCTATTGAAACGAGAATAAAGATATCAAAGAACCATGCTGACTTCACAGGCTCTAAACATCCATTGTATGGAGTAAGATATGATTGGATAAATAACGGAGTTGTAAACAAAAGGTTGAATAAGGGAGAAACTTTGCCAGCAGGGTTTAATTACGGTAGAACTAAATTGAAAAAGATATGAATATATTATTTGACGGAAATTATTTATTCCATCGCAACTTCTCAATATTCTCAACTTATTACAAGGGTCAGGATATGAACGAAGTTTTACAAGACCCAGAAAAACAGCAAGTCTTGCTTCGTAAATGTATCATTGACTTATGTCATACGGTGCGAAAGTTTAAGGATATAACACGAGTAGCATTTGTGATAGATAGCTCTTCATGGCGTTACAGTATCTACGATGATTACAAGTACGCTCTTACGAGGGTCAGAGACCCATTTTACAAGCATTTCCTGACCGTATTAGATATGTTTGAGGCTCTTCTTCGGAGAAAAGGACTCATCGTCAGTAGGGTCATGGGAGCAGAGGGGGATGACCTTCTGTACGTATGGGGGTTATACTTCGGATATTGTTTGGACGAGGAGTTGGTGATAATCACTGGTGATTCCGATATTCGACAAATCATGAACAAAAACGTTTCCTTGTTCAACAATAACTCAAAGAACTTGAAGATGTATTGTATCCCAGAGAAGGAAGTATTTTGGAACGAGTATCTTGAAACCGATGTTCAGGTCATACCTACGAAGCCATTTGAGGTTTTGTTATATAAGGTCATTATGGGAGACACTTCTGATAACATTCCGAAGCTCAAAGCAGGGTTTGGGCCAAAAGCCTTTGAGAAGTTCATTGAATCAATTTCTCCTTATAACGAGCCGAAGGATATTGACCTTGTACCAATGGCTCAATGGATTGCCAAACGTTTCTCCGAGTTTACGAAAATGAAAGAGGAGGAAGTGTTGGGACAAGTTTTATTCAATCTGAAGATGACGTGGTTGAACTTGTCTGTATATAACAATACCGATTATCAGACGAAGAACGGCAAGAGCCTTCTTGAAAATATGCTTGACGATGTAAACGACCAAAAGAATAAATACAGTTATAGTAAAGCATACACGTTAGAAGATTTTTATGGTATGGCAATCAAATAAACATTGATAGATATGAAAAAGAAAACAATCATTTGGGTTGCAATTATTGTAGCCGTAGTTATCGGAGCGTTGGTGTATATGCACTACACTCCTGTTTGGGTATCAATCTCAAACGTTGTGAGTTTAGCAATCGGTGTCGTTGTCGGCTGGATTGCTCATGTTTTGTATAACAAATATATCAAGGAGTAATCATGGACGAAATTAGCAAAGCAATTCAAGGAGCGAGAGCTGCTCAGCGAGGACGCATCATGGGAAGTTTCTCAAACTTCCAAGAAGTAACAGCGGATGACGATGCTATCCGCAAAGGTGAAGAAGTATCGGAGGAAAATCCATTTGAGAAAGCTGCCGCAGAAGCGGACATGGAGAAGTCCGATGTAATGGATGCTTTATCCTATCAGGGAGACATCAAAGTGTCTAAGACTGGTAAGGAGATTAAAGACCAAGTGGACACCGTTCTGCTGCCTGCTATGACGGCAGATTTGGCTGTAAAAGAAGCTGAAGCCGAGAAGGAGTTGAAGAACTGCGGAACAGCTCCAACCAAAGACCCAGACAAGTGGTGGACGGACGGTATCAAGATGGACTGCGGTTACAAAATCTACGATTGGGAAGAAACCTATGTTCCAAGCAATGACGGAGGAAAGATGATGAGTTCACTTTCGGCTTCGGACGCAGAGGACAAGAAAGGTAACGTGCCCGAAAATCAGGAACAAGCAAACTGCCGTAGAGCGTACAACGATATTGTACGAGCTATCTGCAATATCAAGGTTGATATTAAAGCGTGTGAGATTTTGAAAACTCTCAAGGATGAGAAACAATTTGAACTTTCACCACGTCAGGTATTAGCATTAAGGTTTTAACGTGGGGAGGTGTACTGCGACTGGAGAGGGAATTGAGTTGTGAAACTTGGTTCCCTTTCATTTTTCTCCCATAGTTATTAAGTAAAATGTTACACTATGCCAATAGATAATGATAATCCACAAGTATGGAGCTACTTTAAGCGAGGAGATATTGTCAAGGATTCAGAAGATAGTGTGTGGGGCAATACTAAATTTGAAATCACTGGGTTTCATGGTAATTGGTACTGTCCTTTATTATCAACGAATATATGCGGCAAGTTCTATCCCAGCGGCAATCCTCAGCGTTGTAATTTAGGAGTGAGAGAAGCAAGGTTAATTAACGCAGCTAACCGACCTTTCAAAAGAATGAAAAAAGTTCCTTTGCTGAAACTAATGGCGAAAGGAAACGTGGAAGCGAGGAGAGAATTTGTTATGAGAGTAAATACAAAAACTTTATAATTTTATGTTTGAACAAGCAGCATGGTATGATAAGCTCCCAGACGAGAGCTTGGAAGTGTACGAGCCTCATTTGAGATTATTCTTTGAGACTATGTACGAGCGACAAATGATTTGGAAACGTAGGTTCATAGACAAGAAGGAAAGACCTTGGACAGACAACAAGATATTCCAAGAGTCAAAATTCACGAACGTGTACCGAGAACTTGACCGAAACAGTCAATGGCAAATCAAAAACATTCTTCTTGATGAAAGTCTTTCTTTGAAGAACTTGGTTTGGAAGATGATGGTTTTCCGTTTCTTCAACAATCCTGAAACATTCGAGTTTGAACCGAAGGGAAAGAGCGTTCAACCCAGTCTATTCGGAGCACCTATCAAATCAGGACTTAAACAAGCTCAATCTATGGACGAGCTTATTTCAGCCAAGAAATGGAAGAATGGTATTCCCGATTGGGAGGAGTATGACGAAGATGAATTCAGTCGTTTCATTGCGGGCGTTCGGAGTTCGGGTCAAAATCCATATACAACCGCTTACTTGATAAACTCTCAAGCAACACCTGGTCAGCCGAGAGATTATTGTTATACAAGAGTTGTAATTCCTCATCTGCATAAGAACGTAGGAAAGCTCATTGCTACGGTGATGAAAGCTAAGAGACCAGAAGATATTATTGAGTATTTGAAAACCTTCCCTGCGGTTGCGGACTTTATTGCTCATGAGTTTTATCAGGACTTCACATACATAGAGCGATACAGAGGGCAACAGTTTATGAAGTTCGACCAAAACGACTTCACGAATGTTGGGCCAGGGTGTAGTATCGGCATACGTCTTATTTATCCGAGCCTTTCAACTCTCAGAGAACAGAAACCTGCTATATATTGGTTACGTGACCTTGCGGCTGAATGGCTTGAAAAGATTGGCGAAGAGAGGGGTGAGCGTTTTCCGTATCTTTATTGGGGCATAGAAGATGGCGAGTATTATACAGCCGATGAACCAAACATAACTCTTCATCAGATTGAGATGTGGTTATGCGAGTTCCAAAAATACTGGAAGATGATTATCGGAGAAGGTAAACAGCGCAGCAAATTTCAACCGAGAAGCAAATCAATTATTTCAAAATAACAATGGACAAGAAATTAACAGAATTTTTTGAGAAGAAAGAATTTGAGGTTGTAGAAAAGAAAACTACAACCCAAGTTCTTATTCAGAACTTACTTGCGTTCAGTGTACGTGAGAAGAAGGGAGGGTTGTTTGATATTTCAATCAACATAGTAAAGGACGAAGAAGAAAAGGAGAAGCTGAGAAAGCGTATCAACCGTGAAGGCTCTTCGGAGAACGAAGGTTGGAACATAGATTTGGAGAAAACTCCGATACTTCACAACGTAACGATAAGCCAATTTGAAGCCTTCTGTAAGCAAACTAAGCTCATTGCTCAGGTGAAACGTCTTTCGGAGTTCCGAGAGGTACAGAGTGACTTCACGTTGGCAGTAGCAGAGAAAGACGGAAAGACTTTGAAGTGGCGTTCAAACCTTCCTACAGAGAAGCATATTGTTGATGCGGTATTCAAAGGCAGCGAGTACACTCACCGTTCAGTAGGTTTGGGCGGTTTAACTCTTACCAAGAAAGACGTTGTATTGGACTTGGGCGGTAATATCGGAGCTTTCACTTGCGACATCTTCGATAAAGTCAAAAAGGTCATTGTATTTGAACCTGAAGATGTGAACTATGAATTTCTATCTACGAATATAGAAGACAACGGAGCAAAGAACGTAATTGCCCACAAACAAGCCGTAGTTGGTAATGACGATAAGGTGCGTGACTTCTATCTGGGTAAAGCTCCGTATTATTATTCATTCTTGGTAAAACATAACCGCAAGCGAGTTCCTGTTGAGTGCGTGAATATCAACGAGGTTATGAAGAAGTACAACCCTACCAAGATGAAGGTTGATATTGAAGGCTCTGAATGGGAAGTTCTTATCAACTGCACGGACTTCGGGAATGTTGACCAGATAATCTTTGAGTACAACTTCGATATGAACATGGACTTGAAAGAGGACTTCAAGCGGTTCAAGGCTCTTCGGAAACATCTCAAGAAACACGGCTTTGACGTTCAGGAGATGGAGCGAGATATGAAGCAGAATTGGAATTTGGTTTTCATGGTAACAAAGAAATAAGCTATGCCGATTTCAAAGAAAATAAAAGAACTCAAGGAGCCATTGGAGGTAGATTTACAGCTGATGGCTTCTGAGCTTGATACTTCGGTTAAGAACATGAAGTATTTATCGAAAGACATGATGTCCGATGCAGCGTCAATTGATGCGTTCGATACTCTGGTTGAGGACATTGAAAGAGGAGAAGGAATTGAGGTAACAACATTTGACGACAATACTATCTTGTATGAGTATTTGGACGAAGCTGTTGTTGTTCATAACGTTCTTGGCATTCGTTATATCCTATTTGATAGCATGGTAACGCAAAAGCTGGAAAACAAGTTGGACAGTTATAGATAGTTCAAACATTAATTCATAAAATAGAAGTATAATGAGAACAATTGTTATTTTCAAAACGGCTACACCCGATGAAAGGATTGTCTTGCGTACTGATTCAATGTATGACGACTACGAAAGTATGTTCACCGTCATGACTGTTGAGGGAAGTATCGAAGGAGTAATCAATGAATTCAAGGGCGGTAGCGTTATCAGCCTTTCAACGATATCAAGATTTGTAGCTAACAACACAGGTATTGAAGCCGTTGCTATGTCTCCTGACGATGCTAAGTTGGACGTTGCTGCGGCAACTCCGAAGTTTCTATCAATTGATGTCTTTCCGATATTCAATGAAACGTCTTATCGTGAACACGTATCGGAGGACTATCAGAAGGAATACCCATATGAAGCGTCAAAAGACTCATTACCTTGGTTGGCGATTAAGTCTGTGAAGGCGGTGTTAGCTACTCCGTTTGACTTGGAAATATCCCACAACGGTAGTGCTTGTACTTTCGGTGGAACTTCCGAGAATGTTGGAACGGTATCGGGAACGAAGATTACAATATCAGACTTCCAGAACGTAATGTTTGCTTGTAAGGATGATTTGGGCGTAGATGACCCGAAAGGTGTTTGGCAGCTCAAGTTCACCATGAACGGCATTACCGATATTCGTGAAGTGGTAATTTCCTAAAACGACAAGAATATGAGAGATTTTGTAATTGTAAACAAAGAAGACACTACCAAGAAAGCAACTCTCAGAGTTGATATGGTAGAGGATAAGACCGAGAAACTCACTATCATGTGGTGCGATGGCGTTCGTGATACGGAGTTTGAAAAGATTATCCCATGGAAGTGCGGAACGGTAACATCAATGACCGAGATTGAAGAGTGGGCAACTCAATATCAGTCCGAGTTGGATGTTTATATGTACGGAGGGGAGCAGGTTCAAGTATTGGGCGCACCTACTCACAAACTGACCGTTACGGCTACTGTTACGAACAACAGCAAGGCGAATGTGATTCTGAAAGGAACGAAAGAAGGAGCTTTGCCTGTAAGTGATGAAATTGAACTTACTTCGGGAGAGCCGAAAGAGATTCAAGGTATTGAAGGATACAGCTACACATGGGAGCTTGTAAGCCCATACACTTGGACTTCGGTAGCACCTGAGGCTTTTGTTTGTACTGAAGATAAGGATATTGCTTTAGCAATTTCTTTCCCAGTAGCATAAGAAACAAGAAGTCAAATGAAGAAAGGAGGGCATTGAAAAATGTTCTCCTTTTTATTTGTTTACACATTTTACAGTTATAGGATATTCAAATGTAAAATTGATTTCAATATAGTATGGGTAATTCATATGCTAAACAGTTAGATGCCATTGCTCTTGCAGAAGCGAAGCTGAAGGCAAAAAGGTTTAGGACACTTGAGAAAGCTCTAAGGTCAGACTCACCAGAGGATATGATAAAGGCTACTCAGGTGTTCAACCAAATTCAGCCGAAAGTGGAGCAAAATCCAAAGGCATTTTTCATTGACCCATTGGAGTTCAATTCCAATTTAGGGTACAAAGATAAGCCGTTTTCATTGACGTACACTACGTTGAAGAGAATGTCGAAGACACCTATCATAAATTCAATTATCAAAACAAGAAAGAATCAAGTAGCAGACTTCGCAGAGCCTCAAGAAAACAAGTATTCAACTGGCTTCGTTATCCGAAAGAAACCGAAATTTGGAATTGAACAAAAGATGGATAACAAAGACCGAAAGATTGCGTATGCTATTACTGAATTTATCTTGAAGGGCGGTAATGTTAGTCAATGGGAGCATGACGACTTCGATACGTTTATCAGAAAGATTGTTGATGACTCTTTGACTTATGACCAATTAACTTTCGAGTGTATTCGCAACCGAAGAGGACAATTGGAGAGTTTCATGGCTACTGATGCAGCAACTTTCCGAATGGCTGATTCATACTTTGATAAGGATTATGATAATGTTTTCTTCCAAAGAAACGGAGCGAATGTATGGCAAGATAGGAACGATTATGGGCCAAAGGTTCATGGCTATTATCCTGCTTATGTTCAGGTGTATCAGAATGTCAAGGTCAATGAGTTCTATCCTTGGGAGCTTTGTTTTGGAGTTCGCAATCCTTCTACTTCTATATACGCAAATGGGTATGGATGTTCCGAGCTTGAAGAACTTATCAACGTTGTAACCTCAATGCTTTGGGGTGACGAATATAATAGACGTTTCTTCAGTCAGGGTTCAGCTCCGAAGGGTTTATTGCGTATAAAGGGAACGAACAACGAAGCAGCACTACAACAATTCAAACAACAGTGGCAGTCCATGATTACTGGAGTAATGCAGTCTTGGAAAACTCCTGTCGTGGAAGCGGACGTTGATTGGATAGACCTTCAGAAGAACAACCGTGATATGGAGTATAGTTCTTGGATGGAATATCTTATCAAACTATCCTGTGCCATATATTCAATTGACCCTTCCGAGATAGGATGGGACATCAGCCGTTCTTCGGGTAACGGAGGATTGTTTGAAGGAAGTCAGGAACAACGCCTGAAACATTCCAAAGACAAGGGTTTGTATCCGCTTTTGAAATTCCTTCAGAGGAAAATCAACAAATATATCATTGAGCAAATCAATCCTGATTTTGAACTTGTATTCGTAGGTTTGAATGGCTTGACTATCGAAGAAGAGCTTGATATGGACATCAAGAAAGTAGGCAGCTTCATGACCGTAAACGAAGCACGTGAGAAATACGAGATGAAACCGCTTGAGTTTGGAGATGTACCGACCAATGCCACTCTTATTCAGAACAAGAATGCGGAGATGATGGCCAACCAAGGCGGTCAAGGAATGGAGATGGATGAGAACGGAAACATCAAACCGAGTTCCGATAAGAAAGGAGAGGAGCCTGACGCAGAAGAGGAAGATGAGGAGCAAAATCCTTTTGACTTGTATGCCGAAGAAAATGACGAGGAGGACACTAATAAGGGTGGACTGAGAGAAACGTTTGTAAAAGCATTTGATAACTTTCTAAATAACGAAGAAAATGGAAGTAACTAAGAAAGATGCGCCAATAGTGCGCACGTTTAGCGAGTATTTGCCTGAACCTTTCATTGACGAAGTTTCGGCAGATGAAAAGTATTACGGTTGGGCACCTATGGGAACTGCTGAAACCGATAACGGTTGGCGTATCATGAAAGAGACGAAGGACGGAACTGTTACCAAGAGAGAGTACGCTCAAGGAACAATGGACTTCATCTCAGCTTGGAGTGAACGTGCTACTTATAACTATTCAAGATAATAGATTATGGCAGGGAATACTAAAAATTTGGGGCAGGTTGCTGGTGTATATATCGGCAACACTCCACCTGAAAACATAATTCTGATTTGGTATGATAATACTCCGAGTCAGATGCGACATAAGATATACGACCCAGGATTGAGTCAGTGGGTAGTTCTTGACCAGAACGTTATCTCATTGATTACTTATTCTGAGTTGGTAAACATCGCAAAGAATGTCGGTCTGTCTATCGGTCAGTATTTCCAAATCAAGGATAAAGGGAATGCTTTGGCTCTTGCTATTACAACGACCAAAGTGCAGTATGATGATGAGTTGGGTAATATCCTGATTGACGATTTGGGTACCAATATTCAATATCATGTAACTTCTTCTAACCTTTTGGTTGATGACGTTGCGGGTGTATTCGATACGGTAAACAAAAAGCTGGTATTCCAATTCAAAGAAATGGTTCCCGACTTTACCGCTGATGATTATATCATGGGTAAGGTTCAACGGAACAACGTTTGGAGCCTTGCTAAGTATCGGTTGTCTTCTTTCTTATCGAAGGTAACTGGTAACTCAATCAGTTGGAATGGAGGCTTCTTCTTTAATTTCGGTGATGCTTTGAAAGCTCAGCTGGATAAGAAAGGAGGAGTTGTTGCCAAAGACACCTACGATACGGATATGCAAAAGGTCAATCAAGACATAGCAAACGTAGGTAAAGCAAATCAACAGATTATAGATAATGCTAACAAAGCAATAACTGATGCAACGTCTGATACGGCTATCTACGCCAAAAAGTCTCCTGCGTTAGAAACAGGAGGAGAGCCGACTGATGCAGCAAAAGGCGACAGCTTGTTAACAATCTTATCGAAGTTTCAGAGATACATTACACGTTTCAAGTATGCAACTGGTATTCGAGTATCTCAAGACTTCACCGATGCCGTACAACCAGAATACGTCAATAACAATGATACTGTTGACTCTGCGCTCAGAAAGATACAGTACTGGTTAAAGAATGCTGGTACGGGCAGTAAACTATCACCTGATTGGGCTCCGAAGGACTATGCAGGAACCATAGCTGATGTAGCAGGTGGAGATAGTCTTGACGAAGCATTTGCGAAGGCTATCGGAAAACTGAATCAAATTGGAGATATATCCAACGGTTCAATTCAATCGAAGGCTACTGTGAACGGCTCTACTTATACAAGGAGAACTCAACTCAACTTGGGATATGGTTCTTTGACTTTCAATAGAGACGTTACAAGTCCTGGCACGCAACAAAACGTTACTTTGAGTAAAGATAGCGGATTGTATATGAACAACAGTGCTGGTAAATCAGCGAGACTTTCAGCAGAAGGATTGAGATTGGATGCTTTGACTAATCAAGGTTTTCAACTTCCTGCTTATGAAGATTATTGGGGCTTTGGTACGATATACGGAGCAGCTGCTGCATTAGTTACTGGTCAAGGAACTCAATTGGGCGGTTATACTTCGGTTGGTATAGCAGCAGCAATATCTGCTCTTTGTACTTCAGGAAGTCTTTCAGGCGTTGATGTCTTTGACGCATACTTTGCTAAGTTAAAAGGAGGTAGTATTTCATATGGACGAGCTAATATGCAGCAAACAGACCTGTATCTTGCTAATGACTGTTCATTTGTAACTTGTACGAATACCGAGAACAGAAACTTGTTCTTGCCTTCAAGTCCTTTGGACGGTCAAATGATTATCGTTAATCAGGTAAACTCAGCAAACGTAGCAGTTCAAGGTAACGGACGAAAGATTGTTGATAATGAAGACGTTGATTATGTAAACGTAGGAGGAGCGAGACGTGTAGCAATTTTCTTGTATCATGGTTCTTTGAGTTCTTCAGCAGGTAGTGGAGCTTGGTTGTTCTTCCGTTGGGCACGATAAAAATGTAAGGTTATGAATAAAGCAAAAATTATAAGTCGTTATACAGTTCAAGTAATCAATTACGATGCAGAACTGGCTAAGGTAGAAACAATCTATAAATCTGAGATTGCTAAACATGGCGTAGCAGATGAGGTCATCAATCCTATCTTGAAAAAGAAAGAGGAAAAAAGAACGTTTGATGAACTTCTATTGATTGTTAAGAGGAAGGAAATTGAAGACCAGAGAACGGAGCAGTTGAATATATTATCTACTTTCAAAGAGTTTGTTCCGTCAGTCTTTACTGGTGAGCTTGGGGAGTATGATTCACCGAAGCCTTATTACATTGAAGAAGGTGAATCAGTTCTTCAAAAATGGGAAGTTATTTCAAATGACCCTGCAAAGATAGCTTCAAAAATTTCTTCGTTAAAGTCGGAGTTGGAAGATTCAGATTACAAGGTAATGAAATGTTATGAAGCTACGATTGCAAAGGTAGATGAAATGCCGTATGACGCAAACGAGCTTATTGAAAGCCGTCAAACTAAGAGAGACGAGATAAACCGTTTGGAAGCTCTTTTGAAAACAACCGAGCCTATTGACCTTCAGGCAAAGGCTGCAAATTAAAATGCCATGTGTAAGATAGTTTATTTAACGTCCAAACGTTTCGACAAACCTGCTAACGAGTTCAAGAAGGCACTCGCAAAGGAGCTACGGAAACGAAACGTTGAAGTTGTGGTAGATAGTTCGTATGATATATTCAATTTCTTCCGCAAGCATAAAACGTATGGAATAGCACTTGCTTTTGATTTCTATCGAGACGGACAACAAGGAGCTGGACTGACGCTGAATAAAAATTGTTCTTACATAGGCAGAGACTTTGCTTACAATTTATCAAACGCTTATGACGTTTTAACTCCGATAACTAAATGGAGAGATTTTCAATTTGTTGACTCGCATGACCGAGAATGGTTCAAATTCTTTAACAAGGTGAGTTCTTCTACGAAAGCGATATTTTATTTGTGCACGTACATGAATGATTCAGACCGTGAAGAGTTCTACGTTGTATATGATAAAATAATTCAATTGTTTGCCGATGAAATTGTAAGGTGTCTCCGTTCTGATTATAATACAGAAGATTACAGAAAAAGGGTAAAACTTGCTAAATTAAAAACTAACAAAGTAAATAAGTAAGGACATGGAATGGTTATCTGAAAATCTGTTTGGGCTTATATCTTTGTTGTTTGGAGCAGGTGGTATTGGATATGCCGTTGTTTCTAAGATACTGGACAGAAAGAAGTACGAACAGGAAGTGAGGAACGCAACGGCAGAAGCCGATATAAAAGGCGATGACTTTTGGAAGAAGCGTTATGACGTTCTTCAGAAAGAGGTTGAGAACAAAGACAGCTGGTGGAAGGAACGATATGATACATTGTATAACGAGTATCAGAATGAGAGAAAGTTAAGCAATGAAATTGTTAAGTCTTTCCGCACAGAGTTAAATGAGATGAGAAGCGACTACGAGAAACAACGTGAGCTTGAAAAGATGAAATATGACAAGCTCATGGAACAGTATCGCAGTTTTGAAGAAGAAAGTCAAAGACGTGAACAAGATTACAAACAACGTATTTCGCAACTTGAAGATTTGGTTGCTTCTTACGAACAAAGATTGAAAGCAGAATGAACAAAAGTATAACCATATCTATCGGAGGACTTATAGCAGTAGGCATAGCCTTGCTTATAGGCTACTTTTGGGGGAGGTCAAGTGTAGAACTTCCTCAACCTAAAAGGATTGTTGAGATTAAATGGGAGAAGGGTGAAATTGTAAGAGATACGATTGATAAACCAGTTCCCTATGAGGTTAAAGTTCCTGTTGACCGTCCAGTCTTTATTCCTACGGATACAGCAGCGTTGTTTGCTATCTGGCAAGATTATTATTTGGATAGGAAATATGCTTTGGATTTTTCCAATGATAGTTTAGGAACGTTTAAGGTTGATGCAACGGTGAGTCAAAATAAGCTCATTTCTGCCACTTCTTTTATTCAGCCGAATATCCGTACAGTTTATGAAAGAGAGGTCATATACAAAGTTCCTACGTTACAACCGTGGGCAATGTTAGGTACGTCAGCCGACTTCAGAACGAATAAGTTACAATTTGGACTTGATATCAAAAATAAGTATAAAATTGGACTTTCGGGAATACGATTGGATGACCGATATGGGTACACTATTGATTTTGGTATAAATTTTTAGATATGGCAAAGAAGGAAACAAAACATAGTCATTTCATTCCTTCTCCGTTCCCAGCCGTTACCGAGTACGAAAATACTTTTGTGAAAGTTTGGAACGAAAATACGGCAAATGCAGTTGCAGAAGTCTTGAAATATATGGCTCAAGCAACTGCTTCTGCTATTAAAGAAACTAAGGAGGAGAAGAAATGAAAAAAATTAAACACTTTGGTAAATGGTTGCTAACTGTAATCATTACCGTTCTTTATTTAGCAACATTCTTTTGGATAGGACTTGTTTTGTACTATCTATCGAAGGTGTTCAAAATCATTGGACATACGTTTATGCTTGAATTTGCTTCTGCAAAAGACGAGCTGAAAACGTTTTGGAAACATTATACAAATTTGGGAGACATATGATTTTCAATCAAGGACAAATACAGGATATGTTATCAATTCTGAAAAGATACGAATTGGTATTCATAGCAGGTCAGCTGGGTTTGGACTTCCTTTCTCAATCCGATAAGGATATATTGATTGCCGCAGGAGTCAATCTTGATAAATATAAGAACAAGAAGGGAGTTGTTGAACATGCATTTCTTTTCGGAATATTGGCAGAAGCTATCGGAGATGCAAGAGCAAAGAAAATGACTTATGCTCAGTTTCAAAAATTCCTTGCTTCGGGTAATTTCATACCGCTTACCGAAGAGGAGGAGTTTGCCCTTCAAACTGTAAAAAATAGAGCATACACTGATATAACCAGTTTGGGAAACCGAATGAGAACTGGATTGAGTAATGTAGTTCTGAAAAATAATCAATCTCAATCGGTACTGGTTCAACAAATGATTAAGCAAAAGACTATAAAAGCCGTTGAACTCCGTATGGGAGCGAGAGGACTTGCAGCAGACCTTGCTGAGACTTCTCAGGATTGGGAAGTTGATTGGTTGAGAATTGCTTACTATCTTACTCACGAAGCGTATAATTCAGGACGTGCTCAAAGTATATTGAAAGAGTACGGAGCTGATGCTGAAGTTTACTTCGATGTTTATCCAGGTGCTTGTCAAAGATGTCGAGAGCTTTATTTGACTGACCCTGAAGACCCAGATAGCGAGCCGATTGTTTTCAAGCTCAAAGATATTATTGCTAATGGTAACAATATCGGGCGAAAGGTTAAGGAGTGGAAGCCGACTATTTCACCAACTCACCCTTATTGTCGTTGTACGATAAATCACAAGAAAGCAGGTTTTGCTTGGGATGCAGAGCTGAGAGCCTTCACCAAACCTATCAAGAAAACTTCCACTAATCCAAAGTTAAAAGGAGTGAAGTTGAATATAAAAGTATCGAAATAAGATTGTAAATGAAAACTGAAAAATTGTTACTCATCCAGCCGCATAGTGATGATATTCTTTTTTGTTGTTCTCATCTTCTGTTCCTTCCTCAATACGAGGTTCAGGTGCTAACCGTAGAGAGTGACCCAAAGAGAATAGCGGAGGATGAAAAATTGTTTGAATTTCTCAATATTCCGTTCCATCATCTTGGACTGGATTTTCACGATGAGAGTTATTACGAGTTTCATAAGAATTACAAAGAAGTAACCGTTGAAGCAACGTATAAACATCTGAATGAATACTTCGGGAGGGAAACGCTGAACGAGATTGAAGAAACGCTTGTAAACTGGGTTAGAAAGTTCTTGAAGAAAAATAAAGGATATACGGTTGTCGCTCCTTGGGGGGTTGGCCATCCGTTTCATCTTTTTGTTAGAGAAACTTTACAAGGAGCGTTGAGTTACATGGAGTATTATCGTGAGTTTCCTCACTCCTACAAGAGACGTTCTCAACCTCAAGTAGAAAAACAAAAGCAAGAATATACTTTGAAACGCTCCGTACCAGTTGAAGAGTTTCATGAGGTCAAGTGGAAATTAGCTTCCAAATTCTATCGTTCCCAATCTGGGTTACAGTTCTACGAACAGGGTTATATTAAGAAACAGCTGCCCGAAGAGATATATGTGAGGGAAGCAGATGAATTACCATTTTGATATGAAGATACTTATTGCTGATTTTCAGATAGCGAAGTATGGCGGCATTGTAGAATATGTTGCCAGTATGCTAAAAGCGTTCCGAGATTTGGGGCACGAAGTAGATGTTGCTCAAATGACTCCTGCTTCTACTACTCAGAACGCTTATAACAAGAAAGTAAAAGAGTTTGAAAGCGGAGAACATCAACGCAAGATTAAGTTTCATTCTCAGGCAGGAGGTTATGAGAAAGATGAAGTAACAGGTTATTGGCGAAATAACTATTATGGATATTTCTTGCCTCCAAGTAACCGTATCGGAGTATATGAGAAGAATGCGGTTGAGAGATGGAAGGAGCTTGTAAAGGATGCCGATATAATTCTTTGGAATTTCATGCCCACTAAAAGTTCTGCTTGGAATAAGAAAGGCGTGGAGTTCGATTTTTGGCATAAGTTCTTTGACCTTCCTTCTTCGATTAAACAAGTGTTCTTGGTACACGATGCTTATTTCAATGTTAGAGCATCCAATATATCGGCTCTGAAAGATAAGATAATGTTTATGGCTTGCGCTCATTTAGCAGCCTATCAATGTTGTTCTGAAATAGGTATTCCGAGAAGTCTGTTATTGAATCCACGTTATCTTCCCAGTGGAGCAAAGATGCCCGTGAAGATGATGAATAAACGCAAGGAGGACTTTTTTGCTGCTCATATGTTTAAGTCTATGAAGCATATGGAAGAACTCATTGCTGCCGTTCCGTATATTCAGAAGGGAGAAGAGGAGCGTTTCAAAGTAAAGATTGCTGGAACTGGCATTGAATACAACTACATGACCAGCGAGACGAAAACGAAGAGTAACTACATGTGTACTACGAAACGTGACCCAAACCTTCCTGCAAAACTTGACGGCAAACTTTCTCTTTGGGATAGAGCCGAAAAATTTGGAATGGAGTATATGGGTCAGATGTCGGGGGGTGAAGTTATAGATACTTTGAAAAATACGAAGTTTGCTATTGACCCATCTTGGGCTGAACATTATGCACGTTACTGTCGCACCCATATTAACGGCTTTATTATCGAAGCTATGTTATGCGGTGCTTATCCTGTTTTGCGTGATTATAGAGGACTGGCGAAGGTAGAAGGAAAGGAAATATATGACCCACTATTCGAGAACGTCAGAGCAATCATTATTCCGTGGGATGCTACTCCGAAAGAGTTTGCTGCGGCTTTGAAGAAAGCTGCTAAAATGTCTCCTGCTAAATTCTTGAAAGATACAAAGTACAACTTTGAATTAGTACACGAATTGTTTAATGCTACGAAGAATGCCGAAGAGATAATCAGACTGGTTAAAGGAGGAAGAAAGCTGGTAAGGAAAGAACTTGAAAAAGGCAAAGACTCACCGAATGTTAAGAAGATAACTCATGAAATCATGGAAGAGTTTTATCATATAGAACTTCCAATTGAGTGGGAAACGGATTGACGCAGTTATTATCTTTATCATAATGTCAATCATGTAAAATAAACATAATGAATTATGGCAAAGAAAGAAGAAACAATTGAAAAGGCTGTGAGCCGTCAGGTTGGTGATACCCACCCGAACGGTAAATGGGTTTGGACAGAGTATAAGCCTGGCAAGTTCGACTGGCGTCCAATCAAAGGCAAGAAAGCACAGCAATCGGGTGATGGTTCATCTTCGGGAGGAGAGGATGACGGAGCGACCAAGAAAACTCCTTCAAAGCCTTCCGCATCTCAAATAGCAGGAGCGAAGGCGAAAGCTGGGAAGCCTATGAACTCCCAGCAATTATTGGTTTGGGCTCAAAAGACTTCTGACGATAACCTTCTCAAAGTAGCTAACAGCAAACAAGGAAACGCTCAGATGCGAAAGATAGCGTATGACGCTTTGCAACAGAGAGGGTTTGATATGTCTCAGGTTGATACTTCAGGAACACTTGCTCAGCTCATGAAAATGACAGGTAAGGGCGGTGCGAACACTTCTACTTCGGGAGACGATGATGAGGATGTAGTAGCAGATACCAATGATGACGCAACCGTAGATATTGACGATGACTCTGACGGAGGTAAGGATGGCAACAAGATAACCGAAAAATGGTATCTTGACCGAAACGATGACCGTGTTAAGAAAATGTTCAACTTGAAGACAAAAGAAGGACGTATCAAATACGACCAGTTTGTTTACAAGATGAAGAAAAAGGAGAAAGACTACAAAAACCCTGTCGAAGTCGTCCAAGACTTGAATGAACAATATTTGGAGTTCTTGGATAACGATGAACAACGTTTCATGATTTCTGCGGGAGGAGCTGGTATTGGTAAATCTTACGGCTTCAACGAGATGGCGAAACTTTTGAACATGAAACCGTTTGAAGAAGGAGACTCACCAGGTGATGGAGACTACAATATATTTGAGGCTCCTGACGTTAATAGCGGTAAGCAGTTGCTAAATATCCTTAAAGCTCACAACGGCAAAATCATTGTATTCGATGATAACGACAAGGTGTTAAAAAGAGCTGACTGTGCGAGCGTTATGAAGAAGGCTACTGCTACAACAGGCAGACGTGTAGTTGGTGATCCTGATGACGTCAAGCAGAACTTTGAGTTCACAGGACGTATTATCATCATGACAAACAAAGACCTTGCTCAGTTATCCGAAAGCGAGGATACAAAGGCAATCATAAGTCGTGCTATGATGGTATCTGAAATCTATATGACGGTGCCTGAAACTATCGAAGTAATGGAGAGCCGTTATCAAGATTATGAGTTCCCATCAGCTCCGAGACTTGACGATGAAGGAGAGGATAAGAAAGAGCGTGATGAAATCATGAACCTTATCAAGAAGAACCAAAAGAACATTGACCCTTCTCAGTTCACTACACGTACATTCCAAGAAATACTTACCAACAAACGTAAAGTTGATAAGGCTAATGAGAAACGTTCTAATCCAGCATTTGCTGCCCTTATCGGTTCAAAGAATAAGGACTGGAAGGAAGTAGCGATGGGAGTGCTTACGAAGGCAGCAATGAACGACTTCGGTGGCGTAGAGCCGAGCGATGAACTACTGAAAGCCGAAGAGACGTTGTTTGAAAAAGGCGAGTGTCCTGAAGATGATGGAGTTGATTACACCGTTGACGAGCCTGAGGAGGAAGAGATTGACGATGTAGAGAAAGCAGAGGAAGTTCTGTTTGATGAGGACGATACCGATATTTTCAAAGCTGACTTCTCCGAAAAGGAACGCAAGAAACTTGCTAAAAAGAAAGAAGCATTGCCTGACGGTTCATTCCCTATCCGTAACACTTCTGACTTGAAGAACGCAATTCAGGCTATCGGCAGGGCAAAAGACCCAGATAAAGCCAAGGCTTGGATTAAGAAAAGGGCAAAGGCTCTTGGTAAAGAGGACTTGTTGCCTGATACTTGGAAAGCTGAGGATGTTCTCAACTTCGGAGAAGAAGACATGGACTTACAGAAAGCAGAAACAATTCTATTTGGTAAATAACAATGGAAGACATAAAGAAAGCGTTGGAAACTATTGCCCTCAAAAATTCTGAGGGCGTAGTTCCCGATGACCTTCTGATTAAGGCTTGCGATGCTTACAAGATAAAGTCTGATGATTTTCTTGACGACTATGATTATCATGTAAACGTCGCAAAGTCTTTGTACGACCACCTCAATGGAATAGAGCCTGATGAAGAAATTTGTAAGGCAGTAGTTCCTGGTCAAACGAAGGTTGTCGATGGAGTAATGTATATTTATACCGCAACACCTGGTGCTAAGACTAAGTATGATTGGCGAGTATTCAAGGGCAAGAAGAAGGTTGGTAAGCAAGTAGATGATACAAAGGCTCAAGCAAAGCAGAAATATATCAACGAGCTATTTCCAACCGATTTAAGCACTTTGAAAGTCGTTAAGAAGTTAGGAGGTAGCACTGGGGCTCAATTGGTAGAGGATGCTAAGGGCAATCAATACGTGATGAAGAAAGGCACGAACACTTCCAGTGACCACGTTCGTACCGAGTATTTGACTAATCAGCTGTATGACCTTCTTGGACAAAGAGTTCCTGACTTTGAGCTTTATGAGGAGAACGGAGAAGCGGTGATGCTATCGAAGTTCATACCTTTGGCCAAAGCTCCTACTTCAAAGAACTACGATGATATGGCCAAAGGTTTTGTCGTTGATGCTCTTTTAGCTAACTGGGATGTTTATCAGAACGACAACTGTTTGGTAGATTCAGCAGGCAGAATTGTACGTGTAGATAACGGAGGAGCGTTGAACTATCGTGCGCGAGGCAGCAAGAAAACCTTTGGAGATAGCGTTGACGACTTTTCCTCAATGCAGAAGTACAATCCATCGGTTGTTGCTAATCTTTCTACTCAGGACTATATCAATCAGATTGACGAGGTACTGAAAAAGAAAGACGATGTAATCAACTTCTTGGATGAGAGCGACTATCCAGCAATGTCCGATACGTTCAAAAAGCGTTTCAAAGATTTGGAGCGTATTAAGAACGATTTGGAAGCGAAACTTGCGAAGAAGAACAAGAAGGTATTGCCGAGAAAGCTCAAGAGTGATGCTGATATGTATCGGGAGTTATCCGATGATGAGTTGGACGCTATATGGAAGGGTCAATCAGGCTCCGATTATTGGCGTAAACTCAATGCTACAAATTATACTGTAGGTTGGGAGCTATTAAGTACGATATGTGCTGAACGAGGTTTTACTGCCCGTCCAAACGTAGTAGATGAAGCGGAATATTGGAACGCTGTTAAGCAATCGAAATATCAAATGTTCCGTGGACTATCGGACGGAGGAGGACACGATGCGGAGTATTATGCCGATGATTTCAAGTACAATGATAATTGTTTCTATGGGACTATTGGTATTCACGGCTCTGGTATCTATGCTCACGTAAATGACGGAGACCACGACAAGAGCAATACTCAAACGACATATAAGAAGTCTGATGCTTACAACGCTGCGAGGAGTTATGCTGGACGTTCGGGAGAAATACTTGAATGCGTTCTTGACCCTTCGGCAAAAGTCGCTTTGGTTCCCGATTTGAAGAAGGAAATACTCAGTTTGGTAACCTTTGACAAAGCAGCCGTTGATGCGAAGCAGCTTGAGATTGATAGCCTAAACGCCCAACTGAAGAAACAGCAGGATGACCTCAATAACATAACGGATAAGACCGAGAAGGAAATCAAAGAAAAGATGCACTGGGACGAAGATACGCTTGTAATGTCCCAACTTGAAATTGATAATACCGATTGGGGAAAGCTGAACGATAACGGTGACCCAGACTATCCTACGTTTGAGGACTTCGTTGAGAAGAAGATGTTTGATTGGGTTAAGAAGAATGGCGGTACAGTAACCGAGAAAGGGAAAGGAACGGATGTATATGTATTCACTTTGCCTAACAGTAAAGAGAAGTTTATGTTGAGTCGTTTCCAATGGGAGAACAACGCCATTAAACGCAAGAATGCTTTTAGCAAAGCATACAACTATCCTTTGAAACGCTTCCAAGATTGGATGATGAAAGAACACTACGGTGTTATCAATAAGAAGGTAGCGAAGGAGCTTGAGCACATTGGCGACAAGGTTACTAACTTACAATCAGACATAAGAGTAACAAAGAACGAATTGAATGTCAAAACTTCGGAGATGGCGGACTTGAAGAAAACGAAAGACCCAAATGGAGACATTATTTCGGGCATCTACGAGTCAGTCAGAGGAGGAAGCAAAGAAGCTATTGGAACATACGCTGCGTTGAAAGGATATGACGCTATTGTCGAGCCTCACGGAAACGGTGGACCAAATTCGTTCATGATTATTCTCAACCGTAGTAAAGTAATTGTTAAAAAGTAAGTCATGGAAAGAGAAAGACTTGTATCAATAGTAGGAGGCAGAGCCGTCAAATATGTCGGACTGAAAAAACCTTCTCAAATAATTCCGTTCAAAGGAAACTTCCCACTGCTTGAGCCTTATCAGATTGCTCTATACAACGAAGCAATTCAGAGTACAGAGAAGATAGAGGACTTGAGCGAGGAGTTTCAGAAAGTAACGGAGAAGGGGAACAGGATTGCTCTATTGGAAGAAGGCTTCAAAAAATATCTATCCGAGTATAATATCACGGTGGATGATTTCATGAAGCTCAGCAACTCTGATAAATCGGATAAGCTAATGAATTGGCTCAACCGAGATTGTATTGATTTTTCACAACTAACAATAAAGTAAGATGGCAGATTTTAATGTAGCCTATAAACGAACAGAGAAGTTTGAGGGCAAAAACGTCTATACAAAAACACCTGGCGATGCGGGAGGAGAAACTTGGAGCGGTATCAGCCGAGTAGCTAACCCAAATTGGGCAGGTTGGAAAATATTGGACGCTATTCCGAACAAGAAACATAATCAGGTCATCACTACTCCTGAATTGGAGAAACTGAAACTTGACCTTTATCGGAGTAACTATTGGAACCCAGTATGGGGTGACAAAATTAACAAACAAGAGGTTGCCAACGATATGTACGATACAGCCGTCAACATGGGGCCAGCTACGTCTATAAAGTTATCCGAGCGTCAGTTCAAGATGAAGGAAACTGGGAAGATGAGCAACGAGTTATTAACGAAATTGAATTCAGTAGTATGAAAACATTATTTATATGCTTGCTAACGGCATTAATGGTTAGCTGTGGTACGAGAGGTCAATCACCTTCGGAGCCTGTTCAGGTTATGCCTGATACCGTGTACGTTGAAGTTCCTACGTTAAATGAGGAACGGATAAAAGAACTTGAAGCCGATGTAGCCTTTTGGAAGAACGTAGCCGACAGTGTGAGTACAACTATTCCTTACGAAGATTACATGAATGCCCGAAGGATGGAGAAAATAAAGTATTATATCTCAATCACCGAGAAGAACTCAAATAATAAGCAGTTTTTTTACGGTTGGATAAAAAGAACCATGTCCGAACAATAGCAATTTTCAATTGACAGTTATAGGGAAGGTCAAGAGTACAAAAACTTTTGACCTTTTCATTTTATAGGAATATGGCAAAAACAAATTTAGAAGATAAATTCACCTTTTGGTGTCCTTTGGAGAAGGCGCAAGACCTTGACCCGACTACTGGTGAGCCAGTAATGAAGTTGGGCGGTATTGCTTCTACATCTGACGAGGATAGCGATGGGGAATTTCTTGACCCGAAGGGGTTTGATATTAAGCCGTTGATTGAAAGCGGTATGGTGAACTGGCACCATCAGGCGAAGGGTCAACCTGCTACGATTATCGGAGAGCCTACAAAAGCAGAGATACGCCCAGAAGGACTGTACATTGAAACTGAACTTTATCCTTCAAGTAAAATAGCGTGTGATGTATGGGAGTTGGCAGAAACTCTTGAGAAGGATTCAAAGACAAGGCGGTTGGGTTATTCGATTGAGGGTAAAGTCGTGAAACGTAAATCGAATGATAAAAAGTCTCCTGACTATAAAAAGATTGTCAAAGCAATCATTACTGGCGTAGCTATCACCCACCAGCCTAAAAATCCAAAGACCTTTGCGAATATCATCAAAGGAGAGATTGATGACGATTTTGAGGACGAGGAAGAAAAGGCATTGGATACTGAAACTGGTAAGGCTCTTAAAAAAGAGTCAGTGGACAAGAAAATCAAAAACCAAACTTTTTCAAAAGCAGAGGTTATCGAAAGGCTTTTCAAAGACATTCCAGGTATAAGTATTGAGAAAGCAGAAAAAATTCATTCATTGATATTAAAAATTGCGAGTATGAAAGGTAAAAAAACAAAAGTAACCGATGAAGATATCAGCAAGGCATACGAAGCTCTTGGGCTGGACGTAGCTCCGACTGATATTGAAAAAGGTGAAGGTTGTGACGCCAATGGCGGACAGACCGAAAAAGAGCCTATCAAAAAAGCAAAGTCCAAATCAAAGGCTGAGGATGAAACTGATGACGTAGGAGATGACGGCACAGACGAAACCGAAGAGGAAGATGACGAGGAGGACGATGTTGAAGAGGCAAAGAAAGGAAAGATGAAGAAGGGCGGTGACGGTGTAAATCGTTTTGACCGTATCGAAAAGGCAATTGCCACTTCTCATCAGATTAACTCTAAGTATATCAAAGCACTTGGGGTTATGGTTAAGGACGTTGCTCAGAAGGCTACCGCCATTATGGACGAGAATGCCGAGTTGAAAGAGCTTGTAAAAGCTCAAGATGAGACTATCAGCGTAATGTCCGAGAAATTGGAAGCATTTGGTTCCGAAGTTCCTGCACCGAAGTCACTCAGTGCCGCACGCCCAGTGGAACGTCAGTTTGCTAAGGCAGAGGACAATGACATCACTAAGGGTGGTCAGGGTAAAGCGAAAGGCAATCAAGTATCTATGAGCAAGCAGCCGCATGTTGTAGCTGAAATTCTTGACCAAGCTACATTTGCCAAAGGCTTCGATGATGAATTCAGTAAGGCTTGTACGGCTTTTGAAGCAAACAAAGCTCTTCCTGCTAACATCATTGCTCGAATCAAAAACGAGACAGGGATTGAAATTGTTAAGTAAACAACTTTTATAATAAGCGAAAAATGGAAAGATTATCTATCAACTTGTCTGATTACGGCTATGCCGCTCAGCAGGATGGTTTCCACTCTGGAATGCATGGTAGCGAAAACCTTGACCAACTGAACAAGGCTCTTGCTGCTGAGCAGATTACAGGACGTGAAACTGCCGACCTGACAACTGCGTCGGGTGCTCCGTTGAAGGTTGAATCTTTGGAGAAAACTCTGAAGCATATCACCTTCCGTGAGAGCGATATTCGCCTTTGGAAAGACCTTCCGAAAAAGGCTGCGTATAATACCGTAGAAGAGTACAACCAGCAAACTTCTTATGGTGCTAACCGTGGTGGCTGGAACAGAGAAGGTGAATTGCCCGAAGAGGAAGATTCAATCTTTGTTCGTAGAGCTCAGTTGGTGAAATACCTTGGTGTTACCAAGTCCGTAACTCACCAGATGACTCTTGTAAACACTATGATTGGTTCCGTAATGGAGCGTACAATCAAAGACGGAACTCTTTGGATTTTGCGTACTTTGAACCAAGGTTTGTACTTCGGTAACGAAAAACTTGTACCTGAACAATTCAACGGCTTCTTGGCTCAGCAGATGCAGTCTGACGCTTGGGCTTCTTATGCCGATTACATGAACTCTGAGATGGTTGTTGACCTTCGTGGTTCGGCTCTTACCGAAGATGCGATTGAAACAGCTGCCAACTCTATCGTAGAGAACTACGGATTGGGAACTCAGCTTTATGGGCCACCTGCCGTTCTTTCTTCTTTCGTGAAGAACTTCTATGGTAACAAGTTCATTGTTCCGAATACTCCGAGCTTGAGCAACGGTATTATGGGACAGAGAGTTCAGGCATTTGACTCTCAGTTTGGACAGATTGGTTTGAACCATGATGTATTCTTCAAGAAACTTCCGAGCAAAACTGCCGCAAGTCCTGCTAACTCACAGAAAGCTCCGAACAAGCCTATATGGGATGCAACGACTGCTGCTGCCGTTCAGAACGGTATTGCTGGTAGCAAATGGGCTTCTACCGATGCTGGTAATGTATTCTACGGTGTAGTTGCTATCAACCGCTTCGGTGAGTCTGATATGGCAATCTATAACACCGCTGTTGCTGCCGTTGCCAATGGTGCTATTGACCTGAAGTTTGCCGATGGAGGTGGTGTAAACAAAGCAACTGCTTACCGCATCTATCGTACCAAAGTCGGTGGCTCTGCTACTGGTGAGTTCTTCCCGCTGTTTGACGTTTCTCTGGACGACTTGACCCGTGGTTATGACGGTGGAGCACCTGGTATCATTCGTGATATGAACCGCTTCTTGCCTGATTGCGACCAATCGGCTTTGTTCCAGTTTGACAATGAAGTAGTTGAGTTTGCTCAGCTTGCTCCTCTGATGAAGATGGACTTGGCTGTTCTTTCTCCTGCATTCCGTTTCATGGTGCTGCTTTATGGAACTCCGTTCCTTTACGCTCCGAAGAAAATGGTGCGTTTCATCAATATCGGCAAATTCGTAAAATAACCGATAAACAATTGTTTAATTGAGAGAAGGGGTGGGTGCTTTGCCCCACTCCTTTTTTCTTAAATCGTAAAAGTAAAATGAAAATTAAAGCAAAAAATCAGAATGTGCATTCAATGGAGCTTATCGTGCCTGTAGATGGCCGAATTTCCATAGATGCTAACGGAGTAGCGGAGGTATCAGCTAAGTGTGCAGCAGCTCTTGTAAAGGGCACTAACGACTGGGATTATGCTAAGAAGGCTACCGCTGTTCAGGATGACGAGGAAGAAGAAGATGACAACGAGGGTGAAGCAACAGACCGTGACAAGTTTGCCGCTCATCTTGATACATTGACTCTTGCTCAGATGAAAGACCTTGCCAAAGAAGGAGAGATGCCCGAAGAGGAGTATGAGAAATTGAACTCCAAGAAACTTATGAAGGCTTATCTTCTGAAAAAGTACGATGAAGCTGCTGAAGCAGGTGAGTTGGACGAAGAGGATGACGAGGAAGAAGAAGATGACAACGAGGGTGGTGAACAATAAATAACCTTTTAACATTGTCCTGATATGCCAAGTTTAAGACTGAAAATACAATACAATAAGAATATGGAGATGATTATGTCTCCTACGGAACTAATGGAGAATTATCTGTTTGGTATTCCCATGTGTTCTAATGACGGCAGAAAAATGTCTATGTCGGCTATTTCGCAGCACATCATTTCAGCCCAGACTACGATTGAGAGTTTGTTCAGTATTAAACTTACAAAACAAGTAATAGAGGAAAACCGTGATTTCATACGGCAAGAATTTATGTCTTGGGGGTATATCAGGACAATGTACCCTATTGATTACATAGACAATCTTGAAGGTTGGATAAATGACGTTTGTCAAATAACCTATCCGAAGGAATGGTTGTCTATCAAGAAAATTGAAGCCGTTGCCGTTTATCGTAACATATACCTGATACCGAATACTGGTAGTAAGGAAGGAGCGACAATGACTCAAAACTCTTTAATCTACAATGGCATTTCACCGCATCTTGGATGGTTCGGTCAAACTTATATTCCTAACTATTGGAGAACGAGGTACATCACAGGTTGGAATAAGATACCTGCCGACTTGTTTGATTTCATAGCAAAGATGGCAGCGTTGAATATTCTTGCTATTATCGGAGATGTATTGTATGGTATTGGCATAACTTCTATTCAGATAAGTTTGGATGGCGTGAGTCAAAATACTCCGTTAGCGAGAAGTGCTCAGGGAGGACTTTTTGCAGGACGTATCAAAACATACGTTGACGAGATGAACCGAATGATGCCTGCGTTGAAATCCAAGTATCGTGGCATACCTTTTGAAGTATTGTAATTATGGCAACTGAAAGTAACGGTAAAAATCGGAAAAGTATCATAACCGATAAGCCCACTGCCTTTCAAACTCCTGCGGCAGCTGTCAATCCGAGAGTAGGTTGGGACGTCAATAAATTTGAAACTCTCATACAGACCCAAGGATATGATGCCTTCATTGACCGAGCTTTGAGATGTCCTTGCGTTGATAAAGCAACTGGCCAGGCTCTTTCTACCTGTAAGAATTGTTTAGGAAGAGGCTGGTTTTTTGTTGATAGGCATGAGACAAGGCTTATTGCTCAGCATATGGATAGCAAGAAACGCTACGAGAATTGGAGTGAGGTTAATCGTGGTACAGCTTCGATAACTACGAAAGGAATTGATAAACTTGGGTTCATGGATAGGATTATCTTGACCCAATTGGAAGCATATTACTCCGAGATACTCAACCCTGTGTTATTCGAGAAGGAGCTGATTGCTTATCCAGTTTACGAGCCTTTATTTGTAACAAACATATACTTGTTCGTGGGAGATGCTACGAAGTTAGAGCCTATCCCAGACGAGATGTACAAGATTGATAAAAACAAGATAGTATTTGACCAAAGTCTTTTGAGCGTTCTCCCAGTAGAGGATGTTAATCAAAAGCAGCCTAATATGAGCGTGTCGATAAGGTATGCTCACTATCCTGTTTACCATGTTATAGATGCCAACCGAGAGCTGATGAAAGTTCGTGAAAGTAAGTTCTGTTCTTATGATGACGAAAAGCTCAGGCAAATGCCTATAAATGTGTTAGCAAGGAAAGCTCATTATATCTTCGATGCTCAGAAGTTCGGAGAGGAGAGTTTTGAAAATACTGTAATGCCGAAAGGATAACAAGATATGAAACCAATAGTAATAGACTTATCAGGACTTCAAGCCCAATTTGGGTTAGCAGCCGATACGATTGATATGCTGACGGAGACTTGCGTGAATGCGGTCACTGCGGCAGTCTATGCTAATTGGGAAGCTCTTGCAAAACAAAAACTGAACTCAACACTTCCCGAATATACCCAACATTTGATAAAGGTAGATAAAGGAAGATTTGCAAAACAAATTGTATTGACTGGAGTTCTTCCAAACATGATTGAACAAGGTGCTTCTGCGTTCGACATGAAAGAAGGATTCAAAAAGTCTCAAAAGGTAAAATACACCATACCTGTATATAACAAGAAAGGTAAACAAGTGTACAAAGGAGGAGATTGGTATTTGACCATTCCGTTCCGTATCGGTACACCTGGCACTCTTGGACAAGCAGGGTTCACTGGAGAGATGCCTCAAGAAATATACGATATAATGAGAAAGAGAGCTGCTGGGAAAGGTTTAACGGCTCCTGAACTTCCTTCTCCGTATGATGTACCGCAATCAAGAGACGCAATTGTAAATGAAGCTGGTCAAGTTCTTTATGGGGAATATCAACACCGCAATTCTATCTACGAAGGATTGACGAAAAGAAAAGCTCAATATGGTAAGACTTCTCAGAATACCTACGGAACATTCAGACGAGCTGGAGCAAACTCCGACCCATTGTCTTGGATTCATAAAGGTATCAAGCCTTATCATTTAGCAGAAGAAGCAGTTGAGAAAACGGATGTTGAAACGATTGTAGAAAACGAAGTGACAACCTATTTAGAAACAATATTATGAGTGGAATACTTTTACCAGAGATTGTAATTTACAATACTTTGGAATCAATAGTTCGATTATTGCGTGAAGACTTGAAAGAGCATGCAACGGACGACAAAGAAACTATCTTGTATAAGATATTGGGCGTGGACGAAGAAGGCAAGCCGATTAAGATGAACTTGTATAATTACTTCGTTCAAGCAAAGAAGATGATATTGACTCCTCAAAATCTATCCGTAAACTTCGGATACAATCAGGAGGTTGCTAAGTTAATATCAATGCACATTCTCCTTCCTTCGGAGCAGGGTGAGGCTGCTATCGGAGAAGATGAAGGATATTTGGAAGATGATGTATTGGACGTAGAAGGAAAGAAGATTGCAACTCAACAATACTTTACTCAGACATATAATTGCACGTATCAAATCATGATTACAAGCAATAACTCCTCTGAAGTAAACGTAGTGTATAACATACTGAAAAGTATGCTGCTTATGCTGGTTCCTCATTTGGAATTGATGGGTATTCGCATTCCTTCGTTATCGGGTAACGATATAATGATGCAGGATGATTTGACACCTGTTCCATTGTTCCATAAAGTTCTCAATCTGACATTTAAGTATGAACATAATGTTCCACAGCTTGTACGGCAAGAGGTAGCAAAGAAGTTCTATTTCATTATGCGAATGATTGATTACAACGATGATACTTCATCAAGCTCAAGTATAGATAAGGAGTAAAATTTGAAATAATTTCATATAAACAAAAGATTATGGCAACAGTAGTTAATTTTCATGGCAAGAACTACATTGAACCTGGTTCGTATGCTGCTACCGTGTATAATCCAACGTCAGTCGTAAACGTTGCCGAGTTCGGTAATGTTATGATTATCGACACTGGGTTAGCAATGAACGGAGCTTACGAGTATGCTGGAGGTTCAGGAGTTCAGGGTGAACTCGCACAAGGCTTGAAGTCTGTGTATGAGTTTACAAACTATGAGGACTTTTTGGCTTTCATGGGAGGAGGTCTGGTTGGCGATATAGCTAACAAGATTTTCACACCTTTGGATGGCGCAGCAGGTGCTCCTAAGTTGTATTATGTCCGTGCCGCCAAAACTACCTGCGCAACTCTTACCACTACCATATCAGGCTCCAATGCTTTGGTATTGAAATGTAAGAACGAAGGTATTGTTGGTAACGGAGTAAAAGTTGATGACGTTCTGAAAGTAGGTTACGGAGCTCAAATTGTAGCTGGCGAAACCGCTGATACTTTCAAACTTCAAGTTTTCCGTGGTTCATTCATGGGCGTGGACGATGCGGGTGAAGCCTTCGGAGCGAAGAGCTTGGCGGATGCCGTTCCTAACCTTATTGCTGAATCGGGTGACCTTACTACTCTTCAGGAGTTGTACGATTGGGCGAGGTCAAACAAGCAAATGCTTGCTAACTTCGTTGTAAGTATGACTGGTGATGGGGAAACAGAATTGGCTGCCGTAGCTTTGACGCTGGCTGCTGGAGGTACAACCGAGTACATGAGCGGTACGGAATATGCGGATGTGTTAGAAGCAATCGCAGAGTTGGACGTTACATTCTTCCTTACGACTAACTTGAATGCTGCTAACGGCAAAGGAACAGATGCGGCAACAAACGGTAAATTGTTCACATTCTTGAAGCAGACTGCTAAGTTCACTGAATTTATGGTAGTGCCAGGTGGTGAGGACGATACCGACTTGTTTGGAGACACGAACAGTTCCGAGTCAATTGCTAAGTATTTCAATTCAGGTCAGGTAGTTTGTGTACACGGTGCTCCTATCGTAACGAGAAAAGACCAGAACGGTACAAAACAGCTTCATACTATCTACCTTGCTGCGGCAATCGTAGGGTTGAATGCTGGTATGGCTGCTCAAACTCCGCTTACTTTCAAGCGTGTAGGTTATCAGTCTTTCGCTTACGACTTGAAGAAACGAGAAAGAGAGAGAGCGTTACAAGCAGGTATCATGCATGTTCGCAACGTATCGGGTTATTGGTGCGTCAACCAAGGTGTAACTACCTTACTGGATAATAAGAAAACAATTGCCGATGATGGTCAGTCGTTTGAGTTATCCGTAGAGCTTATCAAGGCTCAGTTGAACAAAGAGCTTATTTTGGAAGGACAAACGAGGTTTACAGGACAGACGGCAGCTCAGGCTTCTCCTCAGTCGGTTAAGAACTTCACTGAAACAAAACTTGCTTCTTTGGTAGCATATCCTGGCAATGATAACTTGCTTATCAGTTGGAAGAATGTTAAGGTTGTTGCTAAAAACAGCGACTACTTTATCACTTACGACTTCGTGCCTAACGTACCAGTGAACAAGACATTCTTTATCGGGAATATCTTGGATTTTTCAGTAGAAGTATAACAAATAAAAGATAACATACTATGGCAAAGAATGAAAAAGTGATGACTGCCCCCTTGGCTATCATCCAGATAAATTCAGTTACCGTGGGCAAAATGAAAAACGTGCGTATCACCGAGAACATCAGACGTGGACGTGTTACTGGCGTTGGACGATTGAACCCAGATGAGCTGCCTGCCTTGGAATGGAGTGGTTCTTTGAGTTGTTCTTCTTACACTATCAACTTCAACCTTTTGGCTAACAAAATGAAGAAGGGAGCGTTCAGAAACGCTGGTACAGTAGAAGAATGGGCAAATGCTATTCTGCTTCAAGAGGATGGGCTGGAAATTGCTATCCTTCGGAAAGTAAAGGACGGAGCAATTGATAATGAAACTGGTTTGGTTTCTACTAAATATGAGACTTTTGCGAAAACAGTAGGAGCGTTCATGACACGTGAAGGCTTCGATATTCAAGAAGGTCAGATTTCAGGACGTGATACTGAATTCGAGTATTTGGAACCAATTTTGTACAACGGGATTGTATAAGCTAAAATAAACAGTTATAGGAAGGTAGTATGTGAATAACGTACTACCTTTTTTTTATTGTAAATAAACTAAATTGTAAAGTCATGATTGAAAGACAGAAAAAATTCAGTATCGGAGAAAAGACGTTCACGGCTCAGTTCCCCAACGTTGGGCAGCTAATTGACTTGGAAAGTCTGAAACAGGCTCTAACCAATAACCGATATGGGGTTATGGCAGCGAGTGGCGTAGCAAGCATGTATTATGCCTTGGATATGGTAGATGCTATTTCCTTCCTTCAGGTATGCGTTCCGAGCGTAGCGAAGTATTATGATATCAAGAATTATACCGCACTTGCTCCTGAAGACATCAAAGACTTGGTGGAAGCATATCAAAAGGAATTGAAGCCTTGGTTTGACAAGGTAATGGCAGAACTCAAAGGCATAAAACTAAACGATGGCGGAGACAAAACTGAAGAGGGAGCTGACGCTGGAGAAGAGGGTTGATAACTTCCTTTCTTCTTGGCATCAATTTCCTATTGACTATTGGTGGCGCAAAAGATATCACGTGCCTTTCGGTTCACCTCAGCATAAAGAGATGAACTTCATTGACATGTATATAGAGTTCCAAGAGGAAGTTGCTATCAATAGAGCTATCAGCCATACCGACAGCGATGAGGATGAAGCCGAAAACGAAGCATTGGGATTGGTTGATAATAACAAAAAGGTTGTTAAAGTAACGGAGAAAGAAATTGATGAAGATTTTGAAAAATTAGATTTGAGTCAATTTGATAAACAAGAATAATTATGGCAGATGTAACGGTAAACATACGTGGTGACGCTTCCCAACTCCGAGACGAGTTGGACAATGTAAGCAGAAACCCAAGTTCAGGCGGTTCCACTACTCCTCCAGCTTCTGGCGGGGGTGGTGGTTCTGCCGTTCCTTCTAATGACCGAATGATTGAGGACGTTCGGAGGGAAATGCAACAGCGTGGAGTTCTCTTGGTGCCTGGTTCTTCTTCGATGACTCAAATTATCAATCAATACGGTCAAGCAACAAGAGGAGCTGTCAATGACCGTATATCGGAAAGGTACGACGCAAGACGAGACGACATGCGCAAGCGTATGAGTTCCGACTATGATGCTATTGAAGCTGATATTGATAAGAGGAGACAGGAAGGACTTCAAAGACTTGGCCCAAATGCTAATGACCCATTCTATACATCTATGCTTGACCAGCAATTAGAGCAGGAAAGGCAAAGACAGTACAGAATTATAGGAAGTCAATATGACCAAGAAGAAGAGCAAATCAATCAAGAGGAAGCAAACGAAAGGACTCAAGCGGAAACTGAACTGACCACCGCTATCCGAGAGCTGACCGAGTATTTCAACCGTCAATCGAATCAAGGCGGTGATGCACCTGATTCATATATTGGAAGGCTTCGTGCTCAACAAAGAGAGTTGATTCAGCAACGTGATTCAGCAGACAGCGAGGAAGGAGCTATGGCAGCTTCAAGAAGTCTTGCTGATGTGAACGACCAACTCCGAAGGGTATTGGGAGGAGGAGCTGCTCAACAAGGCAGACCTTATTATGATTCAGCGTTGCAAGGTGCTCAGGGTATTCAAGGACTTTTCAGCGGACTTCAAAGTGGCGACATTGGAAGCACTATAATGGGTGGAGGTTCAGCCATAGCAGGTTTATCGGGGATGGGTCTGAAAGCAGCACTACGCTTCTTGGGATGGGTAGGAGTTGCCGCTGGAGCAGCTAAGTCATTGACTGGTACTTCCGATTCATACGAATCAATGCAAGGCTTGGCTTCTTTAAGAGCCACCACTGGTTATCAAGGAGGGGATGCTTCAAACTATTTAGGAGCTATGTTGCCTGATGCTAACTTCAGGGGTATCAATTATACCAACTTTGGTTATGATACGGAGGAGTTCGCTGGTAACGCAGCGAGGAGAACGAGGGCACGTGGTACTTCGGATGATTGGTATGCAGAAACCATGCGTCAAATAGGTTTGGAACGAAACCTTGCACTTTCAGAAGGCTCTTTGGAAAAAGGAGGACAATATGACCGTTACGGCTTGAATGTTACAGAAGCTATTTCACGCTTGGTTACTATCTTGAATGGTATCGAAGGCTCAGGAGTATCTATGGGAGACTTCACAAGGGTTCAAGAGAAGTACGATATTCAGCAACAGATAATGGGCTCATATATGAATAGAGCCGACCGACCGAGCTATGATGTAGCGAATGCGAATTTAGCAGCCTTCTCAGCCGTTCAAGGTATAACTCAAGATTCAAGAATTGGAACTGACTATCAATCTTTCCAAGGCATGATTCAACAGCCTATGAACGAAAGGATGAGAGCGTTGATATATAGTTCCGTTGCTGACTTATTCCCAGAGACTGGCGGACGTATGGACTTGATTGACCGTGAACTTCGCAATCCTGAGAATGAAGGAAAGATAATGCAATCTGTTATACAACGTATCACTCAACAGTTCGGAGGTACGGACACTCAGATGGGTTACTTTGCATTCAAGTCCTTGTTGCCTGATATAGCTCCTGACCGTTTAGACCAATATATTAGTCAGTTCTCCGATACTGGTACTATGGCTGGAAGTGTATTGAAAGGCGGTATTGGTAATCAAGGAGACTTTGACCGAGCTGGGCGTCAAAATATGGATTCATGGGCGGCGCAAGCTACTGAATTCACTACGGCTTGGACGAAAGGAAAGAACGAAGTTGTTTCAGTTCTCAACCAAATTCTTGGTAAGATTACAGGTACAACAACTATGCCTACTCAAAACACAACAAAATCGGGAGGTAACAAATAATGGCAGAAACGACTCACAATAACAATGATTATATCTTGCTTTATAATAGAGGCAAGAGAATGACCATATCAGATTACATGGAAAGGAATTACATTTATGGTGTAAGTCCTCAAGAGTTGTTTGACCTCAATAAAGATTTGATATGGCAACAATATACCGAGCTTGATAAGGAAATAGAGAAAGCTGGAAGCGGTAAGTGGCCAGAGAGTGCTGACGACCTGTCTCTCAACTCTTGGCTGCCTTCTCCGTGCGTTCTCCGAATAAATCCCAGTAAGGTTACAGCTGAATTGGCAATAGCTCAAACAAATGCCCAAGTTAATACGGAGGACTTTTATGCCTTTGCTGCAGATAAGATTCAAGATATATACCAAGATGAAGGTTATCGTGTAGCGGATAGCTCAAAACGAAGTCCTGATTGTTCAGTCATGGGTTGGTTCAAAAGTCTTTACTATGTTAGTTTGGACGCTCAAGGAAAGAAAACCATAACAATGGAACGTCATGACTTCACTGAGTTTGCTGATTTGAGCCGTCATATAATTTCACTTGCTACTTCGGTAACGTCCAACGGAGGAAGTTTCACGATGAGGCTTCCAATCATCAGTGCCCGAAGTGAAGGAGTGTCCGTCATAACTGAGATATTGAAAGGCAAGAATGGAGAAAGGGAATACGGAGACATGGCTGGTCAAAGGGGCAATGCTTCCAAAAACGATGTATCATACGAATACGGAGAAAGGGGAGAGTATTATGCTAAATCAAGTTTTGATGATATAGAAGCTAATTATTTCAATTGGTTGATAAGCTCTAATGATATATTGTTTATTTCGTTTGAGAAACTTGATATGGAATTAGTAAAAGACTTTTACAAAGACGTAGAAGGAAATTCATATCAAAGTGGTGATACCGATAATTTCAAAGTCAGTACTAAACTTGCTAATGGAGTTTACGATATGGTAGGATTGGTAGATGAAGTAAAGGTTGTTACCAACTCCCAATCTTCAGAAGCGTATGTTGAAATCACTGGACGAGACTTGATGAAACTTTTGATTGAGGACGGTTCTTTCTTCTTTAATCCGTCCACTACTTCAGACCCAAGCAGAGTATTTGCAAATGAACAAAGCTACGGCAAACAGGGTGATATTCGTGAAGCAGATGTTATGAATAATACTTATAACAACCCAATCAACCGACTTCGGAGAGTAACTGGAGAGATTGATATTTTTGCTAACCGTATTAACATGGACATAAGCTATATTCTGAAAGGGGTTATTTCTCAGCTTGCCAACGTAGAAGTAGTGCCAGGATATGTCTTTGAAACTTGGGGCGAAGATAGAACGAAGTACATAGAGCTTGAACCAGAAAAGAAGGAAAACAATGGCTAATTATAAAACATTTTATAAAGGTTTTTTGGAAGGTCAATCGCAACTCATAGTTACGAGCGACTTTGGCAAAAGACACATGGACGGTAAAATCAAAAACCATAATGGTATTGACTTTGGCGTTCCTGTCGGTACTGTTTTGAAAGCTCCTTTGGGCGGTAAGATTATAACGAAACAAGTTCAAAAGAACGGAGCTGGATTGTACGTTACTATTCAACATCAGGTTGAGATGGGCGTTTATATCTATATTCTGTTAATGCACCTTCATTCCGTTGATAGTCATATCTACGTGGGTTATCAGATAGCCGAAGGAGAACGAATTGGAACCACGGGAGGAGCGAAAGGAGACCCAAATGCAGGTCATTCCACTGGCCCACACTTACACTTGGAAGTCCGAAAGGGAGGAAATTCAAGCGGTAATGCTGTTGACCCTAAATATTGGTTTTTAGCGAAGGAACGTTTGGTATCAAAAAAGACTGGAAAGATACTTAATTATGGAGACCCATCTTGGTTAAGTTTCCCTGATAGTGAAATCAAAACTCAAACAGCTTACAAGTATTCAGCTCATTCTGATATAACCGTTCCCGATGCTACAGAATATACTCCGAAGAAACAACCAAGACAGAATACAGTAGCAAAAGAAAGGTTAGCACCTGGTGTATGGCAGATAACGAAACTTTTGGTTGATAGTTCGGTTGCTGATAAACAAGTTCTTGATTCAGGAATTTCAACCCAGCAAGGCTCTTTATTGAATTTCTTCCGAAAGGTATGTCAGGAGCCGTTGGTGGAGTTTATGGGAGATACATTTGGTAACCAATATTATTGGATTGTTCGTAAACCGCCATTTGATAAAGAGAGTTTTACAAAGATGATTGACCTTACTTTGATAACTCTTGATGAAGCGGATATATTAACAACCGACCTTACTTGGAATAATCAAGGAATATACTCATGGTATCAATATGTACCTTATGCCGACTTGCTTGGTATTCGAGAAGCTAACTTGTTTATGCCTGCGGTGTTCTTCCCAGAGTTTGCCGCTGTTTGGGGAAGCAGACCGCTTTGCGTAGAAAGTAATTATTTCAACTTTGCTTTCTCTGGACGTTTCAACTCTGATAAATCGGAAAACTCTCAAAACGGTGATAGAATTATACGCAACGCTGTACGTGATTTTAAGTTTCTTGTTGAAAGTAATGCTTACAATGCCTTCACAAGAAGAGGAACAATAACACTGATTGGGGATAGACGCATCAAAAGAGGTACGGTCATAATGCTTCCGACTTCGGGTGAGATATTCTACGTGGATGCTGTTACGAATACATATGACGTAACAACGCAAGGTGTGAGCAGAATGACTACCTTGCAAGTGTCCAAAGGAATGTACCCTGCTTATATATACGGCAAAGAGATAGGATTGAAGAAATTCAGTTACTTTGATATCATAGACTTCGGAGAAGATTTTGACATTGAAAAGATAACTGCTGATAATTGGAAGGACTATATTTCAAAGTGGAAAGTGAATGTCGACAATTTCGGCTTCTTTATGTCTAAGCAACAATTATATTGGGAGAACATCAATAAGTATCGTATGATGGCAACTGGTAATAATTCATTTGAAGTAACTATTACCAAAGAAGCTACTGTAACAGGCAAAAAGAAATAGTTATGGAAGAAGATGTAATTGGCATAAGAAATTTGGACACTGGTATCGGTTCAGCTGGTGTAGGCTTCGTTGTCGTACCTTCGGAGGTTGACCGAGTTCAATATATAAATGATTGCTACCGCACTAATACTCTGACGATAAACGGAGGGAAGGGATATGGGTATTTCAGTGGCGTACATGCTGATATAAACGTCATGCAAAATATCAAATTCCCTACTGACGAGGAAAACAGAGGAACGCCAGTTGTTTGGGTTAAGGATGCGGTGTCTCAACTTCCTGTTATTGTAGCGGTATTGCGTAAACAGGGTGATTATTATTCTTTGGATGAAAACCAATACCGATTAAAGAGAGGAACTGAAACGAGAAATGTTGAGATATTCGTTGACGGTAATACAGCTGGACTTGATATAACAATATTGGGAGACAAAGAAGAGCCTGCAAATATTGATATCAAGTTGAGTTCCGAGAACGCTGATTCAGTTTTGAATGTTTCTTGCGATAACGAAATAAACATCATTGGTAATAAGTCCGTAAATGTAGTTACTAATCAGAAGGCTACGTTAAAAGTCAAGGAGAAGGGCGAAGAAAAAATGTCTTTATCATATGAACTTGGCGTAGGGTTGAATTACAAGGATGAATTTGAAAACGAGGTAGTTGCTAAGGACGGAGAAGTTGATATCATTAGCAAGAAGATAAACCACAATAGCGGTAAAGAGCCGATGGTGTTAGGGAATACACTGGCGGACTTATTGGACGAGATGCTAAAAGCTATTCAAGCAATTACCGTTATTTCTCCAGTGGGAGCTACTTCAACGCCTGTGAATGCTGCTTCTTTTGCTGCTATACAAGCGAAGTTAGATACAATCAAAAGTAAAATTTCTAATCTTGAATAATTATGGCACTTGATACGAATGCATTGAAAGTTACTTTGACAGAAAAGATTTTACAAGCGTTGAACGCTCCGATAAGTAATGAATCAAATTCTGATGAAGTTAAAAACGCCTTTGCGACTGCTGTAGCTACTGCCGTTGCTGAAGGAGTAGATGTTTGGATAAAGACAGCAACTGTTACTGTTCAGCCTGGTATTCCAGTAGCTACTTCAGGAGGAGCTGGAGCGACAAGTGGGCCAGGCACTGGAACTATATCGTAATAAGCAGTTATAAAGTTGATAAAATATAAATAAAGTTATGGCATTTTTGAATCAAGCTGGTAGAATAGCAGGAAGTACAGTCAATAGTGTAGTTGAGAACGCAAGAGGAGCGTTGGTGACTATCGGAAAGGCTGCACTTCATACGCTTGCCCCAGACAACTTTGAATACTATATGTGTTCATTGGAGTTGTTAGATAGCTCTGGAAATACCAAAGGTTTTATGACCTTCGTTGTTATGCCTAACAACATATTGGAGAATAAGACTCAAATTGCTACCATAACTAAAACTAACAAAGGGGTTTCAACTCTGTTCAATTCAACCTTCGTTCCGAGAGATATTTCAATTCAAGGTACGTTCGGCAGAAAGTTCAGATTGTTATTGGGAATGAAAGAAACAGAAAACGTTTCAACAATTCCTTTCTTCGGAGGCAATATGGGTTTTAGTGTTATGGATAGTGATGTTTTGATAAAGACTGGGTATGGGCTTACGAAGATGTTGAAGAATATGGTTGAGGCTTCTAATAAGCTGGACGATAACGGCAATCCATGTATCTTGATATTCAACAATTACGCTTTGAATACTCACTACGTTGTAGAAGTGATGCAAGACTCATATTCACAGAGTATCGAAAACAACATGCTTTGGTACTATTCTTTGGAGATGAAAGCCGTTGCTCCTGCGTCTGCTGTTAGAAACCAAAAGGAACAAAATTCCAAGTTTCTAACAACCGTTGCTTCGGGAGCTATTGCGAAGGGAATAGGCAATATTTTGAAAGATGTTTCACGTGCTACCTTCGGAGCGTTAAATATTGGTATATAATGGAATCAATAGTATTAGAATTTGAACAAGTTACAAAATATCCGCTTATCCAGTTTTTGGCTAAGTATCGGAGTTTCATGCTCAATTCCTATCCTGAAATAAACCGATATTTTTCAGGACAAACGGAGGGGGTTGATAACTCACATTTGATATTACTTCGGGAGCTTACTTCAGAATGTAAGGACGTTATGGCGCAGTTCAAGAACTTCGCAAATAAGTTCGCTACTTGTGGATATTGGGAGCTAATGGACTATTTGGAAGATTTGAATACAACGATTGAGAAAATCAATAAACTTCCGAAGTTCCGCAGAACTTCTATAACAAAGAGAGGTTATCAACCTTTCATACAAGTCGCTTCGTCAGTAGGAGGTTACAGAACAGTAGAAGATGTAGCAAACTCCGTTAAACAAATCAATCAAGATAATTCAAATTGGATTGACTTGATGTTGAGTAACGATATGAACGAAGGAGATTGGGAGATTGATAAGCTCACTCCGATGAATGTTCTTGTGAATAATCAAGTTGATGTCGTTGTAACTACGATACTTGACCAGCCTATCGGAAAGCGTATATATGGAAAGGATATTGCAAGAAAGATAACATTCAAAGACAATGATTTGGTATTGGTAGAGTTCCAAGCTAACATAGAACAGAAATGTGATATTTTGATGGAACTTAATCGGGGTGATGTTCCTGAGAATATGTTGTTTGGTAAAAACTCTAAACTAATCACTGGCGTTAATACCAAAACATTCGCCTACCCTGAACTTGTATCAGATATTCAAAATAACTTTTTACAGAACGATTTGTTTGAATACGCAGTCATTACTGACTTTGCTTACGAAAATGGAAGCATGACGATAACGGTTGAGATTAAAACAAAGTACGATTATAAAACTGAGAAAAAAATAGTGATATGATTACAAAGATAACGCCTGTTAATGAGCTCAAGCTCATGTTCTTGGAAATACTCATGAACAAAACAGATAAGATTAATGACATTGGAGCTGATTCAGTTTTGAATGGTATTGCCTTCGGTTGTGCTAAGGTAGGTCAGAAGTGTCTTGTAAACCAAGCTATCGTGGAAGGTCATATCTTCCCTGATACGGCTTATGGAGTTTACTTGGACGAGCTTGCTGCTATTCGTGGCGTTTCTCCGAGATTTGGTGCTGCCGCAAGTTCTACTTATGTACGACTTATTGCTGATGAAGGAACGACCTATTTGAAAGATGTCCATACTTTCACCAGTACTTCGGGAATAACATTCTCATTGGAAGAGGACGTTGTAATTGGCGTGAACGGCTATGCTTATGCGAAGGTACGTTGTGACCAAGAAGGACTTGATACCAATGTTGACCCATTGTCTATTAACAAAGTCAATCCGATACCTACTGGTCACTTGACTTGTACTAACGAGTACCGAGCGACTGGTGGACGAGATGAGGAAGATGACGACTTGTTCCGTCAGAGAATTAAAGACAGTATCAATCAGTTGGCAAGAACAACGCTGTCTTATCTTGAACAAGTCTTTATGAAAATCAATCCTAACGTTTTGAGACTTCATAAAGGAGGTATTGATGCGGACGGCAGATTGAATTTGATTGTAGTATCGGTAAATGGACAAGACTTCACGGATGATGAGTTCAACGAGATATTGAGCCGTTCGGAGGAGTATTTATCACTGTCAGAACTTCTAAGGAGTTCAACCGATTATGCGTTGAAATTAAACAACGTTGATTGGCTACCTGTTGACATTGAGTTCCGAGTAGATATTGACCCTGCCTACGACCAAGACCGAGTACGAAGAGAGATACAAATTCAGATGTCGAAGTTGTTTGACTATCGTTTCTGGGAGTATGGCGATAAGGTTGAATGGGAAAACCTTTTGTTTGCTGCTAAGAATGTTGATGGAGTTCGATACGTGCCTGATACGCACTTTTATCCTCACGCTGATATAAACGTACCGAAATACCGACTACCACGTGTAAGAGGGTTTGTAATGCGTGACCTTGACGGTAATATCATAGAGGATAACGGAGGAGTTTTGGCTGAGGTTTATTATCCGAATGAGATTGACGTTGCTTTCCAATCATCTGTATTAACGACTGTTTGATATGAGAACACAAGTAAGCGTAAAGACTATAACAGAAGTCGAGCAATCCAGTGGTTTGTTTCTAATCAATTGTTTTTCGGATATGAACGAGGATGGCTCAACAACTCCTTCTATTTACAAATCACAAATATTGGAGAAACCTATGATTGTTGATAATACTTCTGGCAAAGAAGGTGAATTGATGCTATCTCATAGTGGAGATAATGTTGGAAGTATAAACAACAATGGAGAGTTGGTAATTGAACCCGAAGGAGACGATGCTAACAAGTATGAAAAAGAACAAGAAAACTTG
>ERZ780139.205-NODE-205-length-62633-cov-14.173911_pt1 | contig 62633 bp, 41 predicted proteins | sample MGYA00511476_ERZ780139 | MGnify/ENA primary metagenome ERZ780139 (study PRJEB29588, sample SAMEA2158190) | human gut metagenome | biome: human gut; feature: human-associated habitat; material: faeces | place: Denmark | collected 2008/2010 ... | reverse complement strand
AAGACCATCAGGGCAATAACCGGGTAGTCATCAACCAGAGCGGCACGGTAGAGGAAACGAACCATTACTATCCGTTCGGTGGTGTGTTTGCAAGTTCAGGCAATGTGCAGCCTTACAAGTATAACGGCAAGGAGCTTGATGTGAAGAAGGGGTTGAACTGGTATGATTATGGGGCGAGGCATTATGATGCGGCGCTGGGGAGGTTTACAACGGTTGACCCATTGTCAGAGAAGTATTATCCAATAGGGATGTATGCATATTGTAATAATAATCCGGTACGCTATATCGATCCGACAGGAATGTTCACAAGCCCGATTTATGATGAAGAAGGCAAGTTGCTTGGTACTGATGATGAAGGTCTGCAAGGCGTAGCCATTATAATGAACAAGTCAAACTTTAAGCAAGGCATGTCTCACGAAGAGGCATTAAGTCATGATTTAGGGTATAATGGATTGGTAGATGATGAAGCACGAACTAATTACTTGAAAAGTTATACAAGCCTTAAAGACAGACCGGATTATGATGGGTATTTAACTTTGGAGGAAGCTAATAAATGGTATAGGGAAGGAAATGGACAACCGCTATTTACCTCTTTAGCAAAAATAGATTTATCAGGGATATATTCTTTGGGAGAAAGATATGTAGGAGAAATAAAGAGTTTTAACTTGTTATTACATAGCGGTTCTTTAAATGACGGATTAGTATATGGAAACGTTACTTTGAAACGATATCCTAATCATTCTGTGAGAGCTTTTTCTGATAAATATGATTTTGAAATGCATAATGGTCGGAATCCATTGAATTGGGGAAGAAATATAGAAACAGTCATAGGAAATAGGGTTGCAGGAAAAGGACAAGCATATGAAATAAATATTTATGGAAGTGCTAAACTGACACCATTTTTGCCTTGGATTAAATAACATGAAATATGAAAAAGGAATGTATTATTCTACATTTGTTTTGTAGTTTATTTGTTCAAAGTTGTACTGCTGATTCTGTTAAGAATTTAGGAAGTGGGTATTTTTATAGAGATGAAGGAGGGAATGTGAAAGATATTCTTTGCCAAAGGTCTCATGGTGGAGAGATACCGGCTACTATACTTGACTATGTCTATAACAATGAATATATTATTGCAAAACAAAAGCCTAAATATCCTCAAGAGGCCTTATATAAAAGAAAATATGAATATGGAACAAACGATAGTTTGTTTTATTGGATAATTCTAAAAACAAATGATGTGATATTGGGACCTTTGAGTTGGCAAGAGTATTTAGATGTGAGATTAAAATATCAAATACCAATTGAGTTGTCTTTGTACTAAATCTCTATTGAAGTGACCCCTAAAAGTTGAATGAAATACTTTTAGGGGTCATTGTATCTAATCTTTAGGCTTTTTAGTATTTTTGACACCTTGAGACGTCTTGTCTTGTTGTGCATCTCATAACCAGTCTGCTCAACGTGAGCTATTCTTGAAGCATCAGGTTGACGGTTCGGGTGAGGTAACGCTTGCTTCCTACGCTTATGACAATCTGGGCCGCCTGCAGAGCAAGTCGTTGCACGGTTCCGCTGCGAACAAGCAGTCGTACACTTACAATGTCCGCAGCTGGCTGACGGGCATCAGTGGAACGAAGTTCACCCAGAATCTGTATTACAACACTGGCACCGGTGCTGTCAAGTACAACGGCAGCATCAGCAGCATGACCTGGCAGGCAGGCGACGAGAGTACGGTCCGCGGCTATAAGTTCACCTACGACGGGATTGACAGAATGCTGACCGCCACTTACGGTGAGACAGCCGGCATCAATACGAACACCAACCGTTTCAGTGAGAATGTAACCGCCTATGACAAAAACGGCAACATCAAGACCTTGCAACGTTACGGTCAGACCGCTGCTTCCAGTTACGGTTTGATTGATAACCTGACTTACACTTTGAACGGCAATCAGCTGACCCGTGTGGACGATGCCGTGACGGCTTCCGCCTACAACGGTGGCTTCGAGTTCAAGGACGGTGTGAAGCAGGCGAACGAGTACGTTTATGATGCGAACGGCAATTTGACCAAAGATTTAAACAAGGGAATTAGCGATATTACGTATAATGTATTAAATTTGCCAACAGGCGTCACTTTTGCTTCCGGCGGTTTCATACAGTATGGCTATACTGCCGACGGCATCAAGCGGCGCATGATGTATAAGGAGGCAGATGGTTCGGGCAATCTGGTTCCTACGGTGTATTGCTGCAATGTGGTCTATGAAAACGGTGTTGCCAAGCTTCTTCTTACGGAAGAGGGGTATGTTACGCTTTCGGACAAGAAGTATCACTATTACCTGCAGGACCATCAGGGAAACAACCGCGTAGTCCTCAGTTCCAGCGGTGCTGTTGAGGAAGCGAACCATTACTATCCCTTCGGTGGTGTGTTTGCAAGTTCAGGCAATGTGCAGCCTTATAAATACAACGGCAAGGAGTACGATGGCAAGAAGGGGTTGAATCTGTATGATTATGGGGCACGCATGTATGATGCTGCGCTGGGAAGGTTTATGACGGTGGACCCTTCTGCTGAAAATTACTTCAATACAAGTCTCTATGCTTATTGCGGGAATAATCCTATTAATCGGATTGACCTTGACGGATTACTTTTGGCTCGAATATTGATATATAAGGTCCTCTGATTCAATAAAGTGAACGATTCCCTGCTTTCATCACTATATGTCAACAGGGAATTTTACCTTTTATATAAGGCTACACCCTTTCCCTGACATGGTGTAGCCATTTACCCCAAAGGGTGTAGCTATCCGGGGCAAAGGGTGTAGCTCTGTTTAATGTGCCTTATCAGTGCCTGCGGCACACATAATCCGTTATTGATTTATGAAAAATCCCCCGTCGTAAGTGGGAAGAAAGAAATTTGTTTCAAATCTCCCCGAAATCATGTACCTTTGTGGCGGTACCTAAAAAAGGAGGTAACAAGATGATGAACAAGATAAATTCCGTATGCGTATATTGTGCTTCGAGCACAAAGATAGATTCCGTTTATTTCGATGCAGCCCGTGAGCTGGGCACTCTGCTGGGGCAGCGGCAAATTCGCCTGATTAATGGTGCGGGAAATATGGGACTGATGTCCGCTGTGTCCGATGCGGCACTCCGGGCAGGGGGAGAGGTGACGGGCGTCATTCCCCGCTTCATGGTGGAGCAGGGATGGCATCACACCGGACTTACCCAACTCGTGGAAGTGGAAAGCATGCACCAGCGGAAAAAGACAATGGCCGACCTGAGCGATGCCGTCATCGCCCTGCCCGGTGGTTGCGGCACCCTGGAAGAACTGCTGGAAATCATCACTTGGAAGCAACTCGGACTGTATCTGAACCCGATTGTGATACTGAATGTCAAGAACTATTTCGGCCCTCTGCTCGATATGCTCCGGCAGGCGGTGGACGAAAACTTCATGCGTACGCAGCACGGTGCCATCTGGCATGTGGCGCAGACACCGCAGGAAGCCGTGGAACTGATATATACCACTCCCTTGTGGGACGCCTCCATCCGTAAATTCGCTGCAATATGATAGGGCTGTTGATGGCTTGGGCAGTAGTGGGGACGGAGGGGATTCCTATTCCATATTCTCCGAGAATGGACGATGGCATCACCGTGGTCCTTTTGTGCTGTTTCTTTCTGTCGGCCTATGTCTTGTCACGCAGCCGCAAGTTCCTGCTGCAACTGGTGAAGGATTTCCTGCTTCATCGCGAACGTACCAGCATATTTGCCACTTCCACAGCCGCCGATATGCGCTATTTGCTGCTGCTCATCCTGCAGACTTGCATCCTTGCGGGTGTCTGTATCTTCAGCTACTTCAATGATATACAGCCGGAACTGGTACGTCATGTGTCGCCGGGGCTTCTGCTGGGGATTTACATCGGTGTGTGTCTCTTCTATTTGTGCTTGAAGTGGATGCTCTACTCTTTTCTGGGTTGGATTTTTTTTGACGAAAGTGTTACAACGCTATGGCTTGAGTCCTATTCTACGCTACTTTATTACTTGGGATTCGCCCTTTTCCCGTTTGCCCTGTTCGTAGTCTATTTTGATTTGAGTTTGCAGCTGACGATAATAATCGGATTGATTTTAGCCTTTTTTGCTAAAATATTGATGTTATACAAGTGGTTAAAGCTTTTTTGTAACAATTTATATGGCGGTTTGCTTTTAATTGTGTACTTTTGTGCCCTTGAAATCATGCCTTGTTTTGTGTTATATCAAGGTGTGATGCAGCTAAACAGTTATTTGATAATAAAATTTTAGGACGTTGAAAATTAAGAAAGTACTTGTGTCGCAGCCGAAACCGGCATCAGAGAAATCTCCTTACTACGACATCGCCGAGAAGTATGGTGTGAAAATAGATTTTCGCCCATTTATCAAAGTGGAGAGCCTTTCAGCGAAAGAGTTCAGACAACAGAAAATTTCGGTCTTGGATCATACTGCCGTTATTTTTACTTCGCGTCATGCTATTGATCATTTCTTCCACTTGTGTACAGAATTGCGTGTGACAATTCCCGAAACAATGAAGTATTTCTGCGTGACGGAGGCCGTTGCTCTGTATATCCAAAAGTATGTGCAGTATCGTAAGCGTAAGATTTTCTTCGGAAACACCGGGAAGATTGACGATTTGATACCTTCCATTGTTAAGCATAAGACTGAAAAGTACTTGGTACCAATGTCGGATGTACACAATGATGACGTGAAGAATCTGCTGGATAAGAATAAGATTCAGCACACGGAAGCTGTCATGTACCGTACTGTCAGCAATGACTTTGCTGCAGATGAGGCTTTTGATTATGACATGCTGGTGTTCTTCAGTCCGGCAGGCATCAGTGCCTTGAAGAAGAATTTCCCTGATTTTGACCAGAAGGAAATCAAGATCGGAACATTCGGCTCTACCACTGCCCAGGCAGTCCGTGATGCCGGACTTCGTCTTGACCTGGAAGCTCCCAGCGTGCAGGCACCCTCAATGACGGCGGCGCTTGACATGTTTATCAAGGAGAATAATAAAGGAAAGTAAAAAGAGTTATGAGTTATAAGTTATGAGTGATTTGCTTATAGCTTGTAGACATAACAATGGATTTATAAAATTGAGCTACAAGTGGTTGTGCTTTTATGTTGCCAGGTACTTGTAGCTCGTTTTTGTATCGTCCCATAACTTATCACTCATAACTCATCACCCATCACTCATAACTTATAACTCATCACCCCATGCCAAATACCTTGCGTAAGTCCGAACGGTTGGACAAGAAGAAAGTGATAGAGAAGATGTTTGCGGGCGGCTCACGCTCGTTTTCGGTTTTCCCTTTGCGTGTGGTGTATCTGCCGGTGGAGGAGCTGGAGGCACCCGTTTCCATTCTTGTAAGTGTTTCGAAACGCCGTTTCAAGCGGGCGGTGAAGCGCAACCGCGTGAAACGCCAGATACGTGAAGCCTACCGCATGAACAAACACGGACTGCTGGCCGTGCTGACGGAAAAAAAGTGCCGTCTGGCCGTGGCCTTCATCTATCTTTCGGACCAGTTGGTAGACTCTTCTGTCATTGAGGACCGTATGAAGACAGCTTTGGCACGCATTGCCGAGAAGGTAGCGGCAAATGCTGAAGCCGAGCAAACTCCGCAGGTGTCATGAAGCGTCTGCTTTCATATCTGCTGCTGCTTCCCATCTATTTCTATCAGAAGTGCATATCGCCCATGATAGGGCCTTCATGCCGTTTTACCCCCACTTGTTCGCAATATGCGGTGGAGGCCATCAAGAAACACGGACCTTTCAAGGGGTTTTGTCTGGCAGTCAGGCGCATTCTGCGCTGCCATCCCTGGGGAGGTTCCGGATATGATCCCGTTCCATGAATATTCCAGTTGACATACATACACACCGGCTTCCGCAAGTACCCGGAACTGCCATTGCAAATTGCTATCCCGAAACGTTCTCTCCACAGAGCGGCGGATGGTATTCGGTGGGGATACATCCCTGGCATATAGGTCGGAGTGGAGGTGGATACTCAGGAGTTGAAGGTGCTGTGGCTAGCAGGGTGTGCGGCCTGGAGGAATTAGTGCGCCATCCCCAAGTACTTGCCGTGGGCGAAGCCGGGCTGGACAAGCTGGCAGATGCTCCGATGGATTTGCAGGTGGAAGTGTTCAGGTGCCAGGCATGTTTGGCAGAGGAAGTGGGAAAGCCGCTGGTGATTCATCTGGTGAAGGCGGTTGATGAACTGCTGAAGGTGAAGCGGGACTTGCGCCCGTCGAATCCGTGGATAATACATGGTTTCCGTGGCAAGGCGGCGCTGGTGGAGGAATATCTGAAACATGGCTTTTACCTTTCATTCGGGGAGAAATACCAGGAAGCAGCCTTGTGCCGGGTACCTGCCGACCGGCTGTTCATCGAAACGGATGAAAGCGAAGTTTCCATCGGGGAATTGTATGCACGCGCTGCCGAAGTGCGCGGCATCTCTCCCGAGGAGCTTGGAGAAACACTCCGGAGAAATGTCTGCAAAGTCTTTTTTAAACCCTAAGAGTTGTTTCTTCGAATAAAGAGTCGTATTTTTGCGCAGATTAAAATAGGAATCAAACAATTCATAGATAATCACTTAAATAATTAATCAGATAACTTAATCATTCGATGAATTTTGTAGAAGAATTAAGATGGCGTGGCATGCTCCACGATATGATGCCGGGTACGGAAGAACTTCTGGCTAAGGAACAAGTGACTGCATACATTGGTTTCGACCCTACTGCGGACTCTTTGCACATCGGGCACCTTTGCAGTGTGATGATTTTGCGTCACTTCCAGCGTTGCGGACACAAGCCGTTGGCACTGATTGGCGGTGCTACGGGTATGATTGGTGACCCTTCCGGAAAGTCTGCCGAACGCAATCTGCTTACGGAAGAGACGTTGCAGCGCAACCTGGCCGGTATGAAGGCCCAGCTCTCCAAGTTCCTGGATTTTGATTCGGATGCCCCCAACCGTGCCGAGTTGGTGAACAACTACGATTGGATGAAGAACTTCACTTTCCTCGATTTTGCCCGTGAAGTGGGTAAGCACATCACCGTGAACTATATGATGGCGAAAGATTCTGTAAAGAAGCGTCTGAACGGTGAGGCACGTGACGGTCTTTCCTTCACGGAATTCACCTACCAGCTGTTGCAGGGGTACGACTTCCTTCATCTGTATGAAACCAAAGGCTGCAAGCTCCAGATGGGTGGCAGCGACCAGTGGGGTAACATCACCACCGGTGCCGAACTGATTCGCCGTACGAACGGTGGGGAGGTATTTGCACTGACCAGCCCGCTGATTACGAAGGCCGACGGTGGCAAGTTCGGCAAGACAGAGTCCGGAAACATCTGGCTCGACCCGCGCTACACTTCTCCATATAAGTTCTACCAGTTCTGGCTGAACGTGAGCGACGAGGATGCCAAACGCTACATAAAGATATTCACTGCACTGTCCAAGGAGGAGATTGACGCTCTGACGGCCGAGCACGAGGCTGCTCCCCATTTGCGCGTCCTTCAGAAGTGCCTGGCCAAGGAAGTGACTATCATGGTTCATTCCGAAGAGGACTATAACGCTGCTGTGGATGCATCCAACATCTTGTTTGGCAATGCAACTTCCGATGCACTGAAGAAGTTGGACGAAGATACGCTGCTGGCTGTGTTCGAGGGTGTTCCCCAGTTCGAAATATCCCGTGATGCACTGGCTGCCGGTGTGAAGGCGGTGGATTTGTTCGTGGATAATGCTGCTGTATTCGCTTCCAAGGGCGAGATGCGTAAGCTGGTGCAAGGCGGTGGCGTTTCTCTGAATAAGGAGAAACTGGCTGCTTTCGACCAGGTGATTACGACAGCCGACCTGCTGGACGAAAAATACCTGCTGGTACAGCGCGGCAAGAAGAATTACTATCTGATTATCGCCAAATAACGGTAGCCTAAAGAGAAGTAATTAAGGAAATGATGCTTCGGCAGTAAAAATAACCCCGAAATATTTGGATATTTCGGGGCTTCCTTTTATCTTTGCACCGCTTTTTAACAGAAAGCCCTATGTTTGGACTATGGTGTAATGGTAGCACAACAGGTTTTGGTTCTGTTTGTCCAGGTTCGAATCCTGGTAGTCCAACTACGATGCAGCTAATTGCAGCTAAAAACCCACTAAAATCGCAAGTTTTAGTGGGTTTTTTTGTTATTCTTTCCCCCTCTTGTTGGCACTATAGGTATAGATTTTTTCTTTTTACGAATCTTTGAACGATATTGCTATATAATTGACACAAATTTATACGGTTTCTCCATTTTCTTTTGTTACATTTGCATCGTGTACGCAAACGATGTGTATTTGATGGCTGAAGTTATAACCTATTAAATGTAGTGCAATCATGAAAACGAACTATGAAATTCGCTATGCTGAGCATCCCGATTATGTGAAAAGCTACGATATGAAAAGCATTCGCTGCGATTTCCTTATAGGGAAGGCATTCTCCCAAAATAAAGTTTCCATTGAGTATAAACTACTTGCAAATCGTACATAAATAGAATATCACTTATTTAAACTTAATAATTTAACGTTATGAATCCGTATTTGAATTTTTCTTTGGAAGGTAAAGTAGCCCTTGTTACAGGTGCTTCTTATGGTATCGGTTTTGCTATCGCTTCAGCTTTTGCAGAGCAAGGAGCAACTATCTGTTTCAACGATATCAACCAGGAGTTGGTAGACAAAGGCTTGGCTGCCTATACTGAAAAGGGTATCAAGGCACGCGGTTATGTATGTGATGTGACAGATGAACCTGCTGTTCAGGCCATGGTAGCCCAGATTGAAAAGGAAGTAGGCTCTGTTGATATCCTCGTAAACAATGCCGGCATCATCCGCCGTGTTCCTATGCACGAGATGGAGGCTGCTGACTTCCGTCGTGTAATCGATATCGACCTCAATGCTCCGTTCATCGTATCAAAGGCTGTTCTGCCTGCCATGATGAAGAAGGGCCACGGTAAAATTATCAATATCTGCTCTATGATGTCCGAACTGGGTCGTGAGACTGTGTCGGCCTATGCCGCTGCCAAGGGTGGCTTGAAGATGCTGACTCGCAACATCTGCTCTGAATATGGTGAATATAACATCCAATGTAACGGTATCGGTCCGGGTTACATCGCTACCCCGCAGACTGCTCCGCTGCGTGAAAAGCAGGCCGACGGTAGCCGTCACCCGTTCGACTCGTTCATCTGCGCCAAGACTCCGGCAGGCCGCTGGCTGGCTCCGGAAGAACTTACCGGTCCGGCAGTGTTCCTGGCATCGGAAGCCTCTAATGCGGTAAACGGTCACATCCTCTATGTAGACGGAGGTATCTTGGCTTATATCGGAAAGCAACCGAAATAAATTTAAGGATAATTGAGAAGGTGATAAAGTGGCAGGATAATGTCACTTGTCACCTTTTTCTTTTGGGCGCGGATTACGCGGATTTCGCGGAAAGGATAAGGAAAATCCGTATAATCCGCGAAATCCGCGCCTAAAAGAAAGTTATACAACTGATTAGGAAAAAGCAATGATTATATGAGAAACTTTCTTTTATTATGTATGGCGGCCCTCTGCTGTCTTGCTTGCAACGATAGCAAGATAGTGACTGTTACGGTAACCAATCCGTTAGCGATGGACCGTTCCGATGAGATGGTAGAGGTGTCCATGACCGAAATCTCAAACCTTCTGAATCTGGCAGACACCGCACAGATTGTGGTTCTGAATGTCGAAGGGGAGCAGGTGCCTTACCAAGTGACCTACGATGACAAATTAATCTTCCCTGCTACGGTAGCTGCCAATGCATCGGCTGCATATACCGTCCAGGCCGGTACTCCCGTCGATGTGGAGGTAAGGGCTTGTGGGCGGCAGTATCCCGAACGTCTGGACGACATGGCCTGGGAGAACGACTTGGTAGGCTTCCGTGCCTACGGTCCTGCATTGCAGGCAAGGGGTGAACGCGGTTTCGGCTACGACTTGTTCACGAAGCGAGGCACTGCTGCACCGGTACTGGAAGACATGTATGCCAAGGAACTGGATGCAGACTCCTGGAAGCAGGTTAATGAATTGCGCAAGACAGACCCGAAGGCAGCCGATGAGCTGGTACGCACATTCTCCTATCATATAGACCACGGTTATGGCATGGACTGCTATGCAGTAGGTCCAACATTGGGAGCTGGAGTGTCTGCATTGATGGTGAATGATACCATTATCTATCCGTGGTGCTACAAGACGCAGGAGGTGCTGGACAACGGTCCGTTGCGCTTCACCGTGAAGCTGGAGTTCAATCCGTTGGCTGTGAAAGGGGATACTGCGGTGGTGGAAACGCGTCTGATTACGCTGGATGCCGGTTCTCATCTGAACCGTACTGCCGTTTCGTATAGCAATCTAAAGGAATCCTTGCCCATTGTTACCGGTATTGTGCTGCACGAACCGGACGGTGCTGTGGTGGCTGATGCTGCCGGTGGCTATATGACGTATGTAGATCCCACTACCGGACCGGATAATGGCAAGATATTTATGGGGGCCGCTTTCCCTGCCGTTGTGAAGGAAGCCAAAACCGTGCTTTTCCCCATAGAGGAGAAGAAGATGCGTAACAATGCGGACGGTCATGTACTGGTTGTCAGCGACTATGAGCCGGGCGCTGACTACGTGTATTACTGGGGCTTTGCCTGGGACCGCGCGGACATCAAGACTGCTGAAGCCTGGAACCGATACATGGCTGATTTTGCACAGAAGGTGCGCAATCCGATGACGGTGAGTATCCGCTAAGTTGATTTTCTTCCTTTTCAGACGGAGAAGCTTGAGAAGCTGGAGGCTTGTAACTGTCCGGGCGAATGACAAGTGTTCTCAGAATAAGCTCTTCCCCTTGTAGACAAGTTCTGCAACGTTTTTGGCCTCCAGTTTTTCCATCAGGCGCTTCCGGTAAGTCTGTATTGTATTGATGCTGAGAAATAGTAATTGGGATATTTCAGAAGTGCTCAGTCCTTGCGAGAGATAGGCGAGCACTTCTTTTTCACGTCTCGACAATTCGGGAAGTGCATGTGGTAGGGTGTTTTGTTTTTCCTTGTCCAGTTCGCTGAAAACATTGCTGAAGTATCTGGTTCCGTTTTTCAGTGTACTGATGGCGTCTCTCAATTCGCTGGTGCTGGCATTTTTTGAAACAGCTCCGTTGATGTTTAGGGTGGATAATTTGGCTATGATCCAAGGTTCTTCATGCATGGTATAGATTAAAATGCCGCATTCGGGTGTCCGGCTGTGAAGGTGGGATATGAGTTGGAATCCATTCATATCCGGTAGTTCAAGGTCAATGATGCAAAGGTCGAATCTCTCTTTGAGGGTCAGTTGTTCCACGTCTTTTGCACAAGTGGCTCCTTTGCACGTCACTCCTTCGAGTTGCGAGGCCAATGCGATGATGCCTTCAGCAACAATCGGGTGGTCATCTATTACCAGTATTCTGTATGTTTCTTTGTTTGGTTTCATTCGTTTATGTTAAGCAGTAGGGTGAAAACGTTGTTTTCTGTTGACGAGCATACATTGGCGGTAGCGTTGATGGCTCTGATACGGTCGTTTACGGTGTGCAATCCTATGCCGTCATTGTTGTTTGTTGCTGTTTGTTGCTTGTTTGCATTCTTACCGTTGTCTGTAATTTGCAGGGTATATTTATTTTCATTGTCGGCACGGAGACTGATGACTATATGACTGGCTGAGGCATGTTTCACGATGTTCATGGTGAGCTCTTGTACGATGCGGTACAGCTCATAAGCGGTTTCATTGGGAAGATGGCGTGATGCGTTGTTCTCCGTTGGATGATAGCTGACCTCTATGCCGGTGTTCTCGGCCAGTTTGGCAGCATAACGGTCGAGTATCTGGTCTAGACTGAGATGCTCGAATTCGGGAGGCATCAGTTCGTGTGAGATATTCCGCACGTTGTTTCTCAGTTTGCTGACGAGTGAGGCCAGTTCCTGCTCATTCCCTTTGCCGGCAGAAGTTTCTATCTTCATTTGCAGCCCCAGCAGGTCGTTGGCTATACCGTCATGCAGTTCCTTGGCAAAATATTTGCATTCCTCTTCCAACCCTTCAATGTAGCGGCGTGCCGAGTTCAGTTCGTTTTCTTGCTTTAGCAGTTCAATCTTCTTTTCGGCCATTCGTTTCTTGTGGCGGAGCGTCAACAAAGTAATTAGAGCAAGGCCGGACAGAAGGGCTACAGCAATGGAGGCTTTTAGCAGGAAGGCTTGGTGTTCCAGTTGTTCTTGTTGCAGGTGGGCTATCTCCAATTCCTTTTCTTGTGTGTGATATTTCACGTTGAATTCTGCCATTTGTTGCGTCAGATTGTGCTGTGCCAGCGTATCAGTCCACATGCGGGCACTATCCATATAGGTGTAGGCCAGTTTGGGGTTTCCCAAGGCATCGTAGCATCGTGCCATTTGTGTAAATAATGTTTTGGGCTCGGTACCGGTTTTCCGGTTACGCAGCCAGTGGAAGTCCTTCAAGGCGCGGGCATAGTTTTTGCGGTTTGTTTCGGTGGCTGCCCTCGATTGTATGAATCCTATGGCAGCGATGGAGTTGGATGGTACCCGTTGTAGTAGTTTGTTCCCCAATTTCAAGTAGTGGTCTATGGAATCGGGTTGTTCTTTTCGTTCAAAGAGTCTCAGCATGCCGGGCAGGCAGCGTATCTTCCATAGGTCTTCGTTTCCCTCTCCGTGGCAGGCAATGTTCCAGGCTTTGCGGTTGGATTTTTCAGCATCATCCAGCTTGTTCAGTTCAGCCTTTATGGTTGCCCTGATTTGCCAGGTGGTGAAAGCTACGAATGGGTCTTCGGTTCTGGCGGCATGTTCGGTGGCCATGTCGGTATACTTTTCGGCTTCGTCCAGCTGCCTGATATTGAAGTATAGGATGGACACATTGTTGCAGATGTGGGCTATCCAGCTTTCGTCTCCGTATTGCAAGGCAGTGTCCAGTGCTTTATTGTAATAGTAGAGTGTAGAGTCATTCATTTGGTGCTGACGGTAGAGGAGGCCCAAATCGTTGTATACGCTGATGTGCTTTTCCAAATCATCTATCTGCGGCAGGTAGGGGAGCACATTTTTTTTCATGGCAAAGGCTTCTTCTGTCTTTCCCACATAGACCAGCAGTGTGGCTTGTTCGTTCAGCAAGATGGGATACATGAAGGAGTGCTTTACGTTCCGGGTGGCAAAGGCGCTGTCGAAGCTACGTTGCGCTTCATCGTAGTGTCCTTCTTCCATGAGATTGGCTGCCCGGTTGTAGAAGTGTGCCAACAGAGTGTCTGTTGGTATTTCTCCGGCGTGAAGCAGGATAGTGGTTAAAGAAAAGAGGAGTGATAATAGCTTAGTATGGCGTACCCTCATATCGGTATATTTTAGTGGAATTCAATCTGTGCTTAGTTGTTGCAAATATACGTCTTATTCATTTTGCTTTTTATTGGAGATGCTGAATTTTTTCTGTATGTGGCTGAAAAATCACCTTTTTCAGTGACAAGGAGTGAAAGGAAAAGTTTATTACTTTGCAAAAAATATTAAGCTTTGTCTGGGAATGATAAATGGCCAAAAGTATCTGTCCGGGTTTGAATGGCAGAGTCTTGTTGTCGTGAGATACGGACGGCATTCCTTATACTTTTGTTATTATGGATTTTCCTTAGAGGGATGGGGATAAAACAAGATTTGTAACTTATGAAAATGTTTAAAATGATGGCTGCCTCCATGTTGGGTGTGGCGTTGTGCTTGGGATTCACTGCTTGCAGTGACGATGACGAAAATGAGAATGGTGAGGGTGGCGAAAACACCGCCACTGTGGTCAATCCTTCGCAAGTGTTTACGGGAGGGCTTCCGAAGTCGGTTTCGGGTATGGCGATTTCTCACAATGAAGAAGGGCTGGTGACGAACATTACAACTGAGGATGGGGATAAAGCCGTCTTTGAGTACTTTCCCGCTACTACAAAGGCAGATGTTGCAAAGGACCGAGCAAGAATCACCGTGACGGATGAAGAGGGCGATGTTACAGAACTGAACTTGCAGCTCAACAGCGATGGTTATGTGGAATTTTGCAACTCAATAGACCACGCTGGTACTCCCGATGCCGATGAGTTTACTTGGGAGATGGAATACGACACTGAAGGCCATCTGGTTGTAATGAAACGCTCTGAAAGCGATGGTGAAATAACGAACATCACCTATAAGGATGGAGATGTGGTGAAGACTTCCACACGCTATGTAGCTAGTGGTGATCTCAATGGTGACGGAATTATCGACAGCAATGACGAGTGGGAGTATAGTGCTGCCATAGACTATACGACGGATAATATAACAGCTCCTATCGAGAATAAGGGCTGCCTGATGTTGTTTGATGAAATACTGGATGTGGATATGGACGAGATGATATATGCCTATTATGGAGGCATGCTTGGCAAGGCTACGAAACATCTGCCGCTTGCAGGGCATTATACATACAATGGCGAGGACTCTGTGTCCGATATGTATTTTACATGGACATTGAATTCCGACAGTTATCCTACGGAACTGGTTGTAAAAGACCAATGGGATGAATACAGATGTACATTTACTTGGTAATTATAAAATATCTGTTTATTCTTGTGGAACAGGACATGAGCCTATAAAATGTAAGGGGTTGCCTTTTGCCGAGACAACCCCTTCTTATTTTATGTGGAATTTATTGTGACAGCAGATGTTGGTAACTTTCTGCTGTTTCAAGTTTATAATACTTTGAATTCATATCCCTCTTCCTTCAGGAAGTCAATGGCGCGCGGCAATGCGTACTGCAGGTTTCCGTTGCACCAGGATTTCAGGGAATCGTGGAAGGTGATGATGGAGCCGTTGCGGGCGTAGCGCATCACGTTGGCAAGCACTTGCGGACCGCGCAGCTTCTTGCTGTAGTCACGGGTCACGAGATCCCACATCACAATCTTGTAGGTACGTTTCAGCGTGAGATACTGGTTGGCGAACATATGGCCGTGGGGAGGACGGAACAGGAGCGGGTAGAGAACCTTCTCCACATTGCAATTGATGTCTCCGCCCATTTCCATGAAAATCTTCGCCTGCTCGGTATTTCTCAGATAATTCTTGGCTGTGTATTCAAATCCGCGGATATGGTTAAAGGTATGGTTACCGATGCGGTGCCCACGCTCAACGACCATCCGGAACTCGTCCGGATGCTTCCGTATGTTGTCACCTACCATGAAGAAGGTGGCTTTGATGTTGTGCTTATCCAGCAGGTCGAGTACCCAGGGAGTTACTTCGGGGATAGGACCATCGTCGAAAGTCAGATAAACGGCTTTTTCATTGGGGTCCATCCTCCAGACTGCACCGGGATATAGTTTGCGAAAAAACTCAGGAGGTTGTTCTATAAACACGTGATTAAGGATTAAGGATTAAGGGATTAAGGGATTAAGGATTAGGGGTTAAGGATTAGTGATTAGTGATGAACTCACAGGCTAATCCCTAATTCTTTAATCCTTAATCCCTAATCCTTATTCTCACTCTTTCATTCTGTCCACATACATATTATACAGTTCTTCCACCTTCGGCTCGTAGATTTCGGCGAGCTTGGAGTTGTACTTCTTCATGGCCTTCACCTCGGCATCGAGTACAGCCCAGTGGTATTCAAATTCACGGGTAGAAATCATGAAGCGGTTGTCGTCCAGGCTCAGATACCAGGTCAGGTACTCTACAGCCTTGTCAGCAAGGGCTTTCATCATCTCGTCCGCCTTGGCGGTTTCGCCCAGTTGGTAGTAGGCTTCTGCCATCTGTACGGCACCGTTCTGCCAGTCGTAAGGCACGTTGTAGGCGGGAATCATCTTTTCGGCATAGTCCAGGGCGGCTTTTGCCTTGTCTTTCTTGCCCTCACGCATCAGCTGCTGCACGAGTTGGGAGAAGATGCGACGGTGAGAGTGACACATGCGCATGGCGTTCTCGTCGATATAGATGCCCGGCTTGTCGATGCCACCGAACTTGAACTTGTTCATCAGGTTGTCGTACATCTTTTCGGAGTCTATTGTCACGCCCGTCTTACTGGTGTCGAACGGAGTGAAACGATAGGCAAGACCTTCCTGAACGAAGTGGTTTTCCATATTCAGCTGGTTCTCCCTGCCTACGCTGACAGCGATATAGATGGGGCGTTCCCAGTTGGCCTCGCTCAGCATTTCGAGCATCATCAACTCGCTCTTGTAGAGGGCGCGTTTGCCTTTCAGCGAAATGTGCATGTAGTCGGGGATTGAGTCGCCCGGTATCATCATGCCGCTGCGGCGCACGGCTTCCTTGTCTACCTTGATGACAATGCTGTCGGTAGGAATCACCTTCAAGTCCTGATTCTTGTTGCGCACCCAGTTCTTGAGGATATTCTTTAGCTCATACGGGTTGTCACCGAATTCTTTCTTTACATTGACCAGTGCTTCGGGATTACCGTCCAGTGCCTGCTTCTCGGCTTCGGCATAGAGCTGGTCGATGCTTTTCTTGTACTCAGGCTGGATGGGGACGTATTCGTTGGTGCCTTCTACGTACTCCATACGGTCCCAGGTGATGGGGAGAGAAGGACTGTCGTAGGCGGGGCGCTTCATCTGGTCGATGTACCAATCGGTCTGCAGGTACGAGAGGTTGCAGGTACGGGCGTCGGTACGGAAACCTTCGGTCTCCTGGTTGTACCAGAGGGGGAAGGTATCGTTGTCACCGTTGGTATAGATAATCGGGTTGCCGCTTTCTTGCAGGGACATCAGGTAGTTCTGGCCGAAGTCACGTGCCATGTAGCGGTCGCTGCGGTCGTGGTCGTCCCAAGTCTGGCTTGCCATCTGCACGGGGACAAAGAGGCAAGCTACGGAAACGATGGAGGCAGCAGGCAGTTCCTTCATCTTGGCATAGTCTTGAAGCAGACGGACGAGTCCTGCCACACCCATACCAATCCAGATGGCGAAGGCGTAGAACGAACCGGCGTAGGCATAGTCACGTTCGCGCGGTTGGCTCGGAGTCTGGTTCAGGTAGAGCACGATGGCAATACCGGTCATGAAGAAGAGGAAGAAGACCACCCAGAATTGCTGGATGCCTTTCTGTCCGCGGTAGGCTTGCCACAGCAGGCCGATGATACCCAGCAACAGCGGCAGGCAGTAGAATACGTTGTGTCCCTTGTTGTCTTTCAGTTCCTGAGGCAAGAGGCTCTGGTCGCCCACCAGCCAGTTGTCGATGAACGGGATGCCGGTAATCCAGTTGCCGTGTTCGATTTCTCCGCTACCCTGTATGTCGTTCTGGCGTCCGGCGAAGTTCCACATGAAGTAGCGCCAGTACATCCAGTTGAGCTGGTAGGAGAAGAAGAACTTGATGTTTTCCCACTGTGTGGGCATGTTTACCATAATCATGTTGCCGCATTTGTCATAGGGCACGTCGTAACCCTTGATGTCCTGCCAGGCATGGTATTGTTGTGTATGGGCACTGCTGTACATACGCGGGAACAGCATGTTCTGGGCGTATTCGTACTCGATGCGTCCGGGGATTTCGATGTACGAATCCTTTTCGTCGGGCGTAGCTTTCTCCTTGCGGATGAACTTCGTGCCGTTGTACTTGATGCGCGGTTCGCAGTAACCGTCTTTCACGTCCAGCGCCACTTGCGAGGAGAAGGCAGGGCCATAGAACAGCGGGCGTGTGCCATACTGCTCGCGTCCCAGGTATTCGCCCAGTGTGAAGATGTCCTCCGGAGAGTTCTGGTCCATCGGCGTGTTGGCGGTGGAGCGGATGACGATAAGTGCATACGAGGAATATCCGATGACAATCATCATGGTGCAGAGCAGCGAGGTGTTCAGCGTGCGTGCCGATACGCGGAATTTCTCTTTGACGGCTGCCTGCGTCTTCGGACGGAGGTAGAGCCACAATGCGGCAATGACAATGACACCGATAACTACCGAGCTGGTACCGTGTCCGTAGAACGGGATACCCAGCATGGCGATGGTGAGTATGAACGAGAGTGCCATACGTGCCTTGTTGCGTTTGGTATAGCTTTCGTAGATACCCCAGATGAGGCAGGCTGCCAACAGGATGATATATACGATGACACCCGTGTTGAAGGACATGCCCAGCGTGTTGACGAAGAGCAGTTCGAACCAGCCGCCCACTTTCACGATACCCGGCACGATGCCGTAGAGTACGGCTGCTACCAGTATGCCCGAAGCGAGCAATGCCAGCAGGGAGCCTCGGGCATTGGCGTTGGGTACTTTCTTGTAGTAGTATACCAGTACGATGGCGGGCAGGCAGAGCAGGTTCAGCAAGTGCACGCCGATACTCAGACCGGTCAGGTAGGCAATGAGAATCAGCCAGCGGTCACTGTGAGGCTCGTTGGCGACGTCTTCCCACTTCAGTATGAGCCAGAATACGACGGCAGTGAACAGTGAGGAGAAGGCATACACCTCACCTTCCACAGCGCTGAACCAAAAGGTATCGCTGAACGTGTAGGCAAGTGCGCCCACCAGACCGCTACCCATGATGGTGACCATCTGTCCGCGTGTGATATTGTTTTCGTCTGTCACCACAAGTTTGCGTACCAGGTGCGTGATGCTCCAGAAAAGGAACAGGATACATGCGCCGCTCATCAGCGCGCTCATGTAGTTCACCATCTTGGCAACGGTGGAGGCATCGGAAGCAAATTGTGAGAATAGGTTGGCTACCAGCATGAAGAACGGTGCGCCGGGCGGGTGTCCTACTTCCAGCTTATAGCCGGTGGTGATGAACTCCGGGCAGTCCCAAAAGCTTGCAGTAGGTTCGATGGTCATGCAGTAGACCGTCGCTGCAATGAGGAAGGTAATCCAGCCTACAAGGTTGTTTACGGTTTTGTACTGTTTCATTCAGATGAAATTCGTTATTATTCAGTTTTGTTTTTTACAAGCTGTTTTGCCATCGCTTAGTCAACGTATTGGCATATATGGGCGCAAATATAATGATTTCGCTTCTAAATAGGTGACAATAAGCAGCATTATTAGGATAGGTTAAGGGATTTGCTGCATCTATAGATGCAGCACGGTGGAAGTATAGATGCAACGCGGTGGATATATAGATGCAACAATGATGATTCTATAGAGGGAATATCCGGCCGATAAAGGGGGATGCGGAAAGGAAATATCCTCCTTGCTTGTCTAAATGAATCTTTCGTTTATAACCGAAAATCTAGCCTTTTTCGCAAACTTTTTAGGTTATGAACGAAAGAATGGATATACTTAGGAAGTACAATCTCTGGACAAGAGGAGATTTATATTTTCATCGACGAAGTGCAGCTCATCGAAGAATGGGAAAAGTCGGTCAATTCTTATTCGCAGGACTATACCGAGGAGTACGAGCTCTTTATCAGTGGCTCCAACTCACGGATGCTGTCCGGTGAGCTTGCCACGCTGCTTTCCGGGCGATACGTCCAATTTCCGATATATCCCTTCAGCTATCAGGAGTATACAGAGATAAGGCATCTGGAACAGAACCGTGAGAGCTATATGGGCTATATGAATACGGGCGGAATCCCGGAACTTTTTGTCTTGCCCGAAAAGCAGGAGGTGCAGCGCAATTACTTGTCTGCCTTGAAGGACACCATCTTGCTGAAGGACATCATCCAACGCTACAGCATACGTGACCCCCGACTGCTTGAGGACCTTTTTGCGTTTCTTGTAGGCAATGCCTCTAATTTAGTGTCCATCGGCAACATCGTGAACTATTTCAAGAGCCAGGGCCGGAAGACGAGCTATGATGCCGTGGCTGCCTACATAGGCTATATCGAAGACTCGTTCTTGGCGTATCGTTGTGAACGCTTTGACTTGCGCGGAAAGGAAATACTGTCCGGTACGGCGAAATATTACATCAACGACCTTGCCTTTAAGAATTTCCTCTATCCCGGAACAGCCTATGGTGTGGGTTATAAACTGGAGAATCTTGTCTATCTGGAGTTACTCAGGGCAGGCTATGATGTCTATACCGGATGTGCCAAAGAGAAGGAAGTGGATTTCGTGGCACGGAAAGGCGACCGCACGGTTTATCTGCAATCCACTTATATGTTGGTTGACGAGCAGACGATGCGTCGTGAGTATGCTTCGTTGGAGTCGATACAAGATAATTATGAGAAACTGGTTGTTTCGCTTGATGATTTCTGTCTGCCATCCAATGAAGGAATACGGCATGTGCGGGCGTGGGAACTGCATGGGTTGTTGTAAAAGGTGCTGAAAGGCAGTAATATCCTTATATTTTTGACAAAAAGTAATGTTTCTGTAGATTTCTCTGCTGCACATGGTTGGGCAGAAGGACGAATTTAGGATATATTGTGGATATTGGGGTCATAAAGATGCGTTCTTCTTGCATATTCTTCCGCTTTTGTAGGGCTTTTATGCAGAAATTGGCTACACCTTTAAGCTAAAAGGGTGATTGCTTTTTACTAAAAGGGGTATTGCGTTTTAGTAAAACGGTTACTCTGTTTTAGTAAAACGTTCTTTTGCTTCTGCCTTTTCGGTGTATCCGGGCTTTCGGAGAGGTGATTCCGATTTATTGGAAGGATGTTCGTTTTGGTATAATGCTTATAACCTGATACTTACAGATTTTTGCTCTCATATTTACTGCTGCGTGGATAATAGACCGGAAATACGGGATTCTCGTGCGATAGAAAATACAAAGTGTCAGAATGACAAAATCATATTTATCTTCTGTAGGCATCAGCCTTAAAAATACTTTCCAATCTTTTTCTTGTTTTCATTCTTTATCGTTAAATTTGCCATCGAAGCAAGGAAGTGTCCTTAGCTTCAATGTTTTGTGAAATGATATTGTAAGAAGCGTTGTGCTTCATTCTTGTCTTTGAGAACCTGAGAAATTCATCAATGATACACAAGAATGGCATGGACTGCTCCTGCGCTGGTTTCGGCGTGGGTCTGCTGTCTGTTCATTGGTGTATCGGGTTTTCTCAGGACCTTCAAAGACGATGAATAGCACGCAGTTCCACGCTGTCTTTTTTTATATTCTCGGAGGAACGCGAGGACTAATATTATCTGGTTATGATTCTATTTAAAGTGAATTCTAAAAGTTCCATCTATGTGCGTTTGTTGTACTCAATGGCAGTCTTGTGCCTGTTGACCGCTTTGAGTAGTTGTTCGGATGATGATGCTCCGGCAGAGATTATCCCTAACCCTGATAGTGAGATTTACTTTACCAAAAGCTTGGATTTCACTTCGGATAGTGGCGAAGCGATTCTTTCTTTTACAACCAATAAAGATTGGTCGATAAATGTTTCACAGTCAGGCGGTGATGTCAGCTGGTGTACGGTGTTCCCCAATAAGGGAAAAGCCGGAGAAAACCAAGTCTTAGTTAAAGTAATAAGAAATGAAGGAGTCGATGACCGTAACGTGGTATTGAACTTGGCAGCCGGTGATTTGACTAAGAGTATCGTAGTAACGCAGAAACAGAAAGATGCCATCACTCTGACTACTGCAAAGTTTGAAGTAGATAAGAACGGAGGAGAAATCCAGGTGGAGGTAAAGGCAAATGTTACTTATGAAGTTGTTATTCCAGAGCAATATCAAAGCTGGATACGTGAAGGTTCTGGCTCCGGGCAAATAATTATGGGCGACAAAGGACATAATCAAATGCACGAATCTGCTACAAGAACTGACATGGATAGAACTATGCGGAAGTTTTACATCAGCAAGAGCGAGGAATATGACAAGCGCGAAGGAGAAATCATCTTCCGAAGCGGTGAATTGGAGGAAGTCTTGAAGGTGTATCAGACAGGAGGAGGCATTTTATTGTTGACTAAGAATGAATATACCGTTTCTGATAAAGGAGAACAAATTACCGTAGAACTGAACAGCAATTTTGACTTTGATGTGAAAATGCCGCAGGTAGATTGGATTACCACAACCGTAACGAGAAGTGTTTCCAGCCATACGCTTTATTATACTGTTACTCCTAATGAAACTTATGACAAGAGGGAAGCTGAAATCATCTATTATGATAGGAATGATAAATCTGTGGCAGATACGTTGAAGATTGTCCAGGTGCAGAAAGATGCGATATTGTTGTCGCAAAAGGAATACGATATTACAGCAAAAGGAGAGACTATAGAAATATCAGTAGAAACTAATGTCAATTATAATATACATATTGATGAAGAAAACTCTCAATGGATAAAGTTAGTGCAAAATGTAGTAACTAAAAGTTTTAAACAAGATAGGCTCTTTTTTCATATTGAAGAAAATTCAGAAGTAAAATCTAGAGTTGGAAACATTGTTTTTACTTCTATAGAGAGTACTTTAGCTGATACTATTCGGATTATTCAAGAAGCAAAACAAATAGAAGAAAAACATGTTAAGGTGTATGTTGAAAAAGCAGGTACACTAAAGAAATTATTAAATGTGGAGGCGAACTTAATAACTCATCTGGAGATAAGTGGTTTTATAAATGGTACTGATTTGCGTCTTATTCGCGAGATGGCTGGAATAGATTATTACGGAAATCCAACATTAGGGCAATTAAGAGAATTGGATATTGCTCAAGCTACTATCTGTTCGGGTGGAACAAATTATTCTCAATATGGTAGTAGTGTAAATATAGATAATATAATTCCTGGAGGTTGTTTTTCTCACACTAATCTCATTTCTATATATTTACCTTTTAATACAAAGAAAATAGAAGCTCAAGCATTTTTCTTTTCAGAAAAATTAGAAAATATTTCCATTCCAGATGACTGTAGAAGTATTGGTTGGGAATCTTTTAGCGCATGCAGTTTGATTTCTGTAAATATACCTAGGAACGTTTCTTTTATTGATAAATTGGCATTCAATCGCTGTTATAAATTGGTTTCAATCAATGTTGATTCAGAGAATCGTTGGTATGCTTCGATAGATGGTATGCTGTGTGATAAAAAGCAGGAAACCTTAATCTATTATCCTGCCGCAGGAAAGAAAATTATTAATATACCTAATACAGTAAAAGAAATAAATGAATATGCTTTTTCCGGATGTAATTAGAGGATAGGGAAAGACTATGAACAACACGGAACAATAGGCATAATATCGTTGATTATTAGGATATTGCTGATTTTAACACTTTGACGGGTCGTATTTGGAGATGCCCGTTTTTAGGCATATTTTTGCAACGTATTTCTACCGCGGAGAAGCTGAGGCTTTCCGCTTTCGTCATTTTATAGGGGATAGTTTACATCGGTTTACGATGGTTGGCTGTCGTTTACAGTGACGGATGAGCGGATTCAAAAAGCGTCATTTCGCATGGCGGAGTTAACAATGGTTGTCAACGGTTGACTTCGGTTTACAGGCGGTGGGAATATACGGATTTGATTGTAGAACCACAAAAATATGCGTGTATGAGAACCCAACGGAAATGTGAAAACTGCGGCAAGGTGTTTGCCGTAAGGAGCGGCAACCAGCGTTACTGCTGCGAGGCCTGCGCGGAACAGGCGAAACAGAACCGCAAGAAACGCCGCAACGATTTCATCAATGCGGTCGAACCGCTTATAGACCTGCAGAATCAGGAATACCTCTCTTTTTCGAAGGCAGCACTGCTGATGGGCTGCACACGGCAGTACATTTATAAACTTGTCGGACAGGGACGGCTCAAGGCATCGCGTCTGAGCTGCCGCATGTCCCTCATCCGCCGTGCAGACATAGAGAGCCTGTTGGCCTCAAGTCCGTATGAACGTGTGCTGCCTGTTGCAAGGACGGCAAAGAGTGGTTCCAATTCTACGAAAAGAAAGACACCGGAAGCGGATAGCTACCCGATGGAATATTATACCGGTGAGGAAGTGATGGCAGCTTTCAAAATCGGGCAAGGCTGGCTGTACACCTGCGCGAAGCGTTACCGCATACGCACCTGTCGTATTGCGGGACGCATCTATTACAGCAAGCCGGACATAGACACGCATTTCGGCGTCGAGGTTGACATTTCCGGCATAACAGAATGGCTGACCACTTTGGAAGTGGAAGAACTGTTCGGAATGAAAGATAAAGCAATCCGTGCATTCGCTCACCGCCATCGTATTCCTACCAAAAAGGAATACGGCACTGCCTACTATTCAAAGACCCACATAGAGGAACTTCGCCGTCCCGACCTCCTGTCTGATGACAGGTATGTCACCGTTGAGGAAGTTGCCGGAAAATACGGTCTGAGCAAAGCCAATCTCCACCATATCGTAAAGGTCAAAGGCATCGGTAAGGTGAAAGTCGGAGTCCGTAATCTGCTTGTCCGCGAGGATGTAGAGCGGGTTATGGCGGAGCGAGAGGCCGCCGGATTATAGTATCTCAGAGATAATTCGGTTATAATGCCATTGCCCGTTGGTTATGGTTGTCACCGTCGGATAATGATTTTCCTTTGCACTGCCGAACAAGAGGCAACAACAGACAACAGTTACAAACCCATAAAAATTTACAGCGATGACCAATATCTGCAAGACAGTGTCCCTGAGGACACGCAAAATCAAGGACGGCAGGATGCTGTCGTACTATCTGGACTACTATCCCGGCTACCGTGACGAGACAACGATGAAAGTCATGCGCCACGAATCGCTCGGCATCTACATCTATGCCAGGCCGAAGAACGCGCGTGAAAGAGACTACAACGACCGTATGGCGGAGAAAGCCGAGGCGTTGCGCTGCCGCCGCTACGAGAGCATCGTCAACGAGCGTTACGACTTCTTCGACAAGGAAAAGGAGAAAGGCGACTTCCTCGCATATTTCAGAGGGCTTGCCGCAAAGAAGAACACCAAGTGGGAGCATGTTTACAGGCACTTCGAGAGATTCACCGGCGGCAAATGCTCGTTTGGTGAAGTTGATGTGGACCTGTGCCGTAGGTTCATGGACTATCTGCTGAACGCCCGCCAGTACCTCCATACCAAAAGAACGCTGCACATCAATTCCGTGGCTGGCTACTGGTCCACATTCCGTGCCTGTCTGCATACCGCCTACCGTGACCGTAAAATCAAGGAGAACCCCAACGGCTTCCTCGACCGCATTGACACGATACCGACCGTCAAGGAACACCTGTCGCAGCAGGAACTTGTGCGGCTCGCACAGACACCCTGCGAAATCCCTGTTCTCAAGAAAGCGTTTCTTTTCGCCTGCCTGACCGGGCTGCGCAAGAGCGACATCCGCAATCTCACATGGGAAAACATACAGCCATACGGCAACGGCGGTATGTATGTCACCATCCGTATGCAGAAGACCAAAGACCTTGTGAACAACCCGATAAGCGATGAGGCTCTTGAACTTATCGGGCCGAGAGGCACGGGACTGGTATTTGTCGGCTTTCAGGACCACATGACACAGGCTCCGCTACGGCGTTGGCTGAAGGATGCAGGGATAACCAAACATATCTCGTTCCACGGGTCGCGCCATACCTTCGGTTCGTTGCAGGTTGAGGCTGGAACGAGCATATATGTGGTACAGAAGATGCTGGCGCACAAGAACGTCGAAACGACACAGATTTACGCGGATATGGCAGACGAGCAGAAACGGTTGTCGGTAAGTCGCATTACGCTGAAGCCGCACTTACAATCCGAGGAACAAAACCACAATCTGTGACTATGAACGGAATACGTGGGGAGAATACCGTACCGTCACTTTATTTTATTCAGGGAGCATATATATAGCCTGTTAAAACGATGGCTCATGAGGGAATATCCGGCATCCGCAATTAGTGGTGTTATTCCCTGCCATCGTTTTATTTTACTCGGAGGGCATATATATGTCGTTCATTAAAACAATGCCGGAGACACCATAGAAGCGAGGATTATGTCCCCGCTTTTTTCATGCCCGTTTATAGCTTAAAATTCTTGTTCAGAGTATGATAGCAAGTATGAAAACGGCATTTTATTTTAATTAAGCATAAAATCAGACTGATTGGTGTCTGACAACCGACAACAACAGGGAGTCGTGGTATAAATTTGTACTCAAAAACAATCAAAAAACTTGAATAATGATGGATAAGAAACATTATCAGACAAAAACAACTTTAGGGGATCTCTGCCTGTTTTACGGTTTTCCCGGTGTGGCGATACTCGCCGTGTCACTTATTGTATCAGCCAAGATTGGCGCGGAGTTTAATGGGGACAGAATGATTAAAGCCGGCACATTTATAGGCTGCAACATGCTGTTGTGGCTATTCTATTACACCGTTTTTATCTCCTTGCCGGGCAATTTATTCGACTGCCTCCAAACTCCCCAAAAGGGAAACGGAACGGTAGAGGCTGCAAGCGTCTGTGCATCAGAAGAAGATGATGCACCAGAACTTGTAGAGCCGTCTGTCGATACGGAACCCGAACCAGAACTTAAACCTGAGCCACAGATACAGCCACAAGCATCACCTCTACCGTCAAAACCTATTATACCTTTTGACTACCGCCAGATCTGCCTTGAATACGAACAGCGTCAGGCGGAGGAGAAAGCGGAACTGGTCGAATGTATAATTGGGTATGCCGGACATACCATGTCACCTTTTGTCTCGGAAGAGAATATAGTCAGCCTGTGCAATGAAATACGGTGCTGGTGTCTGAATCCGGAATACAAGCCCTCCAATATCGCTCTGCGGGTAAAGCTGAGCACCAACGACCTCTGCCATTTCGTCTGGAACATAGGTGAACGGCTCGGCAGGGACAACGGATATGACGGGGAATGTCGTGCCAACTTCGCCAAGAGGCTTTTTGCATTGACATTATCGAAAGTAGATGTCCCGACACTCCGGAACATGACAAAGACGGCTTCGTCAGACAAAATTCCTCTTGACAGGCCGTTACCCGGTAGCCTCGCTTTTCGGTGTCACACTGCAGAAAACAGCGTTGGGCAACAACTGGAATCGGCATGATATGATTAAAATGTGGTTATTTTCCGGTTGCTGTCGGTTATTTTCCTCACCGTTACATAATGATTTTCCTTTGCGGCAGAATTTTCAATCACTAAAATCAAAAACGAAATGAATACCGCAGACAACGAACTGTCGTTTAACGACCTTCCGAAAGCCGTGACACGCATCCTCAGCGATGTGGGTGACATCAAACAGATGTTGAATGAAATGCACCACCGGCAAGAGAAAACCAAACCAGCCGACCGACATGTGCCTATGACCGTGGACGAGGCGGCGGAGTATCTGACACTCCCCAAGAACACCCTTTATGACAAACTTGCCAAGGGTGAGATTCCGGCGACCAAACCCGGCAAGCGATATGTGCTTTATAAGGACGAGCTTGACAAGTGGCTGGAGTGCAACCGCAAGACTGCCGTGCCGATGACCGCAGAGGAACAGAACAAGGCGATACTGAAGTCCAACCGTCGCAAGCCGAAATCTAAATCATGGAGAAACGATGAGTAGTGAATGTAATCTGAACAATACGGCAGTTCCCCGTGACAAGGAGAACGGGGAAGGCTGGCAGCAGGCGAGGCTCAGTGTCGAGACAACCTATGTCGATGCTCCGGTAGTGCTGCGTGTGAACGGTGTACGGGCTGGCACGCTCGGAAACTTCTCCGCGTCCATCGGCAAGGCGAAAAGCAAAAAGAGTTTCAACGTGTCGGCGATGGCAGCAGCCGCATTGTGCGGTGACTATGTGCTGGCATACGAAGTGGAGCTTCCTTTTGACAGGCAGACCGTGCTGTATGTTGATACGGAGCAAAGCCGCACCGACTGTCAGAACCAGATGAGACGAATACTCAGACTTGCCGGGCAAAGCCCGGACACCGACAATCCCCGGCTTGTGTTCCTTTCACTTCGACAGTTTACTCCAGAGGAACGCATCGCCATCATTGACGCGGCGATGGAGTCCTTGCCTGACATCGTGCTTGTCATCATCGACGGCGTGAGGGATCTGCTCCATGATATCAACAGCCCGACGGAAGCGACAACCGTAATCTCGATGCTGATGAAGTGGACTGACCTCTATCAGTTTCACCTTCACACCGTGCTCCATCAGAATAAGTCGGACGAGAACGCACGTGGACATCTCGGCACGGAACTTGCCAACAAAGCCGAGACGGTCATGCTTGTGGAGAAAGACAAGAATGATGCGGACATCAGTGTCGTTCGTCCCGCTTATACGAGGGCGGCGGAGTTCCCACCGTTTGCCTTCCATATAGTCGGTGACAAGGTTGCCTTGCCGGAAATCGTCGGAGGTTACAGCTTCGATGAGCCGAAGACGGGACGACCTGCCGTCGGAAAGTTCGACGCATATTCGTCGATAACGGAGGCACAGCATCGCCAGGCACTCGGCGTCATATTCTCCGATCAATCGAAAGAGTACAACTACTCCGACTTTCGCCAAGCAGTCAAGTCCGCTTACGGACAAATACTCGGGCGGTCTGTCGGAGGAAACCATGTCAGTGGCATCGTCCAATGCTTGAGGAACAAACGTGTCGTCACACAGGAAGGCGATAGGAAAGGTAAGCCGTACCGCTTCAATTCTGATTTCGTCTGGTGACTTCCTTGGCATTCGTCTTCTTCCTTGCTACTCAATCAAAAGAATAACGGTTACTCCAACCTTCGCCAATCAGCTAAGTCCGCTTATGGACAAGTCATCGGGCGGACGGTTGGAGATAACTGTATCTGCAGCATCTTCCGACACTTGCAGGACAAACGTGTTGCCACACAAGATAACGACAGTAAGAGCAAGCTGTGACACTTCAATCCCAATTCCGTCTGGCGGCTTCCGGCTTGCCGGAAAAGAGGCTGTTTTAAGCCCCGAACGGGGTGAAAAACTGACCGGGAAGCATAATACCCCGGATTTTTCAGCAGAAAACCGGGACAGACCGCAAAAAGCGGCAGCAAGCTGTGAAATGATGGAAGATTTTTCGTGGAAATTTCAAAAACGACGGTGTCTAATGGCTTAAAAAATGCTTCTGCTAATTGAAAAAGTCAACATAAAAATCATGGAAATTCTCAAAAAACGACCAACGCTTTTTGCATCACGAACATTTTTCTTGAAGCCCATGGTATCGAATCTGAACAAAAGTAAGTACTGACAAGACCAATGTTGAGCACATACTTCTTCAGCACTTTTCAACAAAAATCATTCTCCGTATTACGAGTCTTGGCCAACAATACGTCGAAATAATCTCCATGTTTGACGTCTAAGCATCTTCATTAAGAACGGCTCATCAATCATTGACTTTCTATCAGCATACGCATAGTTTTACTGTTATAATATAATCAGTCCTTTGTCCAAATGAAGTTCTCTAAAACACAGATAACCATCGAAGAAATAGGACTAATCATATTTATTCATTTCTGGAGGATACTTGCCTAATATTATTATCATATGATTGAATCTTATCATATACTTCTTGTGAGATATTCAAAGACTCTGATTCTTTAATTTGTTTCAATTCATTTATCTTATCTACAATCAGTTTCCTGACGTCTCCTCTCTTCTTTATATAAAGAGTATTTGCCTCCAATTGATTCAATAATTCGTTCAATGCTTTATATGACGCAACCAAAGTTTCCTGTGAAATTATAACTGAATTGACATCAGCTTCAATAGAGAGTAGTTCTTGTAATTGTTTATATTCATGTTCAAGATTTGCGTCAATCTTGGCCTGAACAGGTCCTTGATCTTCAAATTCGATACCCTCATAGTTATTCATTTCATAGATTTGCCAGAAGTTGCGCACCCTTTTTATATTCGTCAAATTATCTAATTTCTCATCGAATAAGAATTCTTTGATTAATTCTTCGCTAGCAAATATTTGTTTCCAGAATGGGTAGCAAGTTATGTTGTTCCAATCCGGTGATGACGAAGTCGCTCCAAGAAAGACAAAATCATGTATAAATTCCTCTGGTTTATTTTCGATGGCTTTCAAAATCATCTTACAAGCTTCTGCGTCAAGAGTGACTTTTTTACTATTGGGGTCGATTGAAGATATGCAAGCTCTTAAAATATTTTTGTGTAAGGCTGTATACCCAGGTTCGTGTGTAATCAAATCTCGAAGCGACTTTTTAAGGATGTCCATCAATTCACTATCTGTGAATATTAACTCTGTCCTTAACTCTCCACTCTTATAAGCCCATAGTTGTTGCTTTGCAATCTCATACGGATATTCGGGATAAACTCCTGTCAATCGCTGAGAAAGTATAGACTTATATTCATCTATTTTTATATTAAATTTTTCACATAACTTATCGGAGACCCTTTTTTCAAGCAGAATTCCGACACTAATTGTAGAGTTAAATGTCTCATTGTAATGTGCGCTTATATGAAGATATATATCGACATACCTGATTACATTATCCCAACTTGACAATGATAACGCATTGAAAGAACCAAGATACTCATGCAGCTCGTTCCACTTTTTATTATCAATGATTTCCTTGATGATGACAATATAATCAATACTCTCATCAAAGAGCGAGTCTAATTTATTTATGCTAAGATGTTCAAAGAGATGCTCGTGAAAGTATATAGAGAAAGCGCCAATAGAATTAATTGATCTATAGGAGTAGTTCCCATTAGATGGGAATAAAACACTTAAAATATCTTGAGATTTATATTCCTTATCAATTCCGTCAATCGTAATTTTTCGTTCAAAATTTGTCTCACTATCTTTATGAGAATTTTGTTCATACAATTTTCTATATTCATTCGGATATCTATACCTTACTAACTCTATAAGTAGAAAGTCTCGTACTTTAATCTCTTTATATATTCTTTTGATGGCAGGTCTTACTAAGTTGATATAGCGTTTTATATCCCGTAGATTATGGAGATATGCCTGAAAAAGCGAAGAATTTGCTCTAACCACATTTCTAATTTCATCTTCCTCATCCTTGGAAAAACCTTGATTTTGAATCAAGTGCTCCATTAAGAATTTAAGCATCAAATTCGGCGACCTCAATGGGAGTGTACGTTCATAAGTGAAAAATTTATCAGAATAAGTATTGCATTCATCTAAGCTTATAAGAGAGTGAATGCTATCCTTATCATAAGCACTGATAAAAATTAGGTTATCGAAAGATGCATTTCCATCTATCAATTTTAAAACTTCAATAATTTCATCTTTCATTAAACGGTCTAAATCTTCGATGATTACAATGACACGTTTGCCGAGTTGCTTTATTGCCTGATTGATTTTCTCTTTTTCATCTTCACGATTGAACAGCTCAGTCATGCTTAACAGAGCCGACAGATAATTATTATCAGCTATAACATCGATTACTTTAAGATAGTCGTTAAAAGATCTTTTAAATCTTGAGTCAAATTTGCTCAGTTCAGAGAAAAGAGTCTCAAAAAATGATGCTTGTATCGAATCATTGTTCGCATAACGGGGGTTAAAGCGTACTAATATATAGCCGTCTTTATTTGTAATAATTTTTTCTGCCAACAAATTAATAAATGATGATTTTCCATCACCCCATCGTGCATTTATACCAATGCTAAATGATGATGAATCTTGCCGGTCATTGATACTCTGGAATAGCAGATCTACGTCTTCTACAAACCCTAATTCATCGTCCTCACTACAAGTAATCGGTTTATCCTCTTCAAATTTAGGCGATGGGAATTCATTGTTTTCCTTAAATAAAATATCCCTCTTTTTCTTATAATATTTCTCTCGAAATAGATTAATAAAAATAGATATTATACTCCAAGAAGTCAAGGCTGTTATAACTATATCTGAGAAGCCTACATGAAACAAATCAGAAACAATTATTGTATAATTAGTGGTGAAGACCCTATAATACCAATATATACAGCATAATAACATACAGGTTAGTATTGGAAGAGGTTTGACATAATACCACTGCCTAAACCGATTGTACCAATACACTGATATGCTAATGAATAGAAAGGAAAATACAATAGAAGCGATTAAACCTTCGTTTATAGTTGAAAGGATTGGTACTACAAGCCAATTAAACAAGTTCATTATCTCTGAGTTTAGTATCAAAAATATGAACAAGAAAAACGCTGTAGTCAAACAAGGTTTAAGCCATTCGGTTTTAAGTATATAAAGGAATGCCTTTAATCCCACCCGTTTCGAAGAATTAGATATCCTATTTTTTGTTGGAACCATCTTTATATATTAAAAGCACACGTTGTTTAAAATGATATTGTTCGTAACATTTCGCTACTACTAACTAATCTTTCTTTTTCCATTCTTTTGCCGAATCTGTCAAACGATATTTCTGTTTTGGATGGTTTGGTTGGTTTGGATATAGTCGTTCGATGGCTCCTTCAGCCAATGCTGGTTGGATATAATTTTCTCTGAATCGTTTGACACTTTTCAAATCAAATAGCTCCATGATTTCCTTCATACCCATATATTCATCGCCCATCAATTCAACCAGTCGCTGAACTTGAGCCGTAGTGGGGACATACTTAAGTCCTACTTGGGTCGTGCTTGGGTCGTGCTTAGGTCGCTTGAATGTAACTATTACAAAGCCACCGTCCCATTTCCATACGGGTTCTTCCACGCCCTGCTCACGGCACGCGTCCATGATGCGCTTGGCTCCACTTCCCCAACTTTCCAGATAGGTCGATTTATAAAGAGCTTCAGCAATCTTCAGATTGTACGGATATGACTCATGAGGCTCCTTAATTGATTCAGGGGTGATTTGCGGAGGGAACATACCTGGATTCGCAATCTCGATACGGTCATCATAGATTGCGATGCTGTTTGTCAAGTTATACTTTTCCCATTGACGGTGGCAAAGAGAATTTATAAGAGCCTCCCTCAAAGCCTTGTATGGTACTTCTAGTTGCTCCTCACGTTGCAAGCTGCGATTTGTAATCTTTCCGCTGAGGTTAAGGTGCTTAAAAAAGAAAGCCATTCCGGCATCAAGAAGGGCAAAAAATCCACCCTCGACACGCTGGTTGTCAATAAATTCGTTCTTGTCGTTTCCAACGAAACGAGCCATTCTCAAACGGAACTGTGGGAACTCATCAATATTGTTAGAAAACAACATAGCAGCCCCATTGGTGGGCACTCCATCCTTAAGGAGCTTCCATTTAGCCAATGTATCCTCAACCGGAGTGCTTATGGCACTTGCCGGAATACGTCCGCCTTCCACTCCAAGACGTATGCAGCCTTTGATGTGTTTCTCGTTCAGGTCAGCCAAGGCAACACCCTCCGCGGGTTGACTTTCCCACGAATACATCTGAGGCTGGTGCGCACGGATACGTTCATCATACATCTCATGTGGCATAACCTTAGTCGTGCTTTCAACCTTGTAATAAGGGCAACCGTGGAACGTATGCGGTCGCTCGCCCCACACCCATCCGTCAAAGTGCAGGGCAATAACCTTGTTGCCGGGATAATCCGGCACATCAACATAATTGACATAGACATCCACTGCCGGATCAAGACCTGCAAGAGCCTGAGCGATTTCCCGTTGGGTGCTATCGGTAACTTCTTGTCCGATTATCTTCAGCGACTTTGGGGCAACACCAAAATCAACCATCCTCCCTCGGTATTGAGGAATGCACAAGCCGAGTGCATACCGTCTTTCAACTCGCCGGTAGTCTTCTTCAGCTCCAGAGTCCGCGACTCATCTGCCGCAATCAATATCTTTATGTCGTCTATTGTCATATCTTGATTCCTTTTATTTTAGGCTTGAGCTAATGGTTCACAGAAAGTTTTGTTAACTACTCTATCACGCATAAGCTTCATGTCTGTAAAATTCCGACAAATATTTTGTACTATTTCCAAATAGTTATCAGAGTCGTCATCTTTTTGATAATAATACGGTTTTATCGAAATACAATTTCTGTGCTCGAACAACGTGTTTAAAAGAGTCCTATCAGACGTTCCACAAGAATGTCCCATAATGTAAACTTGGTAAGGTGCAGATTCTATAAATCGTAGCAAAACTCTATAATTGTCTGATTCCAAATACCTAATCGACTTAATGTTTTTCAGACACTCATTATCAGTTTGTTTTAATAAAATTTTGTAATCTTCATCAAGCTCATCGCCATAACCAAATATCATACTATTAAGGTCATTCAATTTTCCATGAATATGATTGGTAGTGGTGACTTTAAGAGTTGCATACTTATCAGCAATATCAGTATAATTAAAATTAAGTAGCATAATGTTTTCAGGGAAAACTAAATCATAATTCGAGTATGCACCTGATACCTCGGGCATTTCTGTCAATTGCGCTTTAAGTCGCTTGAGATCTTCTGTTTTATAGTATCTGTCATGATTTTCAATGCCGTACCTACATAGTAATTCTTGATACTTATCATCTACATGTTGAAACAAATAATTCACATAGTCGTAGTAAACTTGTTGCCGTGAAATACTAATATCATCTTTGCATATTTGGTTGTAAATCTGATGTTGTATCTTGTTATTACAATTCATGCTATTCGATGTGACAGATAAAAGATATTCTGCCAAAAGTTCTTGCAGATATAATAACTGTTGATTAAGCTCTGCAATTGTATACTCGCAAGAATCAGGGCTTAAATACGCATTTCGTAGCAACTCATAGTATTCCTTTTCGATGTCAACCCATCCTTTCGTCTGAATGGAAGTACATATATTCTTAAAGAAAGGATACATCGATAATTCAAAAGAATCAGTGTCATTGGCAATACAATCAATAACCTCTTTACCAGACGGTTTGTCTAAATACCTAGGAAGATTAAATGCAAAAACATTCCAGCAGCGATTGTAATTTTTTGAAGTCATTCTGATTGAACAAAGACAATCCTCCGATATAGGCGTAAGATTCCCGACAAAAGAATTAACCCGCTTCTCCCAATACCAATTTATGAAATCTTCATATCTGGTTGGAAGACCGTGTGCTAAGTCAAAGCCGTTACCTATTAGTATTATTCGATTCATATATGCACATTATTCTTTATATGGCAAGGAGATAAAGCCATTTAGTTGCTTGCGCAGAGGGCGCCAGTTGGGTAATCTCTTTGTCATTAATGACTCAAATAGTTTGTTGTGGTTGTCTACCACAAAGTGGCATAATTCGTGAACGACAACAAACTCGATACATTCAAGTGGCACACGAGCAAGTTCAAGATTAAAAATGAGTGTACGCTTGGATGGCACGCAGCTTCCCCATTCTGTCTTCATCTGCTTTACTTGCCACTCAAAATCGGATTCCTCAAGCCTCGTTGCCCAGCGTTCTACAATTGGTTGCAACTCTTTTTTGAGTTGAAAGCGATACCATGCCCGAAGAAGAGAAGCACGTTGTTCAACTGATATGCCAGGCTTTACGAACATATAGATTTTATTGCCTCGAAGTTCTATAGAATTAACGTAATGAGGCAATTCCTCTACAATTAGTTGATAACGTTTCCCGAATAGATAGTGGCTTTCGCCAGAAACATACTGTCGCTCAGTCTGTCGAGGTTGCGCAAGAACTTCTTCACGCTGTCGTCTAATCCATTCTAATTTTTGGATAATGAAAGAGCTAGCATCTTCATCACTCAAATAATCGGGCATGGAAAGGTGTACCCTCGCATCGGGAGGATAAACAGCCAAGTGCATATTTTTGATTTTCTTGCGCTCAACTTCAACTTCCAGGTCAGAGATTTTGAGTGTATCCATCAAAATTCGCGATGATATTTTATTAAATCCATAACGCGATCAACATCAAAAGGATGCTGACGTGATAACACATCGAGATGATCACGCAGTTTCTTTTGCTTAACCTTATTGTTTCGCCAACCGACTTTGGCATTAGTTTTTATGGAATTGAATACCTCAAGCGCAAAGTCGGCATCTTGTCCAAGATTATCGTAGAGTGCACGTTTCGCTTCCGTATCAAGCCGTGGGTCGGTTGTGCGATTGTTTAACTCTCTCGCAAGTTGTGCAATTGCGATAATGTATGCCTTATATTCAATGACACCCTGACGATATTCGGCAAGCAAACGATTGATGCGCTCCGAGAATTTTTGGTATTCTTCAGGGTTGCTATCGCGTTTACGATTGATTACACGGCGCACGTTGGCTGTCATTGTAGATGCAACACCTTCTTTGCCTCCGAGCACTTCTTCTGCTTCTTTCTCCGCTTCGTCAGAGTTGTCATCAAGGATAAGGTCAAGGAAAGAAATGTCTTCGAGAGTGGCGAGAATCTTGGAATGTTTTGCCTCCACATAGTCATCAAGCATTTGGCGCATGGCCTGGTCGTACATCTTCATATCGACAAGGTCACCGGCACGACGCATTATGGCCGTACAGATTTGGTCAAATGTTTTGACACGCTGAAATATATTTTCAGCTTCCTCTTTTGTGTAGCCGCAGCGTTCCATATCCAACGCTATAGCCGAGTAACGTGTTATAAGAATCTTGACAGCGTTGTAGAACTGCTCGCGACGTGGTGCACTTGCGATGGTTGCAGCTTCTTCCTCGTCGGGCTGAGTAGTGCGAGGGTCAAAAACGAAATAATCGAAAAATTCATTTGTCGTTTTTGGTGCGTTGACCGGTTCACATAGTTGCTCAACTCTTTCAAGGGCAGTGTCAAGATCGCGTTTAGCGTTTTCAAATCTATCAGACAGTAAACCTTCGACATCTTCTTTATCGAATTCTGAAAAGGCACCGCTTGTAAAGTCAGTGATAGACTGTTCTATGTTTCTAAACAGTTGCTTGTAGTCCACGATGTAGCCAAACTCTTTCTCTTCGTGTTCGTCGTTCTGACGGTTCACACGGCATATAGCCTGAAATAGGTCGGGACCTTCTTTGAAGTATTTGTCAATGTAGAGATAGGTTGCAGAAGGAGCGTCAAAACCTGTGAGCAATTTGCTGACAACAATCAGCAGTTTCATATCTCCGGGATGGTTGATGAATTGGTCTTTAGCCCATTCCTCAAAGTCCTCAGGAGTTTTAGAGCCAAACATCTCTTTTGCCTTCTTTGTCTTGTATTCAGCTTCACTTTCTGTCTCGCCCGATGAAGCTTCATCGGGACCGGCATCCTTGCCGTCGAAACTTGACACTACTGCGCAATGATTTTTGAGAGGCGTAGTTTGAAACACATCCCAAAAACGGAACGCCTGATAAATACTATCACAAACGAGCATTGCGTTACCCCAACCGTGGCTAAGGGCTGGTTTCAAGGTCATATCCTTAACGATGTCGGCAACGATGCGTTGTATGCGGTCTTTGCTTGAAAATAGGTTTTTCATTACAGCCCAACGCCGTTTCAATTCCTCTTTTGCTTTAGGGCTAAGCGGTCTGGAAAGATTCTCGAATAATGCGTCCACAGCTGCCTCATCACCGAGATTCTGCTCTACTTCGCGTGACTCGTATCGTAAGTCAAGAACGACCTTATCATCAACAGCTTCTTTAAAAGTATAGGTATGTATATAGTTGCCGAAATTCTCACGTGAAGTGAGTCTGCTCTTTTGTTTACGAAACAGTGGGGTGCCTGTAAAACCGATCAGCATTACATTGTCGCCCATAATCTTCTTCATTGCTCGATTGAGCACTCCGCCCTGTGTGCGGTGGCACTCGTCGACAAACACGAAAAAGTTGCCATAGGGCTTAAAATCCTTGGGTAATTTGGCCGCCAAATCTTCCATGTACTTTTCGGGAGAGCGTTTGCCACGCAATTTCTTTTCTTCAGGAGAAAATGCGGTGTCTTCACCTCCGGCAATACCGAATTTATGAATCAGGGTACAAATTATGGTTGGGTTTGGATTCTCCCTAAGTTCATACTGCGTCTGTTTTCCCGACAAGATACGGAGAAGCTGTTGTCCACTTTTTGCTCTGACCGGTGCCATTCGAGCATCCTTGAATCCGTTTTCTATTTGTTTGTCGAGTTCATCACGGTCGGTGATAATAACTACCTTTGCATCGGCTACATTCTCAATTATCCACTGGGCGAGCCATACCATCATAAGGCTTTTGCCAGCACCTTGTGAGTGCCAAATGATACCGCTCTGCTTGTTACGGATGCGTGGTTTTGCCGATTCGAAAGCGAAGTATTGATTGGGACGGCATACCTTTTTTACACCGCCATCATAAATTACGCAGTCATGTACAAGTGTCAAAAAACGCTCTGGGTCGAACAATTGAAGTGTTGAGCGGTCAAGTTCATTAGGGAACTGCTGACGTGAGAATTTTTCTTCAATAACATCAGGCTCGGGGTTTCCGCTCGGGTAACTGTTGCCGGTAGGCTCTTTCCACCGCAACCAAAATTTTTCAGGAGTGAGTATGGTGCCGTAATGCACTCCCTCACTATCGTTACCTGCCAACAGAAACTGGGCAGGAGCGAAGAAATGACTAATCTCCCCGTCTTTTTTATTATTGCGAATCTGCTGCCGGATGCCATCCTTGACACTAACGGTTGACTTCTTCAATTCAATTACCGCAAGAGCAAGTCCATTGACATAAATAACTACATCAGGGCGGCGCGTGTGGTATTCTTCGATGTTACGTCTAACAGTAACCTCTTCGGCGAGTGACCAAATGTTTTTACCAGCATCCTCCCAATCAATAAGTTGATACGTGACAGCGCGTCCATCTTCGCGATGAAGATTCACGCCATAGCGAAGCAATTCGTATATTTTAAGGTTGGCATCGTAGAGCGAGTTATTGTCAATAACGCGATTTATTTGGCTCTCGATAATGCGCACAATTTTATCAATCTCCGTTTGAGTGATGTCATGATACTTTTCGCGCATATAGCGTGAAAGTATCTCGGGAATTAGCGGACTGTTGTCAGAGTCCTTTTTGTAACCCAAATATTCATACCCACAATAATCGTGGAGGAGATTAACGATGCGATTTTGTGTAGTGCGCTCGCTGTCAACGCATGGTATAGAGTTCATATCAGACGAATTTTTCCAGTTAATAACTGTTGCATCATCCCTTGACGGATTGCAATATATTTATCTCGCTTAGTTTCTAATTCGGCAAGTTCTGCATCCATGTCGGAGAGAATGGTTGCTATAGCTCGCTGCTCGCTTAATTTATTGGGTAGCAATATGGAACTATTTAGAAATTTCTTTTTGGGCAAGTTGTAGCGAGTAGAGCCTTGAGCTAATTCTATCATTAGTTTTCTCCCGATAGCACTTCGAATTAGAAATGATAAAAAGAGAGGGTCTATTTCATCGTTGAATATTCTGAATCCAAAGCAAAAACTATTTAGATATAGGTCTGGTATTAATTCCGAAACAAAAGAACACATACCAACTTCCTCTGGAGTTTCTGAGGAGGTATTTAAAAGTAAATCTCCTTTAATGACAGAGTTTTGCTTTTCGTTTTTTCTTACATCAACACGTTGAAGAATAGATTTGTCTATAACAGTATTGTAAATAACATTTACAAATGTAACATAATATGCATCTCCATGACCGAAGTCATTTGCAGATTTTCCAGATAATCCATTGAAGGTACTCCCGAAACTTGAAAATTGGTATTCTTTCCACGGTTCGGAGTAACCAGTGAGGCGACGACGAGCTGTAAGGAGATTTTGCATGGTTGCGGTCATTATCGCCCGTTTCTTCTCAATCAACGCTTCCATCTCAGCTATAAGCGTATCTATATCACTCAGAGCCTCGGCTATCCGCAACTGTTCAGTTAAAGGTGGTCGATAAATAGGAAGCTTTTTAGCGATGTCAGCGGTAAAACTTTGTTGTTTAGACCCTTGGCTGAAATTAAACGCTAAATAGTCTGACCAAAGACGATAGAACCAAAAAAGATAATTCACATGCATTTTATCTGAACTTGTTATCGCCAAACACGACTGATTGGTCGTTGCTGGAGTTTCAACAAATGCACATCTACCTCTTGTCCCTGCTGCTTCAAGTCCTGTTATTGCAATGAGAAAGGTACCCTTAGGGTATATTGTAAGGTGGGTTTTCTTTTGTCCCTCCAAAGAGATATGTTCAATTGTATCGGTAATGCGATTAAAGTTCAATTCGCCACTTGTAATCCATGGAATATTACCAACAAAGTATGATGAAATACCACGAAAAGGGGTTGCACCAGCAGAAAAAGTATTTAGAAAATCCGCAAATTTTCCAAATTCCCAATCTTCCGGAATTGGTCCGAGTTCGGTTTCTTTGAAAATCGTCTCAATCATAATTCAAAGCCCATTTTAGCGAGGTGAGAATTTACGCGCTCTTCGAGCGAGCGCACAGAGAAATCGATGTCGGCGAGGCGACGAGCATAGCGGTCTGCAAGCGCCGTCACCTGGCCCTCGATGGCGAAAGTAACGCGCAAGGATTCGTTGATGGCTTCGCCAACAATAAAGGTATGCCATTTTTCGTTGACAACCATATCCTTTATTTCTTCGTCGGTCAGTGTCGGGTATTTCTTGACAACAAGTGCTGTGAGTTTAGCAACTGCGTCTTTTGCTGTTTTCTTAGCTACTTTTAATTTGTCGGCAAAACTAAGATAATCACGGATAATAGTCACATCTTCGTCATCAGGAGCAGTCTTTTCAAGATTCTTAAGCGTCTTTTTAAGACCGGCAACTGTATCGTCGAGTGTTTCAGAGTTTTCTTCCTCCATTTGTTCTATCTCACTATTGAATTGAGCTACGCACTCCTCTGCTTTAAGGACTGCATCATGCTCATTTTTGAAATAGCGAGTTACCACGATATCTACGGGAAGTAAATCGCAATTATAATCACGGAATGTTGGATTCTTTTTAGCTACAAATTTGACTTCCTTCGACTTTTTATCGGTTGTGAGAGTTTCGCAACTGAGTTCAACTTTCCAACCATCTCGCGAAATAAGATAGCAGTCGTCTTGCATGGTCGAATGCCAATAATTCATCAATATGTCATAGACATCGTAGGCATCAACCATTCCGTCAACTTCGCCGAGAGTTTCGAGCAGTGCCTCGCTCCAATCGGTCATAAGCTGTTTAGGATTACATCCGGGAGCGAGTGAGAAAAGTTGCGGCTTGATAAGATTAAACCACTCTTCGATAGAATCAGAGAAGAAGCCGCTCAAAGTGCGAAACTCTTTATTGAATGAGATAGCGTTGCCTACCTCTTTGCGGTCTACTGCGAGGCGGTAATAGCCAGGAACAAACGGTGCAAAGAGTTCGTTTTTAAGAGTTGGACAGAGTCTCCATACGTATTCGAACCCGTTATCAACATCATTGGCTGGTAGTCCGCCATTTAGCTTCAGATGGGCATATAGGTCGTGCTGTATCTCGGTGTCTCGTGGTGATATATAGCGCGAGACATTGAGATTGCAGTCGTTGCGTTCGTTGGTGATTTCTGAATATGGCACGAAGCGGGCAAAATGTGGAAATAGTTCATTGTCATCAAGTTTGCCATTTGCTTCAAGAGTTTCAAGTGTCTGCCATGTATCAAAGATTCGGCGAATATCTTGTTCTCGCAGACGATTCTTAGCACCATCCTTGATAAAGCCTTCACGAGCATCTATCATGAAGATGCCTTTTGAGGTGAGAGCTTTGGCTTTGTCAATAATGATGATACAGGCAGGAATACCTGTGCCGAAAAAAAGGTTGGATGGTAAAGAGATAATGCCACGGATATAGCGACGCCCAATAAGTTTACGACGCACATTTTCCTCCTCGTTGCCACGGAATAAGACACCATTAGGCAAGATACATGCCGCACGACCTTGTGATTTGAGCGATTTTATGATGTGGAGCAGAAACGCGTAATCCTCATACCCTGCAGGTGGAATTGGAGGTAAACTATCATCAGTTCCCCAACGTCCGTATGTATCGTTTATTTTGACTTCGCCTTTAATCCAACCTTTCTGTGAGAACGGAGGATTGGCTACAGCGTAGTCAAATTTCATAAGTTCATTAGGGGCATCCTTGAAGAACGGCTTCTCAATAGTGTCTCCAACTTCAATTTCGGCATCATCAACGCCATGCAGATACATATTCATCACAGCCATGCCGCGAGTTGCACCATCAAGTTCCTGACCAAAAATTGAAACGCCATTTTGAGCTTCGGCTTTGGCACGGAGCAACAATGAGCCTGAACCGCAAGTGGGGTCGTAAATAGAAATCTGGTCCCGACTATCTTGATGTATGCCGAGTATCATGGCCATTAGGCGTGATACTTCCGCAGGGGTATAGAACTGACCTTTTTTCTTGCCGCTCTCAGCGGCAAAGTTTTTCATAAGATACTCGTAAGCATCTCCAATGATGTCATCGTCACCGGCACGGTTGCTGCTGAAGTCAAGGAAGTCCTTTTGAAAAACGGCAATAAGATTGCTGAGGGTATCAACTTTTGCCTTTCCACTGCCAAGTTTGGTTGAGTCGTCAAAATCAGCTTCGTTAATAATATTGTCGAGGTTTGGGTTAGCCTTGGCTATTAAATGAAGCCGTTTTTGAATTTCTTCACCTATGTTAGCCTTTTGTTTGAGCGCAACAATATCATTGAATGAGCAACCTTCAGGGAGCTCAAAATAGAGGTCAGATCCAGCTTTAACCTTATCCGATATATATTTTAGAAAAAGTATTGTCAGTACATAATTTTTGTACTGACTTGCATCCATACTTCCACGAAGTATATTGCAGCTTTCCCAAAGGATACTATATAATTGAGTCTTCTTAATTGCCATATTTACTTAGTGCTATTTCCGTGAAGGAGTGTACGGGGATCGACATTCAAAAGTTCAGCAATTTTTACAAGCATATCAAGCGATGGTTGCATTTTGTTGGAACACCATCGGGAAACAGTCGCTTCGTTCTTTCCTACTTGCTCTGCCAACCATTTACCGGTTTTACCATTTTCAACCAATACAACTTTTAGCCTGTTTATCTTTTGCGATTCCATATCGTTTGATTTGCTGATAGATTACAATACTTTGATGTCTGATGCAAAGTTACAAATAAAAGTTGGAACTCAATCCTTTTCACTCGACTATTTGACGTTATAGCCTGTAAAATAGGTTAGATATGAACCGAAAGAGTAAGAACGAGACGTTTATTCCTAATTCATAAAACTTTTAAATGAACTACATGGATGTTTTACTCTAAGCGTACTACATATACGCTTGAAATAAAATAAAACCATGTTGACTTCAATGCGTAGTTACTGTGACACCTATTTTATTACTTAGCCTTCAAAAAGAAATAATAAAGCCTGCTCATGGCTTCTCTTACCGACAACTGTTTGTATCATTCTCCTTTATTCCTTTTTTGAAGGCCAAATCCTCTCAAAGAAGCGAGAATTGTGTATAAATAAAAGTTAAATATGTTAAATCTCCAGCTTTAGAACCCAAATAGAATCCACATCGTCACTTTTCTACCGTATAACGTGCAAATTATTGAACATCAATCACTAACAAATACTATGATTGTATTTATCAAGAGAAATTAAATATTCCATCAGAAACAGTCACTATACCGTATGGGATATTTAAATTTCTATCTGGATTATCATTTATTGATGTAGATGTAAATAGTGCTTGTTTTACGTCAATAGATGGTGTGCTATATGATAAAAGTGTGTCTGAATTAATAGCATGTCCAAGATTAAAAGATGAAATAACTATACTTGATGGTATTCAGACTATAAGTCCATTTGCTTTTTATTCTTGTCAAAATTTGAGGGTTATTAATATGCCGAATTCCATTACAATGTTAGGAGAGGCAGGATTTTGGGGATGTAATAGTTTGACTGATATTAATTTTTCAGATAATATTACTTTTATAGATGATAATGCATTTTGGGAATGTACTAGTTTGACTTCTATGCTTTTGCCCAAAAGTATTGCTGGTATTGGCGACAATGCTTTTACCGGTTGTACAAATCTTACGAAAATATATATAAATAGAGAGGAGCCTCCTTTTATTGAAAAGAGAACTTTTTATAGGACAAATGGTGAACTTGTTATATATGTACCTAAAGGATGTAAAGAACGTTATAAGAATAGTGAAACATGGAGAACTTTAAATATTATAGAAATGGAATGAAGAATTAGAAAAAGAATTTGTATGGAAATAGCATCTTTAGTAATTTCTATTTTGTCTATAGTCATATCAGCAATTGTTGCTGGAATCCCATTTTATCGTAAATATATAGAAAAGAAAACAAAAATAGCATTGATTGCTTGTGATGGAATAATCAGGGATGATATGATACGTATTGTGGTTACCTATGTAAATAAGAACTGGCAAAATGCAGTAATAATCAATAGCCATATTAATCTTTACCATCCTAAGTTACTAAATGAGTTTACGAAAGTGAATCATGCATATAGTTGTAAGTCATTTAATCCGGTTGTGATAACGGAGAAAATGCATGCCTCTATTGAACTTGAATATTCTTTATCAGAGTTGAAAGAAGTGGATTTGGAGAATGCAGATGTATATGTACATACTGAATATATAGATTCTCAAGGCCAGAGGCTGTTTGATAATCATAGGATAAGAAACCTGTGCATGAGTGGAATAAGTACTAAGATGGTCTTAATAGAGTCTACTATGTATGAGTTACAAGGAAGAAGCATTTTAATGTCTATGAAACTTTAGTTGTTGGCGTGAGCAGGAAGCATCACTTCCTGCTCACGCCCTTTCTCACATTTAGCAATACTCCCTTCTGAACCAAAGCTCGAATATAGGGTCGGAGAAAGCATACTTGTTTCCTTCTTTCTCAATGAAATCACGTTCTGTCAGCATACGCTTGTTGCGTGTGATGGTCTGTGCACTGCCCAATTCATATTTCCGCACTACGGGGATGGAGTTGAAGCGGTATTCACCATCGGCTACAGCACGAAGCATGGCAGTTTGGGCAGCAGTCAGGTTCTCGGTGTCGTTCATGAACATAGGCATGTTGGTGTCTATCAGTTGGCGGGTACGGATTTCGATAATCTCATCTGTCACTTTTTCAGACGTACCGCTCCAGATGAAATAGCACAACTGTTGCAAATACCACGAATGGCATTTCACGATGTCGCACAGTTGTTCTGCTTGCTGTTCGCTGATTTCTTTGTTCGTCCGGTGGAAGGCATTGACGATGAAGGGCACCCATTCCTCTTTCTTTATCTTTTGCAGGAACAGTACTTGTCCGAAGCGGTAGAAGGGGTTAGAAGAATTGTTGAAGATGTCCATCATCATATGCCGCTTGCTTCCGTAAAAGCAATAGGAAACTTGTTGCTGCTTCTGCCAGGCAGAGCGCATTTTTCCCTCCATACTTTTGTAGCCGGGTAGTAGTGCCAGTTGTTGGAACTCGTCGATGCAGACAATCAGGTGTATGCCTTTGGCAGCTGCTATCTTTTCGGGTAGTTCCAGTATCTCCATGACACTTTTTTCTTCCAGTTCCAATTTCAGGTCAAAGGAGAGGGTATCGGTTGGGTCGCTCTTCAATGTGATACTGGGAGAAACGGCTTTAAGAAACTGTTTCACATCTTCAAGCCTCTTTTCAAGGGTGGAGGCGGCGCAAGAAATGACTTCTCGCGCAAAGATGCGGTAGAATTCAGCTTCCGTCTTGATGCTGAATGCATCAATGAAGCAGACACGGATATGCTTGTCTTCTTGTGTCAGTTCGTCCATAGCTACTTTTACAAGCGACGATTTTCCCCATCGGCGCGGTGAAATAAGCATTACGTTGATACCCGATCCAAGCAATTCTTTTAGTTGCTTTCGTTCTTCTACCCGATTGACGAAACTCTCTTTATCAACCAGTGTGCCGTATTGAAAAGGTGATTTCATAAGCTTTCTGTTCTTGATTTAATGACAAATATACAAATTATACATCAATGTATAATACATCTATGTATAATTTTGTTTGAGTACATGTGCAAAAACACCCACTTTTTGCACATGAAACGGAGAACGTGAGCAAAAAAGCCCTATTTTTGCTCACGTTATTGGTTTTGAATATGAGATTAAACACAAATATACTATGAAAAGTAAGACTCTTGCATTGATTCTATTATGCTGCGCCGCCTCGCTGGGCGCCAAAGTAAAGCTGCCTGCACTGGTAGGCGACAACATGATACTCCAGCAGCAGACTGAAGTGAAACTGTGGGGAACGGCTGCACCGAAAGCCGAAGTACGCGTCACGCCTTCGTGGAATGGACAGACAACGACTTGCCGTGCCGATAAGGATGGCCGTTGGTTGCTTGCCGTGAAAACTCCGGCAGCAGGATACACGCCTTATGAGATAACTTTTGATGACGGAGAAAAAACTACGTTGAAGAATATCCTAATCGGTGAAGTATGGCTTGCTTCCGGCCAGAGCAATATGGAAATGCCCCTGAAAGGCTTTGCCGGCTGTTGCATCATGAACGGAGCGGATGACATCATAGCTTCTGCCGAAAACAGAGGCGTGCGTATGTTCACCGTTCCCAAGCACCAGACTTATGAACCACAAACCGACTGCAAAGGTAGCTGGAACATATCTTCCATAGAAACCGCACCCGATTTCAGTGCGACGGCCTACTATTTTGCCACTTCGTTGAGCCGTGCCCTCCGGATTCCGGTCGGCATCATCTGTAGCGCTTACGGTGGAGCCACTGTAGAAGGTTGGATAAGCCGTGAACTGCTGGAAAACTATCCAGACATATCTCTCAACCCCGATTCCATCGAACGCCTGCATCCCATGCACCGCCCCATGCTGATGTACAATGCCATGCTGAAGCCGCTTCAGAACTATACCATTAAAGGATTCATCTGGTATCAGGGCGAGTCTAACGTAGGCCGTCATGAAACATACGCCGAGCGTCTGGCCGATATGGTGCAGCTGTGGCGCAAAGAATGGGGACTGGGCGAATTGCCTTTCTACTTTGCCGAAATAGCGCCGTACGCCTATGGAGGTACCCAGCAAGAGAAAGCTGCTTACCTACGTGAAGCGCAATTCCGTGCCCAAAGCCTGATTCCGAACAGTGCCATGATTTCTACAAACGACCTTGTAGAGCCTTATGAGATATACAATATCCATCCCCGCAACAAGACAAAGGTAGGTCAACGCTTGAGCTATCTGGCATTGAACCTTACCTATGGATTGAAGCAGATACACTGTTTCGGCCCACAATATAAGTCATGGACTGCTAAAGGCAGTGAAGCATGGGTTTCCTTCGACCATTTGGAAATGGGTATCTGTCGCAACTATGACCTTCGCGGTTTCGAAGTGGCGGGTGAGGACCGTGTGTTCCATCCTGCCGATAAAGTATGGCTGCACTGGCAGACGAATGAGGTCGTGATTTCTTCGGAAAAGGTGCCCAATCCCGTTGCCGTGCGCTATTGTTTCCGTGATTTCCAGGTCGGTACAATGATTGGCGGGAATGAACTGCCTACCATTCCGTTCCGTACGGATAATTGGTGAAAGAGTGAAAAGTATATAAACACTTTCATTATACTATAATATTGGGCGCGGGTTACGCGGAATCCACGGATGCAGTAAACTAAATCCGTGTAATCCGCGCCTAAAAGAAAATATCCAGAGGGTTTTGTTCCCCCTCTGTCTTTTATTGTTTCAGCAACTGTTCTGCTGCAAGTACCAGGAACATATAGTGGGACGAACCTCCTCCCAACACATACTCAGTCTGTTGCCAGAGGAACGGGAACGTCAGGAGTTCCGGGAAGTCGGGACGGATAAGAGCTGTACCGGAAATGACTCCACCGGGAATGTACGACCAGTCTGCGCGATTCAGTCCGTAGCCCACAGTGGCTGATTGTGCGCCGACACCCGAGGCGAAGGAAGCTTGGTTGGAGCCCGGGTGGCATCCGAGAATGAAGTTGAGGGCATTGAATACCGGTGCTTTCGGGAATATTTCCGGATAGGCGGTTGTCAGGAAGTAGTGCTGGAAGCCGAAACGCTGTATATCCCAGCCTGCACCCCAGATGTTCGGACGGTAGGGAACGCCATAGGGAGTCTCCTGTACTTGTTTGTTCAGTTCTTGTTCATATCCGGTCAAAGCTTTGCGGAAAGCTGCTGAAAAGGCTTTGGCTTTCTTGTTCTTCATCTGTGCGAACAGTTTTTCCACACGTGCCGTGTACCAGCCGATGCGGCCTATCTGCTTGATGATGAGCTCCTGGTTGTCCAGAATGAAGTCCATATAGGGTTGTTCGCCGGTGGTGAGGTACAGCTCTACGGCTGCTTGCACTTTGGGGAACAAGGCTCTGTTGTTGCCGCTTCCGGTAGAAGCATATACTTTGCGAGCAATGTCGAGGCAATGCACACTCAATGTATCATTGAAACCTTTCAATACACGTGATACGGCAGCCAGCTGGGCAGCTGTCGACAGTTCCCGTCCGGGGTTATCCTCCGTAAATATCCAGCGGTCGTCTTCATTACCGATTTTCCCGTCGGTCATGGCGGCGGCATCACCCAGAAGTACGTACTGGCGCAGGTCGTTGCAGATGATTCCCCGGTAGAGACGTCCCAGTGCCAGGTAGCCGTTGACTACCGTAAGGGCGCCGTTCTCTACTTGTTGCAGCAGGTCATTCTTACCGTCGGGCTGGTGGATTTCCGTCACACGGTTTATCTGGTCGATGGAAGTCACGTCGAGATTCGGGTGGAAAGCTTCGTAGGCCAGTGCCAGGATATAGGATTCTCCGGCTTGGGATTCGATGCGGAGGTCAAAGTCTCCGGCATCGTGCCAGCCGCCTATGTTCACTCCGGGAACCACTTCACCCGGTTTGAACTTGGACAGGCCCTCTTTCTGGTCGTAGCCGTCGATATGATTGTGTGCCGGTGCCATCTGGGCATCGTCCATGTGGCAGCAGTCGTGCCATACGCGGTATTTTTCGTTGACGCGCATGTGGCACATCTGTACGGGAAGGAAGTATTCCAGTACGGGCTGCCATACGCCGCGGGCATATACGTCATTGTCGATGCGGAAGATAGGGGATACGGAGGTATCGTATTTAATCTTGTAGAGTCCCGCTTCCTTCACATCCGTGAAGTCCACCTTCAGATAGTTGTATCTCAGGAACTTGCCCCAATTGGCAGGAGTGACGTTCTTGACCACTTTCTCGCCGTCTGCGTCAATGCGGATGATTTGTGCCGTTTCCTTTCTATTGTCACGTATATCCATTTCGATGACGGCTTCCTTGTCCTGGGCGGGATGATAACCTATCTGTGAAGTCTGGATAACCGGCTGATACATCCAGTCGGCCACTACGTTCGGAGTGATAATCCATTTGACGGCCCCTTTGGTGACACCCGGTTTTATGTTGCTGCGCAGTACGAACCAGCCGTTATTGTGGTTCATACGCCCGTCAAACAGTTGTAGGTCACCACTCAATGATTCGATGGTTACTTTGTTGTAAGGGTCGTCGGGGCGGGAGGTAAACTTACGGCCTTTGGCATAAGGTTCGCTGATGATGTCGTCGGCCACAATCGGGCTGTAACCTTTTCCTATCAGTTTGTCCATGTCTGCCAGCGATTGCTTGCCGTCATGATAATTTCCCGTATGCAGATAGTTGGGTTGGGTTGTCATTAGGGGAGAGTTGGGCTGTTGCGGGAAGATGCCGCTCTGACCGTCCATAATCCAGGGCTTGCCGAAGAGGGAACCCGGGAAGAATTCAAGGTTGAAGCCCACTTTTCCGATGAATTCCTGGGGAATGGGGCGGTCAAGGTCTACGGTCACCTCTATGTTTTTACCTTTGCTTTCCACGTTTACCGTATATATAAGGTAGAGGTCCGGGTAAATCATCGGGTTGAATCCGGTGAGATGGCGTGAGGAGTCGGGATAGCACAGCGTGGCGGTGATGCTGTTGTCACCGAGCTTCCGGTCGAGCTGTTTCGGTACGGGCTGCCATTGTCCGGGCGTGGCTTCCAGGCGGATGTCTCCGTTTGTTGCCACACGGTGTCCGTTCATGATGATACATACCCCTCCCTGGTGTCCTTCGGGATAGATGTCATCAAAAGCCATGACGTCGACTCCCTGGTTCTTGAAATAACCGGAGGATGTCAGCTTGAAGTCTTGCGCATACAGCGTACTGCTGCCGCAAAGCAGTGCCAAGACTGATGCAAATAGGAAATGTTTCTTTCTCATAGTATCTATTTTTGAGTTACAAAATTTTCTACTAATATACGGACTAAAAAGGAAACGGATGGCTTTTGTTTGTAGCCAATAACGTTATGAAATGTGTCTTTTTCCTCTATTTTTATGATATTCATTGTTATATTTGTCAGACAATGGTGTTTGAACTGCCAGATACCAACGTTTGAGCTAATAAAAGCTGATGTCTGGTAAGACAAGGACTCAGTACCCAAAAACAGCCTTTATCGGAACCAATTGTATCCATTGAAAAAGGATGGTAGTGAGTAGTGGCAACTTGTTTTTTTGTACATTTGCAATGTAACTATGATTAATTCCTTAAATCGCTATATTATGAAACGTATGTTTTCCGTTTTTTTGCTGATTACAGTATGGTTGCTGGTTACACCTTTCCTGCAAGCACAGTCACACGTAGACAAGGTTTTAAAAGATGAAATAACCTCGGACTTGAAAGAGAATATCCTCTCTTTTTGGGAAAGATACAGCGTAGATTCTTCCGGAGGCTTTTATGGTTCATTGGGACGTGACGGTGCCCCGATAGCGGATGCTCCCAAAGGTGGTGTACTGAATGCCCGCATCCTTTGGACTTTTTCAACCGCCTACCGGATGTATGGCGATACTGCCTACCGTAAATTGGCTGACAGGGCGCAACGGTATTTCATAGATCACTTCATTGATTCGCAGTATGGAGGCGTATATTGGCTGATAAAAGCGGACGGTACCCCATTGGATACGAACAAGCAGACTTACGGCTGCTCTTATGCTATCTATGGGTTGTCCGAACATTTCAGGGCAACGGGCAACAATGAAAGCCTGCAAAAAGCCATAGAGCTTTATCGGATAATGGAGAGCAAAGTCAAAGATCCCGTAAATGATGGCTATATAGAATCCTTTACCCGCGAATGGGGAACTCCCCAAAAGCTGGGGTATGATGGAGATGGCATTGCTGCCAAAACAATGAATACACATATCCATGTATTAGAGGCATACACGGCTTTATATAAAGTATGGAAGGATAACAGCCTTTGCAAGCGCCTTGCAAAAGTAATAGACTTAATAACAACCAGGCTGTACAACCCACAAACACATCACTTGATATCATACTGTGATTTAAATTGGAATAATCTGGATGACATCGACTCTTACGGGCATGATATCGAAACTTCTTGGCTGCTGACGGAAGCTGCAGAGGCTCTGGGTGACCCGGAGGTTATCGGGAGGTGCAGGAAGGTAGCATTGGAACTTGCAGATGCTTCCTTGAAGGAGGGCATCAACCCGATGGGAGCTATGATGTATGAACGACATAAGGACAAAATCAGGAAGGACGCTTCCTGGTGGTGCCAAGCGGAAACTGTGGTCGGCTGTATCAATGCCTGGCAACTGACTGGTGAACAATCTTATCTGGACAGTGCCGTCCGCACCTGGAACTTCATCAAATCACGGATGATAGACAAGGAGTATGGTGAATGGTTCAGAACGGTGCTGGAAGATGGAACTCCCCGCTACAAGGAGCCTAAAGCAAGTATGTGGAATTGTCCTTATCATAACAGCCGTATGGGGTTTGAGATTGATACCAGACTGAAATGACAACCTTTTATAGATTTGATATTATGAAGAATTTACGAATTTTCCAGTTTGGAATAGTTGTATTGCTGTGTGGTATATTATCTCTGCCGCTTTCTGCCCAGACGGAAGTGATGGCATGGAGCAATATCACGGGTGTCCGCGTAGACGGTGAATTGATAGACTTTGAGTCATCCCTGCGTGTCGGAACCTTGAAAGGAGATATGGAGATTACCGGAAAGGAGAAGCAGGTCCGTCCCGTTTTCCATCGTGAGGGGAATATGCAGGAAGTGACGGCTACTCTGCGAGGTGTAAAGTTCCATCAGAAAGTGACCGATAAGGGAAAAGGCTTGGTGGAGATTTCTATTGATGCGCTGTCGGACACTACTTTGAACCAGGCAGCCTATTACTGTATTGCTTTAAGTCCGGAAAACTACATTGATGCCAAAGTAAGGGTAAGTGGCAGGAAGCTGACCGTTACTTCGGCCAATAGGAAGTTGGAATTCAAGTTCAATAAGTCTGTAAAGGCCACGGTTGAAAAAGAGTCTACCGGTACTGTTGTGTATATCTCGCTAATGCCGATTCTGAAAAAGGCTGGGAGAACAGTATTGTCTATGGAACTGCATGCTTCCGGAGTGATAGATCACAGTGACGCGGAAATTACATTGGATATGCAGAATCCGGGAAGTTTGTTTGCAGGCTTTGGAGGGAATTTCCGCCTGCAGAATCCTGCTGCCGACCCTAAAGTGATAGATTACTGTCTGGAAAACTTGCGCGTAGCTTATGGCCGTGTGGAATTTCCGTGGAGATTGTGGCAACCCGAAGAAGAATCCGATCCTATTGCCGTGGCACAGAATGGGGGACTGAACAAGCGGGTGGAGGAAAGTCTCCTCATGGCAAAGCGCTTGAAGGCGATGGGAATGCCGGTAATACTAAGCTGTTGGTTTCCGCCTGCATGGGCCATTGACGGAGGTCCTGCAAGTTATGCCCGTCAAGGTGGTGTCATTGCTTATCGTCTGGATAACCGGAAAAAGGAGAAGATTTATAAATCCATGGCAGATTATCTGTTGTATGCCAAACGGTATTATGGTATTGAGTTCTCCATGTTCTCGTTCAATGAATCGGATTTGGGTATTGATGTCCTTCACACGCCGCAGGAGCATGCCGATTTCATTAAGGAGTTTGGAGCTTATCTGGCAGAGTTGAATCTTCCTACCCGTATGCTGCTTGGCGACAATTCGGATGCTACGACTTTTGATTTTATCCTTCCTGCTTTGAACAATTCTGAGACTCATAAGTATATTGGTGCAGTTTCTTTCCATTCATGGCGTGGTTGTGATGATGTTACGTTAAGGAAGTGGGCGGATGCTGCCAAAGAGATTAATGTACCACTCTTGGTTGGTGAGGGTAGTACGGATGCCGCTGCTCATGGTTATGCCGAGATATTCAATGAGTCGACGTTTGCACTTTATGAAATCAATCTGTATACACGTATTTGTACGATTTGCCAACCATTGTCCATCTTGCAGTGGCAGCTCACTTCAGACTATTCGTTGTTGTGGGGAGACGGCATTTATGGTTCCAAAGGTCCTTTGCGTCCTACGCAACGTTTCTGGAATATCAAGCAACTGGCCTCCACTCCGGCCGATGCTTTGGCCATTCCGGTCAGTAGCAGCAAGAAAAATGTAAACTGTGCGGCTTTCGGAAATATGGTGCGCGGAGAATATGCCGTCCATATGGTCAATAATGGGGCGGATTGCGAGGCTGTCATCTCCGGTATCCCTGCAGAAGTGAAGAAACTGAAAGTCTATGTGACCAATACAAAGGACTGCATGAAGGAAACTGCTGTGAAGGTAGAGAATGGACTGGTACGGGTACATTTGCCGGCCATCAGTTTCATTACTTTATTGTCAGGCGAATAACTCTAAAATTATATGTATCTTGCCCCGTCAGGGGAAAGTTGCCGTAATATAATGATGGCGAGGTACGTGAATTTACTGTTGTTGATACTGTTACGGGTGATTGTGTGTTTATAGGTAGCCGGAAGGAATGGAGGTATAAAATGTGTTCTGTAGGCTATATAAATGTGTTTGAACATTTATTCGGCAACAATTTTACCCTTTCAAAGAAATATTTGGGACACTGCAGAGAATTGTAAATCTCTATATTTGCATTAATTGGATTCTATTTATTTCATAGTATATCAAAATGAAAAAAGTTCTATTTGCATTATGTGCGATTTTATGGTCAACAGTAGTGCTTGCCCAAGTACAGGCAAGAAGTAATGGTTTTGTCGTGACAGTCAAAGGGGTGGTTGTTAAGGTGGAGTTTTATACTCCCAATATTGTTAGAGTTTCGAAGACACTGGAGTCGGGCAATGTCAATCTGAGGAAAAGTCTGGCTGTGGTGCTTGAACCTACTCAGGTTGAAGTCAATGTTTCTCGGCAAAACGATATGGTAAAAGCTTCTTCTTCATTGTTGGAAGTTATTCTAGATTTAAATACGGGACGTGTCCAGTTCAGTAATCTGGATAGGAGTAAACTCTTGACTGAAAAAGACTACGGTGTCCAGTTGATGCCGTTGCAATATGTTCAGAGAATAAGGGAAAAGAAGGTGGAATCTCATGTTACTGGTGAGGTTGTACCTACTCAAAGTGCTCCAGGACAAAATACTCCCGGTTTGGATAGAGGAAAGATGCGGACTATTGTTGAGAATACTTATGAAGTGTCGCAATCATTTATTTTGGACGAGGATGAGGTTATTTACGGACTGGGCCAACAGCAGACTGGCAAGATGAATCAGCGGAACCAGCGGTTGGTTCTTGAACAAAATAACATGCAGATTGCTGTACCTTATTTCGCGTCTGTCAAAGGTTATGGTCTTTATTGGGATAATTATTCGATTACGACATTTGATGATACGCCTATGGGGACATCATTTAGATCAGAAGCTGGTGAAGCGATAGACTATTATTTTCTTTATGGTGGAAATGGCGATGCTACTGTAGCACTTTTGCGACAGCTTTCGGGACAAGCTCCTATGGTACCTTTATGGACTTTGGGCTTTTGGCAGTGTAAGGAAAGATATAAGTCGCAAGATGAGGTGGTAGAGGTTGCTGAAAAATATCGTAAATTGGGCGTACCGCTTGATGGGATAATTCAGGATTGGCGTTATTGGGGAGAGGATAATTCTTCTTGGAATGCGATTCAGTTTCTTAATCCAAATTTTTCCAGACCTCAAGAGATGTTTTCCAGTTTAAGGAAGATGAATGTGAAAATGATGATTTCTGTATGGCCGAGTTTTGGAAATGGAACGGAAATTTTCAAGGAACTTGATAAAAAGGGTGCATTATATCCTATGGTTTCTTCGCCCCGTGAGGCAAAAGTCTATGACGCTTTTAATCCGGAAGCTCGTGGGATAGTATGGGATTATATGAACAGGTATATGTTCCAGCTTGGTATGTCGGCATGGTGGATGGATGCTACAGAACCGGAATTTTATGGTGCCAAACAGTCTGATTTCAATTTTCAGACGAAAGAAGGGACTTTAAGAAATGTCCGTAATATTTATCCTCTGTACACTAGTAAGGCTATTTGGGATAATCAGCGTGCTACCACCTTGGATAAACGTGTATATATATTGACTCGTTCGGCCTATATAGGTTCGCAACGTTATGGTGCCGGTTCATGGAGCGGTGATATCCGTGCAAGTTTTGATGTTTTCAAGAAACAGATTCCGGCAGGTTTGAATTTTTCGATATGTGGCATTCCTTATTGGAATACCGATATTGGTGCATGGCATCCCTATGGCAATGTTTATAATACGGCACATAAGGACCCTGCTTACCAGCAGCTTTATGTGCGTTGGTTTCAGTTTGCTACATTTAATCCGATGATGCGCTCGCATGGTACAGGTTCACCCCGTGAAATTTATCAGTTTGGTGAACGTGGGTATTGGGCTTTTGATGTGCAGGAACAATACATTAAGTTACGTTATTCACTGCTCCCTTATCTTTACTCTACGGCTTGGCAAGTTACTAAAAATGGTTATTCTTATTTGCGCCAACTTTCTATGGAAGCTCCTCATGATACATCAACCTATCAGATTTCTGATGAATTTATGTTTGGAAGTGCTTTCTTGGTTGCACCGGTTGTTGAAGAAGATGCTGTTTCGCGTAGTGTCTATTTGCCCGATAATACTAAGTGGATTGACTTTTGGACAGGACAGATTCTGGATGGCGGGCAAGTAGTGGAACGTGCCACTCCTATAGAGATTATTCCGGTATATGTTAAGGCCGGCTCTATCGTACCTTTCACTACCAATGAGGTACAATATGCCACAGAACGGAAATGGGATAAACTTGAACTTCGTATTTATCCGGGCGATAATGGGGAGTTTGTACTGTATGAAGATGAGAATGATAATTACAATTATGAGTCGGGAGCCTACAGTGAAATTCCTATTACATGGGATAATGAAAAACGTTTTTTGACTATAGGTGATCGGAAAGGCCGTTTTGCAGGTATGGTTAAGAATCGGAAATTCATTGTGAATATAGCAGGTAGTTCTTCTTCAAAAACAGTTTGTTATAATGGGCGAGAATTAAGGATTGAATTTTGAATCTATCGTTTTTGAGGGGTGTATATTTTGTGCAAATGTGTATTTGTTTTGTTGCTTTATTATGGAGAAATGAACTATGAAACAAAAGCAGGCATAAAAATACTATTTTTTCTCCCTTATGTTTAATCTATGCTAAATAATTTTGTGAATGATATTTCATAGCTCTTTCTTGATGGAAAGAAGGGCTTTTGTTAAACCAAATTATTTAGTATTTATGAAAAATGTAAGGAAGTATTTAGGGCTTGTGTCCATGTCGTTGGTATGTGCCAGTCCTCTTGCGGCAATGGTTATACAACCGTTTGTAGGTGTTACCATTGTACAACAAAATGTCATTACAGTGAAAGGACAAGTGATGGATGAAAAAGGAGAGGCGATTATCGGTGCTAATGTCATTGTAGAGGGTACTGCCCAGGGAATGATTACTGATATGAATGGAAATTTTTCTTTTCAATGTCCTGTTGGGGCTATTCTAAAGGTTAGTTATATAGGCTATTTGTCACAAACAATTAAAGTCTCGGGAAATGCTGGTACATTGAAGGTCATTTTGAAAGAAGATGCAGAAACCTTGGACGAAGTGGTGGTTGTAGGTTATGGCATGGTTAAGAAGAGTGACCTTACAGGTTCGGTGGCTTCAGTGAATGTTGATGAAATGGCTAAGCGTAATCCGGTGAATATAGGTCAGGCATTGCAAGGTGCTGCTGCTGGAGTACAAGTCATGAGAAATGGCGGTGATCCTTCCGGAGAAACCACAATCCGAATTCGTGGTATCGGTACAGTCCAAGGTTCTGCCGATCCCCTTTATGTCATTGATGGTATTATCAGTAGTGCTTCTATGGTTAATCCTGCTGATATTGCTTCTATTGAAGTCTTGAAAGATGCCTCGGCAACTGCAATTTATGGTTCGCGTGCGGCAAATGGAGTGGTAATGATTACTACTAAACAAGGTGACAAGAACAAGAGTCGTATCAACTTTACTGCTAATTTATCGGTTCAGTCTGTAAACAATACGATAGATGTTGCTGATGCTGACTTATTTACTTGGGGTGTTCGTCAGAGTAAAGCGGCGGATGGTAAGTCCTTGACCAATTTAGCTTGGGGAGAACAATATGCAGGGCAACTTCAAACTATAGACTGGCAGAAAGAAATGACACGGACTGCTTTGTCGCGTAATTATCGGTTATCGGCCTCCGGAGGCAGTAGCACTTCCAACTATATGGCTTCCATAGGTTATACAAAAAATGATGGTACCATTATCAATTCTTGGTATGAACGGATTACAGCCCGTGCTAATGCAGCCAGCAAAATTCGTGACTTTCTGACTGTTAATACTAATCTTGCATATGTTCGTACTGGTAGTCACGGAGGTGGGAACATGCGGTCATATGCTTTGACGGTTCCAACTATGGACCATCTTGATGAAAATGGTAATTTGATGAATGTACCTATCAAATATCCTGACGGAAGTTATGGGGTACCTTTGCAAGAGATGAATGGGGATGTACCGAGAGGTAGTGACAATTTAGTGGCGAGAGCATACGATAATGACAGCAAGAATTTTACAGACCGGGTACAGATTGATTTTGGTTTGACAGTGGACATTTTGAAAGGCTTAACATTCAAAACCACCAACAGTTACAATGTAACCAATAAAAGTTCTTGGGATTATTCACCTCGAAATGAACGTACCATTACTTCTGATGGTTTGGATACCTTTTCCATGGAAATGAGTCGTAGTAGTGATTGGAACAGTGAGAACTACTTTAATTATATTTTTGATACAAAGGGGCATCATATCAATGCTATGGTAGGGCAATCATTCAATCAGTCGGTAGATGGATTTGAACTAAAAGGAAGCGCTAAGGATTTTCCTGCGGATAACTATCGTGACATCGCTTCTACATTGAATTCTACTACTAAAAACGTTGAAGGTGCTTTAAAAGTTAAAACTACCAGTCTTTCTTATTTCGGTCGTTTGATTTATTCTTATAAAGATAAGTATTTATTTACTGGTACAATCCGTCGTGACGGTTCTTCAGCTTTCGGACGTACAAATCGTTGGGGAACTTTTCCTTCAGCTTCGGTAGCTTGGCGACTGAATGAAGAATCTTTTATAAAGAATCTGAATATTTTCAGTAATTTGAAATTTCGTATTGGCTGGGGTAAAACTGGTAGTTCTTATGGTGACGGTTCTAAATCTATTGCCCAGATTTCAACAAGTAAGATGTATTATTATTGGTGGAATGGGGTAAATTACACAGAACAGATGGGAGCTGCCAAAGACAAGGAAATTGATACGAATCTTCATTGGGAAACGAATGAACAGACCAATTTGGGTATTGATATGGGATTTATGGACAATGCCTTGAATGTAACATTGGATTATTTTATACGTAATTCTTATGATTTGTTGCTGGATCGTAATATGCGTCCTTCTACAGGTTTTACTTCCATTTATACGAATGCCGGTAAAATCCAAAATAAAGGATTTGAATTTGCTGTGAATTATCGTAAGACTTTTGGAGACTGGTTTGTCAATGTGGGAGTGAATGGTTCTGCCCTTAGGAATGAAGTAAAGGAAGTCGGTGATCCTATTTTTGCTACAGAGGCCTCGAAGGGATATGAATGGGACAACCATTCCATTATTAAGAATGGATATGCCATAGGTTCGTTTTATGGTTATCGTGTAAAAGGAATTTTTCAAAATCAGGCCGAAGTTGATGCCCTTAACAATGCGTCTTCCACTGGTAAATACCAATCCGGTTCTACACAACCCGGTGATTACTATTATTGGGATAAAGATGGTAATGGATATATCAATGCGGACGATAAGGATATAATAGGCAATGGATTTCCTAAACTGACTTATGGTATCTCTATTAATGCCAATTATCGTAAATGGGATTTTATGCTTTATGGTTATGGAGCTTATGGGCAAGATATTCTATCGTATTCAGCGATGAGTCTGTCTTCTATCCATAATTCAACGGGTGAATTCCAGAATTGTTTGCAGGAATATATAAGTAATGCTTGGACACCAGAGAATCACAGTACCAAATATGCTCGTATGACGGTTTCGGACAATAATAAGAATACACGTGTGTCTGATGCTTGGATTAAAAAAGGTGATTTCTTCAGACTTCAAAATATTCAGGTCGGTTATACCTTTGATTGGGGAATGAGAATTTATGGGAGCATTGAGAATTTATTCACGATTTCTTCCTATAATAAATACGGTGATCCGGAGATAGGTACGGGGAGATTGAATTTGGTGGGATATGATTCAGGCCGTTATCCCTATCAGAGAACTTATAGTGTGGGTCTTAGTTTACAATTTTAAAAAATAAGAATATGAGAAAGAACAAAATATTATCTGTTATCGGTGGATTGGCAGCCTTTATATTTACTTCATGTGATGGTATATTTGATGTGGATTATTATACATTTTTGCCCGAAGATTATATATTTACCAATGAATCTACTATTGAGGAGGGGCTATTGGGATGTTACGAATTGCTTTATCCGAATAGTTTCGGAGGGAGTTCGTGGGGGGTACGTCCTCATATGATGCTTGCGAACTTACCTACTTTAGATGTACAAGCTTCCGGATGGGATTTTAATTATTGCAAGTATGAGTGGACTGCTTCCGAGAGCCAGTTCCGTTATTCATGGAAGTGCTCGTATGCTGCTATCAGTCGTATAAACAGTCTGCTTGCGGGAATGGAGAGTGTCAAGGAATCCGTATTTAAGGAAGGGATAAAGGCGAAAAATGAAGTTATTGCTCAAGCCCGTGCCTTGCGTGCGTATAATTATATTTATTTAGGTAAGAACTTTGGACGTGTACCAATGTTGATGACCGGTGAAAACTACTCAACCTCTCCCGCCAAGCCTCGTCCTGAAACAGCTGATGAAATGTGGAAGCTCATTATTGAGGATTTGGAATATGCGACTGGTGTGCTTGATTGGCAACCGTTAAATGGCCAGTATGGGCGTGTAACGAAAGGTATGTGTCTGGCCTATTTAGCTGAGGCTTATATGTATAATAATGATTATGATTCTGCCAAGCAAAGGTTGAAGCAGATTATTGATAGTAAGACTTATGAATTACTTCCTTGTTTTGCTTCAGTTCACGATATGGGAAATTATTGGTCGAAAGAAAGTGTTTGGGAACATTCCTTCTATAAATTCTCTACAATGACCAGTAGTGCGAGTAAACTTACTGATGCCTTGATTCAGATGGGTTACCGTTGTGCTTCTATGGAACATGCAGGTTATGGCTCATTCTGCTTGTCATGGGAGTTTTATAATTCGTTTGAACCGGGTGATAAACGAAAGCAGTATTCGTGTGTTGCATTGGGTGAAACCAATCCCTATACCGGTGAAGCTATAGGGGTTGATCCTGCTTATAATGCAGAGTTTGTAGGGACAGACCATAATCCGAATGTTTATACATTGAAATATTGGCGGGAACAGCATGGAGCCATGAAAAAAGATCATAACTATAATCCTTGTTCACTTACCATGAAACGATATGCAGGTGTATTGTTGGATTACGCAGAGTGCTGTTTCCGTACCAACGATGAGGCAACCGGTTGGGAAATAATCAAGCAGATTCGCAACAGGGCGTGGGGAAATCTGGAAACTGGGATGTCGGGTGAATATGTGTTTGGTTTTGAGGATCTTTCTTATGTAAGAGATGATTATAAACTTAATAAGGTAAAAGTAGAGGTGCCTGATGCTAAGAGCTTCTATACCAGATATAAGGCAGAAAAAGGATATACGGCAGATGTATGGTTAGTGGCTCTGACGATTGAACGCCGTCATGAGTTCAACATTGAATTTGAATTGTGGTATGATTTATGTCGATCGGGAATGGCCGAACAGTTTATCAATTGCGAATATCCGATGAATGAAGGTTGGACGAAACGCGATTTTCCGTTCTATGACTACTACATGCTTTTTCCGATTCCTACGGATGAGATTTTGAATAATGATCTTATTAATGAAGAAGACCAGAATCCCGGATATTAAAAATAATAACCTATAAATTTTTAGTATATGAAACGATTGAGGTGTATTTGCATTTTACTGTTTTTGTTTAGTCTGGCTTATGCTCAGCAAGCAAAATATGTATTCTATTTTATTGGTGATGGAATGGGAGTAAATCAAGTGAATGGTACGGAAATGTATCTTGCGGAGCAGGAAGGCCGTATTGGAGTAAAACCATTGTTGTTTACTGCATTTCCCATTACGGGTTTTGCTACAACATTTTCTGCTTCCAATTCTGTTACTGATTCTTCGGCTGCGGGGACAGCTCTTGCCACCGGAAAAAAAACATATAATGGAGCTATTAGTATGGATAATGAAAGGAATGTCCTTCAAACTGTTGCTGAACAAGCGAAAAGGTCCGGTCGGAAAGTGGGCATAGCAACAAGTGTCAGCGTGGATCATGCAACTCCTGCTGTGTTTTATGCTCATCAACCGGATCGTAACATGTATTACGAAATAGCTCTCGATCTTCCAAAGGCTGGATTCGACTTTTATGCAGGTAGTGGCTTTTTGAAGCCTGCAACTTTTGCCAATGGGAAAGAAGCACCAACAGTTTTTCCTGTCTTTGAGGAGGCTGGATATGCGATAGCCAGAGGTCTGGATGATTTTAAAATAAAAGCTGCACAAGCCGGTAAGATGATTCTTATCCAGAAAGATGGTGCATCGCCTTCCAGTTTACCTTATGCTATCGACCGTAAGGAAGGGGATATGACATTGGCACAAATTACGGAAAGTGCCATCTCTTTCTTGACCAAGGACCGGGATAAAGGTTTCTTTTTAATGGTTGAAGGTGGGAAAATAGATCATGCCTGCCATGGTAATGACGCTGCTACTGCTTTTGAAGAAGTCATTGATATGGATAATGCGGTGAAAGTGGCTTATGAGTTTTACAAGAAACATCCGAAGGAAACTTTGATTGTTGTTACGGCTGACCATGAAACGGGTGGTATGGGTTTAGGGACTATCAAATACGAGTTGTCACTGAAATCTTTGGCTAGTCAGAAGCAATCTCAAGATATCTTGTCGCGTTATATTACAAACTTGCGGAAAGATAAAAACAATAAAGTTTCTTGGGAGGATATACAATCATTATTGGCTGATAAAATGGGCTTCTGGAAGGAACTGCCATTATCTTGGGAGCAAGAAAGGATGTTGCGTGATGAATACGAACTTTCTTTTAGAAGAAGGAAAGCTGTTTTTGAAGAGACCCTTTATGCACGTACTGAACCTCTTGCTGCCGCAGCCAAGAAAGTGATGAACCAGATTGCCATGGTGGGGTGGACGAGTGTAAATCATACAGCTGGATATGTACCGGTTTTTGCTATAGGCATCGGTTCCGAGCTGTTTAAAGGAAAGATGGACAATACGGAAATCCCGAAACGAATAGCGAAAGCTGCTGGATATAAATGACAATAGGTATGGAAAAGGCCATTCTAATTCAAATGATTGGAATGGGGGATCGTAAATTAAACTGTGTCAGCGTTCTTCTCTGACTTTAAAATATCAGGTT
>ERZ780139.194-NODE-194-length-63761-cov-9.644790_pt1 | contig 63761 bp, 61 predicted proteins | sample MGYA00511476_ERZ780139 | MGnify/ENA primary metagenome ERZ780139 (study PRJEB29588, sample SAMEA2158190) | human gut metagenome | biome: human gut; feature: human-associated habitat; material: faeces | place: Denmark | collected 2008/2010 ... | reverse complement strand
ATTGGCTGCCGGGGGGATGTTTTTTTGATTAATTAGAATTGTTATTGAGACTGTCAACATATTCATCTACATCGAATACATCACCATTCTGAATCTTACTCATAAGCTGGATAGCTGTATTAATACTGTCTGCGTAAGGATATACAACAGAAGCACCTCTAAGGCCGGTTATCTCAAGATAAGCAGGACCCTGTCCAGCAGGTGGCTGAGTTGATCCTTCAATACTGTATGTCTGTATGTTCCATGCTGTGCTGTCACTTAACTGAAGCTTAACAAGATCAGATATTGTATTTGTTGGTATATTAGTAAGGAACATATCACTAACAGCATCAAGTACGGCTGAGTACTTGGTAAGTATTGCAGGAGAAGTAGCTTTTTGTAAGATACCCTTTATAGCTGCAGTCTGGTTACGTCCACGCTGGAAGTCTCCAGCAGCAAATGCATGTCTTTCTCTTGAGAATGCAACTGCCATCTCACCATCACATTCATTAGGTCCCTTGACGAAATGATATGGAATAGGAGAAGCATCTTCGCCACAAGTAAATTCTACTTCTGAGTCAATTGTGATTCCACCAAGTGCATCTACAACAGAGACGCAGCCTGTGAAATTAATCTTTACATAATAATCAATGTCAATGCCATACAGATTCTGGAGAGTATCCATAGAAGCTTCTACACCATAGTTTCCGGCATGTGTAAGTTTGTCGTAACCTTTTCTTCCATCAGGACCGGTAATCTTAATGTAAGAATCTCTTGGGGTTGTAACAAGAAGAATCTGCTTGGTTTCAGGATTAATAACGGCAACTATATTGACATCACTAAGTGCATTATTAGAGAGTGCTGAATCGGCACCATCTTCACTTGAAATACCGGAAACATATATTATAAATGGTTCTTTCTTTACATTAACGTTGGATTTCTGGACAGTAACAAGCTTTTTATATTCATATTGCTTAATAATCTTAACCTTGGTATCAAAATCTTCATACTGTGAGGCAACAACCTTAAGCATGGAATCATTCATAACAATTGCCTGAACCTCTGTATTATCATAAAAGGCAGTTACAAGGTCATCCCATGATTTGTATTCTGCAAGTTCTAGGCTGTTCTTGTTAAGCTCTGATTTAACAGAGTCAAATGCTGTCTTGACATTAGCGTTGCTTGCAGTTGAATTATAAGCAAACTTGTAATTGGCAAGATCATTTAAAGAGGAAGCCTTATCATCTGCAAGTACAACTACATCAACGATGTCAGTGTTAATCTCAGGAAGATTAAGTTTATTAAGGACAGAATCAAGCTTAGATGATACAAGGTATATGAAAACAATCACTCCTGACATAAGTACTGCAAGAATCTTACCTATAATATGTGCCTTCGTAAACTGTGATGTGAAATCGTACAGGAATATCAGCAGTAAAAATGCGTTGACCGCAATTAAATACTTCAATGGAAGAATATCTAACTTAAATATATTAAATAAAAGTAATCCCGATACAATAAGCTGTATCAGAACTAATATAAGACCAATAAGTGTGCCCCAGCCACGCCTTTTTCTTTTTCGTTCTTTCCTAGAAAGCTCTTCTTTATTCTTAAATAAATATTTCATATCGTCTTTACTTCTTGTAAAAAAATTAGACATAATTCACTCCTTAATTACACTAGGATAATAAAAAAATAACGAATACATTCTACCATGATTTTATCAAAAAGTAAAACTTAATTATCTTAAGCAAGAAAAACAACATACCTTAGATATAGGCTTATTTTAATTAATATTATTACAAATAACTTAAAGTTAATAGGCAAACACTATAAAAAACTTGCGGAAATTAACCAGAACAGATATAATAACGCTAGAATTGATGTGCAGTAATGTACAATCTTAAATAATAATTTAAAGGAGTGTTTTAAGGTTATGGGGTATGTTGATGAAGTATTAGACATCGTGTCTAAGAAGAATGCAGATCAGCCTGAATTTTTACAGGCAGTAACAGAGGTTCTTGAGTCTTTAAGACCAGTTGTTGAGGCTAACGAGGAAGTTTACAGAAAGAACGCTATTCTTGAAAGAATTACAGAGCCAGATCGTCAGATCATGTTCAGAGTTCCTTGGGTAGATGACAAGGGACAGGTACAGGTAAACAGAGGTTTCCGTGTACAGTTCAATAACGCTATTGGACCATACAAGGGTGGTTTAAGATTACATCCTTCAGTAAACTTAGGCATCATCAAGTTCTTAGGTTTCGAACAGGTATTCAAGAACTCACTTACAACTCTTCCAATCGGTGGTGGTAAGGGTGGTTCTGATTTTGATCCTAAGGGCAAGTCAGACAGAGAAATCATGGCATTCTGCCAGAGCTTTATGACAGAACTTTGCAAATATATCGGTGCTGATGTCGATGTTCCAGCTGGCGATATCGGAACAGGCGCAAGAGAAATCGGATTCATGTTCGGCCAGTATAAGAGAATCCGTGGAATGTTCGAAGGCGTACTTACAGGTAAGGGACTTACATACGGTGGATCACTTGCAAGAACAGAAGCTACAGGTTATGGTTTATTATACCTTACTAATGCTTTATGGAAAGATAATGGAATGTCACTTGAGGGCAAGACAGCAGCTGTATCTGGTTCAGGTAATGTTGCTATCTACGCTATCCAGAAGGCACAGCAGTTAGGTGTTAAGGTTGTTACATGCTCAGACTCAACAGGCTGGATTTATGATCCAGAAGGAATTGATGTTGCACTTCTTAAGGAAGTTAAGGAAGTTAAGAGAGCACGTCTTACAGAATACGCTGCTGCTAAGCCATCAGCTCAGTATTTTGCTAAGCAGAATGGTGAACACGGAGTATGGCAGTACAAGGTAGATCTTGCTCTTCCATGTGCTACACAGAATGAGTTAGACATCGAGGATGCTAAGATGCTTGTTGCTAACGGTGTTGTATCTGTAACAGAGGGTGCTAACATGCCTACAACATTAGAAGCTACAAAGTATCTCCAGGAGAATGGTGTTCTCTTCGTAGGTGGTAAGGCTGCTAACGCTGGTGGTGTTGCTACATCTGCTCTTGAGATGAGCCAGAACTCAGAGAGACTTTCATGGACATTCGAAGAAGTTGATGGAAAGCTTAAGGGAATCATGGAAACAATCTACGCTAACATTTCAGATGCTGCTAAGAGATATGACATGACAGTTGGTGGAAAGACAGACTATGTTGCTGGTGCTAACATTGCCGGATTTGAGAAGGTTGTTGACGCTATGCTTGCACAGGGTGTATGCTAATCGAGAATTTCTAAGATAATATAAGATATTGAGAAGTCCTGGAAATGTTGAATTTCTGGGGCTTTTCTTTATGTATTGAAATGACAAAAGAATTGTCAGAATATTCATAAATAGAAGATAATTTACGTTATTTTGAGGTCGTTATATACACGCGGTACACAAGTGATATACAGGTGGTATACACTCGTTTTTACTGATTTTAAATGCTTTTGGAAGCATTTCATCCTTTGCTTTTCAAGATGATTTAGGCTGAACATAAGTGTGACGTTAAATAAAAGAAATATCATAAGTGTATCCAGCAATCAGTCTTGATTTATTGTTTTATATCTTGTTCACTTCTGTAAGAAGTTCTTCTAAAGTCTTATGGGTGTATGTTCCTTTGGTGGTGTCGTTCTTCATACTGTGTCCCATAATCAATTTGATACATACATCATTTGCTCCGGCATTGTCCATGAGTGAAGCAAAGGTGTGTCTGCCATTTGTGATTGTAGGCATTTAAGCATTGCTGCAGATCATTTGTCCTGATGGAAATAAATTTGCGGTCATGCAGTTCACTGAAATGATGAAAAGCAATCTCATAATTTCGCCATGGGAATCGCTAATCTTGTTTTTAAGCGATTTTCGGTATTTCTTCCATTTCTCGTACATCTCTGCGAAAGTAGGCGAGTCCGAGTATTTCATATGCTCCGGAACAACCGCACCGCTATTGTATTCAGCAAGATAGGTATAAGCCATTTCCGGTTTGGAGAAGTAAGCCAGGTAGGTGTATTTTCGCTTGACCTTCTCGGTATCGTCTTCCACAAGTTTCGAGATACGGACAGCGTAGGGCTTTCGTCGTTTGCCACCAAGCTTGATTACGCTGCCGTAAGAGTTTGGTAACTTCATATTTAACCTTCTTTCTGCATTTGTTCTAATTGTTTAAGGCAATACTCTGCATATTCCTTGTAGCGTTTTACTCTTGCAATTTCATTTGGAATATCAAAAGCATAAATGGACTTTGGAAGCAGGTCAGAACGTTTGGTAGGATTAGCCACCTTGTATGTAGATAGCTTATATTCTACAAAATCTTTTATTTCTTTTTCCAGTTCAGACAGTTTGGTTAATGGTATCTGGGCAACGTCTTTTCCAGTTTCATTTGAATAGACGTGGATCACGCCATCTTCAGCAAATTCTTTTACATCAACAGATCCGGTTGCAGTATCGAAGGAATCCTGTAAATGGGCTTCTTGAAGAAGTTCATATTCAACCGTATAGCCGATATCATACAGATAGGAGAGGACACCGTAATAAGGCTGTTCATATTCATCAATGTAATATTTGCGTATTTCAAAAGATTTGAAATAGTCATTGATAATTGCATTCACAAAATCATTGGTGCATTCGCAATATTGCATCAAATCTCTATTCTCATTAGGAATAAACGCTTCCATAGGTATCTTGTAACCGCTGGCTAGTACTTTAAGAAAGCTCTCTGTTATAGGCTTCTTGCCGTTCTCTACATTGCAGTAATGTGTTCTGGAAATTCCAAAGTCTTTTGCTAATTGGTTCTGTGATAACCCCCTTTCTTGTTGGATTTGAATGATCCGTTCCCGAATTTCATCTTGATTTGACAGCATTTTTCATGTACTCCTTTCATTTACACGTCATATTTGCTCGTACCATATAAGAAACAGAATTGCCAATATGTACTATATAGTACACGATTGGTATAGACAACAACAGCAACAATGTCAATAAAAATATGGAGGAGAAACAAGTGAAAAAAGAAGAAGTAAAACTAATAATGAAGAAAAATCAAGTAAAACAGTGGGAAGTGGCGGAAGCAATGGGAATTTCCAAATTTACGCTTTATAGATGGCTAAGGAAGGATTTGAAGGGGAAACAGCTTGAACGGCTGAATTCGGCAATTAAGCAGGTCAGAAGCGGCAAAGAGGAGATGCATGGAAAGGAGGAGCGCTAATGGAACGAGTTACGACAAAAGAGACTGCAAAGCTGCTTAACATGGATGTTGTGACCTTACAGTTTTTGATGAGACAGGAGCGGCTGCCGATTGGATATGCCATCAAGAAAGATGGAAAGAGCCGCTATCATTACATCATTTACAGAAGTATGCTGGAGGCGTTTATTCAGAGCGGAGGGAAATGCTAAATGGCAGGAAAACGATATTACTGGTTGAAATTGCAGGTCGGTTTCTTTCAGGAACTGATTATCAAACAACTGCGAACTTTGCCGGAGGGAGACAGTATCGTCCTGCTTAATTTGAAACTTTTATTGAAGGCAATCAATACGGAAGGGATTATTTACTATCAAAACATTTTGCCATCCTTAGATGAGGAAATAGCATTGGATACGGGAGAGAAACCGGCACTTGTGAAGCTGACGATTTCTGCTTGTGTAAATATCATGAGGCTGTGTTCTTGGACGATCAATCGTTACAGTTATTGTACTTGGAGGACATGGTTGGCAGTGAGAGCGCTTCAGCATCGAGAGTGAGAAATCATAGGGCGAATCAGAAGCTCCTAAAGGAAAAAGAGCAGGCAACGTTACAATGTAATGCAACTGTAACGGAAGGTAACACCACAGAAATTTCTGGTAACCCAGAGATAGAGAACAGTGAAAAGGAAGAGAAGAATCCAAAGAAAGAGGGAGAACCAGAGATAGAGGAAATTCCTTCTTATTTTGATGATCCTGTGGTGAATAGTATGTTCTTTTCTTATCTGGAATATCGAAAAGAAAAGGCAAGGAAGTGAAGGGGAAAGCAATCGGTTATTGCATTGATAAGCTGGAAAGTTTATCGAATTCTCCAGTAGAACAAGTGGCAATTATTAAGCAGACAATTCAGAATGGCTGGACGGATTTCTTTCCATTGAAAGGGAAAAAGGAAAAGGTAAGCAGAAGCAATGTAAGCTCATGGTTGGAGCGTAAAAAGATAAAAAGTACGGGAGGTGTTTTCGGTGACTAAACAGGAATTTGCAACATTGGTTGTAGCCATGCAGGCAATGTATGGAAAAGATTTTATTGGGACGGAACAAGCGTTGGATGTGTGGTACGCCTTGTTACATGATCTGGACTATCAGATTTTATCCAAGGTACTCCAATAATATATGCTGACAAATAAATTCAAGCCTACCGTTGCGGAATTGCGGGAGATTTATACAGATTTGGTTAGCCCGGTGCTTTCTGACTGGAGTGAAGGTTGGGAGAAAGTCAGTAAGGCAATCGGGCATTATGGAATGTATCAGGAGGCAGCGGCAATGGAAAGCTTTGATGAAGTGACCAGAGAAGTCGTAAAGCGTCTGGGGTTTCAGAATATCTGTCTGTCAGAAAATATTGTTGCGGATCGGGCAAGATTTGCAGAAATCTACCAAGACATCCAAAGGCGGAAAAGAATAGAATTGAACGTAGGAAGTGCATTGTCAAACTTACGGGAAATGGTGCAGAATCGCCTGGCTGAACTGGCACAGAAAGGGCAAAAGACAATAGAACCAGAAAAGGAAAAAACTAACTTAGCAAGCATTGCCTGTGTTCCCTCACAGGCGATAAAATGAGCGGTTTCTTTTACAGAAGAAACGTTCAAATTTATCATTCAGGGAGAAATCCCTAACCCTTAAAATCATGTGAAAGGATGGAACGATATGGCAAAGGATAGAGCCAATAGAACGAGAAAAAATGAACTGAAAATTTATTTGAGCGATAATGAAAAATATATCCTGGACAGGAAGGTGGAACTGTCAAAGAGAAAGAGTGCTTCGGATTACATCCGGACACTAATACTCTTTGGATTTGTTTATGATGTAGATTATTCTTATCTAAGGCAATACAATGAAACGCTTGGAAAGATTAGTGGGAATTTGAATCAAATGGCAAAAAGAATTAACAGTACCGGGAATGTTTATGAAGAGGATATGGCAGAAGTGAAGGCGATTATGGAACAGGTGTGGAAGACGCAGAAGGCGATGTTGAAGAAGCAGCCGTTGATACATAATGGTTAAGTAGAGCTTTCAGCACAGAATGTGTGGTATGGGAAGTATCGGTTAAAGCGAAGTAAACGGTTTTAATGGAATTGTGTGTGCGCGTGTGGTAAAATGGTGTTGTTGAAGAAAACGGCATTTATCAAATATAATACCTCTCCCAACCTATGGTTGAGTTTGATAAATCCACTTACAGTTTGTGTACAAAAACTGATAAAAATTGTAAAGTGTAGCGTGAAAGGAGGCATATTGTAATGAATCAAATTGATACAGGAAAGTTTATTGCTAGTTGCAGAAAAGAAAAAGGTCTGACACAAGCACAATTAGCAGAAAAGTTAAACATCACTGACAGAGCTGTTTCCAAATGGGAGACAGGAAAATGTATGCCCGATTCATCTATCATGTTGGAACTTTGCAATATCTTAGATGTTACGGTCAATGAACTATTAAGTGGGGAGAGGATAGAAATGAATAATTACGAAGAAAAAGTCAGCGAAAATCTCATTGAATTAAAACGAAAAGATGAGAATAATATGAACAAGAATACTATAATATCAATAATATATACAATTACCATGGTTATTGGTATTCTAGTATGTTGTATATGTGATGTTGCTATTTCGGGCACTCTTACATGGTCACTTATTACACTTAGTTCTATTTTGATTACATGGATAGCATCTTTTCCTGTTATATTGTTAGGGAAAAAAGGTGTTTTGGTAGCGATGGTTGCCATTAGTATTCTCATTTTACCATTTATGTACATATTAAGTATTTTGATAAAAGTCAATGAAGTATTCAACGTTGGTGCGATTATGTCCATTTATACACTAGTTTTTTTGTGGATAATTTATATTCTGTATTATCGACTCAAGGAACGAAAACTGTTGGCATCAGGAATTACATTTTTGTTTGCAATTCCGTTCACACTTTTGATAAATATTACATTATCAAAATTAATTGGAGAACCTGTGATTGATGTTTGGGATATATTATCCGTATTTATCCTGTTGATAGTATCAGTTGCTTTTATAATTGGAGATTATGCACGAAAAAAAGGTTTTGTAAGATAGGCTATTTTCTGAGTCGCTTGAAAATTCAAGGTTCAGAAGTTAAACTTTATTTGAAAAATGTTAGTGTGAGGTACATATATGGGAAAATGTTAATACTGACATTTGAAGACAGCGAGGAAGAAATAGTAAACCATATAGTTTTTTATATCAGTACAGGAACGAAGGCATTTCAGGTGGTAGAAAATGCAAGAACAGAATTAAGATTTGATGGATTGGAAATAGATGTTGCAAAACGTTTGGTAAGAAAACAGAAACAGGAAATAGATTTGACCTTTACTGAATTTGAAATTTTGCATTTATTAGTAAGAAATCCGGGCAGAGTGTTTAGTAAAGAGCAGATATATAATAGTGTTTGGAAAGAACCATATTTTGGTGATTATAACATCGTCATGAGCCACATCCGAAATATTCGGAAAAAATAGAAGATAATCCAAGCAAGCCAATCTACATACAGACGGTTTGGGGAGTCTGCTATAAATTTAATAACAAACTAAAATGAGCAGGTATTGCAGAGTGTTTGTAATATCTGCTTTTTATAATGGCTGATAATAATGGTTTACGGACTCTACCAGAGAAAGAATATAAGAAGGCTGTAAAATTTCACGTTGAATTTTACAGCTTTCCTGCGTATAATATATAAGTAAAGAAGCTATATTGTAGTAGGAAAGGAAGTTGATTTTATGCCAAGTATATTACCGGTATCAGATTTAAGAAATTATAATGAAGTGTTGAAAAATTGCCAGATTGGAGAACCCGTGTTTTTGACCAAAAACGGTAGAGGTAAGTTTGTGGTTATGGATATTGAGGACTACGAGCGTGAAAAAGCCGAAAAGAAGCTACTCATGAAACTGCAGGAAGCAGAAGAAGCTGTTAGGGATGAAAGTGCCTGGATGAGTTTGGATGAACTAAAGAAATCTGTCGGGGTATAGCATATGATGAAATTGCGGATTAACCCTTTTGTGGTAGAGGACTTGAAGAATATTAGAGAGTATATTGCTGAAGATAATGAAGAAATGGCGGTAAAGACCATTCAGGAGATATATGCTCGAATTGAAAATATACAGCAATTTCCGTACATGGGAGCTGATCTTGCTAAAAGGGTCAGCTTCCGAACGGATTATAAATATGTGATTTGCGGGAATTATGTCGTGCTATATAAGATTGGGGAAGAATATGTGGAGATTTACCGGGTGGTGAATCGGTATCAGGATATTACGCAGATATTTTAGTTGAATTATTGAAATGGATATTGGAGGTTAAATGTGAGAGTACAATATTTTTCAGATGAGTATATTAGTGAAACTGAAACAGTTGATTTGATTGAAAAAGTAAGCGAAAAATATAAAGATATTGAGGGAAAAATATTATATAAATTTCCTTCAATTAAGGAGTTAGATAAAAAGGTTATTGTTCCAGATATACTTATTGCTTCAGAAATTATGGGTATAATTGTTATTGTGGTTGACGCTATGCAGGTATTGCGTGAAGCAGAAATGGATATCTTCAAAGAAAAAATAGAAATAATTGATAATTATATCTATACATCGTTAATGAAAAATAGAAATTTAAAGCAAAACGCACGCAGTTTAAAGATTAGTGTTACTACATTAGGGTATTGTCCAAACTTATCAATAGATTTAGAAGATGAAAATATCTTTTGCTCAGTATCAAGTATTTTAGAGTATATTGATAAGATAGATGAATTGTGCACAGAGGAAGTTGTTGAAGAAGCTATTGCAAGCTTAGAACAAGCAACTGCGATGATAAAACCTAAAGAACGAATTTTGGGTAAGGAGGATAAGAGCACAAAGGCACAATTACTCAAAGAGATAGAAACGCAAATTGCACGATTTGATGATGAGCAAAGATTGTCTGCGTTAACTTTGTTAAATGGTCCACAGCGAATAAGGGGGTTGGCTGGATCGGGAAAAACAATTATTCTTTGCTTGAAAGCAGCTAATTTGCATATGATATATCCAGAAGCAGTTGTTTTATATACATTCTATACCAAAAGCTTATATGATTATATTATTCAATTAATTACAAGATTTTATATGAAGATGACAGATGGACAAATTCCAGATTTTGAGAATAAAGTTAAAGTGATGCATGCATGGGGAGGAAGGCAAGTTCCAGGAGTATATTATAATGCATGTAAGAATAATGGAATTTCACCAATAACTTTTGGCGAAGCAAAAAAACATGGAAATGCTTTTAAATACATATGTGAAAAATTTGTTGATGCAACGCAATATGATGCGAACAAAATGTATGATTATGTCTTAATAGATGAGGCACAAGATTTTGATATTTCTTTTTATCAATTATGCAGATCTATTGTCAAAGATGATCATATAATTTGGTGCTATGATGAAGTTCAGAATATCTTTGATGTAATATTACAAAATCCAAAAGAGACGTTTGCAAACAAATATGATCCTAAAGGAATTGATTTGATTGAGGAACAAAAGAAATATCCTCGCATGAGAAATGATATTGTTTTGCATAAAAGCTATAGAAATGTAAAGAAAATACTATTAGTTGCGGTTGCGTTGGGTTTTGGGATTTATAATGATAAATTAATTCAAGCACTTGAAAATAATAAACATTGGGAAGATTTAGGCTTTACTGTTGTGGAAGGCGATTGTAGTAAAGAAGAAAGAGTAATTATTGAAAGAAATGAAAAAGCTTCACCATTAGTTGTTGATGAAAGTAGAATCGAAGATTGCATTAGAATATTTCAAGCTCCGGATTTCTCACAAGAACTAGACTGGATAGCAAAAGAAATTGAAAAAGCAATTACGGTTGATAAATTATTACCTGAGGATATTGCGGTAATTTGTTTGGATGAGACTAATTCGTTTAACTATTTTAATGGATTAGAGCAACGATTAGAAGCTAAATCAATCGCAACATATAATGTCATGGATAGGGATTATGTTAAGGGATTTTATAGAGAAGGTAATGTGACTCTTTCAAGTATTTTTAAAGCTAAAGGAAATGAAGCTGCTATGGTGTTTGTGATAGGATGTGATGTATTTGAAGATAAAAAAGATTCCAGAATAATGAGAAATAAAGTATTTACAGCATTTACTAGAGCTAAAATATGGTTAAGGATATCTGGAACGGGGGAGGAGTGTTTGAAACAAATGTTATATGAAATGAATCAATTGAAAGAGCATGAGTTTAAATTTGATTTTCTAAATAAACCAACACATCTATTGGATAAAGATTGGAATGAAAGATCGGAAAACTATGATAATGAGCAGGCTTTTTATGAGGAATTACTTGAGATGAGTAGGAAAAAAGGGATATCTGTAGATAGAATATTACAAATGTACACTCGGAAAAAGAAAGAAGATGAAAAGATAGATGAATGAAGCAGCTTTTTTGATAAATATAAAAAGGTGTAAAAAAATATTAGGAGAGAGTGGTATACTTAAGAAAGTAAATGTAACAAATGTTCAACGGTGTACATATAAAAAATACAGTAATGTATTTCGAACTACCGCACAGAAGGAGAATTATGCAAAGACTTTCATAGTTGGTTTAGAAATGGATGATTATGATTTCTTGCTGAATGATGGCTCTTATTTTCAGTTTTCATTTGATAAATGTGAAAAAGATTATGTTTTGAGGATGGCATTTTATCCCACGATAAATAATATTTCATATGACGATTTTTTACATGAGTTTTTAGAAAGTGATATAGATGAATGTGGAGGTGAATTTATTGAAGATTATCAACAATATTTAACTGAGCAAGAAATAAAGTTCGTAACTCCAATAAGGTATGACTACAATACTAAAATATATAAACCACTTGTGCATAGTTCGGCGCATGTTCATTTTGGATATGAAGAAGATATAAGAGTGCCTACGGACAATGTGCTATTTCCGTCAGCGTTTGTGAAATTGATTTTACAATATTTCTATTATGATATTTGGAAGCAAAAAATAATGCAAGGTGATTTTCAAGATTGTCTAATTGAAAGAATAGAGAGGGAGATAATCGGTAGGCAATATTGGGGGATAGATGAAATGAAAATCCCTTATATTAGTTGTTCTGGTCATAAGAATTAATGTTGTGAATATAGATTTTTGTTCGTTGAAATTATCAGACAATCACTCTATACACGTGATATACAAACGACCTCAAAACCCCAGTAAATCTGCGGACACCTTAGAAGCTGCTATGCTTGCTCAGGGAGTTTGCTAATTACAGGCTTTAATGTAATAATTGTCTTATAATATGATTTAATTGTAAGGTTCTGCAGACAATATGTCTGTAGAACCTTTTTTTACTTGGCAGATTGCGAAAAATGATTTATATTATATGATTGTAGAAGTATAAAAAATGGAGGTCTGTATGAGAAAGAATATAGCAAGAGTATTGCTGTACGCAGCATGTGCAGTACTTGTTGTTTTTTACATATTAGTATTATGGTGGGGAAAGAATCCTAAGGTTGGAACAGAATACCGAATGTACTATCTGACACATGAGCTTACAGACTGGCCAGGTTATGGTAATCTGAAATATACATTTGGAACGAAAGAGATATGTACAGAACATAAAGACCGTAATGGTAAAGAACAAAGCAATGTCTGCAGTCGTAAAGGTCAGGGCTGGCAGAAAACAAAGAGATATGAAGGAACGAAGAATACAGACAAAGATTCATATATATACTATATTCCGGAGGAATCATCTGATAATATATATCTTGTATGTGATATTACGGAATATGATACAACAGCCTTTGGTGATAAAGGAATTGAAGTATATGTGAATGATAAACTGATTGGAAATATAGACAGCAAGGGAACAACGAAGCTAAAGGTAGGATATGTCAGCGGTGATGAGCTTCTTACAGTGAAGTTTCATGCTGACAATGCAGAATATACTCTTTACAGTATAAGCCTTGATAAAGGTCAGGCGGAAACTTAAATCCAAAGATGACAGAATATGTGTAAATGTATAGAAAGGTAGAATTATATGAAGAAATCGGGATTTAAATCATTATTAAAAAAGATTAAGCCATACGCAGTACCTGGTATAATAACAGGTCTGGTTATGATTGTAATACTTATACTTAAAGGTATATGGCCTTTTGGAAGCAGCAGAATAGATTATTTTGACAACATGCAGCAGGTAGCACCGCTTTATGCACATCTGTGGGATTTCATGCATGGTAAGGCATCAATATGGTTTGACTGGTATACAGGTCTTGGAACAAATGTGTCAATGAGTATATCAGCATTTTCAATGATTACACCGTTTAATCTTTTATTATATTTTGTTCCAAGAAGTTACATATTAGAGAGCATATCAATAATTACACTTGTTAAGATGATATTCATGTCAGTTGCAATGTATGCGCTTATTAATAAGAAATACAATAATCTTGTGTATGGATTAAAGGTTATGTTTTCATGCATGTATGCCTTTTGTGGTTATGTAATTCTCTATGGTTCATGCTTTACACCATGGATGGATATAGTTGCATTTTTCCCTATTCTTATAATGGCATATGACAGAATGCTTGAGACAGGAAAGAAAATGTTATATATATGCATGATTGCATTGTGCTTCATAATTAATTATTACTTAAGTGCAATGTCACTTATATACATATTCCTTATCTGTGGAATAAGAATGGTAGTTATGCAGGAGAGAAAGCAGTGGAAGGAAACTGCATGGAATGTCGGTATAGGCACAATTGCAGGTATCGGACTTTCAGCATTCGTGCTTGTTCCTGTATTTGCACAGCTTTCTTCATCACAGAGAGGTGGTGCGTCTAAGGGGCTTTTATCACAGTATGCAGGCTGGATAACAAGTTCAATCGTTACAGATGGTGCAATGGCAGCACTGCAGCGCTGGATGATGCTTTATGGACTTGCATTCGTTATAGCAGTTATTATCATGGGAATGAAAATATATAAGTCAGACAGAAAACAGCTTATATATTCTGTAGCCATGCTTGTTGTTGCATTAGGTCCGGTGCTTATGGAGGCTACTAACCTTATGTGGCATTTTGGCTCATATAACGGATATACATTAAGAAACGGATATCTGATATCGTTCACACTTATCTGCATTGCTGCAGGAATGGCAGAGAAGATGTTTGCAGATATACCATTAAAGGGTGCGTTTTATCGCAGGCAGACAGCGGTAGTAGTGGTAATTGGAGCAGTATATGTTATGATTTATAACATATTACCAATAAACAATGAAATGCTTGCAATGGCATTTTTTATAATGATATTTGCAATAATGTTTGCAGTGTATATGTTTATGCTTATAAGGAAGAAAGAATTTAACTGTAAAACAGTTATCCTTGTTATTGCACTTGAATTGTTTATCGGTGCATATGCTCTTATAGGACCTCCTAAGTTTTATACATATGAAGATTATCAGATTGGTGATTATGTGCAGTATGCCAATGATGCGGCAGACAGCCTTGATATAGAAGAGTCTGCTACAGACAGAATAGTAAATCCTGATATCAGTCTTAATGCCAATTATCCTCTTATATTAAGAAGAGGAGCATTATCAAGCTTTACAGCAGCTTTAGAGGACGATACACAAAGTTATGCCAAGAGATGGGGATATTCTAAGTATTTCCTGTGGCTGTTAGATTCAGGTGGAACAGTATTCAGTAATGCAGTGCTGCATGTTACACAGGCAGTTAATATCAATGAACTTGACAGTGCTTTATATACATTAGAGAAGAAGGAAGGCGATTACAGCCTTTACAACACTAATTATAACCTGCCATTTGGATTCTGTGTTGACAGCAGCTTCAGCAAGCTTGATATGACTAATGTTGACTGGATTACATACCATAACAGAATGTATAAAGCAATGACTGGAGATAAAGAAACATTTGTAACAAGAATATATCCACAGGCAGAGACTGCTGGCAATATTAAGTCCATGACTATTAATGTCGGAAGCAGAAGTGCTATATATATGAATATTGCAGATGTGAAGAAGCCTAATGCGGATGCTAATGCATCTAAACTTGAGAGCAGCATACATGTATATGTGAATGGTGAGGCAGTTGTTGTACCTACACTTGGAGATGTTAATAATACAGCATATTTTACGGATTATAATAATAATCTTCTTTATCTTGGCATATTTGAAGATGAAGATGTTCAGATTAAGATTGAATATGATAAGCCTAAATATATGAACCAGAGTAAGATGACTATCGGACTTCTTAATATGGAGAAGATGGATAAGCTCTGTGAGGATTTCGCAGATAAGCAGACAGATGTTTCATATACTAATAATACGCTTACAGTTAAGATAAACAGTGATGGAACTAAGGATTATGCCCTGATACCGGTTATTAAGAGCGCTAACTGGACCGTGACACTTGATGGAAAGACAGTTAAGACTAAAGAGATAGCAGGGCTGTTTACAGGTGTACAGGTTCACGAAGGCGAGAATACATTAGTGTTTACATTTGTGCCAAAGGGCAGAAATGCAGGACTGCTTATTACACTTGTGACATTGTTAATAACTGTGTTATGCCTTGTGATTAATTATAAGAGAACTATAAATGTTCCTGTATGGGCTAAGTACTGTGCACAGTATATATATATTGGATTGTTTGCAATAGTTGTGGCTGCAATGTTTGTAGTACCTGTAATAAGTACAATCCCGGCAGCTATATATCATATAATCCGTATATTATTGAAATGAGGCATTAGATGAACAGACTAAAAAATAATGAGAATTGCAGGCTTTTGTTAAAGATATTGATTATATTTGCGATATCAAGACTGATTATGCTTATCATGGTTCCTGTGTATAATGGAATTATGGGGACACACAGATCATTTCTGTTTCTTATGAACGAGTGGGATGCAAAGAAATATGCCTATATAATCAATCATGGCTATACACACCCTACGGATATTGATCCTCAGGCTAACTGGGCGTTCTTCCCATTATATGTTATCGTGTGTGCAGCATTAAAGGCAGTGACAGGCGGGCTTATTAATACTTATGTTATTGGAATGATAGTATCTAATATATGCATAATTATTGCAGCATTCTTTGCTGTTAAATGTCTTAAGAAGCAGACTTCTATTAAAGAAGAATATACTATGATTATGCCAGTGCTTTTATTTATGGCACCTTACACCTTCTATTGCAGTTCTGTATATACGGAAGCGATGTTTATAATGTTCATTGTACTTTTTTTCTATTTCCTTTTTGAGAAGAAATACATGGCAGCAGGAATTATGGCAGCATGCTCAAGTGGAACAAGAATTGTAGGCTGTATACTTGTATTTGCACTGGTTGTACAGCTATATATTGACATGGAAGGAACTAAGATAAGCTTTGGCAGGGTTAAGACATTTGTAATGGATATGCTTAAAGCACCTAAGAAGATACTGTCAGTGCTTGTGTGCCCGCTCGGTGCATTTGCATATATGACATTTCTTAATTTCTTCTGTGGTGATGCATGGGCATATAAGAATGTCCAGATTGCATGGAGAGAGGATGAGTATTTCCCGATTATAGGCGTGTTGTGGAAGGCATGTACAGGACAGATTGAGCCAAGATATACATATATGGGGTGGTTCTGTATTGCAATACTGATACTTTATGGATATATGTTTTACAGAAAATATTACTCAATGGCAGTGTTCGGAATTATATCACTTCTTGTGCCATTGACATCACATGTTATGAGTACATGTAGATTTACGGCAGGAACATATGTTGCATTTGTGGGAGTGTATGACATACTTACAAGATGTAATAAGGCTGTAAGATACATTATTATGGCGGTTCTTATTGCAATCGAAATATATCTTTTGTTCTTATGGTACAATTCAGACTGCTGGCTTATGTAGCAGTCAGAAGAGGAGGCAGATATGTCAGATATAATATCAGAGATAAGCAGAATCAGTGAAGATGAGCTGCGAATGCAGATAGCGCTTATTGACAATGTTAATATATCTAATGCGGTTAAAGAGACCGGATACAGGCTGGTTAATGTGCTTGCAGATGTTGCCAATTCATTTACACAGAGTATAGGAATAAAGAATTCGATTGATTATGAGGTAAAAAAAGTATCAGATCTCGTACGGGAAGACTGTCTTCGCTATAAGGCGTTAGACAGGGAAAAACTTGAGAAAATGTTATATGAGCGGCTTGAAGTGATGTGTCCTGAAATTGAAGGAGACATGAAGGATAAGGAAGTAAAAGAGCAGATGTCCAGATACATTATTGATGAGGCGGCATCTGCATACGGAATTAATAAATATATGTCACCCGCTCATAAAATAGAAGAAATAAGCATAAGATATAACAATGCATTTTTAAATAATATTATGAACCAGATACGTAATCTTACAGCTGTCCAGAAAAAGTCATATGCTGAACAGGTTGGAAGAAAATTAGGGGTTGCTTCAATGGAGACTAAACGTGAGGTTCAGAAAAGTCTTATGCCAGAGAAATTCAATGGCGAGGGAATTATAGATGTACTCGGCAGACAGAGAAGTACGACAAAGCTTGAAGCTGCAATAAGACTTCTTGGGGAAGATGCATTCTGGTCGACAGAGGCGCAGGTAAAGACAATGTATCAGGCAGTCAGAAATATGACAAGAATATCAAAACTTCAGGCGGCGGGATACATATGGAAGGTAAGCCATGCAAATGATATCAAGTTTTATGCACCATCAGACCTTATGCCGTCTTATATTGCTGCGGACAAAAAGAAAGCCGCTGATGATAAGGACAGAGAATACCGTGTTATGTGTACCCAGGTTGAAAAGGCACGCAAGGAATTAGAAAAATGCGAAAAGGATGTTTCTGTAAAGACAGACAGGATGACTGAAGCACAGAAGAAATATGATGCTGCCGTGGACAGGCTTAATATTGCACAAAATGATTTTGCAAAACTTGAAGATGTCAAAGATGATTATATTAAGAACAGAAAGACAGAAGATGAATCAAAACGATATTATGCACAGGTTAATGATGCAAAGAGGGAAATGGACAGAAGCCTTGATGATAGTGACAGGAAGAAAAAGAGACTTCAGGAGACAGAGAAAGAATTAAAACTTGCATGTGAGAAGGCAGAGGAGAGAAAGATATATCTTGAATCTGTACAGAAAACGGCAGATGAAGAGACAAAAAAAAGAGCAAAGGAACTTAAGATAAAATGGACAGCCTTTTTCTTTAAATATTCATTTGATGATGAAGTATTTGAGTCTGCTGTGAGTATATTTAGCAGGGAAGAATTACGATATATTGAAGAAACTTTAAAAGAGGCACATGATTCAGCTTCTATGTTGGCAGTAGGGGATAATAATGTGATAAGGGCATATACTGGTGGAAAATACACAGCTGTTATTACATATGAGGACAGACATATTATTTCTATACAAAGTATGTGACATCCGGAAAGGAAAAGATGAGACATGTATAATGAGATTGTGAATAGTCTTGACAGTATAAGTCAGTTTGCATCATCTACAGGATTAGAAAGAGGCAGACAGTTATTACATGATATGAATAATCCAGAGCAGTCATTAAAAATAATACATGTTGCCGGTACTAATGGAAAAGGATCGGTGTGTGCTTATATTGCAGGAATTTTACAGCATAATGGTTATAAGACAGGACTTTTTACATCTCCTCATCTTGATGATATAACAGAACGTATAAGAATCAATGGAATAATGATTTCACAAGAGGATTTTGAAGAAGCATACTGGTATGTGGAAGAACACAGGACACAGGAGCTTGCGTATTTTGATTATCTTTTTGGCATGGCAATGTATTATTACAGTAAGCATGATGTGGATTATGTTGTTATGGAAACGGGTCTTGGCGGAAAGCTGGATGCAACTAATGCAGTTGATAATCCGGTTGTCTCAGTAATAACAACAATATCGCTTGAGCATACTGCAATTCTTGGTGATACAATAGAAAAGATTGCAGCTGAAAAAGCGGGGATAATTAAACCGGGAATACCGGTTGTGTGCAGCGGTATAGTGAAAGAAGCTGCTGATGTGATAAGAAAGCGTGCAGCAGACTTTGGATGCGACTGTCATGTGGTTGACGACAATACATTTGAACTGATACAAAATACATACGGGTATATTGATTTTTTAATTCATAATGAGTATTATAAGAATGATTGCTTCCGGTTAAGTACAAATGCGTTGTATCAGATGGAAAATGCAAGCATTGCACTTACGGTATGTGCTAATCTGTGTGACAGGGGGATGATTAAGCTTGACAATAAAGCAGTCAGTATGGCAATGTACGATACACACTGGGCAGGAAGAATGGAACTGTTAAGAGATAATCTGTATGTTGACGGAGCGCATAATCCACAAGGGATTCAAAGCTTTGTAGATTCAGTAAACAGTCTTTATGAAAACAGTCGGCTTGATAAGGCAACATTACTTTTTTCAGTAGTAAGTGACAAGAATTATGACAGAATGATTAAGATACTATGCAGCTGTAAGCATTTCAGACAGATATATGTTACAATAACGGGCGGTGTCAGAAAGCTTCCAGCTGATATAATAAAGGAAACATTTGAAGCACATATTAAGGATACACCGGTATATATATTTGAGAGTGTTGAAGAAGCTATGAAAAAATGGGATAACAGACTGATGTTTGCAACGGGGTCGCTTTATTTAGTTGGTGATGTGGACCGTGCATTGGAAGGAAAGGAAAATAATCATGATTAATTTTGATGAAGAGATACAGAAGTTTCAGCCAAGTCTTGAAGTAGAAGATGCTGAGGACGCAATATATAACAATGATGTACCGGATATCACAGATCTGATATCACAGATACTTAGCGGAAAGAATACAGATAAGTAGTGAGGGGTGGACATATGAGATGTTATAAATGTGGAAGCTTCCTTACAGATGGTGATACATGTCCACAATGTGGAGAGAATGTAAGAATATATAAGAAGACAGCCAGAGTATCAGATGCATATTATAATGCAGGACTATATAAAGCAAGAGTGAGAGATTTAACCGGTGCAGTTGAATCTCTTAAGATAAGCCTTATGATTAACAAGTACAATACCAATGCAAGAAATCTGTTAGGTCTTGTTTACTGTGAGATGGGGGATGTAGTTGAGGCGTTAAGCCAGTGGGTCGTAAGTAAGAATTTTATGCCTGAAGGCAATATTGCAGGACACTATATTAAGAAGATACAGACTAACCAGAACAGATTTGAGATGATTACAGGTACTATCCGTAAATATAATCTTTCTTTGAAATATGCCAAGGAAGGCAATCTTGATATGGCTGTAATACAGCTCAAGAAGGTAGTTGCCAATAATCCACAGCTTATTAAGGCACATCTTCTGCTTGCACTTATATACATTAAGCAGGACGAGCTTTCAAGAACAAAAAAGCTGCTTAACGCTGTGCTTGCAATAGATAAGAATAATACACTTGCACATATTTATCAGAAAGAGATAGCAGAAAGAAATGCAGCAAAGAAAGCGGAAACATCAGGTTCTTTCCTTCCTAAGAGAAAGGAAAAGGATATTGATAAGAAACCGCTAAGTGGCAACGATGTTATTCTTCCAAGGTCGTCATATAAAGAACCAAGTAATGGTGCAATAACAATAATAAATGTATTGGCAGGTGTTGTAATAGGTGCAGCATTAATATGGTTTCTTATTGTTCCGGCAAGGAATAAGGGACTTACACAGGATTATAAGAAAAGTCTTCAGGAGTATAGTGAGCAGTTATCTTCTGGTAATGTAGAACTGAATTCTATGCAGAAAGAACTTGAAGAGGTTAAGGCGCAGAAGGATGCACTTGAGCAGCAGCTTGGCGTTGTTAATGGAACAGAGGGAAGCAACAAGCTTTTGGTATCAGTAATAGAGGCAGCAAGTGATTATATTGCAAATAAGCCTGATGATGCTGCGAATAAGCTTGTTGATATAGATGTCAGTGCACTTCCAAGTGAGTCAGCAAAGACTTTATATAATACAATAGCAACGGCGACACTTCCGGCAGCAGCACAGACCTTCTATAACACAGGAATGACAGAGTATTACAAGTCAAACTATGAGGTTGCGGCAGATAATCTTGTCAAAGCATACAAATGTAATAACAGTGCAGATTCAGCTTATTATGCAGCTAAGTCATATGTAGCATTAGCAAAGACTGATGATGCAAAGAAATACTATAAGTATATTGTGGATGATTATTCGACTAGCGGATATTACAAAGAAGCCAGCGATTACGTTAATTCACATTGATGAGGTACTAAAAGATAAGCCCCCGGCAAAGATAATTCTTTGCCGGGGGCTTTGTTGCAGAATTAGTGAAGTGTAAAAGCAGAGAGGAAAGAGGAGATTATTATGTCAAAACAGGTTAATACAGCGGATGAGCAGGATGAAATCCAGCATATGGATTATATATACATGGTTAATGATGACAAGCTTATGATACGAATGAATGCAGAACTTGACCATCATCTTGCAGAAGAGATGCGTCAGGTTATAGATGATGTAATAGATAAAAGAGGAGTAACTCATATAGTATTTGATTTTACTAAAGTGGATTTCATGGACAGTGCAGGAATAGGACTTATAATGGGGCGTTACAAGAAGGTTATGGATAAAGGTGACATAACAATCGTGGGAGTCCGTGAAAGTGTTAAGAGGATACTTCTTATATCAGGACTTCATAAGATAGTTAACATATATGAGCTTAAAGGACAGGAGGCATAAGCATGATAGAGAATAACAATGTTGAATTATTATTTGAAGCCAGGTCGGAAAATGAAGCATTTGCAAGGGTTGTTGCGGCAGCCTTTGTTACATATTTAGATCCAACAATCGAAGAATTGCAGGACATAAAAACAGCAGTTTCCGAGGCAGTAACTAACGCAATAGTCCATGGCTATGATAATGGTCCGGGAAAAGTAAGAATGAGATTAAAGGGCATACAGAATCAGGTAATAATAGAAGTGCACGATGACGGTCTTGGCATGGAAAATGTTGCAAAAGCAATGGAACCTCTGTATACAACCAAGCCTGAACAGGAACGTTCAGGAATGGGATTTTCGTTCATGGAGGCATTCATGGATGATTTAAGAGTTGCGTCGGCACCGGGCAAAGGAACAACAGTTCTTATGAGAAAGAAAATAGGGGAGTAATTGATAGGATGTGATGCTATGGATCAGACTAAGGATTGTACCAGGGAATTGATCGCTAAAGCACACAATAATGACAAAGAGGCCAGAGAGAAGCTGGTAACAGATAATCTTGGGCTTATATGGAACATAATTAAAAGATTTAAGGGGAGAGGAACAGAACAGGAGGATCTGTTTCAGATAGGCTGTATAGGGCTTATAAAGGCAATTGATAATTTCAATCTGGATATGGATGTTGCATTTTCAACATATGCAGTTCCTATGATAACAGGTGAGATAAGAAGATTCCTGCGGGATGACGGAATGGTAAAGGTAAGTCGTTCTATCAAAGAAAATGCAGTAAAAAGCATGAGAGCGGCGGGACAGCTCCGTGACACGTTAGGCTGTGAACCGACGGTAGAACAGATAGCAGCTGCCTGTGAGTTGTCAGTTGAAGACATAACATTGTCAATGTCTGCATCAATGGAGGTTGAATCAATATATAAGACAATCTATCAGGGGGATGGAAGTGAGGTCATGCTGATGGACAAGTTAGAAGACAAGGCAGACATTGGGGAAACTGCATCAAGTAAAGTGGCACTTGCACAGCTTATGGAAACACTTTCACAGCGTGAAAAAGAGCTTATCAGAATGCGTTATTATGATGATTACACACAGATGCAGGTTGCTAAGGAGTTCGGAATATCGCAGGTGCAGGTGTCGCGGATGGAGAAGAAGATTTTAAGTGGCATGCGCAAGCGGCTGTTTGCGTGAAGGATTCATTCATATATTAACGATCCCACCGCTGTGTCCGTCTATGGCATATGCCCTCAGGATTTCTTCATCTAGTGGGAGTAAATGCCGCCATCTGTATAGTTTATTACGGTGTGGATAAACAAACGCGCTTCGCTTGAACGAGTTTATCCACACCGCCCTTTTACAGACAGCGGCATTAACTCCCACACGATTCGAAATATTCGGGCATATGCCATAGACGGACACAGCGGCGTAGTTTTATGCTGAATGAAAACAGTGATGGGACTGTTTTGTGCCGGTATGGAGTGCGGTGGGCTAGGGCAGGCTGTTGCAGAAATAAAAGCTTCATGAATAATTCTGCGGGCATGTACAATACTAATACTAGCAACGGAGGGTTTGTTATGTCAGAGAAGATTTATTTGAAGATTGACCAGCAGAGATATGTTAAGAAACCGAAGGTTGATATAGGGGATGTGATTACTGTTTATTGCAGTGATAAGGATATGATTGAAAAAATCGGACATATAACGCTTGTGGAGTTTACGCTGGGCAAGTATGACAGGAAGGTGCTTGATGCACTTGATGTTGTGGGCATTATTCAGAAGGAGTATCCGGATGCAGATATTGAATGTCTTGGGGAATGTGATTTTGTTGTTGAGTACAAGAAACCGGAGAAGGAAGGCACAGTGCATTGGATTAAGGTAGCTGTTATATGTTTTATAACAATGGTTGGAAGCGGATATGGAATTATTGCGTACAACAATGACGTAAGTACGACGGATATATTTGACCGGGTGTACGAGCTTCTTGGAGCTTCTGCATATAAGGCAACAAATGCAATGGAGATTGCCTATGCTGTGGGATTGTTTATTGGAATTGTTATATTTTATGATCATTTTGCAGGACAAAAGCTGTCAAAAGCACCAACACCGCTTGAGGTTGAAATGGATAAATATGACAAAGATATATCAGAATCTGTTATTGACAGGGAAGGTGGAAAATGATAGCGGTTATTATTTTTATAGGGGCTATGTCGGGAGTGTTTACTGCTGCAGGACTTTTTGCACTTATAACCAGCGTTGGTGTTATTAACAGATATGCTGATGTCAGCGGGACGAGCAGACATGTGTCTCTGTATGAGGAATGTATAATAATCGGTGCGACGGCAGCTAATGCTGTATATGTTCTTGGAATCACGGTTAGAATAGGAATGACGGGCTGTATTATATTCGGGTTGATATCCGGGATATTTATAGGCACATTTTTAATAAGCCTTGCAGAGACAGTCAAAGCATTACCTATATTCGTTCACAGGGCAAAGGCAGGCACCGGTCTTGGTTTTATTGTGGCGGCGACAGCGGCAGGAAAAGCACTAGGACAGCTTGTATATTACTTATATATGTATTGATTTTGCATTGCAAAAAGGGAGGATTTATGCACGATATTAATTCTGAAAGCGGTACCAAAGCTGATATTGAAAAAAGAAATGAAAGCTATAATGCTTATGTAAAAAATGTTACGCCTAAAGGAAGCTGTGTGGCAAAATGCTTTAAGGCATTCATTGTTGGTGGCTGTATATGTGTTGCAGGACAGATTATTTTAAATGTATGCAAGTGGATGAAAGTGCCTGACACGGATGCAGCATCTTACACAACACTGATACTGGTATTTTTAAGTGTAATTCTTACCGGACTTAATATTTATCCGTCTATAACCACATTTGGCGGAGCAGGAAGTCTTGTTCCGATTACAGGATTTGCAAACAGCGTTGCTGCACCTGCGATTGAGTATAAGAAGGAGGGACGGGTGTTCGGTATTGGCTGCAAGATATTCACGATTGCCGGTCCTGTTATTCTATATGGAATATTTTTTAGCTGGTGTGCAGGACTTATATATCTGGCTTTAAAGCTTATACATGTACTGTGATTCTTGATTAAGAAACATCTGTATGGTAGAATCATAGGAACTGTTTTAAAGAAATGCGCAGGATACGAGGATAATATGGGAACTTTTTTAGAAGATTATTATAATAAATTTAATGAAGAAAAAAGACTGACTTCAAGACACGGACAGATTGAATTCCGTACATCGATTCATTATATACATGAGTGTATTGAAGAATTAAAGAGAGAAGGCAGAGAGAATATAAAGATTATGGATATAGGTGCCGGGACAGGCAGATACAGCGTTGCACTGGCTGAGGAAGGCTTTGATGTAACTGCAGTTGAACTGGTAAAGCACAATCTTGGAATATTGAAATCTAAGAATTCATCAGTTAAGGCTTATCAGGGCAATGCACTTAAGTTAAAGCGTTTCGAGGATGAAACGTTTGACATAACCCTGCTGTTCGGGCCGATGTATCATCTGTTCGGACAGGAGGATAAGGTTAAGGCATTAAAGGAGGCGGCCCGTATTACAAGGAAAGGTGGCTTTATTCTTGTCGCTTATGTTATGAACGAGTATGGTGTAATTACATATGCATTTAAGGAAAGACATATTAAGGAGTGTATGGAACAGGGCAGGCTGACAGAGGATTTCCACACGATATCTTCAGAGCAGGATCTGTATGATTATGTGCGACTTGAAGATATTACAAGAGTTAATGAAGCAGCAGGATGTGAACGTGTGAAGATTGTGACACCGGATGGACCGGCTAATTACATAAGACAGTTTGTGAATCAGCTTGACGAGGAGGAATACGAGATGTTTTACAGGTATCATCTTGCAACCTGTGAAAGAGCTGATCTGCTTGGTGCTGCTGCACATACGCTTGACATAATACGAAAATAATACATAATTAATACATTTTTGGACAGACTACTTATAAAGACTAATGGCACATGAGTATGTGCGGAAACGAGGATTATGACTGGAAAACAGAGTCTGTTATTTGACAAAGATGTATATGTGAGATGCACAGCGACAGTGGTTGGAAAGAAAGAGGCTGATGGTCCGCTTGGTGAAATGTTTGATGTGGCAGTAGAAGATGATATGTTTGGAAAGAAAAGCTGGGAGGAGGCTGAGAGCCACATTCAGGAGATGGCGGTTGACAAGCTGCTTATTAAAAGCGGCATGGCTGCGTCAGACATAGATTATATCTATGCCGGAGACCTTCTTGGACAGCTTATAGCAACATCTTTCGGTCTTATGAGATATGAAATACCGATGTTTGGTTTGTACGGAGCATGTTCAACGATGGGCGAGGCATTATCACTTGGTGCAATGTGTGTTAATGCCGGATATGCGCAAAATGTAATTGCCATCGCGTCAAGCCATTTTGCAAGTGCTGAAAAGCAGTTCCGTTATCCGCTCGAGTATGGAAATCAGAGACCAGTTGCATCTACATGGACAGTTACAGGAGCAGGGGCGTATATCGTCGGCGATAAGCCTCTGGATAAGAAAAAATGTGTTCTCATAAAGGGTATTACAACGGGAAAGATTGTTGATTACGGCGTTAAGGATTCAATGAATATGGGAGCATGTATGGCTCCAGCAGCAGCAGAGCTTATAGAAGCTAATTTCAAAGATCTTGATGTTGATAAGGACTATTACGATGCAATATTTACAGGCGACTTAGGAGAGATTGGCAACAGGATATTGTCTGAGCTTCTAAAAGAAAAAGGTATTGATATTGCTGATAAGCTGTATGATTGTGGAATGCTTATATACGAAGGGGAAACTAAGTGTTCAGGCGGAAGCGGCTGTGGCTGCAGTGCAGTTGTTCTTGGAAGCTGTATTATGGACAGGCTTATAAGAGGAGAATATAAAAGAGTTCTTTTTGTTCCTACAGGAGCTTTGTTATCTACCGTAAGTTACAATGAAGGAAAAAGTGTGCCGGGCATAGCCCATGGTGTAATTCTTGAAGGAAAGGAGAGTTAAAGCCATGGATTTTGTTAAAGCATTTGTATGTGGGGGGTTAATATGTGTTCTTACGCAGATTCTTATGGAAAAGACAAAGCTTATGCCGGGAAGGATAATGGTCATTCTTGTAACAACAGGAGTTGTACTTGGAGCAGTTGGAATATATGAGCCTTTTGTTAAATTTGCAGGAGCGGGAGCAACAGTTCCGCTTACAGGATTTGGCAATGTCTTATGGAAGGGCATGAAGAAAGCAATAGATGAGCAGGGATTTTTAGGATTGTTTACAGGAGGATTTACTTCATGTGCAGTCGGAGTATCAGCAGCACTTATATTTGGATTTATTGCATCACTTATATTTGAACCTAGGATGAAGAAAGAATAAAATAAAAGGATAGTGGTTCGCTTAAATTGAACCACTATCCTTTTTTAATGATTAAGGCCGTTTGTCAGATGAATTAGTTTTACCAGATGTCTCTGTTGAGGCAGCAGTTGTTTCTTTAGAATTGTTTTTGTTGCTGCCTGTTCCGGGTGTAACCTTGGAAGGCTTGGTTGTTGCACTGTGAATAGTGCATAACTTAGATAACTCAGTATCTGTAATTGAGATATCAGCATCCCATGTCTTGAATTCAGAACCGTCTTTATCCTCGCCAAGCTTATCAGCAGAAGATTTCTTTCTCATAATCTTAGTTGTAACACTTGGACAACCGGAAGTAGCAATATCTCCGGATTCATTACATATTGAAACATTAACATGTGTTGTACAGTATTCAGTAGGAACTGTGTCTTCAGTGAAATATTCTGTTATAACACAGTTTCCTTCAGGGTCCTGGTCACATAAGCCCTCAACAGGAAGAAGCCCTGACTTAGAGCATACAGCCGCCTCTACAATACCAGATGGCTGTTCATAACTTCCAGTTGGAAGATTAAGATTTTCATGAATTGTCTGCATAATTGTACGCCATATAACATTGTGGTTGACAACATTTCCAAGCTCTTTGGAGTTATCATCATAGCCTGCCCATATTACGGCTGTGTAATATGGAGTGAAGCCACAGAACCATCTGTCGCTGTCGAACTGTGTTGTACCTGTCTTACCTGCTACAGGCTGGCTTGAAAAGTTGGCTGTACGTGCAGTACCGTCAGTAGCAACAGAGCGTAATCCCTGAATAAGAAGCCAGTCAGAATTCTCATTAAGTACCTTATGCGTTTCAGGTACAGAATTATCGATAATAATGTTGCCTTCTGAATCAAGCACTTTTGTGTAGTAAATAGGCTTTGTGTAAGTTCCTTTATTAGCAATGGCTGCATAAGCGGAACACATGTCAATATTGGAAACACCTCGTGTCATACCGCCAAGTGCAAGTGATTGTACAACATCGTGTGCACCGTTGATTGCATTTTTAGGAGAAACCAGCGTTGAAATACCGAATTTCTCAAGGTAATTATAACCAACCTGGGGCGTAAGCTTTGAAAGAATCTTAACAGCAGGTACATTCTGTGAAACAGTAAGAGCTTCTCTTAATGTCATCAGACCTCTGTATTCACCTTTTGTAAAGTTAGTAACAAGCTTTGCATCAGTTCCTGAATAATAATAAGGAGCATCATCAATGGCAGATGCCAGAGAATATGTCCCTGTATCAAGGGCGGGACCGTATACAGCAAGTGGCTTAATACTTGAACCCGGCTGTCTTGCAATGTCATTAGAAGCACGGTTTAAGCTTCGGTTAAGAGTTTTATCACCGCGTCCGCCAACCATAACTTTAACATGTCCGTTGGTCTGATCCATTACAGTAAATGATATCTGGGGCTGTATTGTAAATGTAAGTGTCTCAGCATATATTTCACCACCCTCTTTAAGGAGCTCCTGTTTATATGCTTCAACATAACTTCTAGCAGCATCTTCATCGGTCATCGTAAGACTGAAACTGGTATCTCCAAGAGTCTTTGTGTACCAGTTAGCCATTGAATTGTGTGAATAATATGAAAATGATCCATCAGTCTGCTTTATTGTTAAAGCATAATTGATAGAAAAATGTGTATTATCATTGTAGTTGCCAAGATCATTGATAACATCGTCAGCAACTTGCTGCATCATTGTGTCCTGAGTTGAATAAACCTGAAGTCCGCCACGATATATAAGGCTTGTAGCCTGTGCTTCTGTATATCCCTTCTGTGACATAAGGTCAGAAGTAAGCTGATTGATAAGTTCATCAACAAAATATGAATAAGTTGTAGTTGATGTTCCGGCAAGTTCAATCCCTTCAAGTCTTGCATAGACATCATCGGAAACCGCTTCATCATATTCTTCCTGGGATATATATTCCTGCTCTTTCATATTGAGAAGGACCTGACTCTGCCGGTCTTTGTTTCTGTCGGCATGCCTTATTGGATTAAGACCTGTAGGACTTTTAGTGATGGATGCAATTACAGCACATTCACTGATAGAAAGCTCTGATACATCCTTGTTAAAATATCCTCTGGCAGCAGCCTGTACACCATAATATCCGTTACCAAGGTTAATGGTATTAAGATAATTCTCAAGAATGGAATCTTTAGACATTACTGTCTCAAGCTTTATAGCCAGATATTGTTCCTGAACCTTTCGCTTAATCTTTTCAATTGTAGATTCGTTAAAAGCATTAAAAACATTATTCTTTAGAAGCTGCTGTGTTATTGTACTTGCACCCTGTGACATCTCACCTGATGAAAGTGTAATTGAAGCAGCTCGTAAGATACCTCTCATATCGATACCATTATGCTCATAGAAACGCTCATCTTCTATAGCTATAAATGCATGCTGCAAATCTTTAGGAATCTGGTCAATTGTTACATATGTCCTGTTAGCTCCGGCAGAAGAAAGTGTCTGTATTTCATTCTCATCTGAATCATATATCTTAGTTGCAAAGCCTTCAGGCGAAACATTGACAGATGCAATGTCAGGGGCATTCTCTATAATTCCCTGAAAGGAACCTAATACAAGGCATGAGCCGGAAACAACAACAGCTATAGCAGCAACTAAAGCCAGTTTTATGAAAAATATACCTAATTTGGTGCCCAGCTTGGTAGTAGCTGAATTAAGCAGTCTTTTCTTTTGTTTTATGCCTTTACCACCATAATTCATATATTGTCCTCCTTAATAAAGTCATGATATTATAACATAAAAAGGTATGACAGGCAATCAATAAGGCTGTATAATAACTAAATATACATATATAAGAAGGAATCAGATAATGAAGAAGATAATATCAGGTGGAACAGGTGAATTTACAGATAAGAAATCAAGATTTATAGCTAACATTTATCATATTGAAGATGAAGATATGGCAGTGAAAATAATAGAACAGCTTAGAAAGAAATATTGGGATGCACGACATAACTGTTATGCATATGTTTTAGGAGGCAAGAGCGAGATACAGAGATTTTCAGATGATGGTGAGCCGTCAGGCACAGCAGGTAAGCCGATACTGGAAGTAATTACGGGAAATGAATGCGGAAACTGTCTGTGTGTTGTGACAAGATATTTTGGAGGTGTTCTGCTTGGAACAGGCGGGCTTATAAGAGCGTATACTAATGCTGCCAAGGAAGCACTGTCCGTCTGCAGACTTGGTGAGCTTACAGAGGGTGTGCATGCATTCCTTGATGTTGATTATAATTATGTGGGAAAAGTGCAGTACATATGTGCACAGAATGATATAACAATAGTTAATACAGAATATGCCGATGGCGTTACATTTGAACTGATGATGGAGAATGCAGCAAGAAATGTTCTGGAAAAGAATATGACAGAGATGTCATCGGGAAAGATATGCTTAAGGGATACATGCAGCATGCAGATGTACAGAGATGATACAGGAAAATTGTGCAGATGATACCTGAAATATGAATAAATTATTAACAGTGGTAAAAAATCACAATACAATGGTCGGATTCTGCTTTAAAGAGTATATAATGTGTAAATGTGATGTAAAATAATCTAAAAAAAGCAAGGCACATAGTGCATTTTTTACATAAAAACACAAAGATTATATGAAAAAAAACTATTCTCACGAAATGATTTTTGATAAAAATTTCAAAAAAATGAAAAAATTATGAATGCAGGAAATGGCATAAATACTGGGATTTCACAGAAAAAGCAAAAAAAATACAATAATTGTTAAAATTAGCCTTGTTAAAATAGTACAAAAATGCTAATATATCAATGTCTAAAAACGAAACGGGGAGAGAATCCCCGCGAACCAAATTAAGGAGGGTTTTAAGGTTTATGAAAAAGACATTAAAGAAGTTTGCTGCAGTAGGTTTATCACTTACTTCAGTTATGGGCCTCGTAGCTTGTGGCTCTAACAGCGGCAATCAGGACGCAACAAAAGCAACAGTTGATTGGGCTAACGTACAGAAGCCAGAGCAGTTCACAGTTATGGTTGATGGTACAGTAGTTAAGGAAACTAACGGCGCTCAGGAATTCTACAAGTATCTTGGTGACCTTACAGGTCTTGATATTAAGTGGATTCGTCCAGAACATTCTAGCTACTATGATTCAGTTAAGAATGCATTCGCTTCAGGCGATATCCCTGATGTAGTTCTTCTTAGCTCAGATTACCTTGCTAACTTCGCAGCTAACGGATATCTCTGGGATATGACAGATGCTTGGAATCAGTCAGCAACTAAGAACTCAGGAAGACTTATCGATCAGGCTGAAATCATCGAATCAGGAAACATGGTTGCTGGTCCAGACGGAGAGAAGGCTCTTTACGGATTCTCACCAGCCCGTGGTAATGGATGCTGTACATACATCAAGTCTTCAGCTTTAACAGCAGCTGGATACAACCCAGAGGAAGTTGCATCTAAGACACTTACATATGATGAGTATTACAAGATGCTTAAGGATATGAAGGCTGCTTCAGCTAACCAGAACTTCGTTATCTCTTGTTCAGGTTTCATAGCTGGTGGTAACTCTGGTACTCCAGAAGCTCCATATACTAACTATCTTCCAGAATTCTATCAGAATGCTAACTTCACATTCTACTATGATGAAGCAGCTAAGGAATACAAGGATGGATTTGCTCAGCAGGATATGAAGGATGCACTTACAAGACTTAAGACAGCCGTTGATGATGGTATTCTTGATAAGGCTTCTCAGAACCAGACAACATCAGATGCTCGTAATAAGTGGAATGCAAAGGATGCTTCAACAGCTTCTTCAGTATTCACATACTGGGCAGGTACATGGGCTTATACACTTCAGAACTCTATAGCTGATAAGACAGATAAGATTATTGCTATTAAGCCTATTAAGGAACTTGGTTCATATAAGGAGCGTCTTGCTACTGCTTGGTGTATTACATACAAGGCATATGAGAATGGTAAGGCTGAAGGAATCTTCAAGTACTTCATCGATACTATGCTTGATGGTGGAGATATCCAGATTGCATGGCAGTATGGTGCTAAGGGTACTCACTGGGATGATAAGGCTGAGACTGTTACAGTTTACGACTCAAAGGGTGGAGTTAATGAGAGTAAGACTAAGACATACGAAGAAGGTGTATTCCACTTCCTTACAACACCTGAAGATAATACAAAGCTTATGTCTAAGAACCACATTGATAAGAGCTTAGCTATCGCTACATTTGGTGATAACACAGATCCAGGTAACAAGAGTGTTGATCCAATTATCACAGAGAACTATGCAATGTTCAATGCTAACAGCAAGCTTGAGACTCCACTTTGGAACACAGAAGTACTTAGCAACAATATCTCTGATATCAATACTAAGAGACTTGAAGTTGTTTCACAGGTAGTTCTTGGTGAGAAGACATATGATGAAGCTATGGCTGATTACAAGAAGCAGGTTGGTGCTAAGTGTGATGCAGTAGTTGAGTCATTAAACGAAACACTTAAGAAGTAATTTAAACAATAATTATTAGATGTTTATACATCTTATGTTAGTATGGCGGCGCAGAGAAATCCGCGCCGTTTATACTGACAAAAAAGGATTTGCTTATGAAATTTATTTAATAGGCATACGATAATAATTAGGAAAGAAGGTAAAAAAATGCAGTGTCCATCTTGTAACACAGAGCTTCCTAAGAAAGCTAAAATATGCCCTAAGTGCGGAACAGCAGTAGGAAAGCCAAAAGGAAATATTAAATTGATGGCCATCATCGGACTTATTATCATGCTCATTGCCAGTCTTTTACCTCTTGTTCAGTCAGGAGAGAAGATTAAAGAAGGCGTTTATCCTACAGCATATGCTTTCAGTTACATGAATATCAGTATGCCAGTGTTATGGTATTTATTCATCGCATGTATCGTTGTTGGTATCATTCTTATTGTAGCCAGAAAAGAATTCTTTTCTATCATTACTACAGTAATAGCAGCTGTTCTTACAGTTGTTTCTGTATTTGCAGTTCAGTTTACACTTGTTAATGGTAAGGTAGCAGGTGGTGGACTTAAGTACGTTAATGTTAACCTTCCAGATATTCTTAGCAATGGATATAATGGCAATTCATATCATATTGGTTGTGGATTTGTTGTACTTGCGATTGGTATTGTTATAGCAGTTGCAGGTTGCTTTATAGATATTGTTAAGCCTTTCAAGAAAGATCTTCATGTTGATGCTAAGTATCTTTCTAACTCATTAAACCAGAGCCTCACAAATAAGATGTATTATTACAGAGGTTTCTACCTTATGTTCGTGCCAGTTTTCGTTATGATTATGTTATTCAATTACTGGCCAATGCTTGGTGTTCGTTATTCGTTCACAAAATATGTTATCGCTAATCCATACTACATTGGTCTGTATCATTTCCAGACTATGTTTACTAACGATATCTATTTCTGGCAGGCATTCAGAAACACATTAATTTTGTCATTAATTAAGTTGTTCTTAAATACAGGTGCAGCAGTTATTATCTCACTTCTTCTGAATGAGATTACTAACATGATTTTCAAGAAGACAGTACAGACAATTATCTATCTTCCTCACTTCATGTCATGGGTAGTTGTTGCTTCAGTATTTAAGATGTTACTGGCTCCATATGATAGTGCTCCAGTCAACTCAATTCTTATAAATATGGGTGTTATTGATACAGCTGTTGATTTCATGAACAGTACAGCTTACTGGCGTGGAACATTCTATATCATGAATGTTTGGAAGGATACAGGTTGGGGAACAATCCTCTTCTTGGCTACATTGTCAGGTATCAGCCCAGACCTTTATGAAGCAGCCCAGATTGATGGTGCTAACAGATTCAAGAGACTGATATACATTACATTACCAGCTCTTGCTAATACAATTATTACAGTATTCATTCTTAACCTTGCTAAGGTTATGAACCTTTTCGAATCTGTATTCGTATTACAGTCACCTATTACATATGCTAAATCACAGGTTTTACAGACATATGTATATACTAAGACATTCAGTGGTGGTAACTCAGATTATGGTTATACAACTGCTGTAGGTTTATTTAAGTCTTTCGTTGGTATGATCTTAGTTCTCGGTTGTAACTGGGCAAGTAAGAAAGTACGTGGACGAGGAATTGTATAGGAGGGAATAGATAATGAGTGATAATCAGACACTAGTTTATAAAAAGAAAAAGAAAAAATTCAAAGTATTCCCAATTGTTAATGCAATTTTATTCATTATCATTGCATGTGCAATTATGATTCCTATTTACAAAGTAATTATTACTTCAATAGATGCATATTCATCATATGATTTTAAGTGGCTTCCTCAGAAGTTCTCTTGGGGTGGTTACCGTGCTATTATAACAAGATCAAACCTTTATCATCCATTCTTAATCTCAGTTATAACAACTATTATAGGTACATTCGTTGGACTTTTAGTTGTTACACTTGGTGGTTATGTATTAATCCAGTGGGAGATGCCAGGAAGAAACTTCTTCGCTTACATGCTTCTCTTCACAATGATTTTCGATGGTGGTATGATTCCTAAGTTCCTTGTTATCAAGCAGTTAGGATTAATCAATACTTTGTGGGCGGTTATTCTGCCAATGGCTATTAATGTATATAACTTAGTACTTATGAGAAACTTCTTCGAAGGTATTCCAGAATCACTTTTCGAAGCAGCTCAGATTGATGGATGCTCACCAATGGGTATCTTCTTCAAGATTGTACTTCCTCTTTCAAAGGCAGCTCTTGCATCAATTGGTTTGATGTTCGCAGTAAGCTTCTGGAATGATTATACAAACTTCAAGTTATATATTAATAAGAATAATCTTTACAACTTCCAGATTCAGTTAAGAAGTATGGTTGTTGATAGTGATATTCCTAATGATGGTGCTGTTAACCCAACAACAATTTCTAATGCAGCAACTATCGTAGCTATCCTTCCTTTCATGATCATCTACCCATTCTGTCAGAAGTACTTCGTACAGGGTGTTAACGTAGGTGCCGTTAAGGAGTAATGTTAATATTTTGAATTTATTTTGGACGAGCCTTAAAAGGCTCGTCCTTTTTTGCGCGAGTAGCGAAAAAACTGTATTTTTATTCGTCATTACCAGTCAAATAGTGGAATAATACTGTTTAACATGTTACAATAAAATAAATATTGGTTAGGAGGAAAAAGGCTTGGATAAAAGTTTTGAAATTAAAGGATACATTAATAATGTATTAAAAGAAACCGGGCTTGAAGGAGCAGATGCATTTGATAAGGCACTTCTTCTTAATGCTTTAGGTAAACTTGAAGCAGCAGAGCATAGTGATGAATATAAGGATGTTATTACAGGTGAATTAGATAAGCTTATACAGGATAATACTATTAATATAGGCGAGAATGACCTTGTTAATTACATGTATGGTAATGCATGCTATAGTGTTGGAAAGAATGATATTGCTGTTAATATTGCCAAGCAGACAGAGAGACAGTCAAGAACAGAATCAGGATATTTTACAGGAGCTGAAGGTAGCAGATGCTTATGCATAGCATTTAAGGCACTGAGTTTCTATATGAATTATGAAACCAAAGATGGTGGGAAAGAACATTATAATGCTATAATCGCGCAGTATAATGCAATATATGCAGAATGCTTTGAGAACGCAGGAAAGGCAGCACATGATGGTGATGCTAAGGCTGTAAAAGCACTTGCTTTATTTGCTGCAGGAGCAGTTGATACACTTGAAGTTATGGACCAGGCGTTGTATGAGATATTTGCAAGAATAAGAGAAATGTATAAAGCAGCAGTTTCAGTTCTTAATGATACGATTGATAATACAGATTCGCAGTTTGTAAAGCTTATATATGCATATGCAGTATTGAAAGGATGCCGTATGAAGCTTATACAGACAGAAAAATATGCATCCAAGGCTGAGGAAATCTTTGAAAAAGCAACTGATAAGCATGTTGCGGATAAGAGCAGTGTGGCTGTATCAGCAGCATACATAACAGTTTACAGTGAGTATATAAGAAACAGGGATTATCAGGATTACGGACGCAGCAATGGAGGTGTATTATGGAGTTAAAGTTAGTTATCAAAACAGGAAGAAGTGCTGTAGTAGAATTTGATGACGGTGGAAAGTATTATTCTAAGGAAGAATACACACTCCTGATTAATGGAGAAGAATATGGCAAGACAGAAAAGGTTGTTACAACAATATATGGTCTTAAGCCAGATACAGAATATAAGATTACAGCGGTGTATGCAGGAAAAGAATATGGCCCTGTTGAATTTAAGACGGATTATGAATATGTAACACTTAATGTCAGAGAATTTGGTGCGTATGGTGATGGAGAGCATGATGATACTAATGCAATCCAGTGTGCGATTATGGCAGCTCCTAAGGATTCCAGAGTATTAGTTCCAGAGGGTGTTTATAAGATATCAAGCATATTCTTAAAAGATAATCTTAATCTTGAGCTTGCTAAAGGAGCAGTACTTTCAGCATTTACAGAAAGAAATAAGTTCCCTATATTACCGGGACAGATTGAGACATACGATGAGAAAGATTATTACAACCTTGGTACATGGGAAGGCAATCCTCTGGATATGTTTTCAGCAATTGTATGTGGTATCAACTGTTCAAATGTTACAATTACAGGTGAAGGAACTATTGATGGATGCACAACTCACGATAACTGGTGGAAGAATTGTAAGATAAGAAATACTGCGTGGAGACCAAGATTATTCTTTATCAATAACTGTAGTAATGTTACTATGCATGGAATTACAGTTCAGAATTCACCATCATGGACAATCCACCCATATTTTAGTAAACATCTTAAGTTTATTGATGTTAAGATTCTTAATCCTGCTAATTCACACAACACAGATGGTCTTGACCCGGAAAGCTGTCAGGATGTTCTTGTGCTTGGAACATACATTTCAGTTGGTGATGACTGTATAGCTATCAAGTCAGGCAAGATATATATGGCTCAGAAGGAAAAGACTCCTACAGAGGATATGACAGTACGCCAGTGCTGTATGAGAGACGGACATGGTGCAGTAACAGTAGGAAGCGAGATAGCTGCGGGAGTTAAAGATGTTCATATCAGAGACTGTATGTTCATGAATACAGACAGAGGTTTAAGAGTTAAGACAAGAAGAGGCCGTGGTAAATTATCTGTACTTGATGATATTTCATTTGAGAATATTGATATGGATAACGTTATGACACCATTTGTTGTTAACAGCTTCTATTTCTGTGATCCAGATGGAAAGACAGAATATGTTGGTTCTAGAAAGCCACTTCCTGTTGATGACAGAACACCTTCAATCAAGAGCCTTACATTTAAGGATATCAATGCGAAAAACTGCCATGTTGCAGGTGCATATATATTCGGTCTGCCAGAGAGTAAAGTTGAGAAGCTTACATTTGAGAATATTAACTTCAGCTATGCTAAAGATGCAAAGCCGGGTGTAGCAGCAATGATGCTTGGCTGTGATGAAGCAAGCAGACAGGGACTTATTGTAAGTAATGTAGAAAAACTTATATTAAAGAATGTCAATATTGAAGGCTGTGATGGAAAAGCAATTGTGGCAGATAATGTTGATAAGATTGAAAGAGATTAGTATAAATATATAGAAATATGAGGAACAATCATGAATTTACATGCACCAAAGGGAATTGATGTTGAGAATTGGTTCATTGAGTGCTATAGGAAACATAAGGGGCATCCGTTAAAGATACTTATAGGGCTTTATAAGGGAAATTATAATAAGTTTTTTCTTGCGGTATTATTTTTCTTTATAAAGCATGCCCCTGTGTGGGTTCTGCCAATTGTAACGGCTAATATTATCAATGATATTACAAGCGGTTCGCCAGATACTATACAGAATATTATTATTCAGGCAATAATTATGGTTGCATTAGTTGTTCTTAATGTACCAATGAATTATCTGTATACAAGATATAAATCATTAGCAACAAGGTATGCAGAAACAGGACTTAGAAAAGCACTTGTAAGGAAACTGCAGCAGCTTTCAATTTCGTACCACAAAGAGACACAGTCAGGCAGGCTGCAATCAAAGATAATGCGAGATGTGGAAGCGGTTGAGACGCTATCAACACAGATGTTTTTAAGCATATTAAATATTGCACTTAATATTGGAGTTGCACTTTTTGTTACGGTATCAAAGAGCCTTATAGTGTTCTTATTCTTTCTTCTCACTACACCTCTTGCAGCGGCAACTATGGTATTTTTCAGAAATATTATGAAGAAGAGAAATACCGAGTTCCGTAAGGAGATGGAAGAGACATCTGCAAGGGTTATGGAGATGGTTGAGCTTATTCCGGTTACAAGGGCACATGCACTTGAAGAGGAGGAAGTAACCAAGATGAGCGGACAGCTTTTCGCAGTTGCGGAGAAAGGCTATAAGCTTGATGTTATACAGGCATTATTTGGCTCGGTTGGATGGGCAATATTCCAGATTTTTCAGGTTGTGTGTCTGGGATTCACAGGATTTCTTGCTTTAAAGGGAAGTGTTGGTCCTGGAGATATTACACTTTACCAGAGTTATTTTGCAACAATAGTAAGCCAGGTATCATCACTTATGTCACTTATACCAGTAATTGCCAAGGGTGTTGAGTCGGTTAATTCTATTGGAGAAGTACTTCTTGAAGAAGATATTGAATGTAATGACGGAAAAGAAGCACTTAAAAGTGTAGAAGGTGAGTTTGATTTTAAAAATGTCAGATTTGCCTATAATAATACAGATAAACCGGTACTTCATGAACTTAATCTTCATGTTGATAAGGGACAGACGATTGCACTTGTGGGAGAATCAGGAGCCGGTAAATCTACAATTCTTAACCTTGTTATAGGCTTTAATTTTGCCACAGATGGAGTTGTTACAATTGATGGACATGATATGAGAGATATTGATCTTAGAAGCTATAGAAAGCATCTGGCGGTTGTACCGCAGACATCAATATTATTCTCAGGTACTATAAGAGATAATATAACATATGGAATAGATGATGTTGATGAAGATACACTTAACAAAGTTGTTGATGCAGCTAATTTAAGAGATCTTATAGATTCACTTCCGGATGGATTAGACACAGTTGTCGGAGAACATGGAGGAAAGCTTTCAGGAGGACAGAGGCAGCGTGTATCGATTGCAAGAGCACTTATGAGAAATCCTAAGGTAATAGTTCTTGATGAGGCAACATCGGCATTAGACAGTATATCCGAGAAGCTTATTCAGGAGGCACTTAATAATCTTACTAAAGACAGGACAACATTTATAGTTGCACACAGATTATCAACTATAAAGGGTGCAGACAGAATAGCGGTAATAGCAGATGGTCACTGCGTTGAATATGGAACATATGATGAGCTTATGGAACTTAAAGGCGAATTCTATCAGATGAAATCAATACAGAGCTAAAAAATAAAAGGAGGCGGGAATATAACCCGTCTCCTTATTTATATGCCTGTCGGTTTTAATTACTTATTCTCAGCAAACCAGATTCTGAGTGTAGAGATAAGCTTTTCCTTAGAATCAACATCTAACTTCTGTACAATCTGCATGATTTCATTGTCAAGAGCTGTATTCTGGTATGACTTGTCAACGCTTCCTGCAAGATAATCAAGAGAAACTCCTGTAAGCTCTGCATAATATGAAAGCATTCTTAATGTCATAAGGTTACGGCCATTCTCAACATTACTTATGTAACCAGGTGTAACCTCTAATGCCTTAGCAACGTCTTCCTGTGTAAGACCGTGTGCAATTCTTAACTTCTTAACTTTAGCTCCTAAATCGCTATCCATAATTCAAACCTCCTAAAAATAATTACTTTTTGTTTGCTCTGTAACGAGCTGTGTGATCAAGAATCTTCTTACGGATTCTAAGACTCTTTGGTGTTACTTCAAGTAATTCGTCTGTGTCAATATAATCCAGTGCCTGCTCCAAGCTAAGAATTTTAGGTGGAACAAGACGGAGAGCCTCATCAGCACTTGAAGAACGAGTGTTGGTAAGATGCTTTGTCTTGCATACATTAACCTCAATATCCTCAGTACGAGGATTTTCGCCAACGATCATTCCGGCATATACCTTCTCACCAGGTCCGATGAAGAGAGTACCTCTTTCCTGCGCATTGAAAAGACCATAAGTGATAGCATCACCGCTTTCGTAAGCAATAAGAGAACCATTCTTTCTGTAAGAAATGTCTCCTTTGTATTCTTCATATCCTTCAAAAGAAGAATTGATAATACCGTTACCCTTAGTATCAGTAAGGAATTCACCTCTGTATCCGATAAGACCTCTTGAAGGAATAGAGAACTGAAGTCTTGTGTATCCACCGTTAATTGGTGACATACCAAGGAGTTCGCCCTTTCTCTGGCTTAACTTCTGGATAACAGATCCTGTGCAGTCATCTGGAACATCGATATAAGCAAGTTCCATAGGCTCAAGCTTCTTACCTCTCTCATCTGTGTGGTAGAGTACCTCGGCTTTACTTACTGCAAATTCATAACCTTCTCTTCTCATATTCTCAATAAGAACTGAAAGATGAAGCTCACCACGTCCTGAAACCTTAAATGAGTTCTCAACGCCAGGTGTTTCCTCAACTCTTAAACTAACATCTGTATTAAGTTCCTTGAAAAGTCTGTCTCTTAAATGTCTTGAAGTAACGAATTTACCTTCTTTACCTGCAAGAGGACTGTCATTAACCATAAAGTCCATAGAAAGAGTAGGCTCTGAAATCTTCTGGAAAGGAATGGCAACAGGGTTGTTAAGTGAACAGATTGTATCACCGATATGAATATCAGCAATACCTGATACAGCAACAATTTCACCGATTCCTGCTTCGTTAACTTCTACCTTATTAAGTCCGTTAAATGTATAAAGCTTAGTAATTCTTACACGCTTCTTAACGCTTGGATCATGGTGGTTAACAATCATAACCTCCTGATTAACCTTAAGGCTTCCATTATCAATCTTACCTACGCCAATTCTACCAACGAATTCGTTGTAGTCAATAGTAGAGATAAGCATCTGTGTATCTGCATCAGGGTCACCCTCTGGTGCAGGAATGTTATTGACGATACAGTCAAAGAGTGGCTGCATGTCTTTCTTTTCATCATTAAGGTCAGCCATAGCATAGCCTGACTTAGCTGAAGCAAAGATGAATGGACAGTCAAGCTGATCTTCATTAGCATCAAGGTCAATGAAAAGCTCTAAGATCTCGTCAATAACTTCCTCAGGTCTTGCTTCTGGACGGTCTATCTTGTTAATACATACTATAACAGAAAGATTCATGTCAAGAGCTTTCTGTAAAACAAACTTTGTCTGAGGCATAACACCTTCGAATGCGTCAACAACAAGAATAACGCCGTTAACCATCTTAAGTACTCGCTCAACCTCGCCACCGAAATCAGCATGGCCAGGAGTATCAATAATGTTAATCTTAGTATCCTTATATGTGATAGCTGTATTCTTAGAAAGAATAGTGATTCCTCTTTCTCTTTCGATATCATTGGAATCCATAACTCGTTCAGCGACTTCCTGATTGGCTCTGAAAGTTCCGCTCTGCTTTAACAGCTCATCAACAAGGGTTGTCTTACCATGATCAACGTGGGCAATAATTGCAATATTACGAATATCTTCACGCTTTGTTTTCATTAATAATGTCCTTCCTGAATTAAACTTAAAATATCTTCTATGATTAGCAACTTTTATATTCTATCACAATATTCTTAAAAAACAATACTAAATATATAAAAATTTTTTCATTTTTTGAACACAGATTATTCAAAAAGTTTTTGTAATATTTGCGAAAACGACAACATATACATATTAGAGAAAACAAAGCACATGCCACAACACATTAATAATAAGGTGGCAAAGAAGGGAGAAATACAGAATGCTTGATAAAGTAATTGAAAACAACAGAGTGTGTATCATTGGAGAGATTGTCTCAGAGTTCACTTTCAGCCATGAGGTCTTTGGAGAGGGCTTCTATATTGCTAATGTATCAGTGAACAGATTAAGTGATATGGTAGATGTCATACCACTTATGATATCTGAGAGGCTTATTGATGTTACTAAGGATTATAGAGGAATGAAGATTGAGGTTGCAGGACAGTTCCGTTCATATAACAGACATGAAGGAACTAAGAATAAGCTTGTTCTCTCAATATTTGTAAGAGAATTAAGATTCTTAGAAGATGACGAGATGCCTGAAGAGCAGTCTAAGTCCAACCAGATATTCCTTGATGGATATGTATGCAAGCCTCCTATTTATAGAAAAACTCCATTAGGAAGAGAAATTGCAGATATATTAGTGGCTGTAAACAGACCATACGGTAAGTCGGATTACATACCATGTATAGCATGGGGAAGAAATGCAAGATTTGCAGGAGGTCTTGAAGTGGGTGCACATCTTCAGGTCAGCGGACGTGTACAGAGCAGAGAGTACACTAAGAAAATAGGAGAAGAAGAGGTTGAGAGAAGAGTTGCTTATGAGGTATCAGTAAGTAAGATTGACCTTGTTGAAGATGAGGAATAATTAAGACAACATTTATGTTCTTTAGTTTAAGGATATATATTGACATAACATTATCAGAGTGATATAGTCACATTAACTGTAAGGGTTTCCCCTGCAGCAGGTAGAGGTCGCACGATTCAAGAGTAATTATCCTGATGTCCCGGAAGACATATGAAGGATAGTAAAAGGGGAAAGTGCCGAAGAGGATTGTTTCCGGAGCAGTCTTACTGGGCGTAGGATTAATAGTTTTACGACTGTCATCGAATAGATGGAGAGCTACTTAAAGGACTATTACTATGATTTCTTTAAGAGCCAGTCTGTTTGAGCAGATTGGCTCTTCTATGTTGTTGAGCTACTCACATGGGTAGCGATGAGAATAGACAGGAATCATGTACATAATAATAGCTGTTAACAGCGGAAAGAAGGATGGTATGTCAGTATTTACCGGAGCCGGTGTAGCGATTATTACACCAATGAAAGCTAATGGAGAAGTTAATTACGATAAGCTTGGAGAATTCCTTGATTACCAGATTAATAACTCAACAGATGCAATTATTATCTGTGGAACAACAGGAGAGGCATCAACACTTACACATGAGGAGCATGTAGAAACAATCAGATTTGCTGCTGATTATGTGAAGAAAAGAGTTCCTGTTATTGCAGGAACAGGTTCTAACTGCACAGAAACAGCTGTATGGCTTTCACAGGAAGCACAGAAGGCAGGAGTTGATGGATGTCTCGTAGTTACACCATATTATAATAAAGCAACACAGAAGGGTCTTATCCAGCACTATACAGCAGTTGCGAAGTCAGTAGACCTTCCTATTATCATGTATAATGTTCCAGGAAGAACAGGCTGCAATATCCAGCCAGAGACAGCAGCTAAGCTTGCTAAGGATGTTGACAATATCGTTGCTATTAAAGCTGCAACAGGTAATCTTGCACAGGAGAGCAAGACAATGGCATTAGCTGAGGGAAGACTTGATATGTACTCAGGTGAAGACGGACTTATTGTTCCTCTTATGTCAATTGGAGCAAAGGGTGTAATTTCAGTATTATCTAATGTTGCTCCTAAGCAGACACATGATATCTGCGCTACATTTGCAGCTGGAGATGTTGCTAAGGCTGCACAGTTACAGTTTAAGGCATTAGAGCTTGTAGATGCATTATTCTGTGAGGTTAATCCAATTCCTGTTAAGCATGCACTTAACCTTATGGGATGGGATATGGGACCTCTCAGAAGCCCATTATGCGAGATGGAAGAGGCTAACCTTGAGAGATTAAAGAAAGCAATGGTTAACTACGGAATACTTTAATTGACAGGAGAATGAACATGACAAGAATAATTATGCATGGCTGTAACGGCCATATGGGACAGGTCATTACGGGAATAGTTGCTAACGATGCTAATGCACAGATAGTAGCAGGAATTGACCTTCGTGATGACGGACATAACTTATATCCGGTATTTGCTTCATTAGAAGAATGTAATGTTGAAGCAGATGTTATTATTGATTTCGCATCAGCTAAGGCAGAGGATACACTTGTTGACTATATTAAGAAAACTAAGATTCCTGCTGTAATATGTACAACAGGATTAAGCGATGAGCAGATTGCATCAATCAATGAAGCATCAAAGAGTGTTGCAATATTACGTTCAGCTAATATGTCACTTGGAATCAATACATTATTCAAGCTTTTACAGGATGCTGCCAAAGTGTTTGCGTCAGCAGGCTTTGATATTGAGATAGTTGAAAAGCACCACAACCAGAAGCTTGATGCGCCAAGTGGAACAGCTCTTGCACTTGCAGATTCAATGAAGGAAGTGCTTGAGGATGATTATTTCTACAGATATGACAGAAGCCAGTTAAGACAGAAGCGTGATCCTAAGGAAATCGGAATCAGTGCTGTAAGAGGCGGAACTATCGTTGGAGAGCACGAAGTAATCTTCGCTGGAGAAGACGAGGTTATAGAGTTCAAGCATACCGCACATTCTAAGGCTGTATTTGCAAAGGGGGCAGTTGAGGCTGCCAAGTTCCTTGCAGGAAAGCCGGCTGGAATGTACGATATGAGAGATGTTATTGCAGCCAAGAACTAGTTTTCAGGGCAGTTAATATAATGATATTCAATGCGGCTTGCTTCGGTGAAGCCGCATTTTTTATATAATGCCACAGCTGCCTTGTTCCTGCTTGTTACATTAAGTACGAGTGGAAGTGAAGCAATGTTAAAGTAGTCTTTAAGAAAATGCTTCATAAGGCATGTACCAATGCCTTTCCCACGAAGCTTCTCATCAACGAATACGCCGTATACATTTACAAATGTGTTCTGTGTATCAAGATAAAGAAGAGCCACAGGTTCTTCATATTCCGGCAGATACATAAGATAATCATCACCCTCAAGATAATATTCGGCATTGTCAGGCTCTGCAGCCTGTATTGATTTTAAGTTAAAATGTGCTTTATCAAGCTGGTACAGATATTCGTAGAAACATACATCACCACATAAAGAACAGTTAAGAAGTTCTCCACTTATAGGCGCAATAAGCTCTAAATTGCCAGCAGAGCTGCTTTTAAGATTTCTGTAACAGATGGATAGCATATTACGAAAATGTCCTCTATGGCGAAAATCAGGTGCTACAAGACCTGAAACTTCAACATATCCGCATTCATCATTGATAAGCAGTCCAACAAAGCCATACATTACAGGTGAATCTGTGCTGTCATCAACAAGCGCACACTGGATAAAGCTGTCGTTATGGGAATCACAGTAATAAGGCTCGTAGCCGTCACATTTGTTAATAAGTTCTTCAAGAGCATTCATTAAAATGCTGTCCAGATAGTCAATCTCAATATATTTCATAGTGGTTCTCCAATAAAAGTTTATAAAAATATTACTTTGAAATAAGAAACATTTGTTTACAAAAATGTCAAAATGCCTTACTATATAAAGGTATATACATCAGTATAACAAAATAATTGATTTACCAGCAATAGGTTATTGGGAGGATTTACATGGGTAAAGTTGCCATACTTACAGACAGTAACAGTGGAATTACACAGGCTCAGTCTAAGGAGCTTGGGGTTAAAGTTATACCAATGCCATTCTTTATAGATGGAGAACAGTATTTTGAAGATATTAATCTTACACAGGAAGAGTTTTACGAGAAGTTACAGCAGGATGCTGATATATCTACTTCACAGCCTTCTATTGGTGAGATACAGGACGCATTTGATGAGCTTCTTAAGGAATATGATGAACTAGTATATATTCCTATGTCAAGCGGGCTCAGCGGAACATGTCAGACAGCTACTATGGTTGCTGATGATTATGATGGAAAGGTTCAGGTTGTCAATAACCAGAGAATTTCTGTAACCATGAGACAGTCTGTTCTTGATGCGAAGGAGCTTGCTAAGAGAGGTAAGTCTGCGGCAGAGATTAAGGAGATTCTTGAGAAACATAAGATGGAATCAAGCATATATATTACACTTGATACTCTTAAGTACTTAAAGAAGGGCGGAAGAATAACTCCTGCGGCAGCTGCTATTGGAACTATGTTAAAGCTTAATCCTGTGCTTCAGATTCAGGGTGAGAAGTTAGATGCATTTGCCAAGGCAAGAGGTAAGGCTTCTGCAAAGAAGATTATGCTTAAGGCAATGCAGGATGATTTAGATACAAGATTTGCAGAGTTTACAAAGGATGGAAAGATGCATATGGAGGTTGCTTATTCAGGTAATCCTGAGGAGGCAGAGGAATGGGCTGCGTTAGTTAAAGAGACTTTCCCACAGTTTGATTTCCACATGGATCCGCTTTCACTTTCAGTTGCCTGCCACATAGGACATGGTGCACTTGCGATAGCGACATCTGCTTATCTGCCAGAACTTGATTAATACGAATGATAAGCCTGTGACAGCGCATGAGTTGTTGCAGGCTTTTGTTTATAAATGCGGATATTACCGCAGGTTAATATGAATGGAGGATTGTTATGCCAGCAAGAAGTGAGATTGATGATAAGTTTAAATGGGCTGTGAGTGATTTGTACAGCTCTGATGAAGCATGGGAGAAGGATTATAACAGTATACTTGAACTGACAGGACAGCCAAGTGAGCTTAAGGGCAGGATGGGCGAGTCTGCCGGCATGCTTTACAAGGCGCTTAAGGAGTATGAACAGGTAGAATACATTACTGAAAGAGTGTATGTGTATGCATTTATGAAATATTATGAGGATACAGGCAATTCAAAGTATCAGGAAATATCTGGGAAAGCCCAGATGGCTGCGATGAAGGTGTCAGAGAAGTATGCATTTTTAGAGCCTGAGCTTATATCAATAGATGCTGATGTGCTTGATAAATATATCAGCGAGGATGAAAGACTTGGAATGTATAAACATTTTATAGATGACTGCCTCGCAGGGAAAGAGCATACGCTTTCTGAAAAGGAGGAAGCACTGCTTGCAAAGGCATCACAGATGTCAACTGTGCCTAATGAGGTATTTTCTAAGTTTAACAATGCTGATGTTAAGTTTGGCAAGGTGAAAAGAGAGAATGGACAGGAAGATGAGCTGACTAACGGCAATTTTGCCACATTTATGGAAAGTCAGGACAGAGCTGTAAGAAAGGCGGCATTTGAGGCGTTGTATAAGCAGTATGGGGCGTATATCAACACGATTGCGGCAGCGTTTTATGGCAATGTCAAGCAGGCAATGTTCTATGCAGACGCAAGGGGTTACAAGTCAACACTGAACATGTATCTTGATGGTTCATTTATTCCGGAAAATGTATATAAGAATCTTATTAAGACTGTTAATGACAATCTTGACAAAATGTACTGCTATGTTGATATAAGAAAGAAGGCACTTGGTGTTGACGAGCTGCATTTTTACGATATATATGCACCGATGGTAGAGGATATTGACTGGAAGATAAGCTATGATGAGGCTAAGGACATTGTTGTGAAGGCACTTGCACCAATGGGTGAGGAGTATGTTTCACACATTAAAGAAGGCTTCAATAATGGCTGGGTAGATGTGTATGAGAATACCGGAAAGCGTTCGGGAGCATTTTCATGGGGCGCTTATGGCACACACCCATATGTATTTCTTAATTACTCAGATACACTCAATGATGTTTTTACGGTTATTCATGAGATGGGACATGCAATGCACACTTATTATTCTAATGCAAACCAGCCTTATATTTATGCAGGGTATAAGATCTTTGTTGCGGAGGTTGCGTCAACCTGTAATGAAGCGATTCTTATGCAGTATATGTTAAAGAATACTGATGATGAGAAGAAGAAAAGATATCTGCTCAATCATTTCTTTGAGCAGTTTAAGGGAACTCTTTACAGACAGACTATGTTTGCAGAGTTTGAGATGGAAGCACATGCAAAGGCTGAACAGGGTGAGGTGTTATCAGCAGAGAGTCTTTGTGCGATGTACAAGAAGCTGAATGAGAAGTATTTCGGCCCGGATATGGTTATTGATGATGAGATAGCACTTGAGTGGGCAAGGATACCACATTTTTATACACCGTTCTATGTATACCAGTATGCAACAGGCTATTCCGCTGCAATTGCAATATCAACCAAGATACTTGCAGGCGATGAGCAGGTTATAGAAGGTTACGGAAAGTTCTTGTCAGGCGGCTCTTCAATGCACCCTATTGAGCTTCTTAAGCTGTGCGGAATAGATATGACAAGACCGGATGTTGTGCAGGAAGCACTGGATGTGTTTGGGGAATTACTAAAACAGTGGTAATGCTTAATGTGTTGTGAATATAAATATGATTCTGGGAGATAATGCGTCTTCCAGAATTTTTTTATGGGATAAATGTAACCGTTGCCGGAATAATCCGTCTTTAATTATGAAAGGGTTAACGCTTTTAAAAAACAGGGAGTACAGACAGTAATGGATGATAAACAGATAATCAATTTATTTTTTCAAAGGGATGAAGATGCAATTAATGCAGTTGATGAAAAATATGGTTCTAAGTTAAATGCACTGGCAGCCAATATACTGCAATCAAGAGAGGACGGGCTGGAATGTGTCAATGACACGTATATGAAGGCATGGAATAGCATACCGCCTGCAAGACCAGAGTATTTATTCGCATTTCTGGCAGCATCTGCAAGAAATATTGCGATTGATATGATAAGAAAAAACAATGCGGGAAAGAGACAGGCCAAAGTGGTTGAATTGACAAAAGAACTGGAAGAATGCATAGGTGATGGCGGATTGCAGACACATCTGGACAAGGAAGATATTGGAGAGATGTTATCGCATTTTCTTGAAACAGTTGATAAAAATAAAAGAATTATATTTCTCAGGCGGTACTGGTACTCGGATTCAATTAAAGATATTTCGGAAAGAATGCAGATGAGCGAATCAGCAGTGAAAGTTACTCTTCACAGAACGAGAAAAGAATTAAGAATATATCTGGAAAGCGAGGGTTTATATCTATGAAAAAATCAGAGACAATGGATTTATATGAAGGACTTAATGAAATTAGTCCGCAAATGATTGAAGAAGCGGGAAATTACAAGAAAACTGCCAGTGTGGATATCAGGTATAAAAAGAGCAATAATGTAAAGAAGATAATTGCAGCAGGTCTTGTGGCAGCAGCGGCTGTTACTGCTGTATTGGGAGTCAGAGGGCTGAAACCTTCTGTGACAGGAAACGGAAACCAGAGCAGCAATCAACTGGCATCAGAGCAGACAGGATTTAAAATTGCTCATGTTATGAATGTGTATGCAGCCGGGCTTGATGACACATCAGAATGTATTTTTTCTAATGATGAGAAAAATGCTGGTGTATCAGGAGTTGTGGCTGGAATTTCAAGCCAGGTTGGGGATTCATCTGTGATGGGACAGGTTATGGCTGGTATAAATGTAACGGGCAAAGATATCTCAAAGATTAAGTATTCTATAATGGGAAATGATTCAGACGTGACATATAATCTGGCAAGGATGAAAGAGGTTGACAAGGACAGTCCTGAATATCAGACATCTTCTGAAAAATTCAGAAAACAGACGGAGAACGGCTATGCATATTACATTATTGAAGATATCGGGGAAGAGTATGAGGAGAGTGGCAACAGTCAGAGCGAGGGCATACAGATTGTAGAGTTTTCAAAGCAGTTAGAAAAAGAATCTTTGTATCAGGAACGTCAGGTATACAATGAGATGGTTAAAAATATGTATGAAGGACTTACATTAAGTATAACTGTGACATATGGAGACGGAACAACAGAGATTGTTGATGTGGGATTCAAGACAGCTGAAGGCAGTGATGACCTGGAAAAGGTTTCAGACAAAGTGATTGTGTATGTGAAATGACAGTTGATAGAAGAGCACAAGACGAAGAATCATGTGTCTTTAAGTTGTCTTCAAACAAATTGAACACAAACAAAAAAGGAAGCCGCTTAAATGCTGGCTTCCTTTTAAAATTAAAAAGAGCGCGAGACGGGGATCGAACCCGCGACCCCCTCCTTGGCAAGGAGGTGCTCCACCACTGAGCCACTCGCGCATAATTAATGTTCTTTAATTAAATTCTCTTGTGAACACAAACAAGATAATACACATAAAACTTTAATCTGTCAAGTGTAAAATTAAAAAAGTTGAATCTATAATGCTATAGATGAGGGGGATACCTACTAAGACTGCTAAATATGATGAAATGGTAGGTTTATCAAGAGGAAATTCTGAGGAGAATTAACGAGAATAAAGAAAATTACCTACTAAATTGATGATTTATGCGAGAATAGTAGGTTTTTTTCAAACCAAATCTGTCTGATATTACAGATATGAGAAAAAAGACATACTAAAAGTGTGAATTATGACAAAATAGTAGGTATTTAAGTTGGGAAGAAGCATTACATACCAGCTAACAATAAGAAAAAGACCTACTGGATTATGAAAATTGATGAGATAGTAGGTTATTTATGTGTGCTTTGCGGCAATCATAATGTCTTGAAACAAATTGAACACAAAAAAGAGAAAGTCAGCATGTACTGGCTTTCTCTTAAAAAATAAAAGAGCGCGAGACGGGGATCGAACCCGCGACCCCCTCCTTGGCAAGGAGGTGCTCCACCACTGAGCCACTCGCGCAAACACATTTAAGATAATAATGGCAAAATGATATTTTGTCAACACTTTTTTAGGAAAAATATTTTAAATTCTAATTTCTGAAAAATTAATATATGGGAAAGGACGTCAGGGATTTCTATTTTTTTGATAATATGGTATACTTTGCATACTGAGTAGCAGAATTAGAAAGAATGGAGATTATTATGAATCCAGCATCAATTATGAAGCTTATGAGTGCCAAGAACAAGTTTCAGAAGAATCATCCGAAGTTCGTGGCATTTCTTAACAGATGTTTTGCAGGAGGTCTTAAGGAAGGAACTATAATTGAGATTACAGTTACTAATCCTGGAGAGGCACCTATAACATCTAATATAAAGGTACAGCAGTCTGATTTGGAATTGCTTGAAGAATTAAAAGAAATGGGGAGATAGTTTGCTTCGCAAAACAACGCGAAATAACAAGGAGGATTGGAATGTTTGGGAATGACAAGTCCAGAAAGAACGGACTTAATATTATAGTTGTAGGAGGCGGTAAGGTTGGTGCCACTCTTGTTGAGAGACTCAGCAGGGAGAACCATGATGTTACTCTTATTGATAAGAACAGGGTTAAGCTTGATGCAATAACAGGTGCATATGATGTTATGGGAGTTGAGGGCAATGGTGCTAGCTTTGCTGTTCAGAAAGAAGCCGGTATTGACTCAGCTGACCTTCTTATATCGGTAACGGATTCTGATGAGCTGAATCTTTTATGCTGTACACTTGCAAAGAGGGCTGGCAGATGTGAGGCAATAGCAAGAGTAAGAACACCTGAATACAGTCAGGAGGCTGCATTTTTAAGAGACAGATTAGGTCTGGCAATGATTATTAATCCGGAATTTGAGGCTGCAAGTGAGATAGCACGTGTGCTTTACATGCCGACAGCACTTGAGATTGGAACATTCGCACATGGACAGGCAGAGATGATTAAGATAAAAGTCCCTGAGGGTAACCAGATGTGTGGTCATACTCTGGCGGAGATATCTAAGGCTTCATCATCTAAGGTTCTTATATGTGCAGTTGAGAGGGATGGTGAGGTGTTCATTCCATCGGGACATTTTATTATAAGGGCAGATGATAAGTTATCTTTCATTGCATCAAGAAAGAATGCAAGGACATTTCTTGCAAGTGTAGGTTTTCAGACACATCAGGTCAAGAGTACCATGATTGTCGGAGGTGGAAGAGTTGCATATTATCTTGCAAAACAGCTTCTTAACATGGGAATTGATGTAAAGATTATTGAGAATGACAAGGAACGCGCGTTAAAGTTAAGCGAAGAGCTTTCGGGAGCTGTTATTATCAATGGTGATGGTACTGACGAGAGCCTTTTAAGAGAAGAGGGGATTGAGTATGTGGAGAGCTTTGTCCCTCTTACAGGGATTGATGAAGAGAATGTAATGCTTACTCTATATGCAAGAAAAGTATCTGAAGCCAAATGTATTACGAAAATAACAAGAATGGGATTCAGCAGTGTTATTAACAGCCTTGATCTTGGCAGTGTGATTTATCCAAGATATATAACATCAGAAGCTATCATTGCTTATGTAAGAGCTAAGAAGGAGTCTATGGGAAGCAATAACATACAGACCTTGTATCATTTGTTTGACCAGAAGGCGGAAGCTATAGAGTTTAACGTTGATAAGGAATCAGGAGTTACGGGCAAGCAGTTTATGGAACTTAAGCTGAAGGATAATCTGCTTATAGCACTTATTAACCGTAATGGTAAGATTATTATTCCAAGTGGTACTGACAGCCTTATGGTTGGAGATACTGTGGTTATTGTAACAACTCATACAGGGTTTGATGCTATAACTGATATTCTTAGATAGGAAAGGCTGGGAACATTGATATGAACAGTTCTATAGTAAGATATATTCTTGGACATGTTTTAAAGATAGAAGCGGCTCTTATGGTCATTCCTGTGATTGTTGGTGTTATATACAGGGAGAAGGCAATATCTGCATTCTTGATAACAATGGCATTATGTGCTGTATGTGGGATTCTTATGACAATTAAAAAACCTGCCAATACAGTTTTTTATCTGAAGGAGGGGTGTGTTACAACTGCACTCAGCTGGATTCTTATGAGTATATTTGGCTGCCTGCCTTTTTTTATAAGCAGGGAAATTCCTTCATTTACAGATGCACTTTTTGAGACAATATCAGGATTTACAACAACAGGAGCAAGTATATTAAGTGAAGTTGAAGGGCTGTCTCAGAGCATTATGTTCTGGAGATGCTTTACTCACTGGATTGGTGGTATGGGAGTTCTGGTATTTCTGCTTGCAGTAATACCTCTTACAGGTGGCTCTAATATCAATCTTATGAAAGCAGAGAGTCCGGGACCATCAGTGGGTAAACTTGTTCCTAAGATCAGATATACAGCAAGAATACTGTATATTATATATTTTGGGATGACTGTACTTCAGACAATTCTTCTTCTTTTTGGAGGAATGACATTCCTTGATGCACTTAATACAGCCATGGGAACAGCAGGAACAGGTGGATTTGGTATCAGAAATGACAGCTTTACAAGCTTTTCACCTTATATCCAGTGGGTTGTAACCATATTTATGATATTGTTTGGCGTTAATTTCAACGCGTATTATCTTATTGTTCTAAGACAGTTTAAGAAGGCTGTTAAAGTAGAAGAGGTAAGATGTTATTTCGGAATTATCCTTGCAGCAACAGCAATTATATTTGTTAATATATACAGAAGTGTAGGTGCTGTTGAACTTACACTGAGACAGTCAATGTTTCAGGTTGCATCTATTATAACGACAACCGGATTTTCATCAGTGGATTTTGATATGTGGCCGTCACTGTCAAAGTCGGTGCTTGTTGTACTGATGTTTGTGGGAGCATGTGCCGGAAGTACAGGTGGCGGAATTAAGGTTTCCAGGTTTATAATAGGGATAAAGACAATATTCAGAGAGATTCAGTCATATATTCATCCTAAGAGTGTTAAGGTGATTAAGACAGAAGGAAAGCCTGTTGATAGTGAAACATGCAGGTCGGTGAGTATATATTTCATAACATTTATCATGATATTCACAGCGTCCTTACTGCTGATATCTATTGAAGGAAAGGATATTGTGACGAATTTCACTGCAGTAGCAGCGACTATTAATAATATAGGTCCGGGGCTTTCGGCTGTCGGACCGACACAGAATTTTGGAAGTTATTCTGATTTCAGCAAATATGTACTGATGTTTGATATGCTTGCCGGACGACTGGAGTTATTTCCACTGATAATTCTGTTCACACCTTCAATATGGAAGGATCTTGTAACCAAGAAGGTTTCTGAAAGGAAAATGCGTAGAATAAGAAGGGGTTAAGTATGAGTAATGTATCTGATTATTTGAAATGGAGAGGTGACCTTGATTTTAGCCAGGCACCATTTAATGATGTGGACAATTTAATACTTGCGCAGATTGCATATGTTGATTTTACTGATATTGTACCGGCACCAGGAAGTATCGAGACTATTACAATTGCGGAAGCGGCAGACACATTTTTTGATACCCATGATGAGAAGGAGATTAAGAAATGCAAATCTTTCATAGGAAAAGCTCCGTATCTTTTAAGGGAGGCAGCAGCAACAAAAAGATTTGGTTCACTTATACTTACTAATTATGTTGATTATGTCGATGGCGGCAAAGAAGAACAGTTTGCGGCATTTCATGTAAGAATTGATAACAGACTTACGTATATTGCTTTCAGGGGAACTGATGATACACTTGTGGGCTGGAAAGAGGATTTTAACATGAGTTTCTTATCCCCTGTTCCATCGCAGAAGGATGCGGTAAGATATATTGACACAACCGTGCAGCGTTCAGAAGGAAAGCTGATTCTTGGCGGACATTCCAAAGGTGGTAATCTGGCAGTATATGCATCAGTATTTGCAAGACCATCAGTGAAGAAAAGAATTATTACTGTTTATAATAATGATGGTCCGGGATTTGACAGTGATTTTGTAAAGCATCCGGATTATCTGGCAATTCTGCCTAAGATTAAGAGTATTGTTCCTTATGGCTCAGTTGTTGGAATGCTTCTTAATCATGATGGGGATTATGAGGTTGTAAAGAGCAGCCAGTCAGGTCTTATGCAGCATGATTCTATGTCATGGCAGGTTATAGGACCAGATTTTGAGACTGAGCAGGAGTTAAGCCCTAAGAGTAAAAGGTTAAATGCAGCACTGAGCGCATGGATAGACGGGCTTACAAGAGAACAGAGGGCAGAATTCGTAGATACATTATTCTCACTGGTAACTGCAAGTGGTGCAAAGAACCTTTCAGAGATAAGTACAGCCAGGTTTAAGAATATTAATGCCGTTCTTAAGTCTTTCAGGGAACTTGACAAATCAGAACGTGCAATGATACTTAAGATATTTGCTTCACTTACAGGTGAGATTGGAAAAGCTTATAAGAGCAATTAATAAGGAGATAAAGAATGGGACAGGTTATATCAGCAGGAATATTGTTAGTTGTGGTTGTTGCCATATATATTGCAGTTTCATATAAGCACGAAAAAAGCGGTCTTGGGAAGGGCTGTGATGGTAATTGCGGCTCATGTGGATTAAGAAGCTGTAAAACTGACAAGAAGTGAGGCTTTAATGCGTAATACGGGGGACAGGTTAAAAGAATGCCGCATTATGAAAGGCTTATCCAGAGGGGAAATGTCAGAAATGCTGAATGTCAGTACTGACTATCTTGCCCGTTTGGAGACAGGGACACAACCGGTTACATACAGGATTATAGAGAAGGTGGCAAAACTTGAAGGCTGGAACAGCGATTATATCCTGCATGGAATAGATAATAATAATCCATTTTCAGAGTTGCACACACTATGCCCTGATTTCAGGAAAAAAGTTTTTATAAGAAATCTGCTATGTTTGTTTGACAGCATGCTTCAATTCGGGTATAAGAAAGAAAGGGTAGTGGCATATTACCATAGAATGATACTTGAGATTGTTAATGGAATGGAACTGGATGTTCCAGATAATGTGCGTACAGGATATACACTTACAGAGATAAGACGGATACATGATATGAATAAAAAGGACATGGCAAATGTGCTTGGAATATCAGAGAGAAGCTATTGTACATTAGAGAATGGTTTATCAAGACCAGATGTAAAGACTTTACAGATAGTATATGATATGTATGGATTTAATGTGCAATATTTTCTTACGTGTAATCCACTTGATTGTGAGGCTGTAAACAATATATACAGGTGTTTTGATGAACCTTTAAGAGATTTTATTATGAGACGCATCAGGGACGACTATGATGAAATAATAATTATGAAAGGCCGGACTTATGGTAGAGATATATAGAACAGACCAGCAGGTATTAAATACATTGACAGATATTCAGGATGGATGCTGGATTAATATGGTAGATCCGACAAGCAAGGAGCTTGAGCAGATAGCAGAACGCTTTGAAATAGAACCTGAGGATATCTCATCGGCACTTGATGAAGAAGAAAGTTCGCGTATAAGCCTTGAAGACGGATATACTGTTATACTTGTGGATATTCCTACACCTGAGGTAAGACATGAGAAAAAAATGTATACAACTATTCCTCTTGGTATTATTCTTAAAAGTGAAGCAATAATTACAGTGTGTAAGGTAGATACACCGATTATTAATTATTTTGTAAGAAATAAGGTGAAAGAGTTCAGTACGAAGAAAAAGATGCGTTTTATATACCAGATGCTTTTCCGTTCAGCTTTTGTGTATCAGGCTAATCTTCGCCTTATTGACAAGAAAAGAATTGAGATAGAGGAGAGAGTTGATGGCGACACATCAGATACAGACCTTATCGAGCTTCATGAGTTAGAATCTACACTTGTTTATTTTGCAACATCTCTTCGAGCTAACAGTATTGTGTTAGAAAGACTCAGAAGATATAAAAGACTTGAGCAGTATCCTGAAGATATGGAGCTTCTTGAGGATGTCATGGTCGAGTACCAGCAGGCTATAGAGATGACCACGATATACAGGGATGTCATTGATGGTACAAGGGAACTGATGTCATCAGTAATTGACAGTAAGCTGAATAATGTAATGAAATACCTTACTTCAATTACAATTGTGATGGCTATTCCGACAATAATATCAGGTATATATGGAATGAATGTAGGTGGAGAATGGATGCCGTTTGCAAAGACACCTTTTGGATTTGAGATAATAAGTGGAATAATACTTCTGATATGTATAATAGTTTTATGGGTATTAAGGAAGAAGAAAATGCTATAAAAGCAGTGTCTGCATTGATTGCAGGCACTGCTTTTACTTACTTATGAGTATATATTATCTGTAATTTTTCTGCCAGCGTGATACCATTTCTAAAGCCTCATTCTCAGATGATACCTTAGTAATTATAACCCCATCAAGATAGATTTCGTACACAGGAAATTTCTTGGCTGTATTGCCGTGACTTACCTCAACTCTGTTGTACTTTACGCGTTCCATTAAAAGACCTCCTCACATTTAATAATAGTGTTACTAAGTAAAAACCAACAATATGTTGTATTATAGCATGCTTTTTAATAAAAGGAAATACTATATTTAGTATTGGTACTAAAGTACCAAAAAATTTGAATTAAACGCACTATTATACTTGTAAAATCGACATGTATATAATATAATTTTTATAACATGTATAAAGATTAAGTACGTATAACTAATAATAAAAAATATAAGAGGTACATTAATATGAGCGATAATTATACTGCTGACAGTGAGAAATTTGAGATTGTTCATAAGATGAGTAGAAGAATAGCATCTGTTGATAAATATTGTGTTATAAGTGTTGCGAATAAAGCATTTGAAGAATATTTTGGAGAAATTAAGGAGACTCTTATAGAAGTAGTTGCACCTCAGGATAAAGAAAGACTGATGGATTTTATAGAGAAGTATGATGGAACAGCTAAGAGCGGAATGTTTAAATTTATTAACGCACAGGGCATAGAAAGATATAATCATTTATTTGTGTATGAACGAAGAGCTGTGGGCAATGGGCATATGAGAGATATTGAACTTGTTGATGTTGAGTCTATAGAGGAGGCTAATAAGAGCTTAAGAGATGATGTTTCTAAACATAAGATGCTGCTTGGGCTAGATAGAGAATATACATTTACATATAACAGAGATAATGGCATATTCAGTATGTACAGGTATGATGTTGACTCAAGAGATGTCATATATAAGTCTGATATTGATGAATGGAAGAAGCGGATGCTTTCGGAGGGATATATTGACGAGAATGACAAGGAAATCTTTGCTAATTTTATATCAGAAGTACGCTCTTATACGCAGACATTTTCTATAAAATTCAGAACAAGCATGCGTACATATAAAAGGGTGAAGGAGACTTTAAGATTTAAAGGAACTGTAATGAATAAAAGCGATGGAAGCAGGATTGTGATAGGTCGTGTTGTCCCTGAGGCAGACAGCCATGGCAATTATAATCAGGTTACTGATATGATAGAAGAATTGCAGTTTGATTCTCTTACACATGTGTATAACAAGAAAACTATTACCGCATATGCTGTAAAATGTCTCAAGGAAGAGCAGAATAACAGAGTTACGATAGCCGTTCTTGATGTTGACCATTTTAAGAAGGTTAATGATGTATATGGTCACATGTATGGTGATAAGGTGCTTGCAAGGGTTGGAAGAAAGCTTAAGGAAGTTGTAGGCGAAGATGGAGTTGTAGGACGTATCGGCGGAGATGAATTTGTTATTATATTCAATGGTATTAATGATGAGCATGCGTTAAGGGGTATGCTTCGTGCGATAAGAACCCAGATTAAGTGGGAATTTGTTGATGATTTTGAAGATTTAATGATAACATGTTCTATAGGAGCGGCATACAGTCCTAACAACGGACATGAGTATGAGGAACTTTTCAGGAAAGCAGATTACTGTCTGTATGTAGCGAAAGAAAAGGGAAGAGACAGATATGTATTCTTCAGGGATGACCTCCATAAGGATTCATATGAGAATTCTCTTAATGCGAAGGATAAGAATGTCAATGATGGCAGGGAAATGAAGGAACTCAGATTTCTTTCAGGCATTATGGAGAATTTTTCAGAAGATGGCAAAGCAGCTATTAAAGAGCTTATACATCATATGTATGATACATTTAAACTGGACAGCATTAATCTTTACTGGGGAACTAATCTGAACCGTGCATACTATATGGGTGTTGAGCTTGGCGGTTCACTGAATGCTGATTATGTTAAGACAGAAGGTTTTAAGAAGCTTCTGGATGGAAAGAATCATGCTGCTGTGGGATTCGTCGGAAGGCAGACAGACCTTGCACCTGAATTTGGAACAGACATGAGAGAAAAGAGAGTGTTTTCTACTGTACAATGCATAATAGGTTCACCAGATAATGTGAAAGGATTGTTTACTATTGACCGTTGTAAGGAGTCTGCACAGTGGGCTGAATATGAGATTGAGATGGCTGTTGTAACGGCTTCTCTTATCAACATTCTGGCTGAAACTGAATGTGATGATAATTAATATATATAGTTTTTTATTACAAGATATTGTGTTTTCAATTGACTTGTCAAACTATATGTTGTATAATCAAATCTGCTTGGGAAACAGCATAAACACTGCGTTTCCAGCAGATTTTTTTAATGTAAAGGAAAATAGCCTGTATTGCTGAAAGCAGTATATACAGGGATATGATGGTCTTTTTGTGAGGGTTTGAAGTATGAAAATTATTAAAAGAAGTGGTTCAGAGGTAACATTTGATATCAGTAAAATTATGGATGCTGTATCAAAAGCTAATATGGAAGTTGTCCATAGTGAGAGATTATCAGAGGAACAGATTGAGACAATCTCTAATAATGTTGAGAGCATTTGTAAAGAGATGAACAGGTCTTTAAGCGTTGAAGAGATTCAGGATCTTGTAGAGAATCAGATTATGAATTTCAGAGCATTTTCAGTTGCAAGAAAGTATATTACTTATCGTTATAAGAGAGCACTTGTGCGTAAATCTAATTCTACAGATAAGCAGATATTAAGCCTTCTGGAGTGCAATAATGAGGAAGTAAAGCAGGAGAATTCTAACAAGAATCCTACTGTAAACAGTGTTCAGAGAGATTATATGGCTGGCGAGGTAAGCAAGGATATTACAAAGAGATTCCTTCTTCCTCCAGATATTGTAGATGCGCATGAGCAGGGACTTATACATTTCCATGATGCAGATTATTTTGCACAGCATATGCATAACTGTGATCTGGTAAATTTAGAGGATATGTTACAGAACGGAACCGTTATCAGCGGAACCAGAATTGACAAGCCACATTCTTTTTCTACAGCATGTAATATTGCAACCCAGATTATTGCTCAGGTGGCAAGCTCCCAGTATGGCGGACAGAGTATTTCACTGGCACATTTAGTACCATTTGTCCAGATCAGCCGCGAGAAAATTCATGCAGAGCTGGTGCAGACATTAAAAGAGAGCGATGTGGAGCTGAGCGAAGAGAAGATTAACAGCATTGTGGAAAGAAGACTTCATGCGGAAATCGAGCGGGGCGTACAGGTTATCCAGTATCAGGTAGTAACCCTGATGACTACCAACGGACAGTCCCCATTCGTAACCGTGTTCATGTATCTGAACGAAGCAAAGAATGAGCAGGAGAAAAAAGACCTTGCCATGATTATAGAGGAAGTGCTAGACCAGCGTTATCAGGGTGTTAAGAATGAGGATGGCGTATGGATTACACCGGCATTTCCAAAGCTGATTTATGTGCTGGAAGAGGATAATGTTGAGCCGGATTCCAAGTATTATTATCTGACAGAGCTGGCTGCAAAATGTACCGCAAAGCGTCTGGTACCGGATTATATTTCAGAAAAAATTATGAAACAGCTGAAAGAGGGCAACTGCTATCCATGTATGGGCTGTCGTTCTTTCTTAAGCGTATACAAGGATGAAGAAGGAAAGCCGAAATATTACGGACGGTTCAATCAGGGTGTCGTAACACTGAATCTGGTGGATATTGCATGTTCCTCTGGCGGAGATATGACCCGTTTCTGGGAAATCTTCGATGAGCGTCTGGAATTATGCTATCGGGCATTGATGGCAAGACATAACCGCCTGAAGGGAACACCTTCAGATGTGGCACCGATTCTCTGGCAGTATGGTGCACTGGCCCGTCTTAAGAAGGGCGAGACCATAGACAGGCTTTTATATGGCGGCTATTCCACTATCTCTTTAGGCTATGCAGGATTGTGTGAATGTACCCGTTATATGACCGGTAAATCCCATACTAATCCGGAAGCAACACCATTTGCACTGGCAGTGATGCAGCATTTAAATGATGCCTGCGATAAGTGGAAGACAGAGACAAATATTGCTTTCAGTGTATATGGGACACCGCTTGAGTCTACGACCTATAAATTTGCAAAATGTTTACAGAAACGTTTCGGAGTTATTCCGGGTGTTACTGATAAGAATTACATTACCAACAGCTATCATGTGCATGTAACCGAAAATATCGATGCATTTACCAAACTGAAATTCGAATCCCAGTTCCAGGCACTTTCACCGGGTGGAGCAATCAGCTATGTGGAAGTTCCGAACATGCAGGATAATCTGGATGCTGTTTTATCTGTAATGAAATTCATCTATGAGAATATCATGTATGCAGAGTTAAATACCAAGAGCGATTACTGCCAGGTATGTGGCTATGATGGTGAGATTCAGATTGTAAAAGATGATGATGGAAAATTAGTATGGGAGTGCCCGCATTGCCACAACCGTGACCAGGATAAGATGAACGTGGCAAGACGTACCTGTGGTTATATTGGTTCCCAGTTCTGGAATCAGGGAAGAACCCAGGAAATCAAGGAGCGTGTACTTCACTTATAAAAAGAAAGTGAAAAGAAAATGCATTATTCAGCGATTAAATATAATGATATTGCGAACGGCACCGGTGTAAGAACGGTGCTGTTTGTATCCGGCTGCCGGAACCACTGTAAAGAGTGTTTTCAGCCGGAAACATGGGACTTTAAAAATGGAGAGGAATTTACAAAAGAAGTAGAAGATGAAATTCTTGCATCTTTGGAATCTCCCTATATCAAGGGACTGACTCTTTTGGGAGGAGACCCTTTTGAACCGGAAAACCAGCATGCACTGCTTCCATTTATCAAGCGGGTGCGGACGGAACATCCGGAAAAAGACATATGGGCATATACCGGATATGTACTGGATAAGGATTTGGTACCGGAGGGAAGAAGATATACCGAGGATACGAAAGAATTATTATCCTTAATCGATGTGCTGGTGGATGGCCCTTATGTGGCAGAGCTATATGATATTACATTAAAATTCAAAGGTTCTTCCAATCAGCGTGTCATTGACTGCAGAAAATACAATGAAACAGGAGTCATTGAAGAACTGATGTAAACTGCGTGAAAGATAAAGTAGAATCCGGAAGGATTCTATTTTACTTTATAGCATTTTTATATTAAAATAGAAATAACGTGATTGTTTTAAGGAAAGATATAGGAGAAGAACATGGAAATTAGTAAAGAGCGTAAAGAAGAATTATTAGAGACCCATCTTTTGAATTATGAAATGCCGGATGAACAGGAGCTTGCAAAGCTTACTTTAGAGGAGCTGGAATTTCTGATTCGTTCTGCAGAAGTACATCATAAGAAGAAAACCTTTGTGGCAGATAACTTTTTAAAGAAGATAGAAGTGTTTAACAGGATTCTGGCAGATAAAATAAAGGGATGCAAAGAGCTTTACTGCGCATGGGACAAGCATACCGGTTACCCGCGTGTTATGGGGGACGGAAGTGTATTAATCTTTTCAACGAAAGAATTTGCCCAAAAGGCAATAGAACATTATAAAGAGCAGAATGTAGAACTGGAATTAAAAGGAATCAGAGGAGACAAGCAGATGTTCTTCTGGGCAAACCTCCACTGGTGGGGTATGGAAGATCTGATACTGGATGTGGGAAGCTATTCCTGCAGATTAAAAAGAGATGACTTGCTTCCACCACCGGATTTTTCCGAGCTTTCCAAAGCACAGATTCCGGTTGTAAATCCGGCTCTGATTCTTGCAATGGCAAGACACAGACAGATTTTATTTGAAGAAAAGAAAGATGAACAGTGGAAACGTGCGGAGCAGTTCTTATGTGACCGTATGTTAAAAGAGGTAGTCCGCGGGGAATTCTTATGTCCGGTAAAAGTGGTAGAGGACCCGAAGGAAGAAAAGGATGCAGACGGAAAAAAGGGAACAGCCCTTCAGTTTGCATTGTTACAGGATAGCAATGGAGCACAGTGGATGCCGGTGTATACAGACTGGCAGAGTTTCCAGAAGATTTATAATGTAAAGGAATGGAAGGGACAGAAAGTCAGTTTTGATCAGCTGATGAAGATTGCAGGAGAGCGAGATTTTGTAATCAATCCGGGCAGTATGGAACTTCGGGTAGAAGAGAACCGGAAGAAAATTATTATAGGTTATTTCAAAAAAATATATCTTGCCTGAGCAAAATCCACCTCGTCCTGGTCCTGAAGACAGTATTCCTCATCTCCCTTTAACATCTTTCCATTTACGGAAGTACCATTGCGGGCA
>ERZ780139.174-NODE-174-length-66448-cov-13.791258_pt1 | contig 66448 bp, 63 predicted proteins | sample MGYA00511476_ERZ780139 | MGnify/ENA primary metagenome ERZ780139 (study PRJEB29588, sample SAMEA2158190) | human gut metagenome | biome: human gut; feature: human-associated habitat; material: faeces | place: Denmark | collected 2008/2010 ... | reverse complement strand
TCCGGAATCTCCTGACCATAGATTTGTTTCAACTGTGAAAAAGTAAGTGTAAGCATTTTCTTTTGTTTCATAAGCAATCTATCAATTTTTAAATTATATAATAAGCATTTTAAGTTTGAACGACCTCCCTTCTCCCCGAACTATATGTCTCAAATCCCGAACAGCATCTCATCCCCTAAGTATTCTCCATCCATAACCTACCAACATAATCATCAAAGCGCAACATAATACACAATCACACCGCATAGCACTCTACACTGCATAGCATTCCACGCCGCATGGCCTCCCGGCCTCGTCTGCACGGCGTCAAGCGGAGGTTTCATTCCCGGCGTTAAGAAGGGCAGACTGTTTGAGCGAAGCGAGTTTCTGCCCTTTAGCCGGGGATGAGACCGGAGTAGCCGGGCAGACGCAGCCTTGATTTTTTCTTTTTGGTACTTTTTCTTTTGTATCAAGACAAAAGAAAAAAGTACATAAAGATAACAAAAAAAGCGGAAGTACAAAACCCCCGCTTTCTCTATCATATTAATCTTTACGCTTTTCTAACATTTAACGCGACTTATTTTTTCGTTTCCGTGTCGTCATCCTTCCGTTTCGGTTCCTTCTTGGCAAGTAGAACGATATTATACACATAATCCGTCATCCACTGCTCCGAGTATCCCAGACGCTCTTTGTATTGGCGGATAGCCGCAGCCGTCTTATGCACATCATCCGCTTTCCATACCGTCTTGGTGCAAACATCATGCACCGTCTTCTGCGTCATGCCATACAGAGCCTTTTTAAAGATCGACGGCATACGGAACTTCCACTGCATCAGATTTCCCATCAACATCATCAGATCATTAGAAAATCCCTGATACATGAACAAATAAGATTGAATATCATTTTGAGTGCGGCAGTTACGTTTCACGGAAGCGTCGATTTCCTTGAAGAAATTCTCATTCAGTCCATAATCCTGCATCAGCATTTTGCGTGACGCAGACTTTTCGGCCAATCCCAGTTTACCGTTTTGAGTAGGCACTTTAAACAAACGTTTGAAGTTAGCTACGTCCGGCAAGAATCGGATATTGGTGATACCTAGGTTTGTGGCGATCACTGACTGGAAATACACCCGGGTCAGTGAAATGAAATCTTCTACATTGCCGACTTTCGTTTCATCGGATTTTTTCTTGAATAAACCAAATAAGCCCATTGTTATATTTACAATTTTACAATTTACAATTTACTATTTGAGTGCGTGGAAGGTATATAATATAACTACCATCTGTCAATTTCCGTGCAAAGGTACAAAAACAGTTGGTTTTCACCAACATTCCAAGTCCTTTTCGATGTCCGGCATAGACTCTTTCTTAAAAACAGGACTTTGGATGCCGGCTTTCTTTTGCGCCCGGTAATCATTTAACAGGCGGATCGCATATTTTCCAAGGAAGAGGATAGCGATCAGATTGCAGATAGCCATTAATGCCATAGTGACATCTGCCAAGCTCCATACCATATCCAATGTGGCAAGTGAACCGAAGAGCACCATACCGCCCACTAATATCCTGTAACCATGAAGCACCCACTTCCGGTGAGTGATAAAGCGGATATTGGCCTCCCCGTAATAATAATTTCCCAGAATACTGCTGAAAGCGAAAAAGAAAAGAGCCACAGCAACGAAGACACTGCCCGAAGAACCGATCTCGTTCGTCAATGCCTGTTGAGTCAACTGCACCCCATTGGTCGATCCATCCAGCGGAGCACCACTAAACAGAATGATAAAAGCCGTACAAGTACAAATCAATAATGTATCCGTAAATACTGCCAAAGTCTGTATCAATCCTTGTTTCGCGGGATGACTGACATGAGCCGTGGCAGCCGCATTCGGAGCCGATCCCATACCGGCCTCATTGCTGAAGAGCCCTCTCTTGATACCTTGCATCAATGCCATGCCTACTCCTCCTGCCAGTGCCTGTTTCCAACCGAAAGCATGACTGATAATCAGCGCGATGACACCCGGTAAATGAGTGATATTGAGTATAACGATCACCAACGCCAGCCCCACATATCCCAATGCCATAACCGGCACGATAATGCTGCTGACACGGGCAATGCGTTGAATACCTCCGAAGATGATAACCAACGTCAGCAATGTCAGTACCCCTCCCAATAGAATATGATTGAACCCGAAAGCATGCTCCGCAGCAGCACAGATGGTATTGCTCTGTACAGAATTGAAAGCAAAACCGAAAGTGATGCTTATTAATATGGCAAAAAGCATTCCCATCCACGGTTGTTTCAATCCCTTCTTCATATAATAGGCAGGACCTCCGATGAATGAATCCTTTCCGCGTATTTTGTATAATTGCCCTAAGGTAGACTCGATGAAAGCACTCGAAGCCCCTAACAGTGCGATGACCCACATCCAGAAAATAGCTCCGGGACCGCCGATAGCGATGGCGGTAGCCACTCCCGCAAGATTTCCCGTACCCACACGGCTGGCGATAGAGATAGCGAATGCCTGAAAAGAAGATACATGTTTCTCTCCCTGCTTCCCTTTGCCCGCAGATTCGCTTAACAGTACGATCATTTCGCGAATCATGCGGAATTGTACGAAGCGTGTCCGTATGCTGAACCAGATAGCACATCCCAATAACATGATAATCAGAATATAGGTCCAGAGTATGTCGTTAATCTCGTTGATAAAGGTCATAGTTAAGTATTAAGTATCAAGTATTAAGTATTGTTTGTGGTTATTCGTTTTTTATTCGGAAGTAGAATTTATGATTTTCGAATACGGGTTCCACAATATCATAACGAACAAATTTGGCGAGCAGATGTTCAGCGGCACGTCGTGAAAGTCCGGTTTGGCGACAGTAGCGGTTGAGTGAGAGTAAAGTGCCATGCTCCAGTTGTTCGAGCAGGAGCTGTTCACGTTCGGTGTAACGGATCAGTTCGCCACGGGGGCTGTCGCTCTGTTGCCATACACGGAGGTGTATAGGTGTTGCCAGAATATTTTCATCCTTGATGCGGAGATAGGCTAGAGGTTTCCCGGTTTCGTCTTTGGCGTAAACCGGTTTATGCGGAGTCTCTTCGATGGTCGCTACCAACACTTGCCGTCCCTCCACTATATATGTTTGCAATGTGTATTCCACTTCCGGCACGCAATAAAGTTGTGCGGCGGCTTCAATCATATATTTTTCTTCTTCGGAGCGTACTCCCGCGATTTTTCCATTGTCTTTTACGCCAATAAGTAATCTTCCTCCGTCTGTGTTGGCAAAAGCCGAGAGTGTTTTGGCAATTTTGCGTGCGTCGGAAATTTCGAATTTAAAGTCCTGTTGCTGATGCTCCCCTTCAGCAATCAATGCATGTATATAATCGGTATCTGTAAGCAGTTTCATGGCTACAAAGGTAGGTAAAAATGGTGAAAAGCCCCTTTTTTAGATATTTTTCGAAGATTATTTCAAAAAAAATATTGATTTTATGCTTTTATTTCGGGAAACAGTGTATTTTTGCGGCACATTATTAACGAAAAAAATAAAAGGATTATGAAAGAATTGGTAGAAAAGGTAGCAGCTCTTTATGCTGACTTCTCAAAAGATGCTAACGCTCAGATTGAAAACGGTAACAAGGCAGCAGGAACTCGCGCTCGTAAGGCTTCTTTGGAAATCGAAAAAGCTATGAAGGAATTCCGCAAAGCATCTTTGGAAGCTTCTAAGAAGTAAGAAAAAAAGCATATTTGATGCTGCGAAAGACTGCCACTACTGGCGGTCTTTTTTGTTTTTGAAAAGTATTATTGTTACTTTTGGCGCAGGTATTATGGATGAAAACGTTCTCAATAAATTGAAGATACTGGCAGAGTCGGCAAAGTATGACGTCTCTTGTTCCTCCAGTGGTACGGTGCGCTCCGGCAAGGCGGGTATGCTGGGGAACACTGTGGGCGGTTGGGGTATCTGTCACAGCTTTGCCGAGGACGGTCGGTGCATTTCCCTGCTCAAAGTGATGCTTACCAATTATTGCATCTACGACTGCGCCTACTGCATCAACCGCCGCAGCAACGACCTGCCGCGTGCCACGCTGTCGGTGGCCGAGCTTGTAGACCTCACCATGGAGTTCTATCGCCGCAACTATATCGAAGGGCTTTTCCTGAGCAGTGGGGTGGTGCGTAATCCCGATTACACGATGGAACGCCTGGTGCGCGTTGCCAAGGACCTCCGCACTATCCATCGTTTCAACGGATATATCCATCTGAAGAGCATTCCCGGTGCCAGCCGCGAACTGGTGAATGAGGCAGGACTTTATGCCGACCGTCTCAGCGTCAATGTCGAGATACCGAAGGAGGAGAACCTGAAACTGCTTGCCCCGGAGAAAGACCATAAGAGTGTATATGCGCCTATGCGCTACATCCAGCAGGGAGTCCTTGAAAGTTCGGAAGAACGCAAGAAACACCGCCACGCTCCTCGTTTCGCTCCTGCAGGACAAAGCACACAGATGATAGTAGGCGCTACCGCCGAGACGGACAAGGATATTCTGTATCTTTCGTCGGCCCTCTACAAGGGACCTACGATGCGGCGTGTCTACTATTCGGGCTATATTTCCGTCAATACCTACGATAAGCGCCTGCCGGCATTGAAGCAGCCCCCTTTGGTACGTGAAAACCGGCTCTACCAAGCCGATTGGTTAATGCGTTTTTATCAGTTCAAGGTGGAGGAAATAGTGGATGATGCCTACCCGGACCTTGATTTGGAGATTGACCCCAAGCTGTCCTGGGCTTTGCGCCATCCCGAGCAGTTTCCGGTCGATGTGAACAAGGTGGATTATGAGATGTTGCTCCGCGTGCCGGGCATCGGCGTGAAGTCGGCACGGCTGATAGTGGCTTCCCGACGTTTCTCCAAGATAGGTTTCTACCAGTTGAAGAAGATAGGGGTGGTGATGAAGAAGGCGCAGTATTTCATTACCTGCTGCGAGTTGCCGATGCGCACGGTCAATGAGCTGACTCCGCAAGGGGTACGCAGTCTGCTGTTGCCCAAACCGAACAAGAAAAAAGTGGATGAGAGGCAGTTGATGCTTGATTTTGGCGAATGAATATCTTTTTATACGATAAGACTTTTGAGGGATTGCTGACTTCTGTTTTTGAAGCCTATTCCCGCCGCATTTTCCCCGATACACTGTTGTTGGAGGGAGAGCCTCTACCATTGTTCTACGATGAAATATTTACAGTGATAACCGATGAGGAGAAGTCCGGTCGCGTCTGGCGCGGATTGCAGAAGAAGCTGTCGTCTGCGGCACTTGCCTGCCTCGCCCAGTGCTGGCTGGCCGAGGAGCCGGAAACTCCCATGCTCCTTTTCCGCTATATCCGCAAGGCAATAGATGCTCCTCGTTCCATTGAAACAAACTTTGCCGACCCTGATGTGCTGGAGTTCTCCCGTATGTGGAAGCGGGTGGATTGGGAGCGTATACGCCTGCTTCAGTTTGTCCGTTTCCAGAAAGCTGCGGACGGTACTTTCTTTGCGGCTGTCAAGCCCGAGAAGAATGCCCTTCCCCTGGTGACGGAGCATTTCAAGGACCGTTTTGCCGACCAGCGTTGGCTGATTTATGACATCAGACGAGCCTATGGGTACTATTACGACTTGAAAGAGGTGCGCCAGGTGACTTTTGGTGAGGACAGTCGCGAAGGACATCTTGTCACCGGCATGCTCGACGAAAGTCTGATGGACAAAGACGAACGGCTTTTCCAATCTCTCTGGAAAACCTATTTCAAGGCAATCTGCATCAAGGAACGCCTCAATCCCCGGAAGCACAAGCAGGACATGCCCGTGCGATATTGGAAATATCTGACGGAAAAACAGCAGTGATTCCCTTTATTCGATTTTCTCCACTGTCACTTCGGGAAATTCCTGCATCAGTTGCAGCAAATATCCCTCATCATAGCCTTTCTTGGATTTGATGACCATGGTCACTTGATAGTTGGTGTACTCTCCCTGCACTTGCCGGTCCAGGTTGTAGGACACCACCAGATAGTCTTTGGAGTTGAATCGCCGGGACACTTGCGGCAGTATCTCTTTACTGGAAGTGGAAAAGGTTATCACGGAACTTTTCATGCCAATGCTTTTGAAAATAAGGCTCAACAGTTCGAGCCCTGCCAGAGTCAGCAGGGTGGCGGCAATGCTGATGGCGTACATTCCTGCACCTACTGCCAATCCGATGCCTGCAGTAGCCCATATTCCTGCGGCTGTTGTCAGTCCCCTGACTATCTGTTTCTGGAAAATGATGGTACCCGCACCGATGAATCCGATACCGCTGACTACTTGTGCGGCAACACGGCTGGGGTCCAGCGTCACACTGCTTTCCTTGATGATTTCTTGAAAACCATATTGGGATACAATCATGATGAGCGCGCTTCCCAATGATACCAGGAAATGGGTGCGGTAGCCTGCTTCTTTGGCACGGTATTCCCGGTCCAGTCCGATAATGGCACCCAATATTCCGGCTACCAGCAACCTGAGCACAAAATCAAAGTTTAACATCATCATCGTATCCTCTCTTTCTTTTTTATTAATTGATGACCCAATTCTTATTGTGGGGCACTGTTTTCTTGGGGTTGTAATGCATTCCGGCTTGTGTCGGTATTTTTAGTATGTATGTACGTCCGCTTTTATTCATCAGCGAGGTATCCCGCAGCCACGGATTGGCATCTTTCAGTTGGGCATAGGTGATGCCTTTATCTTTGGCAAACTGTGCCAGGTTGCCGATGCCCGTTGTGACGGTCACTTCCGTGTAGGGGATGGGCGGATAAAGATGTTCCCGTTTCAACAGAAAGCCGTACTGCTGCGGATTGCTGATGACTGCTTTGGCTGCCAGCAGGCGGAACATGTAGCGCGAAGTCTCTTCTACCAGCCATAAGTCGACAGCCTGGTCCACCATTTGCTTCTGCAGTTGTGTGGAGATGCGTCCTTGCCCGGCATTGTAGGCAGCGGCTACGCACAGCCAGTTCCCGTATTTCTGATAAGCATCTTTCAGGTACTTGCAGGCTGCTTTGGTCTCTTTCTCTATATGGTATCGTTCGTCAATGTTGCTGTTCACCTCCAGTCCGAATTCGCGTCCGGTGGCAGGCATGAACTGCCATAGGCCGGCGGCACCCGCAGGCGATTTGGCAAGCGGGTTCAGGTTGCTTTCTATCACAGCGAGGTACTTGAAGTCATCGGGCAGGCCGTTGGCTTTTAGTATAGGTTCTATGACGGGGAAGTAGCGGTTGGCACGCTTCACCATGAGCATGGTGGTGGAGTGCATGTAGGTGAAGGACATCAGTTCGCGGTCCATACGTTCGTGGTGGTCGTAGCGAAGCAGGTCAATAGCTTGTCCGGCAAAAGTGATCTTGTCCGGTACGCTGGGGGAGGTCACGCAGTAGGGAACTTCGGATTTCACGGAATCGCGTTCGGGATTCAGCGTACTGCTGCCTGCGAGGAAGGGGAGGCTGGAACCTGCGCACAGTGCAATGGCAGCGGTAAGCACGATATATTTTGAATTTTTCTTCATGTCTGTATGTCTATTTCTGTTTGGAGACGTGAAGATACGAAATCAATTCGTTATAGGCAACCTTTCCCATAGCCATCGTGGAATCATACGCCAAAAAAATACCAGTACCCGGTAGCGTCCGTCAATGACAACTACCCGTCTCTTTTCTCTTAAAGCCTTGATTATGTGCTGTGCTACACGGTCTGCTTTCATCAGCATCGGGTATTTCCCGCTTTTCAATAAATCGGTGGCAACAAATCCCGGACGGATGTCGGTGAAGTGTATATCAAGATGCTGCATCCGGGCAAGTTGTGCCAGCGCTTCGATATAGGTATTCTGGAAGCGTTTGGTGGCAGAGTAGGCCGGTGCAACGCCCAGTCCTTTAGTGCCTGCAATGGAACTGATGACAGCAATATGTCCGGAGCCTTTTTCCTTGAAATAGTTGAAGGCGGCAGTCACCATGCGGGTAAATCCCTCTACATTGGTACGTGCCGTGTTCAGTTCGATGTCCGGTTGTAAGTCCCGGTTTTGATGTCCCACGCCGGAACTGAGGAAAAACAGGTCTATGCCTCCCAGCTTTTTTATCAGGTTATGGAGGTGTAGAGTCGCTGTCTCTTCCGTAACGTCCAGCTGTTCCGTGACTATCCGGTCGGGTGCGGTGGCTTGCAGGGCATGCAATGCTTCCTCTCTTCTGCCGGCAATACCTATATGCCAGCCTTGTTGTACAAGTATCCTGGCTACTTCTTGTCCGATGCCTGAAGTGGCACCGATGATGATGGCTTTCTGCATGATGATAGGGGATTATCCGATGACGGTTGCTACAATTCTTCTTCCTCCGCCCCGGTTGCGGAACTCGCAGAGATAGATGCCTTGCCAGATACCTATGTTCAGACGCCCATTGGTGATGGGGATGGTGAGGCTGGTTCCGCTGAGGGTTGCCTTGGCATGGGCGGGCATATCGTCATCGCCTTCGCATGTATGTTGGTAATAAGGTTCCCGTTCTTTTACGAGGCGGTTGAAGATGGCTTCCATATCTGTCTGTACGTCAGGGTCTGCATTCTCGTTGATGGTGAGGCCTGCGCTTGTATGCTTGATGAACAGATGCAGGATTCCGGCAGACGGAAGCGGTGGAAGGTTGCGTATAATCTCCTCTGTCACCAGGTGAAAGCCACGCCGGCGAGGGGTTAGGGTAAATTCTTTCTGTGCGGTCATAAATCATTGTTTTTCGTTTGTTGTCAGGATGGTCTTGTCCGGCAGGGCAGTTCCACGGTGAATGTGCTTCCCACTCCCATTGTCGAATCTACGGTAATCACTCCATTCATTTTCTCAACGATGGATTTGCAGATGGAGAGTCCTAATCCGGCACCTTGGGCAAAGGAGTCCACCTTTTCGAACCGTTCGAATATCATTCCCAGTTTTTCGGGGGGAATACCGCATCCAGTATCGGAAACACTGATTCTTATTCCGTCTGTGTCCGTTTCGTAGTACACTTCGATATGTCCCTGCACGGTGTTTTTCAGTGCATTCGATATGAAGTTGTTCAGTATCTGTTTGATGCGCATCGGGTCGTGCTCTATCTGGCCGGGGGCTGCCGGATACCTGGCAAAGAGTTTCACTCCTGCCGGAACGTTCCGTTCGTACTCGGTAATACTTTCCTCGATGAGTTCTGCCGGATTGAACCATTCGGAATGGAGCTCTATGTGTCCGGCCTCTATCTTGGAAAGGTCCAGAACGTCGTTGATTAGTTTGAGCAACAGTTGGTTGTTGTGGTTTATCAAAGAGATGTACTGTTCCCTTTCCTGCTCGTTTTCCACGTAGTGCAGCAGGCTGGAGAAACCGATAATCGCATTTAGCGGCGTGCGGATTTCATGGCTCATATTGGCAAGGAAAGCGGATTTCAGCCAGTCTGCCTCTTCGGCCTTTTCCTTGGCTTGTATCAGCATTGCCTCCGTCTGCTTTAATTGGGTGATGTCATAATTGATGCAGATAATCTCTATGATGTTCTGTTCAGGCATGTAGCGTTCTACAATGATGTTGACGTGGGTCCACATGAAAGAACCGTCTTCTTTAAGAACACGTACTTCCCGGCTGAGCTTGTGTGCCAGTCCTCTCTTTACGTTCTGTAGGAAGTCAAGCATGATAGTACGGTCGTCTGGGTGGAGATGATTGTAGGTTCCGATGATTTCGGACAACGGTGTTTCTGTTTTCTCACCCAAGTTCTTGTACCAGCTGCGTTGGGCATAGCCTTGCTCATTAAGAAGGTCATAATTGGCATATCCCACTTTGGCATAGTCACCTATAAGCTCAAAGTGGCTCTCGAACTCTTGTATTTTGTTGTAAGCGACGGTCGTTTCCGTTTTGTCTGCGTTGATTAGCAGATAGTTGGTCAGGTTGTGATTATCGTCGTAAAGGCTTGTGACTTTGGTTACAAGGTCTATGGTGCCCGTCTTCTTCTGTGTCTTGTAGTAATTGCCTATTTTAGAGAAGTCATACCGGAAAGTGAAGTCTGCATTTTCATGTTTTCTTAACTTGCTTTTCATCTCTTCCGGGAAAATCGGATTCTCGAAAATATTAATTCCAAGTAGATCTTCTTTCTGTTTGAGATGGAACATTTCCTGCTCTTTGTCATTCATATCTATCAATATTCCCTCTCGGTTATAGAGCTCGATTCCTACCGGAAGATATTTATAAATATTATGGAGGAGACGGTTACGCTCTTGTAAGGCTTGGGATGCCGATGACATGTCGGGACCGTCTTGTGTTTCGGCAATGCCGTAGATTTTGACATTATCGTTTTCGTCGGTTCTCTGTAGGCATACCTTGCTTCTTATCCACGTTGGTCCTTTTGTTGTATTGAGCAGATATACGGCCTCTTGTGTCTGTCGGATGTCGTCGAAGGAATGTGTGGTAGTATGCCGTTGTTCCTCTTTTAGGATATGTTTGTTGAAATCTTTAAAGCTGATGGTTCCATCCTCATCCAGTCCCAGCAACCGGGAGATATATTCGGAGCAAATGTAGCTTTCGGTCTTTAAATCAGCTTCCCACCATCCCATATTGGCATTGGTCATCATTGCTGACAGTAAGTCATAATCAAATTTAGAATTCATACCGGAATCTTTAATAGTGATGTTTTTGTTCTGTCACAACAATTAAGATATTGACAAAGATACATTATTTCCAAATTAATCTGTGATGAACGGAAATAAAAATAAGGGTTATATATGTTTTTGGGGAATGGGAAAAAGATACCCGAGTTTTTGTACTTGCCGGAATAAGACGTATATTTGTTGCAATTTTTACATCCTAACAAGAAAATGCCATGAAGCGTATTGGACTCTTTGTAATAGTTTTTTTCTGCATATCACTCTTACTCCATGCAAGCGGCCCGCGTGTCTTGTTTATCGGAGATTCTATCACGGACGGTAACTGGGGAAATGCCTGCGGGATGCCCAAACCGACTGCGGAGCGAAGCCTTTGGGATATGAACCATATTTACGGTAGCGGCTATATGTATTTGTGTGCAAGTCATTATCAAGGAGATTTTCCGGAAAAGGAATATGCTTTTTTTAATCGTGGCATCAGTGGAAACACTCTCCGGGATTTGGAGAAACGCTGGGAAGAGGATGTCATTGGAATGAAACCGGATGTGCTTTCCGTCTTGGTGGGGACAAACGATGTACATTACTATCTGCAGGGTGACAAAAAAGAGCCTTTTGATTTTGAAGGATGGGAGAAGTGTTACCGTTCCTTGCTTGACCGTTCTTTGCAGGCCAATCCGGAATTGAAGATAGTGCTGGGCACTCCTTTTGTTGCCAATGTCGGCAATATGCGTAAGAGTGAGGACTTTGCAGAACGTGATAGTCTGGTGCGTCGCTGTGCCGCCATCGTAGAGAGGATAGCGAAGGACTATCAGACGGTATTTCTTCCTTATAACGTGATGTTCGATGAAATTCTGGGTACTGCTCCGACTTCTCAAGACACCTATTGGATTTGGGACGGTATCCATCCTACTCCTGCAGGGCATAAACGAATGGCGGATATGTGGATAAAGCGCGTGAATTTATAATTTATCAATAAAATAGAGAGTAATGGAAAAAGTGATTATCAACTCGTACGAGGATTTTGAAAAGCTGGTAGGCCAGCAAATCGGTGTTTCGGAATATGTAGAGCTTCCTCAGGAGCGTATCAATCTGTTTGCTGATGCGACATTGGACCATCAGTGGATACACGTCGATACGGAACGCGCCAAAGTGGAAAGCCCTTTTAAGAGCACTATTGCACATGGGTATCTCACCTTGTCCATGTTGCCATATCTGTGGAACCAGATTATTGAAGTGAACAACCTGAAGATGATGATTAATTATGGTATGGACAAGATGAAGTTCGGTCAGGCGGTATTGTCCGGACAGAGCATCCGACTGGTTGCCCATTTACAATCTCTGTCGAATCTGCGCGGCGTAGCAAAGGCAGAAATAAAGTTTGCCATCGAAATACAAGGTGAAAAGAAGAAGGCATTGGAAGGGGTGGCTATATTTTTGTATTATTTCAATTGATTATGCGTAAGATGGTATGCCCCCAATGCAAGGTGGGGGCATTTTTTGTGATGAACGGACAAGGTGAGCGCCTGCCGGTCTACATCTCTGACAAAGGCGAGATTGTGCCTAAAGACAGCACCTCTTCATTGGAAGGATACGACCTGGATACGGTTTATTGTTTGTGCTGTTCCTGGCGCGGAACTCCGAAACGTTTGGTGAGATACTGATGGACATATTCCTGCCACAAATGGCAGAGTGCCGCCACGGGATGGTATAACAGCATCCGTGGTCCGGCATACCGCATGACTTTACGCATCCGTTCTTTCATTTCGGGCTTGTAGCAGTGAATGCTGCATTGCCTGCAGGTGGATTTATTCTCACCGAAAGGACAGCGTGAAAGACGAATGCGGGCATATCCCAGCAATTCCTCGCATCGGGGACACAATTGCTTGTTACCTTCCTTTTTCCGGCAGTAGAGGCGGACCATCCGTTCTACTGTCTGTTTTTCCTGCTCGATACGGGATGGCATGTTTATTGTTTGGACTGCCAGCGTTTCAAGGTCGGGAAGAATTCTTTCATACCGGCAATGGCTTCCTCTTTAGTGAAATTCATTCCGGAATCCTTGTTGAATTCGTCGGTGAACTGTGCACAATGTTCTATCATTTCGTCCATAGTGCAGTCTTGTGCAAAATTGCCGTGCTGGTAGCAATAGGTGCAATATTCCTCGTTGAGGCTACCGTCGGCATTGGTTCCGAGTACTTCTGCAGATGACAAGGGCATTCCGCAGCTTTGGCAAAGTTTAGCTTCCATAATGTGTGGAGTTAAGTGATATGCAAATATAGGATATTATTTTGGTTGAAGCGTCCTTTTCAGATAAATCATGTCTTTCAGTTGCTTGCCTCCTTCAAATATGGGGTGGTCGTAATTATCGATAAAGAAATCGGGTACCCGGTGTGAGTATGCAAATCCGCAGCTTTCATAGAAGGGGATGGTTAGCGGACTGTCTCCAGTGCCGACAAGCATAGTATGGCACCGGTCTTTATAATGTTCAAGAACGAATGCTATCAGTTGTCTTCCATATCCCTGGCGCTGGTATTCCGGATAGACAGCTATGCTCTTTATTTCGTAGATTCCTTTATCCTCGCAGGTGATTACACAAGACGCTTTGACTGTATCATTATCGGATAGGATGAACATCTCTCCCCGTTCCAGATAACGGTCAATCATGGACTCTTGTTCGTCGGCAAGCAGCAGCAGGTCAAGATATTGCTTTTTGTTGCCGGATATGGGATGTATTCTTATCATATTTCTGAATTTCTTGTGTAAAGTTAGTCATTTGCCGCTGGATTACCATGGAATATCATTTTAACTTGTAGAAAATGAACTTTTTTTCTATATTTTATACTATTTGGATTTTAAAGAGTATCTTTGCATTGTGTCGATAATAAAATATATAATGGTTTTGCTGTGTCTACTTCTTGCAGGATTTTCTTTACCTGCTCGGGCACAGAACAATCCGTATAAGATTGATGATTCCTTATATATTATTTATCAGCGGGCAACAAGATGGAATACCCTTCCGCAAGGGTTGCTTATAGCTGATACTCTATATGCTGAAGCTACCAAGAAGAAAGATAAGAAAGCCCAATGCCTGGCACTGACCATTCCCGTACATTATTATGCTGCCGCCAATAACTATGATATGTTGGAGCAGTCTGCCGAAAGGTTAAGGCTCGAGGCGAGGAAAAATGACTATTTACAGTATTATTATTTTGCTTGTACAATTGAGATTAATAAGCTATTGAACAATGGCCGTACGTTGCGTGCACTACAAAAGGCTGAAGATATGAAGAAGCAAGCCTTTGAGGATAAACATGATTATGGAATCTTTTCTTGTATTCGTACCTTGGGAAACATTTATCGTGTTCGTGGAAATGAAGCATTGGCTGCGGAATACTATCAGGAAGCTTTGGTGTATATGCAAGAGCATCTTCCGGAGCAGGACCCTACAACACTTTACCAGGCTCTCATCAGATATTATCGTGGTAAAAAGGAGGAAGGATATGATAAGGCATTGGAACTGGCGGAGAAAGGTATAAGAGAGGCAAAAACGTCCGGAAGCCGTATTGGGGTCATGCGGGAGAAGTGTCAAGTCTTATACTGGATGCGCCGTGATGATGAATTCAGGACTTGCTATGACGAATGTCTGCGTCAGATGAAACAATATGGGATTGGATGGAATGAAACGGCGAGGAGACTTCGTGTATACAGGCTGGTTTTGGATAAGGACTATGAGCAGGCTCTGAAGGCAGCTGACTCTGTGGGTAATAAAATGGAGGTGTATCGTTTGCGCAGAGAAATATATGTGAAGTCCGGAGACTATGAGCAGGCTTATTTGTATGCCTCTGTATACAATAATTATAAAGACTCGTTGAGCCGGCTGGTGCAGTCTTCAGATTTGGCCGAATTGACAGCCCAATTGGATAACGAGCGTATGAAACTGGAAGCCAAAGTGCTGGAATACAAAAATACGAAGTTGAGTCTGGCCAATACACAGTTGGCATTGGAACAGAGCCAGTCGCATGCCGAATTGGAGAAAATCAATGCCGAGAACAGTAAGTTGGTGCTGGAGAACCGTAATCTGGAACTGGCCCGCCTCAATGTGGAAGCCGAGCGGCAGAAAGCCATTCTGAAGGAACAGCAGGTTGTGTCGCAGCACCAAATTGTTGTACTAAGCCTGGTAGCCTTGATTTTATTGCTGTTTACTTGTTTTCTTATATTCTATCTGTACAAACGTCGCAAGTCGATGGCTGCCTTGCAAGAGAAGAACCAGGAACTGACAGTGGCCCGCGACCGTGCCGAACAGTCGGATAAGATGAAGATGTTCTTTATACAGAACATGAGTCACGAAATCCGGACACCGCTCAATGCCATTGTCGGATTCTCCCAGATGCTGTCTTTGCCCGAAATGGAGTTTACTGAAGAGGAGAAGAGCGAGTTCAGTCTCCGCATTCAGCAGAATTCCGATTTGCTCACCACGCTGGTAGACGACCTTCTTGATCTTGCCAGTTTGGAAAGCGGTAAATATACCATGCGTTTGGAACCTCACAGTTGTAATGCCGTTTGTCAATCTGCCATTGTTACCGTAGAACATCGTAAACCGGAAAATGTGAAGCTGTATTTCACTTCGGATGTGGCGGATGATTATCTGATTGTAACGGATGAGAAGCGTCTGGAGCAAGTGCTTATCAATTTCTTGACCAATGCAGAGAAACATACCGAGCAGGGTGAGATTCATCTGCATTGTTCTCTCTCGGAGATTGCGGGAAAGATTACCTTTTCTGTTGCCGATACGGGTTCGGGCATTCCCGAAGATAAGGCCGACAGCATCTTCGAACGTTTCAATAAATTGGATGCGTTCAAGCAAGGTACGGGATTGGGATTGAATATCTGCCGCATTATCGCTGAAAGGCTGAATGGGGAGGTGAGGCTGGATAGAAACTATACCGGCGGGTCACGTTTCTTGCTGATATTGCCACTGAATGGTTGGGAGTTGACGGCCGGGAATTGCCGGTGAACAAAATCTACTGTACGTCGTTCTTCTCATAACATGATAATCTGATGAAGTTATGAGTAAGTTGAAATTCTCTTTTCTGGTTTTGATGCTGATGGTATCAGTCTCGGCTTCTGCCGATTGGGCACCTGCTGATGTACAGGCTGCACTGAAGAAAATGTATCCTACGGCAGATGATGTTGCCTGGTCGCATGATGAATCTTATTATGTGGCAGATTTCCTGATGAACGGTTTTGATACGAAAGTCTGGTTTGACGGGCAGGCGCAATGGGTAATGCAACAGACGGACTGGGAGACAATGGACGAAGTGCCCCCTGCCGTTTACAATGCTTTTGCCGCCAGTGAATATTCCGGAGGGATGGTGCAGAATGTCACTTGGGTACAGTTTCCCAAATGGCAGTCCATCGTGGCGGTAGAGGTAGGGATGGCAAATCTCCAGACGAAATATCAGATATTGTTTACCCCGACGGGCGAAATCATCCGTGCCCGTAATGTCACCTATACATACAATCCGCTCGGCGCAGCCACTTTCTTGTAACGTCTGTTCGCATACCTGCTGAATTTATCATATCTTTGCCTTCCCAAACCAGACTTTTATGGACAAAGACACTTTTCAGCAGGAGGTTTATAATGTAGTGGCCGCAATCCCTCCGGGGCGGGTGGTGACGTACGGACAGATAGCCTATCTTGTCGGAAGACCTCAATGTTCGCGCATGGTGGGACATGCTATGCACAATGTGCCCGACGGCATGTGTTTGCCCTGCCATCGGGTAGTGAACAGCCAGGGCAGGCTGGCACCGTGCTGGGCGGAACAGCGGGCTTTGCTGGAGGCAGAGGGCGTGACGTTCAGAAAGAATGGGTGTGTGGACATGAAAAAATGCCAGTGGGAATTCATGAAAGAGCAAATACAATAAGATTATGAAATTTATAGGTGCACATGTATCGGCCAGTGGGGGAGTGGAAGCGGCTCCCGTCAATGCCAGTGAGATAGGGGCAAATGCTTTTGCCTTGTTTACCAAGAACCAGCGTCAGTGGGTGGCAAGGCCGCTGACGGAGGAGAGTATCAGGGTGTTTAAGGAAAATTGCGGGAAGCTTGGCTTCGATTCCCGCTATATCCTGCCTCACGACAGTTATCTGATAAATTTAGGGCATCCCGAAGAAGAAGGGTTACAGAAAAGCCGTGCCGCTTTTCTGGATGAGATGCAGCGCTGCGAACAATTAGGGCTGAAGTTACTGAATTTTCATCCGGGCAGCCATCTGAATAAGATTTCCGTGGAAGAGTGTCTGGACAAGGTCGCTGAATCCATTAATCTTATATTGGGCAAGACGCACGATGTGGTGGCTGTCATAGAGAACACAGCCGGGCAGGGTAGCAATGTGGGAAATGAGTTCTGGCAGCTGGGACATATCATTGACCGGGTGGATGACAAGTCTCGCGTTGGAGTTTGCCTTGATACCTGCCACACGTATACAGCAGGCTATGATATAGTGAATGAGTATGACAAGGTGTTTGAGGAGTTTGACACAGCGGTAGGTTTCGGCTATCTGCGCGGTATACACCTGAATGACTCCAAGAAAGCACTCGGCTCCAGAGTAGACCGTCACGACAGCATCGGCAAGGGGCTGATAGGTATGGATTTCTTCCGGCGCTTTATGCAAGATGTGCGTTTTGACGGTATACCTATTATTTTGGAGACGCCCGATGAATCGCTTTGGGCAGAGGAGATAAAACTGTTGAGAAGCTTTGTCTCCTCTGATTGAGAGACTATGCCCTGAATACACATTCTATACGGTTACCGTCCGGGTCGAGGACGACACTTTCAAAATATCCGTCGCCGGAGGTACGGGGCTCTCCTGCGATGGTATATCCCGCTGTACGTAGCCGTTCTGTCTGTCGGAGGACAGCTTCCTGGCTGTCGAAGGCAAAGGCAAAGTGGGTCAGTCCCAGTCTGTTTTCCTCAATAGGGGTATTCTGTATGTCCGTACGGCTCATCAGTTCCAAATCCGTTCCTTCATCGAAGTGAAGGAAATAAGATTCGAATCCTTTTTTGGGGTTGATGTACTTTTCATTGCTGCTCCCGTTGAAGTAACGTGTGTAGAACTCTTTCATCTCTTCCAGTTGGAAGGTCCAGATGGCGATGTGATGTATCTTCATAAGTTTGCTAAATTATAATCTGTGTTCAATCTGAGTAATCTGTGGTGGGGTTGGTAATTGCAGGTGCAGAATAGGGAAAGGCTTTCCCGTCGGGTCGGTTTCGTCCCAGCCGGCCACTTGGAATCCCATATGTTGGTAAAATCGGCAAGCTTGTCCGTTCTGCTCGTTTACATCCACTTTGTGGATGTGTTTTTGGTGGACGGCGTACTCCATGAGCCGTTTTCCGTATCCCTTACCTTGTTGGTCGGGACGGACAAACAACATCTCGATGAGTTCATCGCTCAGTCCCATAAAGGCGGCAATTTCTTCTTTTTCGTTGCGGATGATGTAAAGCTCTACGGCAAGAAAGTACTGCTCTCTTATCAGCGGTTTGTAAAACTGTATATCCTTTTCTGCCAGGAAGTGGTGTGTGCTGCGGACAGAGGCTTCCCAGACGGTCAACAGTTCGTCATAATCTTGTGGGGTAGGTCGGAGTATCATCATTTATTGCATTACTTTGCTGGTTATTAATCAGTAGACAGTCAGAATTCGGCTTCTTTGGTAATCCTTACGGTTTCTCCCGTTATAGGGTGGGTAAATTCTAAGTATTCGGCATGCAGATAAAGCCGGTCTGCTTTCTCCCCGTAAAGTTCATCACCGATGATGGGGCAGTGCAAGCCAAGCGGGTGTGCTGCATGTATACGTAGCTGATGGGTTCTTCCCGTGCGCGGATAGAAAGCGATACGGGTCCGTTTCCCGTCCAGACGTTCCAGAACTTGATAATCGGTGATGGCGGGCTTTCCGTGTTCGGTGTGTACCATTTGCCGTGGGCGGTCAAGTGGATTCAGGCAAAGCGGGAGGTCGACCGTATCTTTGTCCTTTGGGACAATACCCTCGAGCAATGCGACATAACGTTTCCTGACCAGGCGGTTCTTGAACTGGGCCTGCAGGTTCTGGTGTACACGCTTGGTCTTGGCAATGAGCATTAAACCGGAAGTGGCCATGTCGAGACGATGCACCGTCAGGGGACCGTCAGCTTCGGGATATTGCTCACGCATCAGGCTATAGACGGAGACTGCATCTTCCTTGCCGGGAACAGACAGCATTCCTGCCGGTTTGTTGATGACCGAAAGCCATGGGTCCTCATAAACAATCTCCAAATTTTGGGAGGGTACCTGCATTCTTTTCAACATGGGGTTTTCCTCTACTTGTAGACCTTGCAGCATGTGTTGCAGTATAGGTTCGCACTTTCCTTTGCAAGCCGGATAATAGTGGCCGTGATGGCGTATCTCTGTCTTGGGGGAATCACCCCACCAGAACTCGGCCATGGCAATAGGTTTCCATCCGTGCAGATAAGCTTGTTGCAGCAGTTTGGGGGCCGCACATTCACCCGCGCCGGCAGGAGGTGTCTTGTGCACGGTCTGCCCGAATATCTCACAGAGATTCTTGACTTCTCCCCGGTAATTCAGCATCCCGAACTGTTCGAATAGCTTTTGCTGCAATGCTGCAGAGCGGGTTTTACGTTCAGACTTCAATGCTGAAATCCGTCTTTCCCAGTCTTCTGTCTGCGTTTGCAGTGTGGTAATCCTTGCTTTCCATGAACGTTCCAGACGTTTATATTCCGCCTTTTGGAACTGGCTTTCCCGTATCAGTTCGGCTTCTTCCTGCGCATTGAGTTCTTTTTCTTTTCTGCGCTGTTCTCTGGCTGTTTTGGCTTCTTTCAACTGTGCTTTGGCTGTTGCCAGTATGTCTTCTGCTGACTGAATGGTCCGGGCAAGCTCTGCTGATAAGGCGGCATATGCTTTGTCATTTTCCAATTGCCGGATGTTGCGGTTGATGGAAGAGATGTTCTCTTCTTCTATCTTGAAAAAGCCTTGTGGCTGTAGCAAGTCATATACGGGAGGAACAAAAAAGGGATGTAGGTTCTTTCCGGCCAATATGCCTGAGAATGCAGCTAAATATCCGGTTTCTCCATGCTCGGTTTGTACAATCAGTACCCCGAACATTTTGCCTTGGCGCAGTTCGTCCTTCCATGCAGTTTGTCGGGTAAGATAGCTTTGTACTTCTTTGGCTGCCAATATACATAATGGGTGCGGAGTATAGCAGAAAGGATAGGTGAACCTTTCCGGAAGCGGAATGTCGGTTATGGAAGTAGTAAAACGGTGCAACATCATGTTGCAAAGATACTATATTTCTCTCATAACAGACCGTTTGTACTGCAAATCTTTATTTCGTTGTATATAGGTTGTATCGCTTATGAAGAAAAAAACATCTTTGGGAAAGTTTTACTTATTCTCCGTTTATACAAATATGTATATATGTGTGAATTAACTTTGTTTTTGATAAATTGGCAACTCTGTTATCCTTAAAAAATGACTATTAATCTGTCTCGGATATTTTCTTCTTCCATAGACTTCTTTTTGTGTACTTTAGATGTTATGCCGTCGTATGAATACGGATGAAGAGCTTTTGCCTTAGTGATACTTGTAAAATAAATTAAGTTATTGCCTTTTTTGTTTTATTGGGGAATGGTTGTTTTTTAAACTTCCTGGATATATAAAAGAAACTTATTTCTCTTTAAAAAGTTGTATATTAGCGCCTTAAAGTTTTTCAAAAGATTATATGGGCAAAAACAAAGAGAAATTAAACATATTCTTGCTTCATTTTTTAGAACGGTTGAATAGCAATGAACCCAATGAAAGGAAAGTTATTGAATCGTTGACCGATTTCTGCAACTACTATGACTTTACGAAAGGGTTTATCTATCAGACTGACGGATTCCGTTATTTCTTATTGAAAGAAACGATTGGAAATGAAGGTGGGACTATGAAACCCCGTTTCGATATGGGAGAGTTGAAAAAGGAGCATGTCGATGCCATGAAAGCTCGGGATAAACCTTTCTATGGAAACAGAAATGCGGATGCTTCATGGGATGATATTGACATTCTTGATTTCTACGGTGAGGATTCTTTGTTAATCAGGCATTTTGAAGATACTGAGGGTAAAATCATCGGATTCATAGGTTTTGCAGGCAGGGAGGAAGAGACCTATCTCACGGAAGAGGAGTTGCAAATCATTCATCTCTTGCTGGGCTCGTTCTCTAAGGAAATTGCGGTCAGGGAATATAAGGAAAGGGAAGTGAGGGCCAGCAATACATTAGGCAGTATCATGAATAATATGGGCGTTGATATTTACGTCAACTCTTTCGATTCCCACGATATGTTGTATGCCAATAGGTCTATGGTGGAACCATATGGCGGTATCGAGCATTTCTGGGGGAAAAAATGCTGGGAGGCCCTCTACTCGGACAAGACGGGGGAGTGTGAGTTCTGCCCAAAGAGGCATTTGATAGATGAAAACGGACACCCCACCAAAGTCTATTCGTGGGATTATCAACGGCCATTTGACAAGTGTTGGTTTCGCGTGTTCAGTGCAGCCTTTGCTTGGGTGGACGGGCAGATGGCGCATGTCATTACCAGTGTGGATATCGACCATCAGAAAAAGATAGAGGAGGAATTGCGGGTCGCCAAGGATAAGGCAGAACATCTGGACCGCTTGAAGTCTGCTTTCCTGGCCAATATGAGTCATGAAATCCGTACTCCGCTCAATTCCATTGTCGGTTTTGCAAGCATCATTGCCGAACTGGACGCTAGGGAAGAACGCCAGGAATACCTTGCCATCATGCAGGAGAATACGGAACTGCTCTTGCAACTGATATCCGACATTCTGGATTTGGCAAAGATAGAAGCGGGAACACTCGATTATAATATGGGGTATGTGGATGTCAGTGACTTCTGTAAGGACGTGATGCGCAACTATGATATAAAGGAAGACAAGGCTGTACCGGTTCTGTTGGCTCCCGACTTGCCCGATTACCGTATCTATACCGACAAGAAACGTCTGATGCAGGTGGTCACCAATTTTATAAACAACGCTTTGAAGTTCACCAGTGAAGGGCAGATCCTTTTGGAATATCATCCGGTGGAAGGTACCGGTCAGATAGAGTTTTCTGTGACGGACACCGGTATGGGTATTGCTCCGGATGCCGTGGCTACTGTGTTCGACCGCTTTGTAAAGCTTAATACCTTTGCGAAGGGCACGGGTTTAGGCTTGTCCATCTGTAAAAGTATCATTGAGCATCTTGGCGGGACTATCGGTGCTGAGTCGGAATTGGGAGTCGGCAGCCGTTTTTGGTTCAGGCATCCGTGTGCCGAATGATTTTATTTCACTATATTTGTGCGAACTTCAATATTTATGGATAAAAAACTCTGTACCGATGAAAAACAAGACATGGACGTGCCTGGTTGTTGTGTCAGCAGCATTGCTGATGGCGGGTTGTGGCAGCAGGACAAAGAAACAAACAAATGAAGATGTAAGTATGGATAGTGTCGGTGTAACATGCAGTGGCGTAAAGACCTTGCAACTAGAGGGAGTGCAGGCCACTTGGATTCAGGATAATGCTGGTGAGCATTTGATGCCGAGAACGATTTTCCCGGATGCAAACGATGAATTGATGGAAAGTTTGTCGCTTCAAGGCGGTATTCCTTCTTCCATGAGCACCTTCCTGGTAGATACGAATGGTATCCGTATCCTTTTTGATACGGGAATGGGAGCTCCCGGCAGTCGTCTGTTGCCCGGATTACAATCTTTGGGTATCTCTCCGGCAGATATTGGATATCTGTATCTTACCCATTTCCATGGCGACCATATCGGTGGAATGATGAAGGGAGACAGTGTAGTCTTCCCGAATGCCGAAGTGTACGCATCAAAAGTGGAATATGATGCCTGGATGGCAATGCCTGCCGAAAGGAAGGCGCAGGTCGTAAAGACGATGGATGCCTATAAGGAACGGCTGCATCTGTTTGAGTTTGGCGATACCTTGCCGGGCAATGTGGTTGCCATGGAGGCAGTCGGTCATACTCCCGGTCATACGGTTTTCCAGAGTGGCAAGTTACTGGTGATTGGTGACCTCATCCATGGTGCGGCCCTTCAGTTGGAGCATCCGGAATACTGCGCTTCCTATGATATGGATAAGGAAGCTGCCGTGAAAGCACGCAAGTATTTCCTCCAATATGCCAAGGACAACCAATTGACGATGGCAGGTATGCATCTTCCTGCTCCGGCCTTCAAATAGAATAGGAGAGTGTCAAAAGTATATGAGTACTTTCATTATGCTATATTTAGGCGCGGATAGTTCTGAGCCCCTCGTTATTCCTTTTTACTTTTAGAAGCGGCAGTCTTGTTCGATGTATGTCATATATTCGTCGTAACTGATGTGCCTGCCTCCCATTGTTTTGAGGTGAGGGGTTTCGAACTGGCAATCTATCATGACGCCTCCATGTTCCCTGAAGAATTGGGCCAGATGGATGAGGGCCAGCTTCGAGGCGCTGGGAACGAGTGAGAACATGCTCTCTCCAAAGAAACAACGTCCCAGGGTCACTCCGTACAGCCCACCTACCAATTGCTCTTCTTCCCATACTTCCACGCTGGCGGCGAATCCTTGTTCGTGCAGGTGCGTATAGGCTTCCATCATCTTCGTTCCGAGCCAGGCGCCTTCTTGTTCTATCCGCAATTCTCCGCAGGTTTGTATGATGTCTTGGAAAGCTTCGTTGAAGGTGATTTCGTACTTTCCTTTGTTGATGAGCGTACGCATGGAGTGGGAGATATGGATTTCGTCCGGAAAGATGACGAAACGGTCCATCGGGCACCACCATTGTATCAGTTCTTCCCGAAATGCGTACCAGGGGAAGATGCCGTTGGAGTACGCCAGGATGAGGCGGTCAATGGATAGGTCACCGCCCACAGCGAGCAACCCGTCGGGGTCGCCGTAGTGAGGGTCGGGGAAAGCAAGTTTATCCGTCAGTTGAAAGACCATATCGTTATTCGGTTGCGGGTTGTAGTTTCAATGCTCCGTTTTCCACTTGCACGCGGACTTTTCCTCCTGCCTTCAATGTACCGAACAGAATTTCGCGCATCAGCAAGGGTTTCAAGTGGGCGGCTATCACGCGGTCCATCTCCCGGGCGCCGTATTCGGGAATAAAACCCCGTTGGAGCAGCCATTCGTGTGCTTTCTGGCTCAATACCATTTCCACCTGGCGGGAAGACAGCTTGCTGCCTAGTTCTCCGAGTTTCTTGTCGAGGATAAGTGATGCCATCGGGCGGTCCATGTCATGGAAGACCACCGTGGCAGAGAGGCGGTTGATGAATTCGGGCTTAAAGGTTTTCTTGACTTGTTTCAGCATGGCTTCTCCGGCGGTGACCTGACTGTTGAAGCCGATGGACGCTTGGCGGGCATATTGTGCTCCGGCATTGGAGGTCATGATGAGGACCACGTGTCGGCAGTCGGCTTTCCGTCCTTTGTTGTCAGTCAGTACGGCATAATCCATTACTTGCAGCAGGATGTTGAATACGTCGGGATGGGCTTTTTCTATCTCATCGAGCAGTAGCACGCAGTTTGGGGTCTTGCGTATGGCGTCGGTCAGCAGGCCGCCGTCCTCGTAACCCACGTAGCCGGCAGGCGAGCCAATCAGTTTGGCTACGGTATGCTTTTCGGTATATTCGCTCATGTCAAAACGTTGCAGGGCGATGCCCAGCTCGGCGGCGAGCACTTTGGCAACTTCGGTCTTTCCTACTCCGGTGGGGCCTACAAAGAGCAGGCTTGCCAGCGGTTTGTTTTCGTCCAGCAGTCCGGCTTTGGACATTTGCACAGCTTCCACCACCTGACGGACGGCTTCTTCCTGCCCGTAGATGCGGGAGCTGATGCGTTCGTGCAGGCTTTCCAAGGCGGTGGTGTCGTCCTCTTTCATGGCGAGGGCATTGACTTTGCAGGTACGTGCCAGTATGTCGGTTATCAGTGCCTTGTCCACGGTCTGTTCCTCGGAGTCTGTGGGGTGTATTTCCCGGTAAGCTCCTGCTTCGTCCACCAGGTCGATGGCTTTGTCGGGCAGGAAACGGTCGCTGATGTAGCGGGCGCTTGCCTTTACGGCATAGGGGATGACGTCGGGCTCGTAGGTGACGCCGTGGTAGGTTTCGTATTTCTCTTTCAGGCCTTCTACGATATGTATGGCTTCTTCAATGTTCGGTTCCAGTATGTCTATCTGCTGGAATCGGCGTACCAGTCCCTTGCTGCGTGCGAAGTAGCGGTTGTACTCGTCGTAGGTGGTAGAGCCGATGAAACGTATTGCCCCGGTTTCCAGATAGGGTTTCAGCATGTTGGAGGCATCCATAGAGCCTTCGCCCGTGCGTCCGGCGCCTATCAGGTTGTGTATCTCGTCGATGTAGACGATGGCGTTTCCCTCACGACCGATGCCTTCCATGATACTTTTCAGCCGCTTCTCGAAATCGCCGCGATATTGTGTGCCTGCCAGTAGACTGCCCAAGTCCAGCTCATAGATGCGGAAGCCGGCAAGCCGTTCGGGGACGTTGCCCGCTTCGATACGGGCGGCAAGCCCATAGGCAAGGGCTGTTTTGCCTACACCGGGTTCGCCCACATGCAACGGGTTGTTCTTTTCTTTGCGGCAGAGCACTTGTATGGTTCGCTCCAACTCCATCTCCCTGCCGATAAGCGGGTTGTGGTCTGCCAGATGGTCGTTGAGGCAGGTCACGTAGTTACGCCACGGTTCTGTTTTCTCTTGTTCATCGGGAGATGGCGTACCGCCTGCTTCTTCTGCCAGCTCCGCTTCTTCGTAGTGGGTAATGAGCAGACTGAGGAATTCGGGCAGGTCGCCGCCGACTGCTTCCTTTAGGAAATGGCATGCCCAGGAATCTTCCAGTTGCAGCAAGCCTTGTATCAGATGAGGAACATCCAGCTCTTCGGCGCTGGAATACTCTGTCACCGTATAGGCATGTTGCAGGAGTGAGCTGAGCTGGACGGAAAGTCCCAACTCGTATTCCACATTGTCGGGGACAGTGTCCACTTCTTCCGTCAGATAGTTTTCCAGCGAGATGCTGAGCTCCACATAATTGTAGAAGGTATCTTGCAGGGTGTGGATAAAGGGTTCCTGCTCTATAATGGCGCTCAGCAGATGTTCGGGCATGATGAACTCGTGCCGGTAAGACTCGGCCTTTCTTTGTGCGGAAGCGAATGCTTGGTTTACGAATATCGTATTTTTTATATCCATATTGTTTCTTTCTTCTTATTCTTCTTCCTCCGGGGTGACGGTGAGCCGGAGGGGGAAACCTTCATTGCGTGCCATGCGGGTGGCTTTCTGTACTTTGGAGTGGGCGATGTCGTATGAGTAGATGCCCACTACCGCGGAGTTGCTCTTGTGCACCTGCAGCATCAGTGTTTCCGCTTCTACCGATGATTTGTAAAAGACGGTGGTGAGTACCTTTACCACAAACTCCATGGTGGTGAAGTCATCATTGTAGATGGTGACTTTAAAGCGTCGGGGTTCCCGTAGTTCTATGCGTTCTTTTTCTTTGAAAGAAGATTGCTGTTGTTCCATTTCTTTGAAAAACTACTGTTAAGACATTGTTCTACCGTTGTGTGGGCAACGAAAACTCCTGCCAGTCATATTCGTCTCCGTACTCGTCGGCTATGGCTATGCGTATGGTGACGTTACCCGTCTTTATCCGTTCTCCGGCACTGATGTTGGCGGTGTATTTCACACCGTTGCGCGGAGTTATTTGCTCTATCATGACCGACGGCGATATGTAAATACGCTTCATGCCCGTGGTTTCCACCACCACCGGCACTACGTTGTAGGCTGTTTTGTTTCCTTCGTTCATGATTTCAAAAATCACTTTACAGTTTTCGCCCGAATTGATGACGTGGTTGCGGCTGTCGTCAATGAAACGTATATTCCGTATCCTCAAGTGGTCGATGGCCGATGCTTGCGGCTGTCTTCCGGATTGCGGGGGATAGGGCTGTGTCCTTTCTATCCGGTAGCTGTACTCCTCCTGCTTTTTGGGGGCTGTGGCTGCATTGGCAATGGCAGCTCCCGCAATGGTTCCTATGATGGTGCCGATGGCAGAACCCCGGTATCCTCCTCGCCAGCCTCCGTTACTGTCACCTATCAGCCCGCCGATGGCACCGCCTACATTACTTCCGATGGCAGCTCCTGCGAGCACTGCGTTAGGGTCGCCTGCAGCCATCTGGCTTGTGCCGCATCCGCTGAGGATGATGGTTGCTGCCAGGATTCCTATAAAAGACTTTTTCATGTTCATATCCTATAATTATTATGTTGGGCAGATTGTTTTATAAAAGGGCTATTCCCAGTAAATCATCTTTTTGGTCATGCCTCCGTCAATGGTTATGTTTTCGCCATTGATGAAGTCGTTTTCGTCTTGACATAGGAATACGCACATACGGGCAATATCTTCCGGTTTACCAACCCGTCCGGAGGGATGTTGCGAATGGTCTTCTGCCCGTAATTGTTCATAATCGTGTGTCTGAATCCAGCCCGGAGAGATGGAGTTGACCGTGATGTGCCACTCTGCAAGCGATAAAGCCAACGCATGCGTCAACGAATAGATGCCTCCTTTGGAAGCTGCATATCCTTCACTGCCCGGTTCACTCATCAGATAGCGCGTAGAACAGAGATTAATGATTCTTCCGTAGGTATTCGTGTTGTTTTGACTTTTGCGGTGTACTGCCAACGCATGTGAAGTAATGAACACCGGACGTAAATTCACAGACAATATTTTATCGAAAGTCTCCACACTCGTTTCTGTGATGGGAGAGAATTCACTGATGCCGGCATTGTTTATAATGATGTCAATATCCCCCCATTCCTTGAAAATATTTTGCAGGCACAGTTCCAATGCTTCTTTGCTGTTTAGGTCGACGGGATAGAATTGTGCTCCGGTGGCTTGGGCGGTTTGCTGCCCTTTCAGTTCATTCTTGTCACAAAAGGCTACTTGGTAATTAAGCTTGCAGAAAGCTTCTACAATGGCTTTGCCAATACCCCCTGCACCTCCGGTAACGAACACTTTCTTTCCGCCTTTTTTGAGGGGAAGTGTCGGCTTATGTAGCGTTTGTGCCTTACCGGATTTTTTCGCTTTCTCCCAAGCTGCTTTGCGTGCCCGGTATTGCTCGTACTGATTTTCAAGATAATTATCGGCCATATATGTTTCCGGTTTTATTGTTTAACTGCCTTTTCTCCGAATAAGTTCACTATATTGATACAAACCTTCATCTCTCTTCCTCCTTTTTTCCTTGAATTCTCTTTACTTGTTCCTCTATTTCCTCAATCGAAGGCAGTTGACTTTTAATATCTTCGGGAATCAGCTTAGACAGCTCATACTCTGATATGCCGATAGGCTGATTTGTTGATTCCAGTGCATATTGCGCCATTACTTGGTTTTTTGTCTTGCAGATAAGCAAGCCGATGGTGGGGGTATCGCCAGGTTTACATTTTAGATGGTTTACGGCACTGATATAAGTACCGAGTTGACCTATAAATTCAGGTTTGAACTTCTGCACTTTTAGCTCGATTACGCAATAACAACGCAGTTCCAAGTGGTAAAAAAGCAAGTCGGGATAGATTGTTTCATCGCCTACTTCCAAAGGCATTTGACGCCCTACGAATGCAAATCCTTTACCCAATTCAAGCAGAAAACGAGTGATATTTTGTGTCAAAACCTTTTCTAACTCTAATTCTTGAAAATCTTTGGTAATGGTCAGGAAATCGAAGTTATAGGGGTCTTTGAGTGTCTGTAGAGCTAGGTCACTTTGCGGTTTTGGTAGCAGACGACTGAAATTGTTTACCGCTTTGCCTTGCCGCTCATAGAGATTGGTATCAAGAAAGTTGAGCAAAACGGCACGACTCCAGCCGTTTTCTACAGTTTCATTCAGATAGAATAGAGCCTTATCCACTTCCTTGCATTGGGAGATGATATAGAGATGATGCCCCCAAGGGATGGAGAAAAATTTCTCTTCACCTAATTTGGAAACAACTTGTTGCCAAATTGTATATGGCTCATTATAAAATAGATACCACTGCTTTATACTGCGTATGTTTCTATATGAGAACCCTTTCATATCAGGAAATTCTGCCATCAGCTCACGACTCAACTCTTCGAGAAATCCGCTTCCCCAAGTCATTTCTTTCTGCCGTTCTATAATTTCTGCCCCCAGTTGCCAGTAAAGGTGAAGCAGTTCGCTGTTCACGCGTACAGCCGCTTTAATCTGTGCACTACGAATGTCTTGTTTTAGGTGGTTTACCCAATCCTTGAACGGTTGATTTATAGATAGTGCTGTTTTCATATTTTTATTTTCTTCATCGTCATATTCGATGTTTCTATTTCACAAAGTTAAGAAAAAGAATTTATTTCAACTGTAATCCTTTCCGTCTTTTCTACCTCTCCACTTTTACCACACAATATACCATCTCCCCCTCTCTTTCCTTTACCTCATCCCGTGTTGCTGCAATATCCTTCCGAACACGTTCACCCGTTTTGCAGAGAATAGGTATCGCACTATGTCGCTGTATTTCCTCCTATATTTTCGTAGGCGATAATTATTCCCCTTGTAGGGCTTCAAAAGGGAATCCGTCTGTTTCCCTAAGGAGAACGGTTTGTTTCAATATGGAGAACAGTTTGTTTCATTAGTAGGAAACTGTTTGTTCCGTTAAAGAAAACAGTTTGTTTTATTGAGTGCGAACAGTTTGTTTCATAGTATGTGAACACTTTGTTTCTTACTGTTGTAACAAAGTGTTCACCGTTGTGAACTAAAGTATTATCTATATTTTCAGTGATAAAATGACATGAAAAGGGGGCTGAAGATTACCTTTCTACCATTTGTATTCCTCGCTGTAGGAGTCGAAAGCCGGTTCTCCCGGAATGTTGTATTGGTGGAAAGTTCTGCGGATATAGTTCTGGTCTTCGGGGGAAAGGTAAGATTCTTCCCGGTAGAAGCGGTAGTATTTTCCGCGGCCGAAATGGGCTATCAACTGGCTTTTCAGAGGTTGGAGATTCTTGTAGGGAACTTCATCGAGCAAGTGGCTGATTCCCCATGCGACATGTATCTTTTGTGTCGATTGGAAATAGGCGCATTGGCTGCTATCCTCTGGAATACACAGTGGATTGATGATGCGGATGGACGGGTACTCGGGGGTATCGCGAAGGGCGGCTAAGCGATGCAGGCAGTTGTCGGCTTTCGGGCATTGGTTGTTGAAACAGCGTGAGTAGTTGGCAGGTGCTAAAGGTTTCTCGGAAGAATGTTTCATGTTTATATATACTTTGATGAAGCGACAAAGATAGCACTAACTTTTTGATATAGCCTTCTGTTCTCTTGTTTGAAATGCCCCCTCATTGAAAAAACAGCAGCCGGAACCACTGAATTCAGTAATTCCGGCTGTACCGTTCTTTCTTATAAGTATGGATGGACTATTTCACCTGGATGATGTCATAATTCAAGTCACTCACAGCTTCCTGCAGGCTGTCGTTGACAAGGCGCAGGGTTGTGTCGTTCACTACTACGAAGTACACCGGAGTGTCCCCGTCGTTCGGGGTCAGCTTGATGGCTGTTTTCTTCTTGTTGTCGACGTCTTTCTGGATAACTTCTTTCTTTCCTTTGGAAGTAAAGCTCTTGTTCTTTCCGGGGCCTTCGGCATCCAGATAAGTTGTTACCAGCGTGTAGCCGCTTTCTCCGTCGGGACCTACACTGTCTACGCTCAATACATACTGGATGCCCGGACCGTCGGCGGCGGGAAGGATTCCTTCGTATACGGCTACGGCAGACGAGTCATTACCGGTAACAGCCATTACACTTTCGTCCATGGCGACGGCGTCATTGTTCTGAGTTCCTTTTGATTGGCAGGATACCAATGCAGCGGCAAGGGCTGCAATCATCATTACTTTTTTCATTGCTTTAATGGTTTAAGTTAATTATAAAGACGCAATAGCGTTTGTTATTCATCTTCTTCTTTCTTGATGACGAGCAGCTTGTCCACCCGTCCGCGGTCCATATCCACCACTTCGAAGTCCAGGTTTTTGTAGCTGAACAAGTCTCCGGCTTTCGGCACCCGTCCTATCAAGAACATGGCAAGACCGCTCAAGGTGGTGAAGTCTTCTTCTTTCAGGTCATCATAGTTCATAATGCCCATCGCCTCCATAAAGTCATCCAGATTCATGGAAGCTTCCACCAGCATGGAACCGTCTTGACGGACAACGATTTCCTCTTCTTCCGTTTCATTCTCTTCGAGGATGTCTCCGAAGATACTTTCCGTCAAATCGTGCAGGGTGATGATACCTTCTGTATTTCCATACTCGTCTACAACAACTCCGAACTTGTTTTTGTTCTTCTTAAACAGCTCTAAAACTTTCTTTGCATACAAACTTTCCGGAATAAACAAAGCAGGGCGTGCAATACTACGTAAGTTGAAGGGTTGTTCGCCGCCCATCATCAAGATGATGTCCTTTACGGAAACCACACCGATAATCTCGTCCTTTCCCCGCTCCACCAGGAGATATTTGCTGAAGTGTTCTTCGTGGATGATACGCAGCACCTCTTCCGGTGTGTCTGTGGGATGGAGCACGACGATGTCGCGGCGATAGGTCATCAGGTCATTCGCTCTTTTGTCCGAGAAGCGGAACACGTCACGCAACATTTCCGTTTCGTCTTTGTCGATGACGCCTTGTTCCGAGCTTTGGTGCAGAATCATCTTCAGTTCGTCTTGTGTCATTTGGCGTTCTTCGCCGCTGTTCAGTCCGATGAGTTTGTTCATCAGTTTGGTGGAAGCGCTCAGCAGGCATACAAACGGATAGGAAATCTTGGTCAGCACAATCATGAAGGGGCTGAGCATGGTGGCCCATCGTTCCGGGTTGTTCAAGGCGATGGACTTGGGCACCAGTTCGCCTATGATGAGCGACAGATAGGTGATGATGGCTACTACGGTAATCATGGCGAGAGTCTTGGCATAGGCGGCTACTCCCGGAATGAGGGCGAACAGCGGTTCTACGTCATCAGCGATGGTGGCACCACCATAGGCACCGGATACGATACCGATAAGAGTAATACCGATTTGGATGGTGGAGAGGAATTTTTCGGGTTCTTCCAGTTGTTTCAATACTCCTTTGGCTCTTTTGTTCCCTTTTCCGACAAGAGTTTCAAGGCGTGCTTTACTTGAGGAGACTAAAGCGATTTCATACATGGCAAAAATGCCGTTCAGAATAAGTAAAAGTAGAATGATAATAAACTCCATAGTGGATTTTGAATAGTTTGTGAGGCAAAGATAATGATTTTTCAGTATTTATTGTTAATATTGCCATCCGTTAGAAAAAATAAACAATAAATAGATGAAAAAAAGAATTATTGCCTTGGGGCTTTTGTGGTGTCTGTTTGCCGTAATGTTGCAGGCGGCACGTGTAGACACGGTGTTGGTGAGAAGTGCAGCCATGAATAAGGATGTAAAAGTTGTGTATGTATTGCCTGATAAGGCTATCGGCAAGCAGGCTTGTCCGGTGGTTTATCTGTTGCACGGTTATGGCGGCAATGCGCGGAGCTGGGTGCAACTGAAGCCGGAATTGCCGCAGATGGCAGATGAGAAAGGGATCATATTTGTATGTCCGGACGGCAAGAACAGTTGGTATTGGGACAGTCCGGAGAATCCTGCCTACCGTTATGAGACTTTTGTCACCTCGGAATTGGTGAAGTATACAGACGGAAACTATGCTACCATTCCCGATAGAAAGGCGCGTGCCATCAGTGGATTGAGTATGGGCGGCCACGGTGCTTTGTGGAGTGCTATCCGTCATAAGGATGTGTTCGGTGCGGCGGGCAGTATGAGTGGAGGAGTGGATATACGGCCGTTCCCCCAGAATTGGGAAATGAACAAGCAGTTGGGAGAGTTTGCTGCCAACAAGGCATCTTGGGATGCGCATACGGTGGTCAATCAGCTGGATAAGATTGTAAATGGAGACTTGGCGCTAATCATCGACTGCGGTGAGGCCGATTTCTTTCTTGAAGTGAACAAGGACTTGCACAACCGGCTGCTGGCAAGGAAGATAGACCATGACTTCATCACCCGTCCCGGTGGACATACCGGAACGTATTGGAACAACTCCATAGACTATCACGTCCTTTTCTTCGACAAGTTCTTTAAGAAGTAAGTAACTTATTATTCGATGGTATAGTTCACGGTGCGTGTGTAGTCCTGCTCGTAGCCGTTCCTTATATGCCTGACGACTGCATGGCAGGAAGTGACGATACCTCGGTTATCTAACGTATAAGTATAGGTGGTGGTCTCTTCACTTTCTCCGTTGCTGTCCGGGATGAGTTGGGTAATCAGATAGTTTGCAGGTTCTCCCAATATCTTCCCATATATGGCAACCGCATGCATGGAAAGCGGATACATGTCCGTAATGAATAGGCTTGGTATTTCGGAGATATTTGCAATTTCATTGCCTGATGGTGTGGTAGCCGTACTGTTGTGCTCAAAAGTGTCAACCTTTTGCTGTATGCGCAATGCCCGGAAGTTGCTGTAGTCTATTGTAATGAATGAGTATTCTTTTCCGTCGTCCAGCTTTTCTGTGATGTTTTCCAGATAGTATTTGTCTTCGGTGTTGATGAGGTAGGAGAAGGTGTAAGTACGGGTATTTCCTGCCATATCCTGACTGGTACAAGTGGTGGCATAACCTTTGTCATTCAGCGTGTAGGTTGATACTGTACCTGCTTCGTCGGTTATCACGGCTTGATGGTCCTTGTATTCGACAGTAGTGGTATTCTCTATCTCGAAGAGTTCGTCTCCTGCTGTAAAGCTCTGTTTGCCGGTGTAGCTGGTCAGCCTGCCTGCACTGTTGTAAAGGTAGGTGTGGGTGGCAGTAACCGGTTGCGCATCGCTCTCTATCACTTCTTTGAGTTCGATTTTGGAGAAAGGAGTGGTGGGGTAGGTTGACGGCTCCGGTTCTGGCGTATCATTGCCATTGTTATCATCGCTGCAAGCTGCCAGTCCGCCGAGCAACAGCAGGCTGAACATGATTCCCGAAAATCGGGTGATGATTGTAACTCTTCTGTTTAGTTTCATCCTATTGGTCTTTTTATTTGATGCGTACGGCATGGCTTGCCCGACGTTCAATGGAGTTTGCGAGAGTGGTCACTCTTAAAGAACGGGTATCTTCTTGTGCGGGCGGTTGTATGCTTCCGTCGATGGCGCCGAGTGCAGTGCTCAATAAGGCTTCGTTGGTATCTCCAAAGGGCAGGAAACGTGACATGTCGCTCATCTCATTCACTACATATCCCGAGTAGGCCGGTTGGAATCCGGATTCATAATCAGATTTCCCTTCCGAATTGTATATCTTGCAGACGATGGGATTCATCGTTATCATCAGTTCGGGGCTGGAGAAATTCCTGGAACCTACATTCTTGCCTACGGTAGTACCGCCGATGATGACAACATCCATATACGGGTCGAGGCAGTTAATCACCATTTCGGAGGCGGAGGCAGTCTGGCTGCTGGTAAGTACGTAGAGAGTATTCAGGTTTAGGTTTGCTCCGTTTCCGATGAGTCCGGAGTTCAGGGTGAACGGTACTATCTGCGGATTGAAGCGGTTGTTGAATTCCAGGTACCCCAACTCTTGTCCCAAGGCGGAGGAAGGTGCAAGCATGGTACACAGCAATTCTGCGCAACTCAGTAATCCACCGTTGTTGTAGCGCAAGTCAAGGATGAATTCGTTGACTTGCTGTGATGCGAAATATTGGAATGCGCTGCGCAGGTCGTTGTCATATTCATTACTGTTGTCCGTGGGGCCGGAACTGAAGTGGTTGTAGACCAGATAACCTATTTTCTTGCTGCCTGATGTATATACATTCTTATAGTGCACCGGGTTGTCGTTGACGGGACGCGCCGATGCTATCTGTCTGGGTTTGTCGTAAGCAACGATGACATTTTTCTCCACGTCGTAATAACCTACTGTAAGTTCCATGGCACTACTTCCATACAGTTTCTTATAATTCTGTTCAGTAATAAAGTTCCCGTCCATCTTCATAATCCAGTCACCCCGTTTCAGCCCGATTTCCGAGGCCGGGCTTCCGTCGGCAACGTAAAGAATCTGTGCAACAATGGCATTCTCTTCTCCTTCTACTTCTATCTGGTTGGTAGTGAACTGGAATCCGTAGCTGTAATCCGTATAGGGGATGCTGCGGGTAGTGGTGATGCTGACCAGACTGTCGATGGTGGAGAATTTGTCTTCTTCGGATTTGAGCGAGGCAAAGAAAGTGAAAGGGGCTTGAAAATAGTTCAGGTCGTTGGTATGGGGGATAGCGTCTACCCAATAGTACCACACACGCATGGTATCGTCAATCCAGCGGTCTGTCTGGGTCTGTCCGGCATACTCTTTCCAGCGGTCCACCCCGCAGGAAGTCAGATAAATGGGAAGAATCAGGGTTCCCAATATGAGTATCAGTATATTTCTTGCTTTCATGGGGGCAAAGATAGTGCAAATTGAGTGCAGAACTTTCATGCTTGCATGAAAAAGTTTTGCCGAAATGCAGTCTATCTTATCTAAAGATAGAAAATAGCTTGCTTATCTACCACAATTGTGGTATAAAATTCCCTAATCTGTGTCATTGTCTGCCCCGGCTTATCGCTCTATCTTTGCAACATCCGAATGAGAAACGGTTTATTCACCTAAAATACAAACGACAATGGAAACAAAGAAATTGCACTTTGAGACTCTACAACTTCACGTTGGACAAGAACAATCCGACCCGGCAACTGATGCCCGCGCCGTACCTATCTATCAGACAACTTCGTATGTATTCCGTAATTCGGCCCATGCGGCAGCCCGCTTTGGCTTGCAGGACCCGGGGAATATTTACGGGCGGTTGACGAATTCCACCCAGGATGTGTTCGAGAAACGTGTGGCGGCTCTGGAAGGCGGTGTTGCCGGATTGGCCGTAGCCTCGGGTGCGGCAGCCATCACTTATGCCTTTGAGAATATCACCCGTGCAGGCGACCATATCGTGGCAGCTAAGACCATCTACGGTGGAACGTATAATCTGCTGGCCCACACATTGCCTGCCTACGGGGTTACCACTACTTTTGTGGACCCGGGCAATCTGGACAATTTCGAGAAAGCGATTCAGGAGAATACCAAGGCAGTATTCATTGAAACGCTGGGAAATCCGAATTGCAACATCATTGACATTGATGCCGTTGCTGAAATAGCACACCGTCACCGGATTCCTCTGATTATAGATAACACCTTCGGTACTCCTTACTTGATTCGTCCCATAGAGCATGGGGCAGATATTGTAGTCCATTCGGCAACGAAGTTCATCGGAGGGCATGGTACGTCCTTGGGTGGTGTTATTGTAGATAGCGGCAAGTTCGACTGGGTGGCCTCGGGGAAGTTTCCCCAACTGACGGAACCGGACCCGAGTTATCATGGAGTACGTTTCGTCGACGCTGCCGGTCCTGCTGCCTATGCCATCCGTATCCGTGCCGTATTGTTGCGTGATACCGGTGCCACAATCAGTCCTTTCAATGCTTTCATTCTGTTGCAAGGATTGGAGACGTTGTCGCTTCGCGTGGAACGTCATGTGGAGAATGCCTTGAAAGTGGTTGAATTCTTGAAGAAGCATCCCAAAGTGGTTGCCGTGAACCACCCGTCCCTGCCCGAGCATCCTGACCACGCGCTTTACGGGAAATACTTTCCGAATGGAGGCGGTTCTATCTTTACGTTTGAGGTGCGGGGCGGTGTGAAGGAAGCGCAGACGTTTATTGACAGTTTACAGATATTCTCGTTGCTTGCCAATGTGGCTGATGTGAAATCCCTGGTTATCCATCCTGCCACCACTACCCATTCCCAATTGAGTGCACGGGAATTGGAAGAACAAGGCATCAAACCGGGCACGGTCCGCCTCTCCATCGGGACAGAACATATCGATGATTTGCTGGACGACTTGTCCCAGGCATTTGACAGAATTTAAAAGAATAACAGTATACGATAGAATGAATATTGCTGTATTATTGTCGGGAGGTGTAGACAGCTCCGTGGTGGTACATCTCCTTTGCGAACAAGGTTACCGTCCTTCTCTATTTTATATCAAAATAGGGAGGGACGATGCCGATTATATGGACTGCTCTGCGGAAGAGGATATGGAGATGGCTTCTGCCATTGCCCGGCGTTATGGATTATCGTTGGAAGTAGTGGACCTGCACCGGGAGTATTGGGACCAGGTGGCGGCTTATGCCATTGATAAAATAAGACGTGGCTTGACTCCCAATCCGGATGTGATGTGCAACAAGCTGATAAAGTTCGGGTGCTTTGAGCAACGTGTGGGGAAGGATTTCGATATCACGGCAACCGGGCACTACGCCACTACGGTGTTGAGGGATGGAAAGACATGGCTCGGTACCGCTGCCGATTCCGTGAAAGACCAGACCGACTTTCTGGCACAGATAGATTATCTGCAAGTTTCCAAACTGATGTTTCCATTGGGCAGACTGATGAAGAATGAGGTTCGTGACATAGCCCTGCGTGCCGGATTGCCCAGCGCCAGACGTCGTGACAGTCAGGGCATCTGCTTTCTGGGAAAGATTGATTATAATGATTTTGTGCGCCGTTTCCTTGGCGAAAGGGAAGGGGATATTGTGGAGTTGGAAACGGGTAGAAAGTTGGGCAAGCATCGGGGCTATTGGTTTCATACCATCGGCCAGCGTAAAGGATTGGGGTTGGGTGGAGGACCGTGGTTTGTTGTCCGCAAGGATGTGGAGGAGAATGTGATTTACGTGTCCCGCGGATGTGATACGGCATTGCAATACGGCTATGAATTCCGTATGTACGATTTTCATTTCATTACGGATAATCCCTGGAAGGGAGCGCAGGAAGAGGTGGAGGTGACTTTCAAGATACGCCATACGCCGGAGTTTGTCAAAGGCAGGTTGCAAAAGGAGGCGGAGGGTTACCGCATTGTTTCGGAAGAAAAGCTGCAAGGCATTGCTCCGGGCCAGTTCGGAGTGGTGTATGATGCTGATGCCCGGCTGTGTGTCGGGAGCGGGGAGATTTATATATAATATTCCACCAAGTCTACGATGCCTGCCTTCATGGCATATTTGGTGGCTTCGTGCGCATTGTTTACACCCAGTTTCCGGAAGATATTCTTCCGGTGGCTGTTTACCGTATGGAAGCTGAGGTTTCGTTCGGCAGCTATTTCTTTGGTTGTTTTCCCCAGGGCTATCTCTTTTAGGATGCTCCGTTCGGCAGTAGTCAGTAAATCATCTTTGATGGTAGGATGAGTGGGGGAGGAGGAACCGTTGCCTGCGAGCAGCAGGTTACTGACGTGATTACAGATGAATCGCTCCTTGCGTGAGGCGCATTGTAGTGCGGTCAGTATCTCTTCTTTGGAATTATCCTTCAGCGCTACGCCGAATGCCATGCTGCTGAACAATACCTGGCGCAGGAACGGTAGGCTCAATTCGTCGGAAAAGAGTAGCCAATCGGCTTCCTTGAAGCGTTCGTGAAGTACCATTAGCTCTTCGGCTCCCGAAAAATCAAAAAGGGTATAGTCCAGAATGACAACGGCGGTGGGATGCAGGCGTAGTTGCTGTATCAGTTCTGCCTTGTTGTCGGCTTCCAGCAGCAGGGAGGTGTCTTTCTGTCTGCCCAATAGGAACATCATGCCTGCTTTGGTGATATCTTGATTGTCTGCAATGATAAATTCTCTCATGACATTGGTATATAAAAAACTCCGCTACAAATGTACACTTTTTAGTGTGATTTGTGGCGGAGTGGGAATATATATATTTATATAAGGGTTTTACCAGGAACGTCCCTTGAATATGTTGGATTGTTCCAGCGGAACCAGGTTCCCGCTCAAAGTCATGGTGTTGGAGTTGAAGTTCGGGCTGATGGTTACGGTTGCGTTGTTCCCGCCATCGGTCAGCGTAAGGAATATCTGGGCGGAAATGCCGATACCCTGGATGCTGAAGTTACAATTCACGTTGCCCCGTTTGTCGGTAGTCATTTGGATGTCCGATACGGTTCCGTCTACTGTTACACCGCCAATGCCGTTAGGACCTGGGTATACGGTGTTGAAGGCTACCTGCACGGTGCCACGTCCTTGGTTGACCAATACGAAGTTGGTGTTGGAGTTTACAAATGCGGTCTGTCCGTTGCGGAACATCACTTGGTCTGCCTCCATTACGAACTGGTGAGCTTTCAAGGCCGCCATTGCGTCATCGTACGAAATGGCATCCTGTGCTTGTTCTTCAGCTTTCAGGCGTGCACGTTCTGCGTCTCTTTGGGCTTTACGGTCTGCGCGCTTTTCAGCTCTACTCTCTTGTGCATACATGGTCGTTGTTGCCATGCTTACCAATACTACTGCTGCTAATGCAATAAACTTTTTCATAATCGAATCTTTTTTTGTTTAGGTTTAAATAAATTGTTCGTTATAAGTTTATTGCAAGAACAATGCCTATCCAGGATTGTTCACCGGTTTTTTAATTATTTTATATCCGATAGCAGCAATAAAGATACTCATTACCGGACTGATAAGGTTGAAGAAGCAATAGGGAAGGTAGGTCAGTGTGGGTACACTCAAAATGGTGGCTTGCGTCATGCCGCAGGTGTTCCATGGGATAAGCGGGGAGGTGACGGTAACGGCATCTTCCGTGGTACGGCTAAGTAGCCGGCTTTCGTAGCCTTTCTTTGCGTAAACGTTGCTGAACATGTTTCCGGTGAGGATAATGCTGATGTACTGGTCTGCCGTGGCAAGGTTCAGGAACAATCCGGAACATACGGTGGATGCTACCATGCTGGCTGTATTCTTCATGAAGCGGACGAATAGGGAAGTGATGCTTCCTAGCATGCCGCTTGCCGTCATGGCTCCACCGAAACACATGGCGCAGATGATGAGCCAGATGGTATTCATCATTCCTGCCATACCTCGTGTGGCAATCAGTTCTGTCAACATGTCACTGTCAGTTTGTAGACTGGTACTGCCATAGAATGTCATCATTATCCCTTTGAACATATTCCCACCTTCCGCTATCTCATTCAGTAGTCCCGGTTGGAAGATGAAGGCGAATATCCCTGCCAGCAGAGTGGAGAGAAAGAGTGTGATGACGGAAGGCACTCTCCGGGCAATCAGTATTCCCGTAATCACGGGAACAGCCAGTAACCAGGGAGTAATGTTGAATTTGGCGTCCAATGCTGCCGTAAATTCCGCGATCTGTTGTGTATTGTTCGTTTCGTGTGTGAGTCCCATTACTGTAAAGATGACAAGGGTGATGAGGAGAGAGGGGACGGTGGTGATCATCATATAGCGGATATGGCTGAATAACGGTGTTTCCGTTACGGATGAGGCAAGGACTGTGGTATCCGATAACGGTGAAATTTTGTCTCCGAAATAGGCTCCCGAAATGATGGCACCGGCTATCCATCCCTCTTCAAAACCTTGTGCCTTACCTATGCCCAAAAGGGCGATACCGATGGTGGCGATAGTGGTCCATGAACTTCCCGTCATTACTGATACCAATGCACAAATAATGCAGGTAGAAGCAAGGAAAAAATTCGGATGGATAATCTGCATACCATAATATATAAGGGTAGGTACCACCCCACTTATCATCCATGTGCCGCTCAAAGCACCGATAATCAATAGAATAATGATAGCTGTGGCAACACCTGAAATGTTGTTGGTGATGGCAAGTTCATAATCTTTCCAAGGGATGCGGTAGAAAGCCATGCCGATAAAGACACACATACCAGTGGTGGCAAGCAGGGAAATCTGGCTTCCTCCACTCAAGGCGTCACTTCCGAAAGTATGGATGGTGGCGAACAGCATTCCTACGAGAAAAGCGATGGGAAATAGAGAAACGAGTGGAGAGGGTATTTTCTTTGCTGAATTCATAGGGTTGTTTTTGACTATGCTTGGTTGACGAATCTATTATCAATCTGTCGTTTATAGTTTGATGCGACAAAGGTATAACAATTCTGTTCAATATCTTCCTTATCCTTTGCATGACAAATAAAAATTATCAAATCTTTGCGTTTGCTTGGAAAAATGATAGTATCCTTGTTATTTCTTGCTGTAAAGGGTGATGGACAACGATATTATTGTTAAAATAACGCCGGTGCCGACCACGCCACTCCATCCCCAAGTCTGCCAACTGCTTCCTGCAAGGAAGGTACCCAAAGAGCCGCCGATGAAGTAAGTGGTCATGAAAATCGTATTTACCCGATTGGAGGCAGACGGGTAGATGTCGAAAATACTGGTCTGGTTGCTGAGTTGGATGCATTGCATGCCTATGTCTATAAGAATGACACCGGTAATGATACCTGCATAGTTGTTTCCGCAGAAAAAGAGCGAGGCCCATGCAAGCAGAATCATTCCGCAACCGATAAAGTTGAAATTGCGTATGCCTACTTTTTTTACATATTTTCCTACAAAAGATGCGGTTAAGGCTCCGGCAATGCCGCAGAGCCCTAGTATGCCGATGACATCGCTGGATGCATGGAACGGGGCTTCTCCCATTTTGAATGCAAGGCAGGACCACATGGCAAGGAATGAGCCAAAGGCCAGTCCTGCACGTATCGAGTAGATTCGTAGAGAGGGGTATTCTCTTACTAATGAGAAAAGAGACTTCATCAGCCCGGAATATTTGCCTTGGAAAGTCGGTTGTATGTCCGGTAGTACCTTTAATACAACGATAGCGCATAGTAACATCATTCCAGCGGCGATGAAGTACATTTCACGCCAGCCAAGCACTTCACCCACAAATCCGCTGACAACACGTGATGCAAGTATTCCAGTCAGTAATCCTGAGATGACGACACCTACATTCCGTCCCTTGTTTTCGGGGCGTGAGAATTGCGAGGCAATCGGTACAAATATTTGGGGTATCATGGAGCAGATGCCGGTAATGAGTGATGCTGCCCAGATGATGTAGATGTTCGGTGCCATGGCAATGGCTAGAAGGGAAAATATGAGTAGGAAGAAATTCGTCAGGATGATATTCTTGCGTCGATAGAGGTCTCCTAATGGGACGATGAACAATAATCCCAGCGCATATCCGATTTGTGTAATCATGGCAATGAGGTTCGTTTTGAATTCAGAAACTTCCAATTCATGCCGCATGATATTAAGCAGGGGTTGATTGTAATACAAGTTGGCTACGGACACGCCAGCTACGATAGCAAGTGTCCAGAGTATATGTGCCGGTAATCCTCCGTTTTCTTTCAGTTCTAGTTTCATGCTGCAAAGATAATGTCTTTCTGTTTCATGCGCAAGATATGTGAGTATGATAAGAATATGTGTGAAGTGGTATCATCTTTTTAGCCTTTCCGTTTGTTATACTATTATTTTGTTTGAGAATAATTGATTGGAGCTATCTTGGATAAGCGGAATGTTGTATTGATATTTAAAGATACGTTGGGCATGGGAAATGAATGGTTTAGAGAGTTGCTGGGTATGAAATGCAGGTGGACGGAATGCAGGCTCTGCTAGCAAACGAGGGTTGGTAAGGTGAATTCGATGATTCAAGGAACCTGCCGTTCCCCCATTAGACCGCCTCCTGATGACATACTTGGGATTATCCTGCTATTGACTGAAAACTCGGGTATATATTAGTACGAATCATTATTACTTAAACTTATAATAGTATGAAACATTTATCGATAATAATAATAGTAGTGTCATTATTCATTTTCCTGCTGTCCATCGGCATATATCATAAGGTTCCCTGGTCTGTTCTGCCAATAGTGGCTAGTGGAATCTGTATATTATGTTGGCTTTTGTTCCATTTACTCTGTATCAGTGAAGAAAGAGATTTACTGAAAGAGGGAAATCAGTATTTCATTGATACCTTTCAAAATATACGTAATCCCATTTCTTTGATTAAGACACCGTTAGGGGCAGTTTACGAAGGAAACTGTCCGGAAGACATAAAGAAGGAACTGGCTGTTGCACTTCATCATATAGGCGGGCTGGAGCAGCACTTGATAGCGTTGATGGAGTTGAAACGACTATTTGGCAATTCTGGTAGCCTGGTAGTTGCAGAACATGAAATCGGCGCATTTATGAGGAAGAAAGTGTCTTTTTTACAGTCTCATGTGGATGGGTTGCAGATGAAGCTGGATTTGGTTCCGGATTTTGACTATGCAAGCGCTTGGTTTGATCCGGGAAAGATATCTCCGGTTATCGACCGGTTTGTATTGAGTGCCATCGAGTGTTCTCTGCCGGAAACGCACCTCTCGATGCAGGTTTCGTTGAAGGGAGATTACTGGGCAATCAGGATTAAGGATACAGGCAACAAGCGATTTCTGAAATGTTGCAGATGGTACTCGTCGCGGCTTCCTATTCTGCGACCTCTGCATGGCAAGCAGTATGGCATGGGCGGTGTGTTTTTTGACAAGTTGATGAATATATGTGACGGGAAAATACTGACTTTGGAAAAGGAGGCTCTGCTTCGATTTCCCATAAGATGTTCGTGTGCGGTTTCGGGGGTGTATACATCCTTAAATATTCCGGACACTTTTCAGGTGAATGAGTCGGAAATGGCTTTCTATGGTTTCTCGAAGAAAAAAAATATGGATAGACCTTTAGTGATACTTGCGGATAATGACAAGGGATTCAGGGATTATCTTGAGAAACGTTTATCGGAATGTTTTGTAGTGAGGAGCTTTGATGACGGTCAGGAAGCATTGGAGGTAATATGTGAAGAGTATCCGGATTTGGTGATTTGTGATATCATGTTGAAAGGTATGAGCGGTGAGGAACTTTCTTCTAAACTGAAGACGTCGAGGGACACCTCCTTTATTCCGGTGATATTGATGGGGGCGCACATTGATGTGAAACGGCGGGAAAAGCGTTGTTCTTCTCAAGCTGATCTCTTTGTATGTAAGCCCTTTAATCTGGAGGACCTTAAAGTGGAAATATCCATATTGATAAATAATAGCCGTTTTCTTCGGAAGACATTTCTTCAGAAAGTTTTTGGAGAAGATTTTTTAACGAAACCTATGGAGCGGGCTCAGCAGGATGCCAATCTGGCATTTTTGAATGAAGTGAAGCTTTACATTATGGAGAATATGGATAAAGAGGATTTGACAGTAGATGATATTGCCTCCAGGATGTGCATGAGCCGGACAACCTTTTATAATAAGTGGAAGTTGTTGACGGGAGAAGCACCCAAATATTTGATTTCGAGAATCAGGATGGAGAAGGCACGGGAACTTTTGGAAAGCGGAAAATTTTCTGTGACTATGGTTGCTGAAATGGTGGGTATGCGAAATCTGAAAAACTTCAGAGGCAGGTATAAGGAGTATTTTGGAAAAACACCGAAGGAGTTTATGAAAAAAGTATGATATTTATCTGAAGAAAACTTTCATAGAAAGGCTGTCACATATTAGATAATGGACAGCCTTTGTTTTGAAATGGGAGATAGGAGAACTGAACATCCTAAGCTAGCTATAAAGAAAAATCTCTCATCGTTTTCGCTTTGGGGATAACTGGGTATATATGATTAGATTTATTTGCCGATGCAACATATTCACATCACTGATTATCAGTGATCATTCATCTTAATCGGTACAACCTCACTTCTGACAAGTTCACAGGAAATGGGGACAAATGCAAGCCGTTGTCTTTCACCGCTTTGCATATATGCTTTGTACCACCTTTTTTCAGCCCGTTTATGAAATGCCCACTATCAGTTTCAAAGCACTGACCGATAGGACATTTCCGCATGGATGTTACAGAACGCTTGTGCAGACAAAGGTAGCGTTTTTCTTTGGATTTCGGCGATTTTCGGCTGCCTTTTTATTGATTCGTTCCAAAAAATGTGTGCTTCTTAGTGATATTCGTTCCGAAAAGTGCAATAGGTCTTGTGTATTCGCTTGGAAAAATGTATTTTTGCATTGAGCTAATCGTGAAAAGCTATGCTTAAAAGAAAGATAGAAACATATTTGACCGAATGGAAGGAGACAAAGGACAGGAAGCCTCTTGTGATAAAGGGTATCCGACAATGCGGAAAGACATACATTGTTCAGAAGTTCGCAAAAGAGCATTATGAGAATGTGGTCTATATGAACTTCATCCTTGAACCGGATAAGAAGTCAGCCTTTACGGGCAACATAGATGTGGATACCATCATCCTCAACCTCTCGGCTTTGATTCCCGGCAGTCGTTTCGTCAATGGAAAAACCTGCATTATCCTTGATGAGATACAGGAATGCAAGGAAGCGAGGACTGCCTTGAAATCATTTCATATAGATGGTCGCTTCGATGTTATCGCCACAGGCTCACTTTTAGGCGTAAAAGGTTACGGCAAGAGCAAGAAGAAAAATAAGGAAGAGGGGCAAGATTCCGTGCCCGTAGGATATGAAACAGTCATTGATATGCACCCCTTGGACTTCGAGGAATTTCTTTGGGCAAACGGTATCAATGATGCAGTGATTGACTCTGTCAGAACCTGCTTTGAGAACGAAACCGCCGTCCCCGATGGCATTCACAAGGCGATGATGGAGCTGCTGTATAGATACGTCATCGTTGGCGGCCTGCCGGAAGTGGTAAACTGCTTCCTTGAAACGAAGAACATCGAACTTATCTATAAGGTGCAGCGTAACCTTATTGCCGAATACGAAGAGGATATGGTGAAGTATGCGGATGATTCCGACAAGCCACATATCCGTGAATGCTTTGAGTCCATCCCGACACAATTAGCCAAGGAGAACAAAAAGTTCCAATACTCCGTAGTCAAGAAAGGCGGGCGGGCTTCGCAATACATGGGAAGCATCCAATGGCTGGAAGATGCAGGAATAGTTCAACGGTGCTACAATACATCCATAACGGAACTGCCTCTGGACGGCAATGCTATCAAAGATTGTTTCAAGGTATATACTACGGATATAGGCATCCTGATGGCAATGCTTAATTATGGCACGCAGGTGGATATCTTGAAGGGCAATCTTTTAGGCTACAAAGGAGCCATCTTCGAGAATCTCATGGCAGACTTCCTTTGCAAGTCCGGGCAAAAGTTGTACTATTTTCACAAGGAAAGCGGTCTTGAACTCGACTTCCTTGTAAGGTTCAAAGGTGAATGTGTTGTCCTTGAAGTGAAAGCAAAAGCAGGCAAGGCGAAAAGCATGGCCACCGTTCTTAAGAACAAGGATGTGTATCATGTGAATAACGCCATCAAATTAGGCCAATACAATGTCGGGCGTGAAGGAAACATACTCACCATTCCGCTCTATATGGGATTCCTTATACAAGATAAACTTACGGATGCGATTATTCCGGAGGTGGATTTGAGTTTACTGACAACAATTTAATTACATAGATTATGGCAAAGCAGATATTGGCAGGAGTCAAAGAGGAGAATTTGAATGAGGTCGCTCACTATCTTATGATATACATTCCCTTTGATGAGGACATGTGCAGTTATACTGATGCGTGGCTTGGCGAGTTGTATAAGAACAGCTACCCATTAGTTTCTAAAGGGATGTGGTCGGCGGTGATAAATCTGAAAACTCACAAACTTTTGAATTGGAAGCCGGAATACGGAAGCCTATACTTCCAAGCAAAGGTGTGTGATAGCGGAACATACTTCCTGCTTGACAAAGGCAAACAGGTGATATGCAAAATCGCAGGTTATGTACCTAACGGACTGATACCGGAGGCCGATGACTGCGGGGATTATATCCGACTTAGAATCAATCATGACGGAATGATTGAGAACTGGCCGGAGAAAGCTGACTTTTCCGAATTCACTGATGGTGCTGAGATTGTCAAGAGCATAGATACAGACATTGAAGAAGAACCGATACTTGATACCAAAGTAGAGTTCACTTATAGCCAGCTGATGAGCAAATTGCTTTGTCTTCCTAAATTTTTGCAGATGGAAATTGGAAAGGCGTTGATTGCAAATGCGTCCGAAGGATTTGAGGACGAAGATGATGAATGTTAGAGCAATGCAAAGGCTACGCATTCAAATTCTTATAAAAATGATGCGAAACTGGATATAATTTGCTAATTTTGCATCGTTGTTTGAAACAATATAAGATATAATAATGCAAAGAAACAAAATGAACATATTATCAGTAGTCGCAATTCAGGGCAGTAAACGCTCGGAATCCGTGTCGTATGTTCACGTTTCCGGCATTACCCCTCGCATTGTAAATACTTTCCAACGAACATAGTCAGGTGCAATTTATTGTACTCTGATATAGAGAAAAACTGAATAGTTGGAGAGTCCTTACCAAGCTTTCCAACTATTTTGTTTTATGCCCGTTTGTGACAGTTGCTTTTGCAAAACTTCTCTCTGTCATTTCCGTCTGATGGGTGTTGACAAGTATATTATTAACGTGCAGTGATGCACATAAAATTGAGAAGAGATGAATTATAAATTTGATGGCAGCAGGGTGTTCTTTACATCCGACACCCACTTTTACCACGGGAACATCATCCGTTTCTGTAACAGACCATTCAAGGATGTGGAAATGATGAACGAGACTATTATCTCCAACTGGAATAATGCAGTTGGGCAGGATGATATTGTGTTTCATTTGGGCGATTTCTGTTTAGGCGGTTCTGCAGAGTGGACAAGAATGTTAGACAGATTGAACGGTAAGATATATCTGATTGTCGGTAACCATGACTTGAAGAATCTTCGTCAAGGTTTTGCCAACAGATTTGAATCTGTGGCCATGCAGATGTGCATTGAAGTGGACAAACAGAAAATCTACTTGAATCATTATCCGTTCCTATGCTTTGATGGCGGATATAAAGATGTGTGGCAACTGTTCGGTCATGTGCATACAAGAAAGAATAACACAGGAATTGATGCCGTCCGACTTCAATACCTTTATCCGACACAATATGATGTAGGTGTTGATAACAACAAATTTACGCCCGTATCGTTTGAGCAAGTTAAAAGAATCATAAACAAGCAAATAGAAAAGGGAGGGCAACCAAAATGAAAATACAATATATGAGTGACCTGCATTTGGAGTTTAGTGATAATAGCAGGTGGTTGAAACATAATGAGCTACCGGTAACGGGTGATGTGTTGGTACTTGCCGGAGATATCTTCTATCTGAAAGATACTGTTGCACCCTTGACGAAGTTTTGGAAATGGGCATCCGACAATTATCGGCAGGTTCTCATTGTTCCCGGTAACCATGAGTATTACAATTACTGCGATGTGATGGATAGGGGATTACAATGGAAATGGATGTTCAAGAAGAATGTCGGGTATTATCAGAATCAAGTACTAAGGATAGATTATACCGACTTCATCATGAGTACGCTATGGTCTCGGATTGCTCCGGCCGATGAGTATTTCGTTTGGAAAGGCATGAATGACTTTCGGCAGATAATGTATCAAGGAAAGTTGCTTCAAACAGAGGAATTCAACCAGATGCACACCTTCTGCCTGGATTTCATCAAACGCAGTTTGGCTGAGAGTACCGCTAAGCATATTGTGGTAGTAACGCACCATCTCCCGACTTTGGAGGTGGTTGCGCCACATCACAAGGGCTCTGTTTTGAACAGTGCATTTGCCACGGAGCTGGGTGAACTCATAGCCGACAGCCGCATTGATGCTTGGATTTATGGACATTCACATACCAATATTGATACGGAGATAAAAGGTACTAAGGTTGTTAGCAACCAAATGGGATATATCTTTAACAACGAGCATATCGACAATGGCTTTGAACCGGGCAAGTTCCTTGTGATAGATTAGGAAACCACCTATAACCTATGTAGAGCTTCAATACATTACATAATGAGCAGAACCGTTTTGCGCATTATATAATATATTGAAGCCTAGCTTTTCTCAATAGAGCGTTTTATCAAACCATTGATAATGGTTGTCAATATACGCCACTAATATCCTATTGCGTGGTATAAAATGTAATTCTAGTTTTTACAAAATCTGATTTTGTCCCGTTCGTATTCTTCTTTTACCCTATAGATTTGAGGAGAATTGGGATATTGAGTCAACGCATCCTGTATCCTATTATTAATTTCCTGTTTGGTATAACTTCTAGATTTAATATCGTATTCCAATTGCATTGATGCTAGCAGTTCATCTTTTCGCTTGCTGAAATTTTCTTTCATCTCTTTAAGTAAACGTTCAAGTATTTTAACAGTTTCTTCTTTCAAAGGATAATTATGATTTAAAATGCAGCGAAAATATGCTTCTATATGATACGAATTGGTTGACTTACGTTCATAATTTTCTTTTGCCAAAGGAAGTGCTTTATCGTATTCGCTTTGATTTAAATAAACATTCACTAACTCCCTCCTAGCAACTTGCATATTCGGATTACGATCTAAGGCATTAAGGAGATATTCCTCTGCTTTATGATAGGATTCCTTATATCGATAATAAAATCCCAAAAGGAAATCCTTACTACCAGCATCCCGAATTTTATCAATGTACATAAAGAAATCCTTATCTTTCATTCGGGCTAAAACCTGACATAGTCGATAATACAATTCTTGCAAGGGCTCTTCTGTATAACATGAACTTTGTTCTAACGCATGTAAACAAACACTCTTAACAGCTTCATAACAACCTTGATCATATAAATTTATGACGGTGCTAATAACGATAGATGGCATCACATACGCAAACCCCTTACCTGTTAATAACTGCTTTCGTAAATCGTGTAGGAAAATTGATAGTTCATCAAAATCTTCTTCAACCGTTTCTATTTTATTATAGATTATTTCCTCTATGCGACCTTTCAAAATGGGATCTAATTCTAATTTACTCCTTCGTATATAATCTGCGACGCCACCATCTAAGCTAATATTATTACCTCCAGGACCGTAAAAGTTTAATATTGATAATGACTCGAATCGAAATATAAGTTGCTCTATTTCATCGTATTCCTCCTCATATAATTGTTCGAGTAGATCAAAACTAATCATATCTACTTCAGCCAACACCTTTGCCAAGGTAAGAGCTGTATTATTTCCTTTGAACCAACTAATCACACGAGAAAATACTTCATCTCCTATCGCTATAAGATCTTCAATATTCCTTTTTACAAATAAAACATTTTTACTCTTTATTTCACAAACGGCATAATCAAGCTGTTGGGGAGATGACTTTAATCGCTCGACAAAATAGTCAACGTCATTATCACTAAGTTTGACATTATGATAGCGACAATAGTTAACGAAGAGACGCTTACGTTCATCCTTGGTAAATCCAGAAAGATTTATATGAATAATCTGAGGATATGCTCTTAACTCAGAATATCTAGGTTTTACCCTACTACTAACGAATATTTTTAAGGAATCTATCAGAGCAGGATGGGATATTATCTTTTTCGCCCATTCGGAAATTGTACCATCATACAGCACAAAACTCATTTCATCCTCTATTAACAAGAAAGAATGAGCATTAATAATCTGATTTATATAAGATACTGCTTTTGTTATTTGATGTTCATAATCTAATTTAAGAATGTCTTCATATGCCCCCTTGCTAAATCCCAGCCCATCGTGCAATTGGAGAATAAAGTTATCCAAATACGACTTTTGGGGTAATTTGATTTGAAATCCTTCTGGAATAAATGACAATGCTTTACTATCTTGAATACATTTTTGAATAAACCTTGTTCGCCCACTTCCGGGTTTGCCGGATACCACTAAAGAGCGATGAGGCGTATCCACACTATCAAACATTGCTTTCTGAAATTCATCTAATTCACTACTTCGACCAATAAAAGTGTTTATTAAATTACCATATGCATCATTTTCATTACAACGAATTTTCCTTTGAGCTTCTATAATGAATTGCCCAATAATCTTGGGAGATGTAATCGTTTTAATATTTAAGCACCAATCACGAGTCATCCATAATGGTAATTCATCCAATGTCACTTCATCTTCAATTATAAAGGGCATAAATGCTTTGATTTTACCCGCTTCATAAAGTTGCCGAGATTTTGACATTTCAAACTTAACCCAATCAGAATCAAGAGCATCTTTTGATATCAATAAAACAAAAATTGGAGCATGATTTAGATTCCTAACGATTTCGTCCATCGTTTTTGTTGCAGGATAAAAATCAAACTCATCAACAATGCAGTTGTCTCGTTTTACAGTTTCTACTATTTTCCTAACAAAGTCTTTATGTGTACTCCTATGAGAGATGAATGCTAATGTTGATTCCATATTACAATATGATTAAAATGAATTTCGTTTGTGCAAATATAATAAGAAAAATCAATTTGTCTAATATAATTCACTATATTTGCATCATAAAATCGCATCAAAGAATGAAACTGAATAGAATAAAGGCTGTCCTTTCAGAAAAAGGCATTTCTCAAACATGGTTGGCAAAGAAACTTGATAAGAGTTTCAGCATGGTCAATGCCTATGCTTGTAATAGAATTCAGCCTAATTTGGAGACCTTGCAACAGATTGCAGAGATATTGAAAGTGGATTTAAAGGATTTAATAACTGACAAAGAAGAACGGATGTAATAATTAGGATTTATTAGGTGCGTTGGTTTTAACTTCAGATTAGTAAAATAAACAAGTAGTACTACTTATAATTTAGGCGAGGATATGTCAATACAAAGCGAAGCGGCATTGGAAGCCGGACTAATAGCAACTCTTCAACAAATGGACTATGAATACGTCCAAATTGCAGAAGAGGATAATTTGTATGCCAATTTCAAACGGCAGTTGGAAATCCATAACCGTAAACGGCTGGAGGAGCATGGGCGCAGTGAGTTTACAACAGAAGAGTTTGAAAAGATTCTCATATACCTTGAAGGGGGTACTCGCTTTGAAAAGGCAAAGAAACTTCGTGACCTCTATCCTCTTGATACAGCAGACGGACAACGTATTTGGGTTGAATTCCTTAATAGACAGCAGTGGTGTCAGAATGAGTTTCAGGTATCTAATCAAATTACGGTTGAAGGGCGCAAGAAGTGCCGCTATGACGTGACTATTCTCATCAACGGTTTGCCATTGGTGCAGATAGAGCTGAAGCGTCGTGGAGTGGAATTAAAACAAGCGTACAACCAGATACAGCGTTACCATAAGACTTCGTTCCACGGACTATTTGACTATATCCAGTTATTTGTTATCTCTAACGGTGTCAATACTCGGTATTTTGCCAACAATCCAAATAGTGGCTACAAGTTTACATTCAACTGGACGGATGCCGCCAATCATCCATTTAACGAATTGGATAAGTTTGCTGTATTCTTTTTGGAGAAATGTACACTCGGCAAAATTATTGGGAAATACATTGTACTGCATGAAGGCGACAAGTGCCTGATGGTACTTCGCCCTTATCAGTTCTATGCTGTGGAAAAGATATTGGATCGCGTGCAGAACTCCAATGACAATGGTTATATCTGGCACACAACTGGTGCGGGAAAAACTTTGACCTCTTTCAAGGCGGCACAACTTGTATCAGAATTGGATGATGTGGATAAGGTGATGTTTGTTGTTGACCGTCACGACCTCGATACCCAAACGCAATCGGAATATGAAGCATTTGAACCGGGTGCTGTGGATGGTACTGACAATACGGACGAACTTGTAAAAAGACTTCAAAGTAATTCCAAGATTATCATTACCACCATTCAAAAGTTGAATGCCGCAGTTAGCAAGACATGGTATAGCAACAAGATAGACGCTATCCGCCACTCTCGTATCGTGATGATATTTGATGAGTGCCATCGCAGTCATTTCGGGGATAGTCATAAGAAAATTATGAAATTCTTTCATAATGCCCAGATATTCGGTTTTACGGGTACTCCCATTTTTACCGAAAATGCGGTCGATGGACATACGACAAAAGAGATATTTGGTAACTGCCTTCATAAATATCTTATTAAGGATGCTATTGCCGATGAGAATGTACTCGGCTTTCTCGTAGAGTATTACCATGGTAATGAGGAGGTGGACAACACGAACACCAATCGGATGGAGGAAATCGCTAAGTTCATCCTTAACAATTTCAACAAGTCTACATTCGATGGTGAGTTTGATGCCTTGTTTGCTGTGCAATCGGTACCTATGCTTATCCGATATTACAAGATTTTCAAAAAGCTTAATCCGAAAATCCGTATCGGAGCGGTATTTACATATGCTGCCAATAGTAGTCAGGATGACGAACAGACAGGTATGGGTACGGGACATTATGTTAGTGAAAGTGTAGGTGAAGCAGATGAATTGCAAGCTATCATGAATGATTATAACGAGATGTATGGCACTGCTTTTACTACAGAGAACTTCCGAGCTTACTATGACGACATCAATCTGCGCATGAAAAAGAAGAAGGCGGATATGAAACCGCTTGACCTTTGCCTTGTTGTTGGTATGTTCTTGACGGGTTTTGATAGCAAGAAGCTGAACACGCTTTATGTAGATAAGAATATGGAATATCATGGTTTGCTGCAAGCATTCAGCCGTACCAATCGCGTATTGAACGAAAAGAAACGATTTGGAAAGATTGTATGCTTCCGTGACCTGAAAAATAAAGTAGATACATCCATCAAGTTATTCAGCAACTCCAACAACCCAGAAGATATAGTACGCCCTCCGTTTGAGGAAGTGAAAAAAGAATATAAGGACTTAGCCACTGAGTTCTTGCAGAGATATCCTACTCCCAGCAGCATAGACCTTCTACAAAACGAGAATGATAAGAAGAATTTTGTGCTTGCGTTCCGTGACATCATTCGTAAACATGCTGAAATTCAGATATACGAGGACTACAGTGAGGATGCAGATGACCTCGGAATGACCGAGCAGCAATTTAACGACTATAAGAGTAAATATTTGGATATAACTGTCGGATTTATCAATCCTCCAGTAACTCCTTTTGTCGCAGCGGAAGACCCTGTTCCATACGGAAATGAGCAGGGATTGGAAGATATAGATTTCTGCCTTGAACTTCTGCACAGCGACATTATCAATGTGGCTTATATTCTTGAACTCATTGCTGAACTTGACCCGTATAGCGAGGATTATTCGGAAAAGCGGCAACATATTCTTGATACGATGATTAAGGATGCCGGAATGCGTGGCAAAGCAAAACTCATTGATGGCTTTATCCAGAAAAATGTGGATGAGGACAAAGAGAACTTCATGAACGGGCGTAATAAGGCTGATGGTACAAATGAGCTGGAGGAACGTCTGAACCAATATATAGTCTCAGAACGTAACAAGGCTGTATGCGATTTGGCTGATGAAGAACAAATTTCAGCAGAAGTGCTGAATCTCTATATAAAGGAGTATGACTATCTGCAAAAAGAGCAGCCGGAAATCATACAAAAGGCGTTGAAAGAAAAGCATCTTGGTCTTATCAAAACTCGAAAGGCTTTGACGAGAATAATGGAAAGATTGCGTAATATAATAAGAAACTTTAATTGGGAGTAAAGATGCCAACATATAAAATACATAATGAGCAATTAACGCTTATCAAGGAAAAGCCTTTTAAGTTGGAGAAAGAAATTCAAACCATAGTTGAAAAGAATCTCCAAACACTGCTTGGACTAGATTTTATCAGAACGGAATTTTCTATTGGTTCTTTTCGTATAGATTCTCTGGCATTTGATTCGGAGAAAAAGTCTTTTGTGATAATTGAGTATAAAAGAGACAAGAATTTTAGCGTAATCGACCAAGGTTATGCTTATCTATCTTTAATGTTGAATAACAAGGCAGAATTCATTTTGGAGTATAATGAATCAAAGTCTGGTACACTCAAACGAAATGATGTGGATTGGTCTCAGTCAAAAGTGTTGTTCGTTTCTCCTAATTTTACAACATATCAAAAAGAAGCAATTAATTTCAAGGATTTACCCATAGAACTTTGGGAAATCAAACGCTTCACAAATGATACTCTATTGTTTGAACAGATTGTGAATCGTTCAAGCAAAGAGAGTATTAAAACAGTCTCAAACAGCGAGACAATAACAACTGTAAGCAAGGAGATAAAGGTATATAGTGAACAGGATCATTTGGAGAACATCGAAGACGACTTCTTGAATATATATGCTGAAATTAAAGAATTTTTGTTGTCTTTTGGAGAAGACATTACTATATATCCTAAAAAGAAAACCATTGGTTTTAAGATAGGAGGAAAGGTATTTTGTGATATAGTTATGCAAAACAAGGGCATACGACTATTTCTAAATGCCAAGAAAGGAACACTCAAAGACCCGGAAGGAATTACCCGCGATGTATCAGAAGTTGGACACTGGGGAAATGGGGCTTACGAGGTTCGTTTTCCATTGAAAAATGAGACTGAAATAGATTATGTATTTAACTTGTTACGTCAAACAATAAATAAGAATAAGGAATAAGATATCATGAGCGAAGAATTACAACAGAAACTCCGTGACCAGCTTTGGGAGGTCGCAAACCGTTTGCGCGGCAATATGTCGGCAAGCGACTTTATGTACTTCACGTTGGGGTTCATCTTCTATAAATACCTGTCGGAGAAAATAGAAAAGTACGCCAACAGCGCCCTGGTGGATGATGAGATAACCTTCAAGGAATTATGGGAAATGGATGATGCCGATGCAGTGGAGCTGCAAGAGGAAGCCAAGAACCAGTGTCTGGAGAATATCGGTTATTTCATCGAACCTAAGTTTTTGTTCTCGTCCGTAATTGAGGCTATCAAGCGGAAAGAGAACATTCTCCCTATGCTTGAGCGTTCACTGAAACGTATTGAGGACAGTACACTTGGGCAGGACAGCGAAGAAGATTTTGGCGGTTTATTTTCTGACATAGACTTGGCCTCTCCGAAATTAGGTAAGACGGCAGACGATAAAAACACGCTCGTCAGCAATGTGCTTTTGGCATTGGACGATATTGATTTTGGAGTGGAGGCCTCGCAGGAGATTGACATCTTGGGTGATGCTTACGAATATATGATATCGCAGTTTGCGGCAGGTGCAGGAAAGAAAGCTGGAGAGTTTTACACTCCGCAGGAAGTCAGTCGTATTCTGGCAGAAATCGTATCTATAGGTCACCAGCGTTTGCGCAATGTCTATGACCCAACATGCGGTAGTGGTTCGTTGTTGCTCCGTGCAGCAAGTATCGGAAAAGCGGTTGACATTTACGGTCAGGAAAAGAATCCGACAACATACAATCTTGCCCGAATGAACATGCTGCTTCACGGCATCAAGTTCAGTAACTTCAAGATTGAGAATGGCGATACACTTGAATGGGATGCCTTTGGGGATACCCAGTTTGATGCGGTGGTAGCAAATCCTCCGTTCTCTGCCGAATGGAGTGCTGCCGATAAATTCAACACTGACGACCGTTTCAGTAAGGCTGGTCGACTTGCTCCACGCAAGACTGCTGACTATGCCTTTATCCTACACATGATTTATCATTTGAATGAGGGAGGAACAATGGCATGTGTGGCTCCACATGGTGTATTGTTCCGTGGCAATGCCGAGGGCGTTATTCGCCGTTTCCTCATAGAGAAGAAAAACTATGTGGATGCCATTATCGGCTTGCCTGCCAATATCTTCTATGGCACAAGCATACCTACTTGTATTCTTGTATTCAAAAAGTGTCGTAAGGAGGACGATAACATTCTGTTTATTGACGCCAGTAAAGAGTTTGAAAAGGTAAAGACTCAAAACAAGCTCCGTGAGCAGCATATCCGAAAGATTGTCGAAACCTATCGTGACCGTAAGGAGATAGAGAAGTACAGCCATCTTGCTACATTACAAGAAGTGGTTGAAAATGACTATAATCTAAATATCCCTCGCTATGTTGATACTTTTGAAGAGGAAGAACCTATAGACATCAAGGCGGTAATGGCTGAAATCAAGGAACTGGAAGCTAAACGTGCCGAACTTGATAAGGAGATTGAGGTATATTTGAAAGAGTTAGGGATTGTAGAATAGTCTAACGGAAATTCGCAAGATGGGAGAAAATGACAATATACCTCAAATGACACCCTCATTTGAGAATTTACACCGCAAGGACGAGAACGGGAATGACTACTGGAGTTCCCGCGACCTCTGTGGTGCAATGGGCTATTCCGCATATTGGAAATTCCAACGGGTTATTGATAAAGCCATCAAGGTTGCCGTAGAGAAAGGAATGAATGTGGACGAACATTTCAACCAAGCGGTTGACATGGTAAAGATAGGAAACGGTTCATTCCGCAAAGTGGACATATTTCGTCTGTCCCGTATGGCATGTATGATTATAGCCGAAAATGCCGATAATAGAAAAGTGCTTGTCCAGCAAGCACGAGACTATTTCGGCCAATCAGTTCCTATGGCTGAGCTTGTTCATAATTCGGTAAGTTCTAACATATTGCTATACAAAACTGCCCAAGGAGAAGCCCGTATAGAAGTCATTTTTAACAGTGAAACTTTCTGGATGTCTCAAAAAAGAATGGCAGATTTGTACAACGTAGATGTGAGTACGATAAACTACCATCTCAAAGAGATATTCAAAAGTGGCGAGTTGAACGAAAATTCAGTTATTCGAAAAATTCCAATAACTGCCAATGACGGAAAAGACTATAACACGTTAGTCTATAACCTTGACGCAATTATCGCTGTGGGATATAGAGTGAACAGCTATCAAGCAACCCAGTTCCGTATCTGGGCGACCTTTGTACTGAAAGAGTTTATCATTAAAGGTTATGCTCTTGATGATGAACGATTGAAGCAAGGTAAACATTTCGGCAAGGACTACTTTGACGATTTGTTGGAGCGCATTCGTGAAATACGCACCTCAGAGCGTAGATATTATCAGAAGATAACAGATATCTATGCGGAGTGTAGCGCGGATTATGATGCGAAATCTGAAAACACAAAACTGTTCTTCAAGATGGTGCAGAATATGATGCACCTTGCCGTTACCCATCATACGGCTGCGGAAATCATCTATCAACGGGCAGACTCTGAGCAACCTTATATGGGGCTTACCACTTGGAAGAAAGCTCCTGATGGGAGAGTGCAAAAGTCTGATACCATCGTTGCTAAAAACTATCTGTCGGACGCAGAGCTGTCCCAGTTAAATCTTATCACTACGGCATTCCTTGATACGGCGGAATCTCGTGCCCAACGTCATATTGTTTCCACAATGGACGATTGGAAAAAATTCCTCCAGCAATATCTTGCCACTATGGGGTATGAACAATGTGATACAGCCGGAAAGGTGTCACAAGAAGAAGCACGAGATAAGGCTTATAGCGAGTACGAGAAATATAAACTGATTCAAGATCAATCATACATATCGGATTTCGACCGTTTTAATGAGGGCAACGAAGGAAACTCACTGCTCCCATTTGACCTTAATCCCTCAAAATAAAGACAACTATGGCAATAGATAATAAAAATAAAGTCCTTAATGTTCCCCATTTGAGATTTCCGGAGTTTAGTGGGGAGTGGGTCACATGTACGTTAGGTGACATTACATCAAGTTTTAATTTACGTAATAAAGATGAGGTTCCTTACCCAATGTATTCCGTAACGAATAACCGTGGTTTTATTCCTCAGTCTGAACAATTTGAAGACAGGGAAATGATTGGAGAAGATGCCAAAGCGTATAAAATAATTCACAAAGACGATTTTGCGTATAATCCTGCACGAATTAATGTTGGTTCTATAGCTAAATACAATGGAGTTCATCCTTGTATGATTAGCTCTCTATACGTATGCTTCAAAGCAGGTTTACAAGTTGATAAAGATTGGCTGATGCAATTGCTGAAAACGTCTAAAATGAACTTCTACTATAATATTAATGGAGAAGGCGGAGTACGAGTGTATTTGTTCTATCCAAATTTTGCACGTATTAGGACCTCATATCCAGCAACACTTACTGAACAAAAGAAAATAGCACACTTTTTATCGCTTTTAGATGAGCGCATTGCCACCCAAAACAAAATCATTAAGGATTTGAAGAAACTAAAGTCTGCGATTATTGAAAAGTTGTACTTTAATATCCAAGGCAAAGAATATTCGTATGGGCAATTATTTGAGGTTGTTAACGAACGCAATAAACAAATGGAATATTCCAATATCCTTTCTGCAAGCCAAGAAAAAGGCATGGTGAATAGAGATGACCTGAATTTGGATATTCAATTTGAATGTAACAATATCAATACTTACAAAATTGTAAGAGAAGGTGATTATGTTATTCATTTACGTTCATTCCAAGGCGGTTTTGCTTTTTCAGACAAGTTAGGAGTGTGTAGTCCTGCCTATACAATATTACGCCCAAATAGGCTTTTGGAGTTTGGGTATCTGTCCTATTACTTCATGTCTTACAGATTTATAAAATCTTTGATTATTGTAACTTATGGCATTAGAGATGGACGTTCTATAAATGTTGAAGAATGGCTTAATATGAAGATTGTAATTCCATCAAAAGAACGCCAAATTTATATACTGAAAATTCTCAAAAGTGTTGAAGGGAAAATCAAAAACGAAGAAACATATGCAACTTGTTTATCAAAACAGAAGCAGTATTTGCTCCAGCAGATGTTTATATAAACATCTGCTGGAGCAAATACTCTTTTTGTTGAGAAAACTTCAACCCAAGCGACACATAGTTTTCTATCAAAGAATCTAATGATGAGAGAAGTTTGATGCAATGCTCCGTTGTAGATTTGTCGGGAAGAGGGAACGACATACGAAGTATATCTTCACTATTAAGATTAGCTATTGCTCCATTACCACCTTGTAACGAGTTCCATATACACCGATGGTATCTATTGGTTTGAAATAACCATTTCACAATAGATTCTTTGGAGCGATAGATACCACAAAAAGCGCCTACTGTTATTGGCGACAAACATTTGCCATCGTAAAAAGATGATTTGCCTACCAAAGAGGAACTTCCATTTGCCATACAAATAACAACATCTCCATTTTGTAATTGCTGTTCTGCTGATATTTGTTTGGTAACAGATACGATATTGTTATTGTAGTCAAGTGAACTTCCATTGATAATATTGTTTGACCGCATAACAAGAACTTCTCCTTGTTCAACGACATCATTATTGTTGTAAGTCAGTCCACGAATATATGAACCGACATCTCCCAATCGCAATTTGTTAGAATATCTATCGTTAAAAATGTTTTCAATAATCGCAGACCTATAAACCGTACAATCCTTAATCAAGGGAATTGCACAAAATATAGCTTGCAACAACAGGTCCAATATTCGCTTATCAGATTGCTTAGAATGTAGTTCTTCCTCTTTGCAAGAAAGTGATGTTTATGAGAGTGGTGTATATCCAGTCTATGGAGCTAATGGTGTAGTTGGTTACCTCAATAATTATAACACTTTGAGTGAAGCCGTCTATATAATCAAAGATGGTTCTGGAGTTGGATCGGTTTCTTATGTTACTGGCAAGTGTTCAGCAACTGGGACTTTGAATATATTGCAAGCCAAAGATGGTTATTCGCTTCGATACCTCTATTATATACTGAAGGTTTTCAACTTTGAACCATATAAAACAGGAATGGCAATACCTCACATTTATTTCAAGGACTATTGTAAAGCCGAGATATTTTGCCCACCATATCTTAAACAACTTAGGTATGCAGAACTGCTATCTGCTGTAGATGGCAAACTATTGGCCGAACAGAATATTTTAGTGAATTTCAGTTTACAGAAACAATACTTGCTCCGTCAGATGTTTATATGAACATCTGGCGAAGTAGATATCGCTTTTGGCATAAGAGCATTTTCATAGAATTATTCTCTACATCTATTTTCTGTTCTAAAACAGAAAGCAGTGAAGATATACTATACTGTGTTTCTTTTGATGGTATTACCACTTTCAACTTTTGAAATGTATCAAGCCTAAGTGAGGGTACTGTTGAACCTACTGCATTTTTAATGAAGTATGAATTCTGCGTTTTTAGGAAGAAATATAAGAATTGAGGATTGACAACTTCATTAAAATCACATATTGCGTAACATCTCTGGTGTAAAGCGAATTTGCCTTTGTAATATCGGGGCATAAATTCAGTTCCTTCACCAGGATATATGATTGATTCTTTGTCAAACAAAAATGTTGGCAAATATTTTACATCCTCAGACCTATCAAAAAAAGGATACAAACCAATCCTGTATTCTACTGACGCATCTTGTACGTTACTGTTCCCATTTGTAATTGTGGCTATATCTCCCAATCTATATTCATTCCCTTGTATTGATGCAAAAATTTTGCAATTAATTCCCTTGATTAAGGACTGCAACTTGTCAATGATTTTGTTTTGGGTGGCAATGCGCTCATCTAACAGCCGAAACAACTCTGAAATTTTTACTCGTTCCGAGTGATTTTCCGGGAAGTAAAATTCAAATCCATTAAAATCTGATGTGGTAATCTGATTTATTCTTGCTCCAAGATTTTCACTAACTTGTGAAATATATCTCTTAGTGCTAAGTAAAGGCAATATGAACGGGTTATCATTAGAACGATAAACCATCATAAATGCTCCAAAAGTATTATTGGCATCTCCTTTCTTAATTATAGCATTTTTTCCTATCAATCGTTGACTACCATTTCTTGCACATACCAGAATGTCATTCTCTTTGGTAATAATTCGTTCTTTAATTACTTTATTGACACGCACTAAATCAGAATAATCAATTACTCCATTTTTTATATTAGAAGAACGGAAAACGATAATTCCATCTTTGTTTACAACATCTGAAGGTTTATATGTTAAGCCAATAATTGTTTCACCGACTTCACCTAATAAGTGCTTTTCCCACTTTCCACTAAACTCCGGAAATCTCAAATGGGGAACATCATACATTATATTTCTCTAATTATAGACACCTATCATTTATCAAACAATATGAGCAACAAGACAATTAGAGAAATTGCGGTAGCTTGGAAAGAGTACAAGCGCCCCTACGTGAAGCAGTCTACAATGGCGGCTTATGTGCTAATTTTGGAGAACCACATCATTCCGTATTTTGGTGACAGTGATTCTCTCCATGAAAAGGAAGTGCAAGCATTCGTCTTGCAGAAATTGGGAAGTGGGCTAAGCACAAAATCTGTCAAGGACATTCTGATAGTCCTCAAAATGGTAATGAAGTTCGGGGTCAAGAACGAATGGATGAGCTATTACGAATGGGATATTAAATACCCTACATCCTCTGTAAACAAAGAGCTTGAAGTGCTATCTGTAGCCAATCACAGAACAATCTTGAATTACATCCAGACTCATTTTACCTTTACGGGACTTGGTATTTACATCAGCCTCAGTACAGGGCTACGTATCGGAGAGATATGTGCTTTGAAATGGAGCGACATCAATGTAACTGATGGTACTATAACCGTCAGTCGCACGATTGAACGCATCTACATCATAGAGGGTGAGGAAAAGCACACCGAGCTTGTAATCAATTCACCCAAAACTAAGAACTCTTGCCGTGAAATACCCATGAGTAAGGAACTTCTTGCGATGGTTAAGCCTCTGAAGAAAGTAATCAATGACGATTTCTATGTACTGACCAATGATGAGCGTCCTACAGAACCACGTACATATCGCAATTACTACAATAAACTTATGTCAAAACTTGGCATTCCAAAACTGAAATACCACGGTCTGCGCCACAGTTTTGCAACACGTTGTATTGAAGCTGGATGCGACTACAAAACGGTAAGCGTCCTCTTGGGACACTCCAACATTTCAACAACGCTCAATCTTTATGTTCATCCCAATATGGAACAGAAGAAGCGTTGCATTGCTAAAGTATTCAAATCATTGGGGAAATAGGTGCTAGGTAGAGCGAAGGAATATGATAGAGTTATTTCTTCGCTCTCAATACAGATCCTAACGCCCATATCAGAACAAACTAGTGAAACGGAAAAGGAGAGGAAAAATCCCCTCCTTACTTTCAAATCATGTGTCAGACATTCAAATCTTTCAGTGCCAGTGCGTAATTGTGTCCGAAAAAGTCTTTTCGGACAAGTTTCAGCTCGAGTGTTTGGTAATAGCCGTATTCATCACCTTCCGTGCAGAGATACTTGTAACCATAACGTGGCATGTACTCCTTGAAGAAGCGAGCCAAGTCTTTCAGATTTTCTTCTTGGTCCTTCTTGAAGTTACTGCGCACGATGATGATGCTCCAGTCGGGGAAGTTGCCCACACCGTTGCTGTACTCCCAGAAGCGGATGTAGCACTCTAAATCACGCTCACTGATGTTTACGCAAAAGCCATTGGCATTTTGCATCACGCTACAACTGTTTCTGTAGCCAAACTTCTCACACAGGTAGAGATTAAAATCACAAATCAAATCTTTTTGTAACATAATTGATAAAGTTTAAATTGTTAATAAATTGATTATAGATGAAAGCCTCGCTTGCGCTTAGCCTTTTTCTTTTTCATCAGGCGATTGAACTCGGCTTCTTCTGCGGCAGTGGCATCATAAGATGAACTGCCGTTTAGCAGACCGAGACTAATGCCAGCCCCTTCATCAAGATGAAAAACGCTTTGCAGCACCTCTGCCTCTTCATGCTTAGGCTTCTGTTGGACTGATTCTAACAAGGATGCACAAGCATTCTCTTCCAATCGGTTGTCAATGTTCATGTAGCTGAACTCACGACCGACTTTTGAGCCTGAGAACGAGAATCCACCATGCTCAAATTTGACACCTTGTATTTCCCGTGTCGTCCGGCTGACCTTGTATTTCATATCAATGTCCCGGTCAGCGAGAGCATCCTTCAGTTCGTTCCAACTCTTGGCATTCGGCAGTTTTTCTTTCAATGCCTTGTATATTTCATGCTTTGCCCGGTCGTAAGGACGTAGCCGTTCCTCATTGATATGATCTTTGCCATTGGCAAAGTGCAGTCGGTATTTTGCTGTCAGCATCTTGCAGACCTTCTCATTCCGGCGAAAGTCGTTCTTATCACTAATCGTCTTGCCATCATTGTCCACCCGGTTGAATACAATATGACAATGCGGATGCTCACGGTCGATGTGCCGGGCAACGATGTATTGCGTGTTTTGAATACCCATCAGTTTCATGTAGTCATGAGCGATCTGCAACATCAGCGCATCATCATGTTTCAGGCGGTCGCTATCTTCAGGAGAGAAGTTGAGCGAGGTATGTCCGACAATATTCTTTACCTTGTCGTTGAGCAACGATTGTAACTCGAAATGCTCCGCCATCTGTTCGGGTGTTCCGTCCACTCCAACTGCCTCCAGCAACTTGGACTTTTCTTCTTTAAGGACGTAGCAGACGCATCCACTGAACGATGTTCCTTTTGTTTGCTTACCTATCATCTTTCAGTCGTTTTATAAGTTGGTTAATACGTTCCGCCATCTCTTCGCATCGCTTGGCAACGGCGGAGAACCCGTAGGTGTTTGCCTGCCTCGCCAACTGGTTGAGATTGGTACTTTCACCAATTAACTGACGAATGATGTAGATATGCTCTTGCGAGATTCGTTCACGTACTGAACCGTTCTCAATGAACGAGCGTATGACCTCACTTTGATTCCTTTTTGTCCGTCTGCAAATCGCACCAAGTAATGTGTACTGCATGTCTGTCAGGCGGAGGGTTATCGTATATTTCTTTTCCATTTTGTTTCTGTTTTTAGTGAATAATTTGTGACCATCGGGAGCCGTCTCCTCAGACTTTTTGAGGAGCAAGTGGTCGGGGAATGTAATACACCGACATTAACTTGCTACAGTAAAAAAGTCTCATTTTTCTCCCTCTCGGTCATAGTCTGAGACCTCGTTTCTTAGGTGGTGAAACCTTCGGATAAGGGATGCCTCGTTGCACACTGACAAGCTTCAAATCGAGTGCATCTATCAGTGTTTTCAGAGCAGGATTCCTCCTTACCATCTGTTGAAGGACAGCTTCGTCAGGCTTCACTTTGAGCAGATAATCGGCAATGTCGTATCCCTCTTTTCGCTCTACTTCGCTGGCGTTAGCCTCCAGATAATCGAACATCTGTACCTCGATTCCGCAAATTTTCATCTGTCCGATTTTACTCAGCCAATAGTCGGTTGCGCCCAAGTCCGGGAACAACACAACGCTCCTTCCGGTAAGAACAGACAGGCTGTTGGCATTGAAACAACCGTTCTTTCCACCAGTGGCAATCCATAAGAATTGCGGTAGATAGTAGGAGGCGATGAGGGCAGTCTTTTCGCTTTCGACCAATGCAACAGGACGATTCTTGTTCTCGGAAAGAAGATGCTCACCAAAGAAACATTGTCTCAGATTATAGCCACCTTTGTGCAATACAGAATGTACCCACGTGACATGATTGTATGGTTCTTTTACTCGTTTGCCCGTTTCGGGATTGTAAAGCATTATCTTCCCAGTGCGAACTTTGCCTTGATTGTCCGTCTGCCAGAATACGGTTGCACCGTCCCAATACTTAGATGTGCCTACCTTGTACTTCTTCATTAGCTTCAATGTTTCTGTTTCCCCAAACTGAGCCGATAGGAATTGAAACAACTTGTTCGCCGGATAGCCACGTAATGATTGGTTTACGATGTCCAAATCAATATAAGAGGTGACCACGGGCTGCGCCTCCTTAACAGGAGCATAGCTTCTAAAGCTGTTCTCAGAGAATTTTTCTTTCTCCGCCGGGTTCTGCTCGAAGTAATCACGAGGCGTGAAGTGATAACCACATTTCTGCTCGTGGTCACAACGCCCCACGTACTCGGGGAACTTTATTTGCTTCTCCATATCAATATACTTGAAAAAGCATCTTTGGCGGTGGCAGTTCGGGCAAGTGTGCCGGGTGCTGACACCTTTATAGGGTTCTAATATGAATCTATGTGTACTCATTGTCTTTTCGTTTTTGGGTGTGTCACTTTTGTCGTTATTGTCGCTTTCAGTTGAAAAGTGTCAAAACCGACAAAAATGTCACTGGTTAATCTTTGAATATTCTCCGTGCTTCTCTTTGCGGAACAGTGTTCCGATGTTATCATTGAGGAAGCGTTGAAACGTCCGCTCCTTCATTCCGTTTTGCTCAGCCATCTCTATGGCTTGGGCAGTTGTGAAGGAAGGCGGAAGCAGATTGACTATCGTCTGTTGTTGACTGGTGAGAGCATTCTCATTCAAGATATTTTGCACGCTTAATGCGGACTCCTTGAAATACTCCGTCAGTTTGATGGCTCGCTCCACCGTCAACAAGTCGATATGTGTCTTATCACACTCTCCACAAGTCCATCGTGCTAATTGAATAATCAGGCAGAAGCGGATGATGTATATCTCCAGCTTGCAGTAGATACTGACAATCATGTCGTTGGTCTCTCGATCGCACAATTCGGAAAAGTGGTGTTGCCATTCGTACAACCTTCTCTTTGCTTCATCTGAAAAAGGAAGAACGTGTGGTTCAATCTCTCCGAACTCGTTAAGGCTGCACTGTTGCTGTATCAGTTTCTCAATGATGGCATTCCATTCCTGTTCGATGTCCTCCGGCAGTTCCTTGTCGTTCCAACGTGCCTTTTGTTGTAGATTGGGCATCACAAACAGAATACGGTCAATAAAACCGTTGCTGGAGCGTTCACCTTTTGCCAACTCGCTCAAGATTTTCTTTTGGATCGTACCAATGACCGAGATATACGGACGCTTGATGAAGATGGAACTCTTGGCATTCTTGCGGTCGGATATGGTGGTCTTGGCACTGAACACCGACAGCCAGAACTGTTCCTCCGAACCATTATTATAGCGATTGAAGTTTTTGAACCATGCAGATAATTCATCTGCCCATAAGCATAGCCCTCGTTTGTTCTGTGCATGAATGAGGCTCAAACCTTCGGGCGTTACATCCGAAACCAAGAAGCGTTTGCGGATAGGCTCTTGTGGAAACTGCTCTCCACCGCTTT
>ERZ780139.161-NODE-161-length-68381-cov-7.313848_pt1 | contig 68381 bp, 54 predicted proteins | sample MGYA00511476_ERZ780139 | MGnify/ENA primary metagenome ERZ780139 (study PRJEB29588, sample SAMEA2158190) | human gut metagenome | biome: human gut; feature: human-associated habitat; material: faeces | place: Denmark | collected 2008/2010 ... | reverse complement strand
AGTATACAGGTAAATCCACGAAGTTACAAAGTGGAGGTCATTACATATTGTCTAAGACCGTAAAATTTTGCAGCCCAAATCTACCAAATATCATAGCACGGAATGAAGATTGTAGCAATATTGTACTGTTATTTATAAAGAAAGATCCAACTGTGCTGCCACTTTCGACAATTGCTCCGCAGAAGCACTTAATGCACTTTCCTCCTGTTCATTAAGCTGGATCGGCACACGAGTTTCCACTCCTTCTCTACCAACAACCGTAGGCATACTCAGGCAAATATCACTGATCCCATACTCTCCATGCATCATAGAGGAAATTGGCAGGATCGACTTTTCGTCACGCATAATGCACTCACAGATACGTTTAACCGACATTGCGATACCATAATACGTCGCACCCTTCTTTTCGATAATATCATACGCACTGTTCTTAACATCGTCTGCGATTCTGTGCATTGCTTCTTCATGGTTAAAATGTCCACGTAATTCGCAAAAATCATTGACCGGGATTCCCGATACGTTAGTACTGCTCCAAGCAACGATCTCGCTGTCCCCATGCTCTCCAATAATAAAGGAATGAACGCTTCGGGAATCAACTTCCAAATGTTCTCCTAACGCATATTTTAATCTTGCAGTATCAAGTACTGTTCCGGATCCTATGACACGATTTTCCGGAAGACCGCTCAGCTTAACTGCAGTATATGTTAAAATATCAACCGGATTTGCCACGATCAGAAGGATTCCTTTATAGTTTCTCTTCGCAATCTCAGGGATAATGCTTTTGAAAATATTAACATTTTTATTGACTAGATCAAGTCTTGTCTCTCCTGGTTTCTGGGCTGCACCGGCTGTCACTATGATCACTGCTGCATCCACAATATCATCATAATCGCCAGCGTATATTTTCATCTGTCCCGCAAATGGCAGACCATGCGCAATGTCCATCGCTTCGCCCTCTGCCTTATCGTGATTTGCATCAATCAATACTAATTCCGAAAATAATCCGCTCTGCATTAATGCAAATGCCGATGCTGAACCAACAAATCCACATCCTATCATCGCCGCTTTTCTTGTGTCTACCTGTTTGCTCATAGACTACCTCCATTTCACTTCTGTCAATTGTTACCTACTCAAGCTTCGCACATCCGGAGCCGCCATCGGACATGTATTCATCAGAGACTTAACAAAATAAGAAATCACGCAAAAACTCTGCGTTCTGCGGCAATTATCTTAGCTCGCTGCCGACAGAGCAAGTTAACTTGTCGTCTGCAAAATATCGCATTTATTGCAGACATAATAAGCAATATGTGACGACATGGTGATTTCGGATGTGCGAAGTTTGAGTTATCTATATTATGTACGACCTTATTATAATATATGTGTCAAATTGTTGAAGCCATTCATTATATCTTTTTACACATTTATTATCGATTAGTGTTATTTTTTGAGAGATATTCATGTGATTTAGTGTTGTTTTTTTCTCTTTTTTCATTGATTTTTACACGAATCATATTTATAATATATACTCTTCCGCTTCGGCGATATCAGCATGCCGACAGCTTTCAAGTCACTTGACATCTATTCTGCTCACTCGAAAAGTAAGCTATTTTATATTTTTTTCTTCTTCCAGCTCCTGGACAAGATATTCGTCACTCATACAATGCATATCGGATACCCCCTCGCTCATGAGCTTATACAATTCGGAATGATAAAAAATATCTAAAGCTTTCTCCAGCGAGATATTATTCTCTTTTGCAAAAAGTTCTACCACTCGTGCATACTTCTTCTGTAAGAGAATTGGATTGGCATTCATAGCTTTTCACTCCCTTCAAACAACAAATAAGACAGTGCCTTTTCCAAAATCAACATTCGGTCTGGAGTGCAACAAATCCGGCTGAGCAACCACTACAAATGAGCCATGATATAAGATCATAATTTCACGCCTCTTTCTTTCATAATATCAATAATATCATTCACGATATACTCCTTGCTTTGCGTGTGCAGAACCTCATATTCCGGAATGATATATTCATTCTAAATATCTGTCTGTTCTGTCAAGGCGGCATAGACCTTGGTAGCATCCACATTTAACTTTGATGCAACATTTTCAATACAGAAAATTGCAAATTCTAATTCTCTGCTTCCATGCATAGTCTTATCCATTTCCATAACTTGCATGACCTCCTGTTCATAGTCGATTCATCTATCGTTATAACAAATTATTCAGATATGTCCGTATTCTAGGCCTCATTCTTCCGCTTTGAGCCTTCCTTCCGACACATACCCCTCTATCGGGTCATAAGAGAAAGTATTGCAGGTGAGAAACCTGTTTTCTCAGAAATTTTTCTGATATTTACCTTCACCGTCTCACCTCAATTCTTACTGAATTTTCTTAATCTGAATAGCCATATATGGTTTTCCCGGAAGTTCTACCTTAAATTTTCCCTTGAATACTCCTCTGTCTTCCACAGTCATGTTCCAGGTATCGATTACTTTTACCCGAAATTGTGTCTCATCATCAAAATAGTATTCTCTAAAAGATGGCCTCATAAAGCTAAAATAAATCAGATAGTAGTCTTTCACTTTTTTCATTTTCTGTGTAGTCTCTTCTGGTACTGCACATACTTCATCCCATCCGCTATTTTCATAAGGACGCAACCCGATTCCCGGAGTTTCACACATAATGTCATGAAGCAATTTAAATCTCTTATAACTCTCTCCATGAAGTGTACCCCCATGAGACCACCAAAGAATGTCCTTATCATTCATATAGGTTTCTCCATGTCCCGGATATCCTCCTCTGCAAGCTGCTTCCCAAAAACGTCTGGTAAGTTCTTCACCACTGATATTTCCCCATCCATGCTGTATATTTCCTTCATAGGCAATTTCATCTAATACTACCGGTTTTTGATATTTTTCTCTCCACTCGTTTACCAGTTCTGAAGATTTGTATAAATCCTGTCTCTGAATACTACAATGAGTAATCCATGGACGATTGTAGTCATAAAATGCAAGACAGTTATGAATAGAACGCAAATGATGATATGGGTCTTTTTCACAAATAATTTTTGCATAACCTTCCCAATCCTCCACTGCCTTGTGGTCAAATAAGTCATATTCATTTGCCAGAGACCACCACATATTGCGATACGCAGAAAATCTGGCCAGCACATATTTCCAATATAAAGCATCCTGTTCTTTCGTCATCTGAGCAAATCCCCAGCGATCATAAGGATGCATAACAATCAAATCTGCTTCAATCCCCATATCCCGAAGTCTCAAGATACATTTTTCAATATGCTGGAAATGTTTCGGATTAAATCTGGTAAAATCCCAGTGATTTCCCTCTGTTTTTCCTGTATATCCATAGAAATTTTCCTTTGTTAATACACTGGAATCCATAGGTGTCCCTTCATATGGATAAGAGCGCGGTTCACCCAAATTGTAATCATAGTGTTTCGGGAATACGCAGAAGCGTATTTTGTTAAATGCGCTATTCTTCAGTGTCTCTAAAGTCTGCTCAATCAATTCATCAGACTGAAGGTTCCACACATAACAGGTGGTTCCAATAGAATAATAAGGAGTACCATCTTCATAGGCAAAATGATAGGTATTTGCCACCCGCACTGGTCCATGGTTGCCTTTTGAAGGAGCTGTTACTGTAAAACCGCCCTCATACTCTTCTTTTGAAAAGCTTCCAGTCACTTTAAATCTATATTCTCCTTCAAAAGATGGCATAAACCGCACTCTATAAATGCCATCACCGTCATAAAAACCGTCAACCGTAACAGTCCCATTCTTTCCTGTAAAAACGCCCTGAATTTCATAATCTGTAAAAGGATTACCTTCTGCTTTTCCCTGTATTTCTATCTCAAATAGATCCCATTTTTCCACCTGTGCGGCATATTTCAATCCATCCATTATTTGTTATACCTCCAAAACTTTTTAATCAGCCCTTAACCGCTTTAATTCCATCTGTATCATGAAAGGAGTATCGTCAATGATCAATCCATTTCTCTTAAAAATAACCAGTTTCACCCTCATTATTTTAGATTCACTGATGTACCCCATTTCCTTTGCTACTCGAAATACCTCCGCTGAAGTCTCTTCACTGACTCCCTTTTTATGGTTCAAGGCATTAGAAATGGTAGCTGGCGAAAATCCAGTACGTCTGCTAATATCTTTTATACTCACTTTCATAACCAAAACCATTCCCTCTAGATTTTTTTATAAATTTTTATATACATAATAGCAATTTTTTTTCAGAAAAACAACATTTTATTTCCTTGAGTTTCCGCAGTTTTATCCACAGAACCTATAATCATCATTGCTTATTATAAACAACTTTTTAAAATGCCAAAAATATAAGGAATCCTATTTCTTTTTGATGTAAAATTTAATCACCACAAAAAATCGTACTAAACAAAAAAAGAGGAGGATTCCCTGTGGTTAATTTTACATCAAAAAAAAAAACTTATCAAATGAAACGGGAGAGACCCGCAGGCTCTCCCCCGCCTGTAGGCTTCGCAAGTTTCTACAGAACGATCACTGAGCTTAGAAAAATCCTGCTTTTTCTTTGCCGTAGCCTTCCTGACAGCCCAGTCGAAATCTTCCCTGGTAACAAAATCCGGCAATCTGATGGTCTTCCTTTTTACTCATTTTTATCGTAAATGCAATTCCGTACAGAATACGACAACTATCCATATCCAGTCTCACATTGACATGATGCTTCGTTTGGACAATAAACACACTGTCTCCACATGATAGCTGTGACCGAACATATCACACGGGCAGATTCGTTTCAGGACATACCCATTCTCTCCAAAATACTTCAAGTCTCTTGCCAGCGTTGCCGGATCGCAACTGACATACACAATGCGTTTGGGCTCCATCTGAATGACCGTTTGTAATAATTTTTCGTCACATCCCTTTCGCGGTGGATCGAGCACGACCACGTCACTGCGCAATGTCCCTCCGCTCTCACGATATTTTGCCGGTACGACCTCTTCTGCTGCCCCGGCAAAAAACTCTACGTTGGATATCTCATTCAATGCTGCATTTTCACGTGCATTTTTTACAGCCTGTTCTACGATTTCAACACCATATACCTTGTCCGCTTTTTGGGACAAGAACAAAGAGATCGTTCCAATGCCGCAGTACAGATCCCAAACCGTTTCATCCCCATGCAGATCAGCATACTCTAATGCCTTATCATAAAGTTTTTTCGTCTGAATAGGATTTACCTGATAAAACGACTGCGCAGAAATACGATAGCGTAAGCTGCCAATACAATCTTCTATATAATCCTGTCCATAAATCGCTTTCGTTTCCCGGCCGAGAATAACATTTGTATTTTTATCGTTGATATTTATGCAAATGCTGACAATCTGTGGATTCGCTTCTCGCAGTACTTCGATCAATGCTTCCTTATGCGGAAGTCTGGTTCCATTAATAACCAGACAAACCATGATCTGCCCGGTGCTTTTGCCGGAACGGATCAATATATGCCGCACAATTCCCTTCCCGGTCGTTTCATCATAAGCACGAATGCCATATTGCTTCATAAAATCAAGCACGGTGTCTATGATCAATTGGCTTGCCGGATCAGCAATCGCACAATTGCGGCAGGAAATGATCTGATGCGTACGACCGGCATAAAAACCTGCGACCAAATTTCCCTCTTTGTCATAACCAACCGGGTATTGCGATTTGTTGCGATAATAGTATGGGACTTCCATTCCCATGATCGGTTCCATAACAACCTCATTTTTGTCTATATCAATCCCGCCAATGCGCCGGAGACAATTCGCCACTTTTTCCTGCTTCCACTGCAACTGCTTTTCATAGCTGCAGTGCTGCAACTGGCATCCACCGCACGGTCTTGCCACCGGACATTTCGGTTCCACGCGGAACGGCGACGGCTGTATAATTTCTAACAAACGCGCATATCCAAAATGCTTTCTCGTTTTCATTACCCGTACTCGGACAATATCTCCAACCAATGCGTCCTTGACAAAAAGGGCGTACCCATTTGCACGCCCAATTCCTTCACCTTCTGTTCCCATATCAATTATTTCCAGGGTCAGCTCGTCATTTTTGTGACAAACCGCCTCTGAAAAGTCTTTTTTTGTTTTTTTTCCCATGCTACTATCTATTCCTTCCTCAGCCCATATCTTCTTAAGACCTTTCACAACCTTCTCTATTTGCGTTTCTGCAAATATCCTGAGCTCTGACGTACATTGGAATCTACAATTCGATTAAATCCAAGCCATTCCATCGTTGGATCTGCTTTATCAAATAATTCCGTCATTGTCTCCATGCGCGCATCAATGTTGTCCGCAAAATTAAGTGCCATCGCCTCTGCCAACGCCGGTTTTTTAGGAGATCCATATTCTAACTCACCATGGTGTGCCAAAATGCAATGACGAAGCTCCGTTGCCAATACCGGTGGGAATCCCGGAATCTGACTGCTCCATTTGCCGATCAGCTCAGCACCCAAGAAAATGTGTCCCAAAAGCTGACCTTCATCTGTGTATTCATTCGTCGGAAAGTCAGACAATTCATATAACTTTCCAATATCATGAAACATCGCTGCAGTGATCAGAAGATCATGGTCTAAGATTTCATAATTCTGCGCAAAATACTCGCACATTTTTGTTACACCGAGCGTATGCTGTAACAGTCCGCCAATAAAACCGTGATGCACCGATTTGGCAGCAGAATGCTGCTGAAACTCCTTAGCGATCTCTGTGTCATCCACAAACACCATCTCTGCAAGTCTATGTAAATGTGGCTCTTTAATCCCGTCAATATGCTGTTTCAGCTGCTCATACATCTGAGGAATGTCGTATTTCGATGCCGGAATATACTCTTTCGGATCATATTCTCCCTCCTGCGCTTGGCGAATACGATTAATGTTTACCTGTCTGCTCCCCTGAAAAGTCGTAACCATACCATCTACCATAATAAAATCCATGCTGTCAAAGTCATTGATCGCATTGGTGAGTTCCCAAACTTTTCCGTCAATAATCCCCGTTTTATCTTGCAAGAGCAAAGAATAATAAGTCTTACCAGCCTTTGTTTTTAATACCTGCTTGGATTTGCACAAATAAATGCCAAAAAACTTATTTCCCTCTTGATATTCTTTGATGTATGTCATATCTTTTTCATTTCCTTTCTGTCCTTGATCTTATCATATAGAGAAAATGTTAGCATATTTGACCGTCCGCGTCCAGTCCAAATCTATCAAAAAGAGGCTGTATATGAACCATCTGCAATTCATATAACAGCCCCTTTTTGCTTTTTTATTCGTCTTCGTAACGATCTCTCAATTTCTTTAGTGCCTTTTTTTCAATACGTGATACATAAGATCTGGAAATTTGATAAATTTCTGCAATCTCCCTCTGCGTTTTCTGCTCTTTTGCCTGTATGCCGTAACGCAGGCAAAGTATCTCTTTTTCTCGTGGTGTCAGGGTTTGTTCCATATATTGTTCCAACTTACCAATATGCTCTTTTCTCGTCAAACGGTCTGCAATATCCTCTTCCTCATATTCCAATACATCAAACAGATTGATTTCATTTCCTTCCTTATCCGAACCTATGGTATCAAACAAATATACATCACGCGCTGTCTTTTTTACGGAACGAAGATACATCAGTATTTCATTTTCTACACATCTCGCACAATACGTTGCAAGCCGAATCTTTTTGTCTTCCCTAAAACTGTCCACTCCCTTGATCAGTCCAATCGTTCCAATCGAAATAAGATCCTCCATTTCTACCCCTGACTGCTGGTACTTCTTGGCAATATAGGCAACCAAGCGCATATTCCGCTCAATCAATTGATTACGCGCCTGCCAGTCACCTTCCTTGCATTTTTTCAGGTACTCTTTTTCTTCTTTGGCGCTGGGAGGTTGTGGAAATGATTGCATTGTCGCACTTCCCCTTTCACGCTATCCATATATCTTATGCAGCGCACCAAAAGGAAGTGCCTTTCCACATTTTACAAAAATGCTATTTACTTAAACTTCGCACATCCAAAGCTACTGTCAGGTCACATATTACTTATTATGTCAAAGAATACTATGTATTTTGCAGCCACAACATAGCGATTTCTGCCAGCAGAGAACTATAGTAATTGCCTTGCCGCAATTACGTTTTAGGTGATTTCTAGATTTTGTTGTCTCTGATGATTGATTTACATGCCCTTCGGAAACTCGAAGTCCCGGAAGCAAGGTATTCATCATTTTTGATGTGCGAAGTTTGAGTAGGGTATACAATACAGCCAAAAATTGTGAATGTAAAAAAACTTTACATAGATTTTACATAAGATTTATTTGGACTTTGCAACTACTATGTAAAATGTATGTAAAAATAACGCACCAGAACCAGATAACTTGTGTGCGTGGAAATGAGGATAAGCATGGATATATTTGGCGTATTGACAATGATAGGCGGGCTTGCTTTGTTTTTGTATGGAATGCATGTGATGGGAGATGGGCTTGCCAAGACTTCCGGTGGTAAACTGGAACAGATTTTGGAAAAATTTACCAGTTCACCGATGAGAGCGGTGCTTTTGGGTGCCGGTGTGACGGCGGTGATCCAGTCGTCATCGGCAACAACCGTTATGGTGGTTGGATTTGTCAACTCCGGGATCATGAAACTCAATCAGGCGGTTGGCATTATTATGGGAGCCAATATCGGTACCACGGTGACATCATGGCTGCTTAGTCTTACCGGTATTCAAGGTGACAATTTATTCGTAGAATTGCTCAAACCAAGTTCGTTTACGCCGATTTTAGCAATTGTTGGTGTTAGCATGATCTTATTTGCCAAGTCGAGCAGACCGAAAGATATTGGAACGATCATGATCGGTTTTTCGGTATTGATGTTTGGTATGGACACGATGAGTGAAGCAGTGAAACCACTTGCAGATGTGCCAGAGTTTACAAGACTGTTTACGGTATTTGAGAATCCGATCTTAGGAGTGATCGCCGGAACGATATTAACGGCTGTGATCCAAAGTTCTTCCGCATCGGTAGGTATTTTACAGGCATTGTGTCTGACGGGAGCGGTCAGCTATTCCTCGGCAATTCCGATCATCATGGGTCAGAACATTGGAACTTGTATTACTGCATTGCTTTCCGCGGTAGGAGCCAACAGAAATGCAAAGCGAGCAGCGTTAGTACATTTTTACTTTAATTTAATTGGTACGATTTTGTTTATGGTGTTGTTTTATCTGTTAAATGCGTTCATCGGATTTTCCTTTATGGGTCAGGCAGCAGGTGTCATGGGTATTGCCATCGTGCATACATGCTTTAACGTATTAGCAACTTCATTGCTGCTTCCATTTCGGAGTATTCTGGTGCGCCTGGCAACTTGGACGATCCCGGAAAGTGCCGAAGAGAAGCAGATGGAGACAACGTTACATGTGTTGGATGAGCGTTTCTTAGAAAAACCGTCTTTTGCAGTTGCACAGGCCAAAACAGCGGCATTGCAGATGGCAGAGGATGCCAGAAATTCAATCAAATATGCGATCGACCTGTTTGAACAGTATGATGAAGAACAGGCAAAAAAAGTGGCAGAGCTTGAGTCGACCGTGGATCATTACGAGGACGAGATCGGAACCTATTTGATGAAGATCGGAAATGCGGAGCTGTCGGATGAGGATTCACAGTCGGTATCGCTTATATTGCACTGTATCGGTGATTTCGAGCGTATTTCCGATCATGCCTATAATATTATGGAATCGGCAGAGCAGTTCCATAATATGAAGAAAAAGTTTTCCGATAAGGCAAAAAAGGAGCTGCGTGTTTATGAAGCCGCAGTAAAAGATATTGTAGATATAACTTTTGATGCGTATGATCGGTCAGATATTATCAAGGCGAGTCGGGTAGAACCGTTAGAAGAAGTGATCGATCGCTTGAATGATGAGATCAAGAAAAAGCATATAAAACGTCTGCGTAAAGGCAAATGCACGATCGAACTTGGTTTTGTATTATCGGATCTTACGACTAATTTTGAACGTGTGGCAGACCATTGCTCCAACATTGCGGTATGTTTGATACAGACGCAGGCAGACGGTTATGAAATGCATGAGTATTTGGATAAATTGAAAGAGGATGAAGATCCGTTCTTTGGACAGATGTTTGAAGAGTACTGCAAAGAATATCGGTTGCCATCATAGTGCACAAAGGAAAGGTTTGGTGAAAGACAATGGCACATATTTATATTGTAGAAGATGATGTGAATATTCGGGAGATCGAGGCGTTTTCCCTCAAAAATTCCGGATATACCGTAGAGGAATTTGGTTCTGCCAAGGAGTTTTGGAGCCGCATTTATGAAAAGGTACCGGATCTGATCGTGTTAGACGTGATGTTGCCGGATGAGGACGGATTATCTATTGTCAAAAAGCTGCGTCAATGGGCAGAATCCCGTTATGTTCCCATCATTATGGTGACGGCCAAAACAACAGAATTAGATCGTGTCAAGGGGCTGGATCGTGGTGCAGATGATTATCTTACAAAACCGTTTGGCGTGATGGAGTTGATCTCCCGCGTAAAGGCATTATTACGTCGAAGCATGCAAAATCATGAGATCAAGCAGATGAAGGTTGGCGAGATCGAACTTAACGATGAGAAACGTCAGGTTAAAGTGTCGGGAGAGCCGATCACGCTGACTTATAAGGAATATGAACTATTAAAAATGTTAATGAGCAATACAGGGATCGTACTGCAGAGAGAGGACATTATGGTGCGTATTTGGGGCATGGATTACGAGGGAGAATCCCGCACCTTAGATATGCATATCAAAACACTGCGCCACAAACTGGGGGATGCAGGTAAAAAGATCCGAACGGTGCGTAACGTAGGATATCAATTGGAAGAGTGATAGGAGATAATGAACCATGCGAAAACGAATTAATTGGCTTTTCGTATTGTTGACGATAGTGGCAATCATAGTAACGACTTTGCTTGCCACTATTGTCAATTATACAGTACTGAAACAGGAAGTGATCGATGATCTGCGTATTTATGCACAGACCTTAAAAAAGACGGTGTACGCAGATCAAAAAGCGGAAAACGGTCAGGTTAAGATCGCAACGCCTCTTCGTATTACTCTGGTAGATACAGACGGAGCGGTATTGTATGATTCTGAGGCAGATGAAGCATCGATGGGGAATCATAAAAACCGCGAGGAGATCAAGGAAGCTCTCAAATATGGCGAGGGAAATACGATACGTCATTCAGAGACAATCGGAGACAATACGATTTATTATGCGGTGCGTTTGGACAATGGTAATATACTTCGTCTGGCTAAGAATAGCAGTAGTATTATAGGAATTTTAATGTCAGCACTGCCGATCATGTTATCGTTTATATGTATCGTTATCATTGTATGTATTTTCGTGGCGCATTTTCTCACGAAAAGTATTGTGTCACCGATCGATGAACTTGCACAGCATATTAACGATTCGGATGTGACGAGTGTGTATAAGGAACTTCGACCGTTTGTGCGAAAAATACAAAAGCAGCACAAAGAGATATTGCAGACAGCAGAGATTAGACAGGAATTTACGGCAAATGTCTCGCATGAGTTGAAAACGCCGCTTACTGCAATTTCCGGTTATGCGGAGTTGATCAGTCATGGGATGGTGCAGGGAGATGATGTACTCGCTTTTGCTGCTAAGATCCATAAAAATGCAAATCGGCTGTTGTCGTTAATTAATGATATTATCCGTTTGTCGGAGCTTGACTCGACCGGACCGGAACTTCTGTTAGAAGACGTTGATCTGCAGACGGCAGCAGGGCGTTGTGTGGAGCTGCTACAGATGAGTGCACAGAAGCATCAGGTGCAATTGACGACGCAGACGGAAAGCTGTGTGATCCGAACAAACCTGCAGATGATCGATGAATTGATGTACAATTTGGTGGACAATGCGATCCGATACAACAAAAAGGATGGATCGGTGTGCCTGAACGTTGGAATGGCAGATGAGTATACCGCATATTTGGAAGTGAAAGATACCGGTATAGGTATTCCAAAAGAGCATCAGACTCGCGTGTTTGAACGTTTTTACCGAGTGGATAAGAGCCGATCAAAGTCAACAGGCGGTACGGGTTTAGGCTTGGCGATCGTAAAACATATTGTTGTGCAGCTTCATGGTACTTTGTCTCTCAAGAGTGAACCGCAGGTTGGTACACAGATACGAATAGAATTACCAAAGTCGCTGAGTTGATTACAGGATTGCCGGAGTTGCCGGGTTCATAAATTGCCGAAGTCACCGGGTTAATTATTGACAAATTTACGCAATATAGTACAATGAAAGGTACTGTGGCAATTTTGCACAGTACCTTTATGAATTATTAGATATGTCGGGCGTACGGACAGCAGTGATTTGGTTGTCAGTGAGACTTTAGGCATAAGCCGGCAGTGATCAGTTTGTGAACAGTCTTTGCAGAAAGTACGCACAGGAACGGAGGAAGTTATGGCAGAAATGTACAACCATCACACAGTGGAAAAGAAATGGCAGAAGGTATGGGATGATGAGAAAGCGTTCCATACACCAAACGATTATACGAAACCAAAGTTTTATGCGTTGGTAGAGTTCCCATATCCATCCGGACAGGGACTTCACGTAGGACATCCAAGACCATATACGGCATTGGATATCGTCGCAAGAAAACGTCGTATGCAGGGCTACAATGTACTTTACCCAATGGGATGGGATGCTTTTGGTCTTCCAACAGAGAACTATGCGATCAAAAATAAGATTCACCCTAAGATCGTAACGAAGAATAATGTAGCTCGTTTTAAGGAGCAGTTACACTCTTTGGGATATTCTTTCGATTGGGATCGTGAGATCAATACGACAGATCCGGAATATTATAAATGGACACAGTGGATCTTCTTAAAGTTATTCAAAGAGGGTCTTGCTTATAAGAAGGAAATGCCGATCAACTGGTGTACCTCCTGTAAGGTTGGTCTCGCTAACGAAGAGGTAGTAAATGGCGTATGTGAGCGCTGTGGTTCTGAAGTTGTCCGCAAAGTAAAGAGTGAGTGGATGCTTAAGATCACAAATTACGCTGATAAGTTATTAGAGGGATTGAATCACGTGGACTACATTGACCGCGTTAAGACTTCCCAGAGAAACTGGATCGGACGTTCCGAAGGTGCAGAGGTTGACTTTAGCATTGCCGGCAAAGAAGATAAACTCCGTGTTTATACGACCAGACCGGATACGTTATTTGGTGCTACTTATATGGTAGTATCTCCAGAGCATCCGATCATTGATAAATACAAGGATGAGATCACAAACTGGGATGACATTGCCACGTATCGCGAGATGGCAGCCAAGAAGTCTGACTTTGAGCGTACAGAGCTTGCTAAGGATAAGACCGGTGTTGTGTTAGGTGGTTTCAAGGCAATTAATCCGATCAACAATACAGAGATCCCAATATGGATTTCTGATTATGTATTGATGACTTATGGTACCGGTGCGATCATGGCAGTGCCTGCACACGATGACCGTGACTGGGAGTTTGCGAAGAAGTTCGGACTTCCAATGATTCAGGTAGTAGAGGGCAAAGAAGGTCCTGTTGATATCAATGAAGCAGCATTTACGGATGTAGCAACCGGACAGATGGTAAATTCAGGATTTCTGACCGGATTAAGCGTAGAAGAAGCGAAGGAAAAGGTAAAAGATTTCCTGACAGAGAATAAGATCGGTAACCGTAAAGTAAACTATAAATTGCGTGACTGGGTATTCTCCCGCCAGAGATATTGGGGAGAGCCTATCCCAATCGTACACTGCGAGAAATGTGGGTACGTTCCACTTGATGAGAGTGAGCTTCCACTGCTGCTTCCGGAGGTAGACAGTTATATGCCAACAGACAACGGTGAGTCGCCACTTGCGGCAATGACGGATTGGGTAAATACAACATGCCCATGTTGTGGTGGACCGGCAAAGCGTGAAACAGACACGATGCCGCAGTGGGCAGGATCATCCTGGTATTTCCTGCGTTATACGGATCCACACAATACAGAAGCACTTGCCAGTCCGGAAGCATTGAAATATTGGCTGCCGGTTGACTGGTACAATGGTGGTATGGAGCATACGACCCTGCATTTGCTGTATTCCCGTTTCTGGCACAAATTCCTGTATGATCAGAAAGTTGTACCGACACCGGAACCATATCAGAAGCGTACGTCTCACGGCATGATCCTTGGTGAAAACGGTGAGAAGATGAGTAAGTCCAGAGGAAACGTTGTAAATCCGGATGATATTGTACGTGATTACGGTGCAGATACACTGCGTACGTATGAGATGTTTATCGGTGCGTTTGACTTGAGCGCTTCCTGGTCTGAAGATGGTGTGAAAGGATGCCGCCGTTTCTTAGAGAGAGTTTGGAAGCTGCAGACACTCTTGACAGAAGGTGATGAGTATTCCGCAGATATGGAGATCAAGATGCATCAGACGATCAAGAAAGTCAGCGGTGATTTCGAGAATCTGAAGTTTAACACAGCGATCGCGGCAATGATGGCATTGATCAATGACTTCTATAAGAAGAATTCGATCAATAAGGCAGAATATAAGACACTTATTACATTGCTCAATCCGGTTGCACCGCATATTACCGAAGAACTTTGGGAGATCGTTGGGGGACAGGGCAGATTGTACCAGCAGTCTTGGCCGGAGTATGTCGAAGAGAAGACCGTAGAGTCTACTGTGGAGATCGCTGTTCAGATCAACGGTAAGACCAAAGCAACAATTTCTATTGGCAAAGAAGATCCGAAAGACGATGTGCTTGCTAAGGCAAAAGAAGCTTTGGGTGATAAATTGAGTGGTAACATTATCAAAGAGATTTATGTGCCGGGGCGTATCGTTAATATTGTAGCAAAATAACATGCAGCAATGAAACGATCGTTGCGAAATAGTATTTTATGATGTTAATAGTCCATTTCCTTGGCGGAACGGTGGTTAATGTTTTGCCTTGGAAATGGGCTTTTCATGTTTGGAAGGAGGAGCGTTATGAATATCGCTGTATTATTTACCGGAGGGACGATCGGGAGTACGTTAGCCGGAGATGTGATCGGTACGAAAACCGGAGCAGCGGATGGTCTGTTAGACACGTTGCCTTGTGTAGAACGAGATGGTCATGTGGAAGAAATTACCTATCAGGTATATCATCCGTATACACTTCTCAGTGAAAATAGTACCGGATTAACGATCGCACAGTTGGCTCAGAGCATCCGAGAAGTGGTTAGTGAGGCGAAGTATACAGGCAGTGCAAAGGTGGCGCTAGGGAACAAAGGGGAAGCAGAAGATGGAACATCCGTATTTACGGGACTGGATGGAGTGATCATTATGCATGGCACAGATACGCTGGCATATTCAGCGGCTGCGATGGGATATCTGTTTGGCGATTGTGACATTCCGATGGTTTTTGTGTCCAGCAACTATGTATTGACAGATCCAAGAGCAAATGGTGCTTATAATTTTCAATATGCTGTGCAGTTCTTAGCATTTGACTGCAAGCAAAAAGGTGTATATGTTTCGTATCAGAATGGGGATGGGATCCCAAGGATTCACTTAGGAACAGCGATCATTGGACATCAGCCTTACAGTGATGAAGTGTATAGTGTTGGTGGTATGGAATACGGTCATTATGAAAAAGGCACCAAGTGTTTTGTCGCCGGAAAAGTGTACTATGCATGGAACAATACAGAGAGGCTTACCGATAGACCTTCCCTGCAGGCACCGGATCACTGGGATGCACCGATCGGGTTGATCTACCCACATCCGGGGATGCGTTATCCGATGAACTTTGACGGAATACAGGCAATTTTGCATCATACGTATCATGCCGGCACGATCTGCAGTGAAACACCAGAAGCGGATAAATTCTTTTATGAGGTGGCAAACCGGAAAATCCCCATTTTTTTATGCGGCATGGATGCGGACATGGTTTACGAAAGCACATACGTCTATGAAAAATACGGAATGATCGTATTACCGATGGCATCGCCGGTAGCAATGTATATGAAACTGTGGCTTCTGCTATGTAGCGGATACTCAGCAAAAGAATGGATGACCAAACCGATTCCGGGCGATCTCCCCAATTTTAGTATATGACGCAAACTTCGCATACCCTCAACAGTCTTTCACCCACATATTGCTTATTATGTCAGCAGCAAATTAGCAGTTTTGCAGTCGATAAACTTAATTGTTCTGCCATAAGAGATCTAAGAAAATTGCCGCAGAACGCAGAGTTTTTATGTGATTTCTTATTTTGTTAAGTCTCTGATGAATACATGCCTGAAGGATTGTCTGAGATGTCCCGGTTTAGCAAGGTATCATCCATTTTTGGACGGGACGCTTTCGCTACGATGCGCTACGTCACGTTACTTAATGTCTCTGAAATACGAGACATAAGTAACGACGAGCGCAAAGTCCCTTTCAAAAATGATGAATACCTTGCTTCCGGGACCTCGAGTTGTCCGTAAGGCATGTAAATCATACATCAGAGACAACAAAATCTAGAAATCACTAAAAACGTAAATGCGGCAAGGCAATTTCTATAGATCCCTTATGGCAGAATTCAGTCTCTGGGAACTGCAAAATGTATAGCAGCTTTTGACATAATAAGCAATATGTGGTTAGAACATAACAGTGGGTATGCGAAGTTTGGGGGTGAGATTCGTAAAATGTTATGTTTGCTCTTGACATTTTGGCAGAATGATACTAATATATTTTTTAGATGTTGTTAGCAGTCATAAGGGTAGAGTGCTAACAAGGACGGACGCATCTGGCGGTGATGCGGCGGATCAGTGTCTCGGCGCACTTGACACAGGGTTCGTTTTTTATAGGAAAGTGTGCAGAAACGAGGATTATTATGCAGAGCAGAACAGGTAGCTTATCAATTGAATCTGAAAATATGTTTCCAATCATTAAGAAATGGTTGTATTCTGACCATGACATTTTTCTTCGTGAGTTAGTCTCCAATGGCTGCGACGCCATTACTAAGTTGAAGAAGTTAGAAATTATGGGCGAATATGATATGCCGGAGGATTACAAGGCACAAATACAGGTCGTTGTTGATCCGGATGCTAAGACAATTTCTCTGACAGATACCGGTCTTGGTATGACGGCAGATGAAGTGGACGAGTACATCAATCAGGTTGCTTTTTCCGGTGCAACGGATTTCTTAGAGAAATACAAGGACAAAACGAACGAAGAGCAGATCATAGGTCACTTTGGACTGGGATTTTATTCTGCGTTTATGGTATCTGACAAAGTTACGATCGACACGTTGTCTTGGCAGAAGGATGCTACACCGGTTCGCTGGGAATCGGAAGGCGGTATCAATTTTGAAATGTCAGACGGCACAAAAGATACTGTTGGTACAACGATCACCCTGTACCTTTCCGAGGACAGCTTAGAGTTTGCGAATGAGTATCGTGTCAGAGAGATTTTGGACAAATATTGTTCCTTTATGCCGGTTGAGATCTTCCTTTCTAAAGCAAATGCAGAGCAGGAATATGAAACGATCGATGCAGCCGATGTTCGTGAAGATGATGTTGTTGTAGAGACGATTGTAGAGGAAGCGAAGACGGAAGAACGCGAAAATGAAAATGGCGAGAAAGAGATGGTCGAGGTCAGCCCTCGTAAAGAAAAGGCAAAGATCAATAAACGTCCGGTTTCTATTAGCGATACGAACCCACTTTGGATGAAACATCCAAATGAGTGTACCGATGACGAGTACAAGGACTTTTACCGCAAGGTATTTAACGATTACAAGGAGCCGTTGTTCTGGATTCATTTAAATATGGATTATCCATTTAACCTCAAAGGTATTTTGTACTTCCCGAAGGTTAATACAGAATATGATAATTTAGAGGGTGTTATCAAGCTTTACAACAATCAGGTATTTATTGCAGATAATATTAAGGAAGTGATCCCGGAGTTTTTGATGCTTCTCAAAGGTGTGATCGATTGTCCGGATCTGCCGCTTAATGTATCCAGAAGTGCATTGCAGAATGACGGATTTGTAAAGAAGATTTCGGATTATATTACGAAGAAAGTAGCCGATAAGTTGTCCGGTATGTTCAAAGTAGACCGTGAGAATTATGAGAAATATTGGGATGATATCAGCCCATTTATCAAGTATGGCTGCTTAAAAGATCAGAAATTCCGCGAAAAAATGACGGATTATCTGATATTTAAGGATTTGGACGGTAAGTACATCACCTTGCCGGATTATATCGAAGAGGCTAAGAAAAACGAGCCTGCAAAAGAAGAGACAGAGAGTACAGAAGCAAAGAGCGATGAAACAGCAGATGCCGAGAATGGTGCGGATGCTGATAATGCAGACAAGGAAGAAGAACCGACAACGGTATACTACGCAACAGATCTGCAGCAGCAGAGCCAGTATGTCAATCTGTTCAAGGAGCAGGGATTGAATGCGGTCGTATTAACACATACGATCGATCAGCCGTTTATTTCACAGTTAGAACAGGGAGATCTGAAGGTGAAATTCCAGCGTATTGATGCAGATCTGACGGATACGATGAAAGATGAGGAAGACGAGGATACATTAAAAGCGCAGACGGATGCGTTGTCTGAAATCTTCAAAAGAGCATTGGGTAAGGATCAGCTTGAAGTAAAAGTACAAAAACTCAAGAATGAAAAGATCTCCTCAATGATCACATTGTCAGAAGAAATGCGTCGTATGCAGGATATGATGAAAATGTACAGTATGGGCGGCATGGACATGGGCATGGGTGGCCTCGGAGGAGGAGAGACATTAGTGCTCAATTCATCGAATGCTTTAGTGCAGTATATTTTGGAGCACAAAGATGGTGAGAATGTGGATATGTTCTGCAAACAGTTGTATGATCTGGCGATGTTAGCGCATAAGCCGCTTGCAGCAGATGAAATGACAGAATTTGTAGCACGCAGCAACGAGATCATGATGCTGCTTGCTAAATAAAAGGGACCATGATGTTGGTCGGCAACTAATAGAAGAATGTAGTAACAATGGGGATGGCGTGTATGCGTTGTCCCTTTTTTACTTTATAGGAAACTTCTCGTTTCCTATAAAGTAAAAAACGCTCCGCGAGGATGCTTTGCCACCTTACTTCTAAAATCTAAAATATTTATAAATTTAAAATAAAAAGATTGACTACTGGTCATTTTTGTAGTAGTATACAGCAAGAGTTAAAAATGACTGTCAGTCATTTTTGATATTTATTCTCAATAAGGACCGGATTGTCATGGTATCCAGATGCTTTTGACAGCTTGGTTCATTAAGATTTAGGAGGGATTGGATGATTAACATTGGCAAGTGGATCACAAAACACAAGAATATCATTCTTGTTATTGCGTTTATCCTGCTGATTCCGGCTGGGATCGGATATGTCAGTACACGTGTGAATTATGATGTACTTAGTTATCTGCCGGAGCGCTTGGAGACGATCAAGGGACAGGATATTCTGGTGGATGAGTTCGGTATGGGAGCGTTTTCCATGGTAGTCGTGGAAGATATGCCGATGAAAGATGCAGCAAAGTTAGAGAAACAATTAGAAAGTATCGATCATGTCAAAGATGTCTTATGGTATGACGATGCAGTGGATATTTCGGTGCCGACCGAAATGATTCCGGAAGATCTGCGAAAAGCATTCTTTAACGGAAAAGCGACGATGATGATCGCGTTGTTTGACGATACGACATCAGCAGATGATACGATGGATGCGATCACGCAGATACGTAAAGTCGTAGGCAAGAATGTTTATGCAAGCGGAATGTCCGGTGTAGTTACTGATATTAAGAACCTGGCATTGCAGGAAATGCCGATCTACGTCGTGATTGCAGGTTTGCTGTCACTGGTAGTCTTGTTCTTGACAATGACTTCCTTTGTGACACCATTGATCTTCTTGTTGAATATAGGAATGGCAATCGTATTTAACTTAGGAAGTAATGTTTTCTTAGGAGAAATATCCTATATCACGCAGGCGTTAGCTGCGGTGCTTCAGTTGGCGGTGACGATGGATTATTCCATCTTCCTGTTAGAGAGTTACGAAGCGAACAAGGAACGATATGAAGGCGACAAGAAACGCGCCATGGCACATGCGATCAGCAATACGTTTACATCGATCACGGCAAGTTCGATCACAACGGTTGCAGGATTCGTAGCACTTTGTTTTATGACGTTTAAGCTTGGCACTAATATCGGTATTGTAATGTCTAAGGGTGTTGTTATTGGTGTGCTTACTTGTGTAACGGTACTTCCGGCAATGATCCTTACCTGTGATAAAGCGATCGAGAAGACGACGCACAGATCACTGATCCCATCCTTGGATAAACTATCACATGGCATTGTCAAGGGACGTTATGTAGCATTGCTGTTGTTCCTGATCGTGTTAGTACCGGCAATACACGGTAATAATAATTACAAGATTTACTATAATATTGATCAGTCTTTGCCGAAGAACATTCCAAGTAATGAGGCGAATGAGAAATTAAAGAAGGAGTTTAATATGAGTAACATGCATATGATCCTTCTGAAAGATGGTCTTTCTGCCAAAGAAAAGAGTGCGATGAGCAAGGAAATTGAAAAGGTAGACGGTGTGAAATGGGTGATCGGTTTGAACTCGTTAGTAGGTTCCAATGTACCGGAGTCTATGATACCGAACGATATCAAGAAGATGCTCAAGACAGACAATTATGAACTGGAATTTGTAAGCTCTGATTACAGTTCTGCTACTGATGAGGTAAATTCTCAATTAGCAAAGATTGACAAGATTGTCAAAAAATACCAAAATGATGGTATGGTGATCGGCGAGGCGCCAATGATGAAAGATTTGCAGGATGTAACGGATGTCGATCTCAAGACAGTAAATAATATTTCCATCCTGGCGATCTTTGTTATCATCTTGATCACGTTTAAGTCGATTTCCATTCCGGTGATCTTGATCTCGGTCATCGAATTTGCGATTGCATGTAATATGGCAGTACCGTTTTATACGAATACGTCGCTTCCGTTTGTGGCGAGTATCGTTATCGGTACGATCCAGCTTGGAGCGACCGTAGATTATGCAATTTTGATGACAAGTCGATATCATAAAGAGCGAACAGAACGTGGACAGAGTAAGAAGGATGCAATCCGCATTGCGCATGAGACATCGATCAAGTCGATCCTTACCAGTGGATTGTGCTTCTTTGCCGCAACCTTTGGCGTGTCGGTATATTCGCAGGTAGATATGATCGGATCGATCTGTACACTGCTTTCACGTGGTGCGATCATCAGTATGATCGTTGTTATCTGTGTTCTGCCGGCAATGCTTTGGATCTTTGATGGTGTGATCAAACGCACATCTTGGAACATGATCAAGGCAAATGTAGCAAAGAGAGATGCAGAGAAGAAATGATGGAAACAGATATCAGACATTTTGGAATGAATGATATCGAGATGCAGGAAAATGCAAACAGCAAATAAGGAGGAGCATTATGCGACAAATGAGTGGAAAGAAACGTGTAGTAATGACAGGAATCAGTAGTTTATTGGTTGCCGGGCTGGTTGTCGGAAATATAGAATATGCGACACATACGTATCGATACGACAGCAAAGTGCAGGCAATGGCTGCTAACAATAAAGTAGTAGAGCAGACAGCAAGTTTTGCTTCATCGAAGAAAAAGAGTACCGTTAGCAAAGAGGAAACCGTATACGCAACCTTGGATGCAAACGGTGGTGTGACGGATGTCATTGTATCCGACTGGCTCAAAAATTCCGGACAGGTAGATAGCGTCAAAGATAGTTCTACATTGAAGGATATTACAAATACAAAGGGTAATGAGAAGTTTACACAGAGTGGTGACAGCCTTACATGGGACACTTCAAAAAGCGACATTTATTATCAGGGAACAGCAGAAAATAGCGAGCTTCCGGTTGGTATGCAGATCACGTACAAACTGGATGGTGAGGAAGTATCTCCAAAAGATATCGTTGGCAAGAGCGGTAAGTTAGAGATGACGATCAAGTATTCTAACACCTCTAAGAAACAGGTTACGGTAGCAGGTGAGAAGAAAGATATTTACACACCATTTTTGATGGCAACCGGTATGATCCTTCCGGTCGATAAATTCGACAATATTGATATTGACAATGGTAAGGTATTATCTGAGGGAGAAAACAACATCGTGATCGCATATGGTATGCCGGGTCTGTCTGAGAGCTTGGACTTGAAAAATGTTGATCTTGGAGATGATGTGGATGTCGATACCGATGAGTTAAACGACAAGATTACGGACTCTGTTAAGATCACAGCCGATGTCAAAGATTTCTCTATGAGCCAGACTTATACGGTAGCAACGGCAGACTTATTTAAGGATATCGATATTGACCGTGTGGACGATCTTGATAAATTGGATGACAAGATCGATGACATGAAAGATGCCGGCGAGCAGCTGGTAGATGGCACTAAGTCTTTGAAAGACGGATTAAATACATTGAATAAGAACTTTGCAACGTATGCGAAGGGGATTAAGTCTGCCAATAAGGGAGCAAAGGCATTGAACAAAGGTGCTAAATCTTTGAAGAAAGGAACCAATGCATATACAAAAGGAACCGATCAGTTGTTAAAGGGGGTCAACTCTTATGTGAAAGGTGCTAAGTCACTTGGTCAGGGTGTAAATTCCTATGCCGACGGTGCAAAACAGATTGCCGATGGATTAAATACACTGGACAAATCAACCAAGACATTTCCGAAACAGTACAAGACATTCGGTGATGGCGTACAGACCTTCGTTGGTGCAGTAAGCAAGCTGATGACCGAGGAAAACATGAAGCAGCTTACCGATGGAACTGCAGCATTAAAAGCCGGTGTGAAATCTGTGGATGATGGTGTAGGGCAGTTACAGGCGGGCATGAAACAGGTGAATGGACTGGTAGAGAATGCATTGCAGCAGCAAAATGAGCTGAAAGCACTTCTTGCTAATGACAGCCTGACAGCAGAGCAGAAAGCAGCGGTCAAAGAAGCACTCACAGCATTGAGCAGCGTAGATATCGTCACAAATGGTAAAGCAGATGGCGAATATGATAAAGATGGCAAAGCAGATCTTGCAGCCGGTCTTGCAAGTATCAAGGCTGCTACAGACACAAAATCCAAGGAGCAGAACCTATACAACGGTGCAGCAGCATTAGATACAACAGCACAGACGATGTCCGGATATGCTGCACAGCTTAGAGGAAGTGCAACACAGCTTTTGGATGGTGAGAAAACTGTCCGTGACGCAATTACTCAGATCAGCACCAATATTACAAAGCTTTCAAAGGGTGGCAAGACACTTACAGCGAACAACAAGAAGTTAAAGAGTGGTGCAGCTGCGATCGTAAAGAATTCATCAACGATCACGACGAACAGCAAGAAATTAACGAAGAACAGTTCTGTATTGCGCAAGGGTGTCAAACAATTGGCAGCAGGAACCAAATCCTTATTTGCAGGCACAAAGCAGCTTGACAAGGCTACAGGAACGGTATCAAGTGGTATTTCCAAGCTGTATAAAGGTTCTGATAAATTGAATGACGGAATGAATACCTTCAAGAAAGATGCCATTGATAAGTTGGCAACAACGATCACGGATGTAACAGATGGACTGGACGGAACAATTGACCGTATAAAAGGTATTCAGAAAGCTTCTGAGGATTACCAGAGTTTCTCCGGAATCGACAACGACATGAACGGAAGTGTAAAGTTTGTATTGTCAACACAGGAAGTTAAGAAAGATGAGTAATATATTAAGGGGGTGGACGCATGAGTAAGATCGATCAAAAAAAGCGAGAGAAGAAAGAAGCACTTCTGCTCTCTGCATTTGAATTGTTCACAGAAAAAGGAATTCAAAATACGTCCATCTCTGAAATTGTAAAACGGGCAAAGATGGCGAAGGGTACTTTTTATCTTTATTTCAAAGATAAATTTGACATTCGCGATCAGTTGATCGCAAGACAGGCAAGTGCATTGTTTGACCGAGCTAATGAAGAACTCAAATTGAATGATGAGTCCAATTGGGTCAGCTTAGAGGAGTGTATTGTAGCACTTGCAACACATATTGTTGATCAGCTCAATGAGAGCCCTGTATTATTACGATTTATTTCTAAAAACTTAAGCTGGGGTGTTTTTTCAAATATTCGTATTGCCGGTATGTCCAATCGGAACTGCATGGATATCTTCGAGGAGCTGCTAGAGCAGTCCGGGCGCAAATTTCGACAGCAGAATTTAATGATCTTTATGATTGTTGAATTGGTAAATGCAACCTGTTATAATGTTATTCTACAGAAGCAACCGGTCACCCTGGAAGAGTTAAAGCCGGAGTTAAATACGGCGATCTGTGGCATTATCAGCCAATTTGAGATCGCGGATACGGAACAGGAGTAGTGGCTCCTTAGAATAAAGTGGTATTGTATTTGGCGAGGCACTGGAAATGGAGAAAATAATGGGCGAGATAATGCAGGAGCATGTAGATCGTCTGATGATGCTTGGAACGTTATCAGCAGACGAATTTACAGAACTGTTGCGATATCGCAATGCGGAGACAACCGAGTATCTGTTTCAAAAGGCAGAAGAGGTTCGAAAACAGCAATTTGATAAGGAAGTCTATCTGTGGGGTAGACTTCCTTTTTCTAATTACTGCAAAAATGATTGCAACTACTGTGGGTTAAGACGCAGTAATCGTTTTGTGAAGCGGTATCGTATGAATATGAAAGAAATATTACAGTATTGTCACGAGGGTTATAGGCAGGGAATTCGCAATTTTTTGCTGGAAAGTGGGACAGATTTTTATTTTTCGGAGGCAAATTTTGCAGAAATTGTGGATGCGGTACATAAGCATTTCCCAGACTGTACGATCATATTGAATGTGGGGGATCATACCAAAGCGGCATATTTACATTGGATGCATTTAGGTGCCGGAGCAGCTATGCTTAGCCATGATGCCTCGAATGAATTACAATTCAAGAGGCTGCACTCTGCTAATATGTCATTATTGCGGCGCAAGCAGGGAATGTGGGAACTGCAGGAGATGGGATATCATACAGGAACAGGATTTTTGGTTGGAACACCTTATCAGACGATAGAGAATGTATCTGAAGATCTGCTGTTTATGAAGCAGTTTATGCCACAGATGATACAGATCGCACCATTTTTGGCAGCAAAACATACGCCATTTGAACGGGAACGCGGTGGTAATGCGGATATGGTATTATACTTGATGGCAATTGCAAGATTGATGTTTCGGGGAAGTATTCTTATTGCAGATCCGAGTTTGGAACAGGCGATGCACGATGGACGGAAGAAGGCACTGCAGGCGGGGGCTAACGCTGTTGTTGTTGATATTGTTGACGAGGCATTGCGCGGTGCATACGCCGTTTATGATGAGCACACTATTCATCGTCAGCAGGAGACGATCAAGTCTTTCGAACAGCAGATACGGGAAAAAGGTTATGAAGTCGTCCGAAAGGCCATCATGTAATTCCCAAAAGTAAGGTAGAAGACAGCAGCGAGTGTAGAACGAAGATGGAAACATCTAATGTCAATTATCGAAAATATAAGAAACAGATCGTGGGTGAGAGAAAAATATGAGAAAGAGAAAGATGATTGTTTGCGCATTAGAGGAAGAGTGGATCGCAAGATTGTTGGAGCAATTGAGCCAGGAAGAATGGCAGACTCAGATGATCGATCATGCAGAGACGTTATGGGAGGTGCAGGCTCCGTGCTCGGCCATTATGATACAGGAAGAAGAGTTGACGGAGGCGTATCGATGGAGAACGAAAGATGCAGGTGACAGTATGTGTCCGCAGGCTTTTCGAGAATTTGCGGAATGGCAGAAGGTGCCAATTATCGTGATTTTACAGCAAAGAGATGATCGGTTGGAAGAACAGCTTTTGCGGGCCGGAGCTGCAGAATGTGTCTGCCCGGAGCAGTCGACCGATCTGGCAGCCTGTCGTATAGTACGGGCGGTGTCGAAAAATGTCGTATCAGTTGTTCCGATGACGGAATGGGAACGTGTTATAGTGGATAGCGAGGGTGGACAAGTTCAGATAGACGGATATTCTATTCATATGTCGAGAGAGGAATGTATATTGTTGAAGCGGTTGCTGCAGGCAGAGGGAGCTGTGGTATATCGGGATGAATTGGTGGAGAATTTATGGAGCGAAGTATCTGTGCACAGCCGGAGAAGATTGGATGGTGTTGTGCAGCGGGTGCGCAAACGTTTATATGGAACAAGGCTTTTTATTGTGTCCAAATATGGAAAAGGGTATTATCTGCAGTATCATAAAGAGGAAAATGGTTCTTGTTTTGTATGATTTCAGAGTCGCGTTAAGTATCGTATCTATTGTGGATGATTTGATGAGAACAGCTTAAAGCATACAAAGGGCATGATTGACGGATTTTTTGAGAAGGAGTAAAATAGATGATATCAGGAGGAATAGGATCATGAATATATTGACTTGGGATGGTCTTGCTGACATTGATTCGTTCCATGGAGAAAGAGTTATGATCATTGATGACAATGAAATTAATCTGGAAGTCATGCAGACAATATTTAATGATTTTGGATTGCATACAGATGCGTTTGTGAGTGGACAGAAAGCATTAGAAAGCTATCAGAATAGTGAACCGTTTTCATATCAGTTTATATTGATCGATCTGAATCTATACGGTATGGATGGTTATGATATAGCAAAATTCATTCGTAGTGCAGACAGGCAAGATAGTAAAGAGATTCCAATATATGCTGTTACTGCTAATTTACTTCCCTCAGCGAAAATGAAAGCAACTGAATGTGAGATGAATGGATATGTTGACAAACCGGTAAATTATGCAGCGTTGTTAGAGATGATCCATAGCGTGTTGGGCGTATAAATTTACTCACACTTCGCACATCCAAAGATGCTGTCGGGTTATATATTGCTTACGATATTAAGGAATATTGAGGATTTGGAGGACAAATAAAAAGTGAGAAAAACTGGACCCTTACGTGTGATTATTGATGTCAAAGGAATGGCAGAGGTGGATGAGGAAGATCTGAAGCAGCAAATTGTCGTACTGCAGGAGCATTTTCTCTTTAATACGTTAAATGCGATCAAAGGGGCTGCGATATTAGAGAAGGTATTGCTGCCGGAGCTGCTGGATGGTTTTGCGGACTGCCTGCGTTATCAGTTTCAATGTTTTCGCGTCAATAAAACAGTATCTTTTCGTGAGGAAAGAAAGTTCATGCGAACGTATTTGTCTATGGAAAACTATCGGTTTCAGGGGATGACGGTATTGTGGGATGTTGGTGACTGCGATCTGAAAGTGCCGCCGATGGGGATTGCATTATATGCGTCGCGTGCTGTTAATGAGTGTATGTCGACCAGAAGACGTCAAATTAAAATTCTTGGTGGGGTTTGTCAAAATAAGTATATTCTTACCATTCGCAACTCGTATGAGGAGTTATCCAAAAAGGAAGCGGACGAAGGTGAGCTGATACGTCAAAAATTGAGAATATGGTGGAGCTTTTTGGTAGAAGGAGATATTAGCTGGGAGATCGAAGGTGATGAAATGGTTGTAACATTTGCATTACCGATAGAGGCGGAAGGTCAGAATACCTAAATATCTCGGATCGATGGATCTTGATTAAAATTTGATGGAAGGAATGTAGGGATGGTATGAAAACGATCATTGTCGATGATGAGATCATGGCGATCAAATTAGTGCGTAACTATTTAGAGCGTGACAAGCGTGTAGAGATTGTCGGAGAATGTCTTGATGCAGGGGAGGCACTGCAGTGTGTTCGGGAGCGTGCCGTCGAGGCGGCATTCTTAGATATATGTATACATGGTTGTATGGATGGTGTTGAATTGGGTAAAAAGTTAAAGGAGCTCAATCCTCAGATCGTGTTGATCTATACAACAGGTAATGCGCAGTACGTTGACAATGCAATTGATGTAGAAGCGGACTTTTATTTGATGAAGCCATTAAATGCGGCAGAACTCACCTTTGTCGTCAAGAAGGCGAATGAACTTGCTTTACAGAGAAATAAAAGAATCTTTGCAAGAACGTTTGGACATTTTGATCTGTATATTGATGGGAGTCCGGTTATGTTTCGCAGTGCGAAAGCAAAAGAGCTGTTGGCTCTTTTGGTGGATCGAGAAGGAGGTACTGTGACGACAGATCAGATCATTGGAACATTGTGGGAGAACCGTCCGAACGATGAAGCAACGCAGAGCTTATGCAGCAAGATCGGTAAAACATTGATCAATGAATTAAAAAAGTATGGTGTAGAGGATATTATCGTGTCAGGAAGAGGCATCAAACGTCTTAATACGGATCTGCTGGAATGCGATCTGTACCGTCTATTACAGCGTGAAAAGGATGCGCAGGACGCATTTGCGGGAGATTATATGCTGGAATATAGCTGGGCAGAAGATCGAATGGCATCATTAAGCCGATTTCTATAGTTTTTTGATGGCAGGACCCACTATATATCAGCTGCAAAATATAATTAAACTATCGACATAATAAGCAATATGTGGTTTTGGAATAACTTCCGGTATGGGAAGTTTGCGTTAAATATACATTTTTTTTCAAAAAAACCCTCTAATTCCATTTCAATTCCATTTGAAATCCATAGTAATGCTAATTCAGGTTCTATAATTAGACATGGAAACTGAAAAAAAGCAATGGGATGTCGATTCTAAACAATTGATAGGGACTAGGAGGACAAAATGAAAGATGATATCCGTGTTATACTGGCAGACAACAACGTACAGGACAGAGAAAGCAAAAAACGATTATTAAATGAACAGGGAATCCAAGTAGTGTACGAAACAGGAGACGGAAAAAAAGCGCTGGAAAACATTAAAAAGTTAAAGCCGGATGTTGTAGTCATGGATATGATCTTACCGGGAGTAGACGGTTTGGAAATATTAGAAGAATGCAGAGAATTTACAGAGTACAAGCCTTTGTTTATCATTGCCACGGCACTTCGACGCGAGGGATTGATCGAACAGGCATTAGCACAGGGAGCAAACTATTATATGATGAAACCGTTATCAGCAACGATGTTGATCAAACGGATCAGACAGATCGCAGCCAGTGTAGGCGAAGGGGAAGAGGGACAAGCTGCAGTACATAACAGTGAAGAAAAGCAGCTTGTATCCGTGCCAGAGTATACGGAAACTGTGAAGGAAGATTCAAAGAAAACGATAAGACAGGTTGTGAAACCTACAGAACATTTAATTAAAGATCCGTCGGATAAATACACCGGCAATCTGGAGATTGACATTACGAATATATTGCTGGAGATCGGAATGCCGGCACATATCAAGGGTTACCAATATATTCGTGAAGGCATTATGATGTCTTTTGCAGATCAAAATATGTTGCACTATATTACAAAATTTTTGTATCCAACCATTGCAAAAAAATATCATACTTCTTCCAGTAGTGTAGAACGGACGATCCGTCATGCGATAGAAGTTGCATGGCGCAGAGGGAATATGGAGACATTAGAGCACGTGTTTGGAAATACGATCTCTGCAAATCGCGGCAAACCGACCAACTCAGAATTTATGGCACTTTTGACGGATAAACTGCGTTTAGAGTATCGTATGCGTGAGGCTTGCTGATCGATCCGAATGTGAAAGACACACGATCTGTAAATCCTGCTGAGCGTGTTATGCGGCAGGAAATGGCAGTATAATAGGTACAAACTTGACGGAATAGCGTAAAATAAGGTATAGTAATAGAGTTGTCGTTAATAGATGACTCTATTACTTTTTTGTGTATACACGTATGCACGGGTACGATGACACGCCCCTCTGTTTTGTTGGATATACATAGGATAGCTGAGTGCTCGGAGGGGAACTATAGAAGGAGGTACTAGAAAATGAAAACAAATTCAATGATGTCGATAGATGATGCATTAGATGCAAAATTTAATGAACTTGTTGTAAGTTGTATGAAATCAGGAGCAATCGACCTAAACTTATATCAGGAATATGATGTAAAGCGGGGATTGCGTGACAGCAATGGCAAAGGTGTATTGACCGGATTGACTGAAATTTCAGATGTAACAGGATACCGTGTTGTAGATGGGGTCAAGGAGCCGGCTGATGGTATGCTGTACTATCAGGGGTATGATGTCAAAAATTTAGTTGGAGATGGCATTGAGAAACGATTTGCCTTTGAGGAAACAACATATTTGCTGTTATTCGGTTATCTGCCTAATAAAGAGCAATTGGAAGTTTTCCATGGGATCATTGCGAGCTTGCAAGAGCTGTCCGGACAATTTGTGCGTGATGTTATTATGAAGGCGCCAAGTGCAAATCTGATGAATGGATTGCAGAAAAGTGTCTTGACTTTGTACTCTTACGATGCTAATCCAGACGATATTTCAGTATCCAACGTACTTCGTCAGTCATTGCAGTTAATTGCGAAACTGCCATTGATCGCGGTATACAATTACCATGCATACAGACATTTTCACTTCTTTGACAGTTTGGTAATCAAGCCTGCTAAACCGGAGCTTTCGACGGCAGAAAACATTTTGCAGATGTTACGCCCAAATGGAAAGTATACTCCATTAGAAGCACGTGTACTCGATGCAGCTCTTGTGCTTCATGCAGAGCATGGTGGTGGTAATAACTCGACATTTACCAATCACGTAGTAACGTCTTCGGGTACAGATACCTATTCGGCAGTCGCAGCATCCATTGCATCTTTGAAAGGACCGCGTCATGGTGGAGCTAATTTGAAAGTGCAGCAGATGTTTGCAGATCTTCATGAGCATGTTACGGATCTGGAAGATGACGATCAGATTCAGGAATATTTGCAGGCAGTACTTCGTGGAGATGCTTTTGATCATTCCGGTCTGATCTATGGTATGGGGCATGCAGTTTACACGTTGTCCGATCCGCGAGAGGTGATCCTGAAGGATTATGCACAGAAATTAGCTGAAAGTAAAGGAATGCTCAAAGAGTACAGTCTTTATGATAGAGTAGAACGCATTGGAACGCAGTTGTTGTCTCATAGAAATCATGTGGTCAAACCAATCTGCGCAAATGTGGACTTCTATTCAGGTTTTATTTATACAATGCTTGGTATTCCGGAGGAGTTATTTACACCGATCTTTGCAATTTCTCGTATTGCAGGATGGAGTGCGCATCGTCTGGAAGAACTTGTAAATCGAGGGAAGATCATTCGTCCGGCATACAAATATGTTGGACATCACAGACCGTTTGTTGATGCCAAAGACCGTGGGACAACAGAGGAGTAATCTCTATAGGGATACAGGAAAAAGATAAGAAAGGTATGGTAATTGTATGACAACAGTATCAAGTTCCAGCATTGCTGCAATATTAGTGGCGTTTGCTGCCTATTTGTTATTCATGATCGTGATCGGTGCAATCTGTATGCGCCGCACCAATAGTTCAGAGGATTATTTCCTCGGAGGCAGAGGCTTAAATGCATGGGTCGCAGCACTCTCAGCGCAGGCGTCTGACATGAGCGGATGGCTGCTAATGGGGCTGCCGGGTTCGATTTATGCGTTAGGTACCGGCCAGGCTTGGATCGCCATAGGGTTATTTTTAGGAACCGTTTGTAACTGGCTGCTGATTTCCAAAAGACTTCGTCGCTATACGATCGTAGCAGGTAATTCCATGACACTGCCGGAATTTTTGGAGAATCGTTTTCATGACAAAAAGAAAGTGCTGCTTTCCATCTCATCTGTCGTGATCATTATTTTCTTCTTAGTATATACAGCGTCAGCCCTTGCCTCGGGTGGTAAATTATTCCATACGATCTTTGGTATTGACTATCATATTGCGCTGATCATCGGTGCAGCAGTTATTTTAACTTATACGTTTATGGGTGGATTTTTGGCCGTATGTACGACAGATTTTGTACAGGGAATGTTGATGTTAGTCGGATTGCTGACCGTGCCAATCATTGCTTTTGCATTAGTCAGTGGCAAGTTTGCAGCTAACATTGACCACACACAGGTAGCTGGTGGTTATGATGCATATATGAATCTGTTCATGAACGGTGGCAGACCATATAAATTTGTGGAAATCTTATCGCAGCTTGCATGGGGATTAGGATATTGCGGAATGCCTCATATCCTGATACGTTTCATGGCGGTAAAAGATGAGAAAGAGTTGAAAAAATCCAGCGTGATCGCAATTTCATGGTGCTTTTTATCTTTGGTAGCTGCCTGCTTTATTGGTATTGTCGGAAGAGCTTATCTGGTCGATAATGTACTGACAGGCGGACAGACAGAGAGTGTCTTTATCACAATGATTGAACGCGTATTCACCAAAAATATAGGAATTCCATTTGTTGGTGGATTGTTCTTATGTGGCATTTTGGCGGCGATCATGTCAACGGCAGATTCACAGCTGTTGGTTTGTGCATCTTCGGTATCAAAAGATATTTACAAAAGTTTTATCCGTAAAGATGCAGACGATAAACGCATCATGAAAGTGACTCGAATCACAGTCATCGTTGTTGCATTGATCGCAATCGTAATTGCTTGGGATCCGGAGAGTAGTATTATGGGTCTGGTATCCGATGCATGGGCTGGTCTTGGATCGGCTTTTGGACCGGCGATCGTGTTGGCATTATTTTGGAAACGCGCTAATATGCCGGGAACGGTTGTCGGAATTATTACCGGTGGATTGACGGTTCTTATATGGGACTATATCCCATTGATGGGTGGCAAGACGCTTGCAGTGACGACTGGTATTTATTCTCTGTTAATTGGATTTGTTTTGAGCCTTTTTGTTAATGTGATCGTTAGTCTTGCAACAAAAGCACCGAGTGCTGAAATTGTTGCAGAATTTGAAAAAGTCGATGCATATAGCGAATAAAAATACAAAGCATATTCCATACTAAGGAATGCAATAGATTCTATTTCGTGTCATACGAAATTTCAGAAAGGTATGGTGAATGCTTTGAAAAAGAAAATGTTAGGTTTTGCGGTGGTTACAGTCTTGGCGGCAGCATTGATGGTTGGATGCGGTAATAAATCCAAAAATAATTCTGCTACATCACCTTCTTCCGGTAATGGTGCAACGGATATGCCAAATGAGACAGAACTTCCAGAGAGTACCAATAATGCTGCAGATGATGCGGGAAATGCCGTAGATGATGCGGGAAATGCCGTGGATGATGCTGTAGATGGTGCGGGAAATGCTGTGAAAGATGCCACGGATGGTGTAGAAGATGCTGTAGATGACGCTGTAGATGGTACAGAAGATGCAGTTGATGATCTGACAGGTAATGAAAAAGACAAGACAAATGATCCTGCAAATTCTAAAACAGATGATACAAAGAGCAAAAAAAACGATAATAAACGTTAGAATAGACGGCATAACACGATATGATATCGGAATGCCGTAATAGAATTAAAAAAAACGCACAGGATGCTAAAGCAGAATGCTTCCTGTGCATTTTTTAATTTTATTTTGTAACGTCACATCGCGAAGAATGGCTTTAGCGATTCTTGCCCTTTTGAGATGATTCCTCCGTGAGATGGATGCGGTAAAGAACGGCATCGCGATTTTTGTATATAAGATCTTTTTCCGGTTTCATGCCAAGATTTTTTGCAGTACGCAGTGATCGTACATTTTCTTTATCAATGACTGCAACAATATTGTCAATATCCAGAGCATGATAGGCATACTGAAATACTGCACGGCAACATTCCAGTGCATAGCCGTAGCCCCAATGATTACTATCTAACAAATAGGACAACATGATCTCATCCTGTCCATCAACAACATGGTTCTCAATTCCGCAACGTCCAATGAGCCCGTTGGATGTTTTGCTGAATACGCCCCATAATCCGTAGCCGTAGAAATTATATACATTACGGATATAGGCAGCCTGTTTTGCCATCTCCATTTCTTTATAATCGTCGATGTCATCAATGAATTTGGCAACCTCGGGATCCTTATAAATCGGATATAAATCCGGAATATCCGCAACGGTCAGTTCGCGAATGATCAGACGCCTTGTATTTGCAATGGTTACCGGTATTTTTTGTTTGCGCTGCCAAACATGCAGGAAAAACGAAGGAGTAAGTCCTTCGAAACTTTCCAACAAAACATCGGCACGTGATAGATCCTGCTTGCCGGAATGTGGATTGTCGTATCCGACGCAGGCAATTCCGGCGGCGATCGCCGCTTCGACACCATAAGAAGAGTCTTCAACGACAATGGCTTCCTCTGCGGATACGCCAAGCTTTTTAAGTGCTAGTTGAAACGTGTCGGGAGCAGGCTTTGGATGGGCAACATTTGAACTGGAAACGAGCTGATCAAAATATTTGCGGATGCCTAATGAACTGACAACAGCGTTGATCTCAGCAGGGTTAGAGGAGGAGGCAATCGCTAACTTCCAGCCACTGGCAGCAAGCTTCGGGATCAGCTCGCAGATGCCGGGCAGCGAAGGATACCCCTCTTCTTTGTGGATTTCGCGTTTGGCTTGATTTAATTCCGCCAAAAGCTCTTCCGGAGATAAAGAAAGAGAAAAGTCTGAGATAACTTTTTGTGCCATATTTGCAGTGGAACTGCCAATAAACTGTTCATGATAGGACATGTCGGCATCTGCACCATATTTGTGCAGTACTTTCAGTGCTGCTCTGCCATGCTGTGGTTCGCTGTCGATAATGACACCGTCCATATCAAAAATAATCGCTTTTAATGTTCGCATTGTATAGAACACCTCCCCGTAAATTCGCTATTGAACCTTTATTATAGCAGAAAAATCATTGTGCCACAATCTCAGTCATGGTATAATTATAAAGGTGATTTATATATATGCCCCCGAGGAAATAGAGAAAGGACGAGAGAAGATGGCAGTGATCAGACCGTTTTGTGCAGTGCGCCCGGCAGTAGAATATGCCGATAAAGTAGCCGCATTGCCATATGATGTATATAATCGTGCAGAAGCGAAGAAGGAAGTGGAGAGAGAACCGTTATCCTTTTTGGCGATAGACCGCGCAGAGACACAATTTGAGGATAGTGTATCCGTATATGCACCTAAGGTGTATGCCAAGGCAAAGGAACTGTTCGAGGAACGTATCTCTCAGGGGATTTTTATAGAGGATAAGCAAAGTGCTTACTATATTTATCAGTTGGAGATGAATGGACGCACTCAGACGGGTATTGCAGCGTGTGCCAGTGTAGACGATTATCTGGATGGCACGATCAAGAAGCATGAAAATACAAGAGAAGAGAAGGAACAGGATCGTATTCGGCATGTAGACACTTTGTCTGCACAGACCGGACCGATCTTTTTGGCATATCGTTCCCAGGCAACGATCAACCAATTGGTGTCTAAGATCATGGAAACGCAGGAACCGTTGTATGATTTTACGGCAGCGGATGGTATTGCACACCGTATGTGGAAAGTGACAGAAGAAGCGGTTACCACATTACAGGAGGCTTTTGCCGGAATACAGGAGATTTATATTGCAGATGGGCATCATCGTGCAGCATCCGCAGTCAAAGTCGGCTTAAAACGCCGTAAAGAACATCCGGATTATGATGGAACAGAAGAGTTTAATTATTTCCTTTCCGTACTATTTCCGGACGATCAGTTAATGATCATGGATTATAACCGCTGTGTGAAAGATTTGCATGGACTTACGAAAGAAGCATTTTTGAAGGCTGTGGAAGAGTGCTTTGATGTTACTGTCTTGGATGGTGCGAAGCATCCGCAGGCAAAGGGACAGATCACCATGTATTTGGAAAATCGCTGGTATTTGCTGCAGGCAAAGCAGGAACTGCTTGCTATCACGGATCCGGTTGCCGCATTGGATGTGTCATTGCTACAGGAATATCTGTTAAAACCGGTGCTTGGTATCGAGGATCCAAGGACAGATGAGCGTATTGATTTCATTGGAGGAATCCGAGGCTTGGAGGAATTGGAACGTCGTGTGCAGACGGACATGACGGTCGCATTTGCGATGTATCCGACTTCGATCGGAGAGCTGTTTGCTGTGGCTGACGCGGGGCTGCTTATGCCGCCGAAGTCGACTTGGTTCGAGCCAAAGCTTCGCAGCGGATTGTTGATGCACCGTATTTGATCCGGCCTAAAATCAATGTTTGCGGCTCGAACAGAGCCATGGAGATTTGCATATGAAAGAATTTTTTTCTATTGAAGGACCGTTTATGCAGTTTTTTGGAAAACTGTGGGATATTATATTATTAAGTGTTGTATTTTGTGTGTGCAGTATTCCGATCATTACGTTTGGGATGAATTGTATTGCACTGTATTATACGGTTGTAAAGGTGGTTCTGCCCGGGGAGAGACATGCTGTGCGGACGTTTTTAAAAATGGTTCCCCGCAATGCAAGACAGGGACTGCCGCTTGGAATATTGTTTGAAATAATTATCGCTGTTTTAACGTATTCGCTTATAGTGATCCTGCATAACGATATGGGAGCACTCGGTGTGTTTTTTGGTGTTGTGTTTGTTATGTTGTTTATGATCGTGTTAGTAGTTATGGCGTATGCATTTCCAATGTCTGCACGTTTTGAAAATACAATCGGAGAAATTGTTGCTAACAGTGCTTTTATGGCATTGGAACACTGGAAAGAGACAACATCTTTGCTGATCCTGCAGGCGGCATTTCTTGTGGGAATGATATTGATTGTGTATATTCCACCGATCATACTGATCTTGCCGGGAGCAATTATGTGGATGCAGGCAAAATTGTTGGAGCCGGTGTTTGACAGCTACTTAAAAGAGGGGGGAGCAAATCATGAAACAGAGACTATATGATCTGATGGACTGGGAAGCCATTGAAGCAATCGTTTATTCGGAAGAGGATCATCCTCAGCGCGTACTCGGACCGCAGAAGGTAAAGGGCGGTATTTTAGTACAGGTATTTGTGCCGGGAGCAGTTAAGGCAAAGCTTCGTCTTAAAAGTACAGGTAGAAATTATACAATGGATCAGTCAGACGATGCAGGCATGTTTGCAGTTCTTTTGCCGGGAAAGACAATCACAGAATATACGATCATTGCTTCCTATGAAGATGGTTCTAAAGTGGAGTTAGAGGATCCGTATCTATATCAGGATTTATTCGGGGCGAATCACATTGAGCGTTTTGAAAAGGGGATTCACCGGGAAATATATCGTTATATGGGTGCGCATCCGGCTGCAGTACGCGGCTGTATGGATGACACAGACATTCTTTGGGATGTAACGGAAGATGCCGTGAAAGACGATGCAGCACTGTTATATGGAACACACTTTGCGGTGTGGGCACCGAATGCAATGCGTGTCAGTGTTGTTGGGGATTTTAACGGCTGGGATGGCAGAAGACATCCTATGATGCGTCAGGGAGATTCCGGTGTATTTTCGCTTTTTATTCCGGGGATCGGACCGGGTGAATTATATAAATATGAGATTAAATCAGCACCGCAGAAAGTGACGATGAAGACAGATCCATATGGGTTTGCCTGTGAAAAGAGGCCGGCTAATGCCAGCATTGTGACGAATCTGCAGGAGTACCGCTGGAACGATGATAAATGGCTTGCAAAGCGTTCTAAAAGGGATTACACCAAGGAGCCTATGAATATCTATGAAGTTCATTTGGGATCTTGGAAAAGGCAGCAGGGAACAGGAGATGGATTTGTCAATTACCGGGAGCTGGCACGACAGCTTGTGCAGTATGTTCAGAAAATGGGATATACACATGTGGAGTTACTGCCGGTCATGGAGCATCCATTAGACGAGTCTTGGGGTTATCAGGTGACTTCGTATTATGCACCGACTTCCAGACATGGTTCGCCGCAGGATTTTATGTATTTTATGGATACGATGCATCAGGCCGGGATCGGTGTTATTTTGGACTGGGTACCGGCACATTTTCCAAAAGACGAGAATGGACTGGCGAGGTTTGATGGAACTTGTCTGTATGAGCATGCGGATCCGAGACAGGGAGAGCATCCACATTGGGGGACATTGATTTACAATTATGGAAGACCGGAAGTTGCTAATTTCCTGACGGCCAATGCATTGTTTTGGATCGAGCAGTATCATGCAGATGGAATCCGTATGGACGCTGTAGCATCAATGTTGTATCTGGACTATGGCAAACAGGACGGGGAATGGGTTGCTAATATGTACGGCGGCAATGAGAATCTTGAGGCAATAGCCTTTTTGAGGGATTTAAGCGATGTGATGCATGAAAGAAACAAAGGTGCATTACTGATCGCAGAGGAATCGACGGCATGGCCGAAAGTGACAGAGCCTTCGACAGTTGACGGTTTAGGGTTTGATCTGAAATGGAATATGGGCTGGATGAATGATTTTACAACGTATATGCAGACGGACCCGCTGTTTCGCAAGGGCCGACACGGCATGCTTACGTTTAGTATGATCTATGCATACAGTGAAAAGTTTGTGCTTGTATTCTCACACGATGAAGTGGTGCATCTGAAAGGCTCTATGTTTGCAAAAATGCCTGGTGAGCCGGAAGAAAAATATGCGAATCTTCGCGTGGCGTACGGTTTTATGATGGCACATCCCGGCAAGAAGCTGCTCTTTATGGGGCAGGAGTTTGCACAGGAGACCGAATGGAATGAGAAGCAGGAATTGCCTTGGGAGCAGGCAGAGGAGCCGGATCACAGGGCATTGCAGCAATATGTAAAGGCATTGAATACGTTTTATCAAGAGCATCCGGCTTGGTACGAGACGGATTTTGATGCAGAGGGATTTGAATGGCTTAGCAGTATGGATGCCGATCACAGTATTATTACCTTTATGCGGTATGATGCGAAGAAAGAGGAGCGGCTTCTGGTGGTGTGTAATTTCACCCCGGTTACGTATGAGAATTTTAAGATTGGAGTGCCTGTTGCCGGAAAATATAAGGAAATCTTTAATAGCGATCAAATTTCCTTTGGTGGAACAGGTTGCATTAACGCAAGGCAAAAGAGTGCGAAGAAGATACCTTGGGATGGCAGGGAGTATTCGCTGACGATTTCCGTGCCGCCGTTAGGAATGAGCGTATATCGCTGTGTGCCGACTGACACGACGACAGCGACCGTTCCGTCGAAACGTGGAAGTGCTAGAACAGGAAAAACAGTAAAAAAGAGGAAATAAATGATGTTGTATGGTAAAATGGGAATAGGCATGATGGAACTGCAAAATGCAATGCTTGCAGTGCAGGATAATACAACCGTCAAAGAGCTGACCAAGGTAATGGGGGATGACTCTGTTTCCAATGAAAAAAAGACCAGCTTTTTATTACAGTATTTATTAGATCAGCGAGAGCCGCTGCTTCGCTTCGGTCAGACGTTGCTGATCGCTTTGATCGTGTTTGTGATCGGTCGTAAAATGGTGAAGCTGTTACTTCGTTTTACGGATCGCTGGATGGAGCGGCGCAATGTAGAGGTTAGTGTCCGCAAGTTTGTGATGTCATTAGCCGGCGTTATCTATAATGTACTATTGATCTTTGTGGTTGCAGGTATTCTTGGCGTAGGAACCAGCTCTATTGTGGCTATGGTCGGATCGGCAGGATTGGCGATCGGCCTTGCTCTGCAGGGCAGTTTGGCCAATTTGGCGGGTGGGGTTTTGATCTTACTCCTCAAGCCGTTTCAGGTTGGAGATTATATTATTACGCCACAATCGGAGGGAACCGTACAGAGTATTGATATTTTTTACACACGATTGACGACAACGGATAATCGGGTGATCGTGATACCGAATGGAACGATTTCTAATTCGGATATTACCAATACAACGAAGCAGGATAGGCGTTTGCTTGTTTTGGAGTTCTCTGTCAGTTATGATGCAGATGTTGCATTGATCCGAGATATTTTACTCAAAGAGATGAAACACAGGAGTGACATTTTGGTGAAAGAGCCAATGAGAGTTGTTGTGACCAGATTAAGCCCTGTGAAACTGCGTATGAATGCGAAATGCTGGGTGGAAACATCAAAATACTGGGATGTTTATTATGATATGTTGGAGAGGATCAAAACATTGTTACAGGAACAAAACATCTCCATAGGATAAGAAATTAGCAGAAATAAGAGGTGACGATAATGATCAAGTTTTATCGAACAGATGACCGTAAAATTCATGAGGAGGGTGGAATTGTTCCGGGAGGCTGGATTGATATGGTTAATCCAACAGTAGCAGAGGGTGAGTTGATCGCCAAAAGACTGCAAATTGATATTCAAGATCTGTTGGCTGCTTTGGATGAGGAAGAAAGTTCTCGTGTGGAATTGGAGGATGGATATACGTTAATTCTGGTGGATATTCCAACAATTGAGATTCGTCATGATAAAGAAGCATATACGACAATCCCACTGGGTATTATCTTGACGCAGGATATTATCATCACCATTTGTACAGAGGAAACTCCGGTGCTGCAAGCGTTTGTTAATGGTCGCGTGAAAGAATTCAGTACCAAGAAGAAAATGCGTTTTGTGTATCAGATCCTGTTCCGTGTGGCTGCGTTATATCAGAATGACCTTCGTGTCATTGATAAGAAACGAACCGAGATTGAGGAACGCATTGATGATGATACCGAAGACGTAGATCTGATCGATCTGCATGCATTAGAATCAACATTGGTCTACTTTGCGACATCTTTGCGTGCAAATGGTGTTGTCTTAGATCGCTTGACACGTTATAAGCGATTGGAACAGTATCCGGATGACACGGATCTGTTAGATGATGTCATTGTCGAGAACCGGCAGGCGATCGAAATGACAACGATATATAGAGATATTATCAACGGAACGCGTGAGCTGATGTCCTCTGTGCTTGATAATCGTTTGAATAATGTCATGAAAATACTGACGATTGTAACACTGGTTATGGGTATTCCGACTCTGATCTCAGGAATTTATGGTATGAATGTTTCCAGTAAGTGGATGCCGTTAGCAGATACGCCGCATGGTTTTTCCATTATCTGTCTGCTCATCGTGTTTATTTGTATGATTGCAATGTTCTTATTAAAGAAAAAGAAAATGTTTTAGCCGGTTAGGCTTACATGACAGTAATGTATCAGGCTACGTTACGAGCATTTTCCTATCAATTAATAAAAGGTATGCTCTGTAGAAAAGAGCATACCTTTTTACGTTCTGGAATAGGAAATTGCTGTTGTGTAGCGTGACATCGCCAAGAATTGCCACCCTGTACAATTTATTCTTCAGCGAGATAAGCTTCATATTTGGCGATCACTTCTTTCATAGCCTGTGGTCCCGGAGCACCGATCGTATTACGCTTAGCAACACAGGTTTCCATGCTGATCGCATCATAAATATCTTCTTCGAATACCGGGCTGATCGCCTTATACTCTTCCAAAGACATCTGACCCAGTGAAATATTCTTGTCGATGCAGTACAAAACGAGCTGTCCGACAATGCCATGTGCATCGCGGAATGGAACACCATGATTTACCAAATAATCCGCTGCGTCAGTCGCATTTGTAAATCCACCCTCAGCGCTTGCACGCATACGGTCTTTGCGGAAGGTGATCGTGTCTAGCATACCGTTAAATAATACGATACATCCTTTCGTGGTATCAATGGCATCAAAGACAAATTCCTTATCTTCCTGCATATCTTTGTTGTAGGCCAAAGACAGTCCCTTCATCGTAGTCAACAGAGAGATAAGAGAACCGTATACACGACCAGTCTTACCGCGGACAAGCTCTGCAATGTCCGGATTCTTCTTCTGTGGCATGATACTGCTTCCGGTAGAATAGGAGTCATCAATATCAATGAACTGATATTCGTTCGTGTTCCAAATGATGATCTCTTCGCAGAAACGGCTCAAATGCATCATAATGATGGACATTGCTGCACTAAATTCGATCAGATAATCACGGTCAGATACAGAATCCATACTGTTTAACGTTGGACCGGTAAATCCAAGCAATTCTGCGGTGCGTTCACGATTGAGCGGATAGGTTGTTCCGGCAAGTGCACCGGAGCCGAGAGGGCAGTAATTCATGCGCTTATGAATATCCTGCAGACGGGAACGGTCACGGTAGAACATTTCGAAATAAGCACCCATATGATGTGCTAAGGTGATCGGCTGTGCTTTCTGCAAATGAGTAAAGCCCGGCATGATCGTATCAATATTTTTCTTCATGATCCTTAACAGGCTTTGCAATAAACCGAACAACAGGTGCTCCATTTCCTTGATCTCTTTGCGGGTATATAATTTCATATCCAAAGCAACCTGATCGTTACGGCTGCGTCCGGTGTGCAGGCGTTTGCCGGCATCGCCAATGCGCTCGATCAAATGTGCCTCCACAAAACTATGAATATCTTCGTGCTCTTCGGTAAAAACAAGTTTGCCATCACGAATATCATCGCGGATCGACTGTAGACCTCCGATGATCGCTTCTTTGTCTTCGTTGGTCAAAATTCCCTGCTCAGCTAACATTGTGACGTGTGCAATGCTGCCTTCAATATCTTCCTCATAAAACTTCTGGTCAAAAGAAAGAGAAGCATTAAAGTTATGTACTAATTGATTGGTTTCTTTCGTGAAGCGTCCGCCCCAAAGTTTCATAGTGGTAATCCTCCATTTTATGTAGTAAATTATGCTTTACGGTGAAATGTGCTTTACATAGTTAAATCTGCAGAAACAATGGAAGAAAAACATTCTGCCATCCGGTTACTGCAGATTTAACGGTAATTTTTACGCTTAGTTGTTAAAATTAGTCCTCTGCTTCTGGTGTTGTATCTGAGAACTCAATAAAGTCATCATCAAAATTGTCACCAAAATCATCCGCATCAAAGTCGTCCAGATAATCGCGTTCCAGATGGCGGAAAACAGCATAAGCAATAGCTGCAACTGCTGCAACTGCGCCTATGATAGCGAGTGCAATGATGATGCCGTTTTTGTTTTTCTCCTCTAACTCTTTCTTGTGGAGAAGTTCGTTAATCTTTGCTGTATTCATTAATTCTTCGAGCTTATTTGACATAGCGCCACATCCTTTCCCTGATTGGTCAATTGTTATACGAATAGTATAACACATCACACGTGCAATATCTATATTTTTTTAAGTTTCGCAAAGGAAGCCATCATGCGCCTGGTTGAGCCATTATCGAAGTCGACAGTCACTTCGTGATCCCCATTTTTTTCCTTGAGAGCAATTACGGTTCCCTCACCAAATTTTTTGTGTTTGATGCGGTCACCCTCACCGTAGGACAGTGTGCTGGATGTGGTCTTGCCGCTATTTCCTTTGTCAAATATCGAGCTGTCCCGCAGAGAGGATCCTTTGGAACGATAAATATCTCCAGCCTGGGAAGAGCTTCCGATCCCTTTGCGGATCAATGGATTCCCGGCAAACAGGTCAGCTCCGGAACTACGTCTGACTGCCTGTTTGGCACTTCGTTCTGCCATAGGATCCCAAGTAGATGAAGCATTTGTGCGTACATTTGGAAGTTCGTTCATGCGAACCTGATGATACGACTGCCTGCGGCTTTCAGTAAAGGAATTGCCGCTAAAAGGAGAGGAAGCAGTTCGGGAACTATCCTGAAAAGCATCTCCATTTTGCTTGAGCAGATACCGTGGGATCTCATTCAGGAATGAAGATGGACGGTTGTATTGCTGCTCACCATTGCGAAAACGGCTTCGTGCACAGCTTAGCGATAATTTCTGTTTGGCACGGGTAATACCGACATAACATAAGCGGCGTTCTTCCTCCATTTCCTCCGGGTCATCGCCCATGACAGCAGCATATCCCGGGAAAATACCGTCTTCCATGCCGACCAGATATACATAAGGAAATTCCAATCCTTTCGCGCTATGTAATGTCATAAGTAACACCATGTTGTTGTCATCGTCTACCGTGTCAATATCTGCAACAAGAGCAACTTCCTCCAAAAATCCGCTGAGCGTTGGCTCCTCTTCACAGTTTTCCTCATAAGTGACCACTTTATTAATGAACTCTTCGATATTTTCAATACGTCCGTTGGCTTCCTCGGTATCCTCTTCCTCCAGCAGGCGGACATAACCGGTTTCTTCAATGATCTCACGGATCAGATCTTCCAAGCTATACTCGGGAGATGCTAAATGCCGCTTGAACGATTCGATCAGACTGACAAAACTGCCCAGCTTGCCGGCGCTGCGTTTGATGCCGTCAATGTATTCGTAGTTTTGCAAAGCACCGTAAAAACTGGTCTCGTGCGTGAGTGCATAGTCGGCTACCCGGTCGATCGTTGTAAGACCAATGCCGCGTTTTGGCACATTGATGATTCGTTTTACGGAAATATCATCTAAACCGTTTTCCACCGTGCGCAAATATGCCAACAGATCCTTGATCTCACGGCGTTGGTAGAAGTTTACCGCACCGACAATACGATATGGGATATTGGCCGTCACCAGTTTTTCCTCCAATACACGAGACTGTGCATTCGTACGATACAAAATGGCAAAGTCCTTGTAGTCTGCTTCGCCGGTCTGTACAGCGTAAGAGATACCGTCGGTAACAGCCTCCGCTTCTTCGTATTCATTACCATATTGCGCAAAATAGATCGGATCACCTTTTTCCTGGTCTGTCCAAAGCGCTTTATCCTTACGCATGGAGTTATGACTGATCACAGCGTTTGCCGCATCCAAAATATTTTGGGTGCTTCGATAGTTTTTCTCCAGCTTGATCACTTTAGCGTCAGGATATTCGGTCTCAAAGTTCAGGATATTATATATATTGGCACCACGGAATTTGTAGATAGACTGGTCATCGTCACCGACAACGCACAGATTCTGCTCGCGTCTGCCATCTTCTCCGATAGAGTCAGCCAACAGGCGTACAAGCTCAAATTGAGCTGTGTTAGTATCCTGATACTCATCGACCATAATATAGCGGAAACGGTTTTGGTAATAGTCCAGGATTTCCGGGTTATCCTGCAATAGCTGAATAGTCTTCACGATGAGATCATCGAAATCCAATGCATTTGAGTCGCGAAGACGTTTTTCGTATTCCCGATAAGCTCTGGCATATATTTCTTTGAGATAGTCACCGGCAGCACGGCGTTCATATTCTTCCGGAGAGATCATCTCATCTTTGGCAGATGAGATAGCACCGAGTACACTACGTTCTTTGAACTTTTTGGGGTCTAACTGCAGATATTTCAAAATATCCCGCATTAATGTCCGTTGGTCGTCTGCGTCATAGATCGTGAAACTTCTCGAATAACCGAGAGCTTCAATATGGCGGCGCAGTATGCGCACACATGCGGAGTGGAAGGTGCTGACCCATATGTATTCTGCACCGGAAGTAACAATATTATCAACTCGCTCACGCATTTCTCCGGCAGCTTTATTGGTAAAGGTAATGGCAAGGATGTTCCAAGGGTTGACGCCATATTCCTCGATCAAATAGGCGATACGGTGTGTCAATACACGGGTTTTGCCGGACCCTGCACCTGCTAAGATCAGAAGTGGTCCCTTAAAATGTTTAACTGCTTGCTCCTGCTCAGGATTTAATCCTTCTAATACGTTCATTCGTCACCAAGCCTTTCTTTAGAATCGAATATGATCGCGGTAATTCTTTGCCGCTTCAAAAAAATGCATTAGTCCATCTTTGTCGCCGTCAGCGATCTGTTGTTTGGCAGCGGTCAAAGTTTCTATATATTTGTCTAAAAAACTGCATATTTTGTCGGAGTTGGTCAGACAGATATTCTGCCACATTTCCGGAGAAGAGGAAGAGATTCGCGTCGTTGTGTGAAATCCTCCTGCCGCCAGTGTGCCGTAGGTACCGTCTTCATCAAGGGCAGCAACCGCATTGACCAGTGCCGCAGATATTACATGTGGACCGTGGCTGATACCGGCTACTACGGCATCGTGATAATCCGGGTCGAGCAAAATACAGTGTGATCCGATGTCGTGAATGAATTGTTCCATCCATGCAACATATTCCGGTCTGCTCTCTGCAAACGGTGTTAAAATATAGTATTTATCACGGAAAAATGCAGATTCAGAATGTTCATAACCGGTCTTTTCAGAGCCGGTCATTGGGTGCCCGCCTACAAACTGCTCACAGAGACCATGTTCTTTGACTGCAGCAAGAATATCGCTTTTGACACTGCCAACGTCTGTCAGCAGACAGTCTTTGGAAAGATAGGGAAGCAACTTATCCAAATAGGCGATATTTTTGATGACAGGTGCGCATAGAAAAATACAGTCACAGTCAGCAAAATCAGCGAGATCTGTTGTGATCTTGTCTAAAATCCCATCCATTGCAGCCAATTCGAGGCGCGGGTGTGGTTTGGTAATATAGTAATTGTATGCCATAAGTTCACTGTCCGGATACTGTTCGCGCAGTGCATGTGCTACGGAGCCGCCAATTAATCCGAAACCAATAAATCCAAAATGGTGCATCGTTGTCATAATAATTTTTACATTCCTTTCAATAGAAACATATGTTTGCGTTCTGTTCTATTTTATATGACGATAGTGAGCGTGTCAACTTGAATTATTGCATAAAAGCAAGTATAATGTTTCTTGTCATGCTCTGTCCTAAAATTCGGATAGCATAGGATGGACTGTCTTGTGATCTGAATGGAAAGACGATACTGCAGACTGAGACAGCAGAGTAAAGAATATACTTGGAAAGGCAAGGAAATTTATGAAGCAACTAAAGAAATATATCGGTGGAGCCGGCGATGTGTTGGACATAATCGGAAAGACTTTAGGAAGTTATTTAGGAGTTGTTTCCAATATAGCGGGGACGATCATCGGCATTTTTGCGACGGTATTGGTAATTGCGAGTATTGTGGGATTATGCCTGTATGTGAAGTTTTTGCCGATGTTTACCGAAGCCAGAGAGACGGTATTCGACAAGTTAGTCAATATGAGCGAAGATGACTTCGTGATGAAAGAAGATACCGTTGTTTACGACAAAGATGGTAAACTGGTCGGTTCTGTAAACGCAGGAAGATATAAATATACGGAGATCAAAAGTATTTCTCCATATTTGTATAATGGTTATATCGCTGTGGAAGATAAGCGTTTTAAGACACACGGCGGTGTGGATCTGCTTGCAACGATGCGTGCCGGCGTTGCGTTAGTCAAAAATGGCGGAGACATCAAGCAGGGCGGTAGTACGATCACACAGCAGGTGATCAAAAACAATTTATTGACACAGGAAAAGAGTTATACACGTAAAATGATCGAAATTATGCTGGCACCAACGGTGGAACAAAAGTTCACCAAAGACAAGATCATGGAATTTTACTGTAATAGTAATTATTACGGGAACCGCTGTTATGGTGTAGGGGCAGCGAGTGAATATTATTTTGGGAAATCAGCAGCAGATCTCGAGCCGTATGAGGCAGCAATTCTGATCGGTCTGTCCAATAATCCATCTGCCTATGATCCGGTGAATAAGCCGGAAGCAGCATTAAAGAAACGGAACGAAGTACTCAAAAAGATGTATGATGAACAGGTGATCACACAGAAACAGTATGACAGTTCTGTCAAAAAGAAGATCAAGATCCAGCAGTTGACCAAAGACGGTACGAATGAAAGTTATGTGGTGAGTTATGCGATCCATTGTGCTGCACTGGCATTGATGGAAAAGGAAGATTTCAAATTCCAGTATACCTTTAATGACAAAGAGGACTACGAAAGTTACAACGAGAAATACAGCAATCTGTACAGCCAGAAGACCAACGACATCCGTGAGGGTGGATACAAACTTTATACGTCAATTGATATGAAAAAGCAGAAAAAGCTGCAAAAAGCCGTTGATAAGGGACTTGCCTACAGCAAAGAGAAAAACTCGGACAAGACAAAGTATGCACTGCAGGGAGCAGCGGTCTGTGTAGATAACTCCACCAATTATGTTGTGGCGATCGTCGGTGGTCGTGGCACGAAGGATTCCTATAACCGTGCTTATTTATCAGCACGACAGTCCGGTAGTTCGATCAAACCATTGATCGATTATACGCCTGCCTTTGAAACAGGAGCCTATTCTCCTTCTACTGTTGTAAATGACCAGCCGATCGGGAACGGACCGAAGAATGCCGGCGGCGGTTATCGTGGCAGTCTGCATTTGCGTGAGGCGGTACAGCGTTCGATCAATACGATTGCATGGCAGGTATTAGAAAAGATCACACCGAAATATGGTATGTCTTTCTTAGATAAAATGCATTTTCATAATTTGAGTTATGTGGATAATGACAATTTATCATTATCGCTCGGCGGATTTACCGAAGGTGTCCGCGTAGTCGATATGGCAAAGGGATTTTCAACACTTGCCAACAACGGAAGCTATAGTGAAAAAACCTGTATTCAAAAAATAGAACATGTATCAGACGGAACGGTATATAAGAGCTCTAATGATACGACACAGGTATATACTGAAGATGCGGCTTGGATGATGACAGATGTATTGAAAGGTGTTTTGAATGAGCCGTATGGTACCGGACGTTCTCTCAAATTAGACAATGGTCAGATCGCAGCCGGTAAGACCGGAACGACCAACTCCAGCAAAGATGTATGGTTCTGTGGATATACCAAATATTATACAACTGTAGTATGGGCCGGCTATGACACGCCGAGAGCTATGCCGGGCGTATATGGCGCATCTGTTCCGGGAGGTATTTGGAAGAACTTCATGAATCAGATTCATAAAAATAAGAAGCCACAGGATTTTGCGGCACCATCGGGTATTTGTCTTGCAAAGTATGACGGCAAGGGAAATATGATCAAAGGAACAGAAAGCACGGATCTGAAGCGTACATCGGGCAGAGACTTCTTCTCGATAACGATCCTGAAAGCAAAGGCAGCGTATGCGGACAACTTGGAAGAGGCATCCTATGAGAAAAAAGTTCGTCGTAAGCTGGAAACATTTGAAAAGCTGACAATTCAGAGTATGGCAGATTACTATACGTTAGAAACCAGTTATCAGGAGCTTCGTGATATGATCTCTTCAATTGAGGATGATGATATCCGCAAATCATATGCGACGCGTGCGAAGAACAAATATGATTCGCTGAAAGACGAGACTGTAAAGTGGAAAGATGTTGTGAAAGCATATGAAGAGCAGCAGAAGGAGTCTAATGCAGAACTGGCCCGTGAAAAGAAAACGGCGTCAAAGAATGCAAGAAATAAACAGCTTCGCAAAACCAGGGTTGCGCTTGCTAATACAAGATTGAAGGCATTACGTGGCTATGATTATCAGCCGGACAACATGGCGACTCTGTTAGAAAAAGCCAAGAGTGCGGTAGAGGCATGCAGGGGATATTCAGAATATGCAAGCTTAAACAGCAAATACCAGACTTACCGTACCGAATTATATATGTTGCCAACGAAAGCGGAATATGATGCACAGAATAATCACCATACTCCGGGAACCACAAGTATACCACAAGCGACAGCAACACCAATGCCGACAGTAACGGCTCAGGCTGGTGCACAGTAGAAATTGGAAATCGGAAGAAAAGAGGACATATATGGCAGAAGATAGAAGAGAGCAGGAATTGCGTGCGGCGGCAAAACAGCTTGCCGGGGTACAGAGACAACATCGGCCGGATCAGACAGCAGCCGCACGATCACAGGCGGGCCAGAAAGCACAGCCACAGAGAGCAGCGCAGCAAGCGACAGCTCAGACAGCAAATTCTAACGGTAGTGGAAAGGCTCTGTCCGGGCAGCAGATACAGCAGATGCGGACGACAAATACACCTGCGAAAGAATCCATGTCACAGACAAAGCAGATCCAACATCAGTTGGAACAAGAAGTCGCAGATATTATGGATGCAGAATCCTTTGCGGATCTCGTCTTTATCGATCCGGATCCGTTGCCGGGAACGTCCAAGAAGGAAGAAGGTCGTACCGGTTTCTTTGCAAAGAGAAACAAAGACAAAGAGACAGATGCAGCCACAAAAGCACAGACACCACAGGAAAAAGATAAGGAGACAGTCGTTTCTGCAGGGCATACCGGATATAAGGAGACAGCTGTAGACAAGACGACGGAACAGGTGCAAGAATCGGATAAACAGGAAGAACAGATCGAGAAACTTCAGAAATGGGGCAGGATCGGTCAGTGGTTTCAGACTTTTTGCTGGATGCATATTCCGATTTTTGGATTCTGGTATATGGTTGTACTGGCTGTTCGTAAGCGGACGCCGGAAGAAAAGAAAACCTTCGCCCGAGCCTATGTATTGTACCGAGTGCTTGTGATGCTGTTGGCGCTTACCATTTTGTATGTGTTCTATCGAATGGGACTGAGTTTCGTAGAACAGATCCTTGCATATATTGATATGCATTCCTAAAAAGGTAAGGGAAGTTTGAGTCAATATATTTTAAGCAGCAGACGCTTATTGAGAAAAAACATCAATAAGCGTCTGTACTTTTTTTAGGAAAACCGTTATTCTATAGTATGGTTAGTGAAAACTAACCGGCTTGAGTCTTACCGGTCAAACAATATGAAGAGGTCATAAGCAATATATGATCTCTGTATATCAGGGAGGTTTTGCGTGACTGGTACTGTATAGAAGAAAGGTATGGTAAACGAATATGTTTTTGGAAATTCATGATCTGAGAAAGGGATTTGGTGAGGGAGAAAATCGAACAGAGGTATTAAAAGGGATTTCTTTTGAAGTAGAGCGTGGAGAAATCTGTGTACTGCTCGGACCTTCCGGATCCGGAAAGTCCACTTTGCTCAATATTATAGGCGGGATCGATAATGCGGATGCAGGATATGTTGCTATTGACGGAGAGCGAACTGCAGACATGTCCGAGAAAGTATTGACATCATATCGGCGTAAACACTTGGGTTATGTGTTCCAAATGTATAATCTGATCCCTAATCTGAATGTCAAGGAAAATATAGAAGTGGGAGCTTATTTGAGTGACTCGCCGTTAGATATTGATGATCTTTTAAGGACATTGGGGTTGTATGAGCATCGTCATAAAGTGCCAAATCAGCTTTCCGGTGGTCAGCAGCAGAGAACGGCAATTGGCCGAGCAATTGTGAAAAACCCGGATATCCTTCTTTGTGATGAGCCGACAGGTGCCCTTGATTATAAAACGTCTAAGGAAATCCTCAAATTATTAGAGGATGTCAATCAGAAATACGGCAATACGATCATTATGGTTACTCATAACGATGCGATCAAGCAGATGGCAGACCGTGTGATCCGTTTTAAAGATGGGCAGATCCGCAAGGATTATCATAACGAAATAAAGATTCCGGCAGAAGAGCTTGATTGGTAAGAGAGGTGGGACGAGATGAAAAATCCATTAAACAGGCGTTTGCCAAGAGAGCTTAAAGGAGAAATGGGAAAATACATGGTGATTTTCCTGTTTATGATGTTGACGATCGGATTTACATCCGGATATTTTGTAGCAAACAGCAGTATGCTGCAGGCAAGTGAAGAAAGTTATGATAAATATAATATTGAAGATGGACATTTTGTTGTAAAGGATGAGATCTCAGCATCTTTGCAGCGCAAATTGGAACAGGAAGATGTCAAAATATACAAGGATTTCTATAAGGAAGAAGCTGTCGATACGGATAATGATGGGAAGAGTGACGGATCGATCCGCGTGTTTGCAGAGCGGGAGAAGGTCAATCTTATCTGCGTGATGAAGGGAAGTATGCCAAAGGGTAAGGATGAGATCGCTGTAGACCGCATGTATGCAGATAATAATGATATTGCCGTTGGAGACACGATCTGCATTGGTAACAGGAAAAAGAAAGTAAGCGGCTATGTTGCCTTGTCGGATTATAGTGCTCTTTTTTCGGATAACAGTGATATGATGTTTGACGCGACCAAGTTTGGTGTGGCGGTTATGACAAAGCAAGGCTATGATTCTCTCGCTAAAGAGCATGAAAATTATCAGTATGACTGGAAATATAATACGGCACCAAAAGATAAGAAACAGGAGCAGAAACAGTCGGAAGATTTTATTAATGCATTGGCCGAAAAAACATTTCAGGCAGGTGTTACGATTTCCTTAGCATTACCGGCATACGCTAATCAGGCGATTCATTTTGCAAGTGATGATATCGGTGGTGATATGGGAATGATGATCGCGTTATTGTATATACTGATCGCTATTATGGCGTTCGTCTTTTCGGTAACGATCCGTCATACGATCACACGGGAGTCCGCAGTCATCGGTACATTACGCGCCTCCGGATACACCAAAGGAGAACTGATGCGTCATTACTTAGCGGTTCCGATGACTGTCACGTTTCTTGCCTGTGCACTTGGAAATGTACTTGGATACACGTATTTTAAGGGCATAGTAGCAGATATGTATTATGGCAGTTACAGTCTGCCGACTTATGTGACGATTTGGAATGCAAAGGCGTTCGTTATCACGACAGTGGTTCCGCTGATCATTATGCTGATCGTGAACGTGCTGTCACTGCAGAGTAAATTGCAATTATCTCCGTTGCGTTTCCTGCGCCGAGACCTTGACCGCAAAAAGAAAAAGAAAGCGATGCGTTTGCCGAAGTGGTCGTTTTTTAACCGTTTCCGTATTCGTGTGATCACACAAAACCGTTCCAGTTACATTACGTTGTTTGCCGGAATGTTATTTGCCAGTCTTCTGCTGTTGTTTGGTATGATGATGATTCCGCTATTGTCTCATTATAAAAATGAAGTGGTAAACGGAATGCTTGCGGATTATCAATATGTTTTGAAAGCGCCCGTACGGACTTCAGATGATCAAGCAGAAAAATATTGCATGACCTCTCTGATATATAAAGGTTCCAAAGATGAGTCGATCAGCATTATGGGATTAGAACAAAACAGCAAATACTTTAAGCATAGACTGCCCGAAGATGGAGTTATGATCTCGGATAGTTTTGCGGAAAAATACGGTGTGAAAAAGGGAGACACCTTACAATTACAGGATGAATATTCCGGTAAAAAGTATCGTTTCCGTGTAAAGGAAACCGTTGCCTATGCAGCGGGTCTGTCCGTATTTATGGACATTGACAAGTACCGTGATACGTTTGATGAAGAAGTGGATATGATGCAGCTTGCGATGAGTTATCCGGAAGTGCTGTTGGCGCAGCTTTCTACACCGGAAGAAAGTAAATATTTTACCGGGTATTTGTCGGATCGCAAATTGACCGATATTGATGAAAAATATGTGGATAGCTGCATTACTGTTGACGATATGACAAAGTTATCCAGACAGTTGGATGTTTCCATGGGAGCTATGTTTCAAATGATCAATGTATTTGCGGTACTGTTGGCGGTACTCCTGATCTATCTGCTCACCAAATTGATCTTGGAACGGAATACTACGTCCATTTCGATGGTTAAAATTCTCGGTTATGAAAATAAGGAGATCGCAAGGCTGTACCTGTTAGCGACCAGCTGGGTCGTAGCTCTCAGTGCTCTGGTTGGTTTTGCCATAGCAACGTTATTTATGACCGTGATCTATAAAGCAATCATGATGGAATTTAACGGCTGGCTTACCTTATATTATTCACCGGATATTTATCCGAAAATGTTTGTTATGATCATGGTTTCTTATGCAGTTGTTGCAGCGACACAATATCATAAGATACAGAAGATCCCAATGGACGAAGCGTTGAAAAATGTCGAATAAAATGGATTATTTGCAACGGGTTGTTGACTTTATCCTTGTCACAGAGTATTCTAATGAAATAGATGATCATTAATACATGGATCAATAAAGGAGGACACTCAGTGCAAGAATTTGATATTAATATTTTTGCCAACAGCAGTCAGGCTTTCTGTATTGTCCGTGTTGATCTGGATGAAGGTGGAAAGCCTTTCTCATATACTCCGGTATTTTTCAATCAAGCTTTGATGAATCTGGTTCGTGTTGAAGAGGGACGAACAATAGAAGAACAGTGTCCTATGCTATTTCAAAATATGAATCCGCGGTGGCTGCGTATATTTTATAATGCAGCGTATGAAAATCATAAAAGTGAGATAGAGGATATTTCAGAAGAACATGGCAGATACATTCGTGTACAATGTTTTTCTGCAGGACCCGGATACTGTGCCTGCATCGTCAATGATATTTCCAAGCAGATGTTGACAGAACGTTTCAAAAGTGAATTATATGCGAATATTTCCCACGAAATCAGGACGCCTATGAATGCAATAGCGGGGATGTTATCTCTTATGTATATTCATTTGGAGGAACCGGATAAACTGGAACAATATCTGGAAAAGATTGCAGACTACGGCGATGAATTATTGAATATATTGGACAAAGTATTGGATATGAGCCAGATCGAACTCGGCAAAGTAACATTGGCAGATCAATTGTTTGATATGACAGAAATGATAGAATATGTTGCTGCACAATTACAGCCGGAAAGTACGGCGAAACGACAGCAGGTCAAGATCATAAGTGACGGACTGGTACATAAAAGAGTTGTTGGTGACAGGGGAAGAATACAGCAGATATTGCAGTATCTGATGGAGAATAGCGTGAAATTCACCCCGGAGCAGGGAATGATCACTGTTACCCTGACAGAACGTGCGGCACAGGAGGGGAAATCCTGTTACGTTATGGAAGTAAAGGATAACGGAATGGGGATAGAGCCTGAATTTATGGAATATCTGTACGAACCGTTCTGCCGCTCGGAACGTGTGAAAAAGGCGCATATTCCGGGATGTGGTCTAGGATTAAAAATCGTGAATAGTATAGTAAAAATGATGCGGGGCAGTATTGATGTAGAAACGGATATTCAGCATGGTACGAGTGTAACCGTCATGATCGAGCTGCCGTATATGGATGAATAGAGATGGAAAATTTGGATGCAGGAGACAGACAGATTGCGATGTATTTGCGCATTTCTAAACAGGATCGAACCGGTTCCAAAGAAGGCAGTATTGAGCATCAGAAAAAAATGATCTTAAATTGGCTGCATGACCAACAATTTCTACAGGAAGAGGAAAATGTTACACAAAAAAATTATCTGACAGATAATAAAAATAATCCAACAAATAAATATACGATAATCGAATATAAAGACGAAGGGTACAGTGGCATGACTCAACGACGGCCGGCATATGAAAGATTGTTGGCGGCAGTGTTGATGGGACGTGTGAAAGTGCTTGTGGTTAAGGATTTTTCTCGTTTGTCCAGAGAATATTTAGTATTGGCAAGACTGCGTGAACAGGTAATGCCGGAATGTCAGGTACGGTTGGTTTCATTAGGAGACGGATATGATAGTGATGATTATAAGTCCGCCGGATTTTGTGGAGGACTGGACATTTCCTTTCGAGAACTGTTTTATGAATATTATTGTCATGATATTTCCAGGAAAGTAAAAGGTGCACTTTGGGCTAAAAACGAGAGAGGGGATTATGTGTCCGCTAAAGTGCCATATGGATATCGAAAAGTAAACGGAAGCTTAAAAATACAACCGGAGGAAGCAAAAGTCCTTCGGTTTTTATTTGAGCAGATCGCGGAGGGAATGACTTACAAAAATGCGGGGAAAATAGTAGGTATGGAGGCTGCAAGAGTATGGTATCTTGTGCATAATCCGGTTTACACCGGTTGTCATGTATGGCATCGTTATGAAAATCATATTGACCAGATCCGACGCACGGTCGTTGTGCCAAAAGAACAGTATTGTGTCCGTAAAAACGGACATGAGCCAATCGTATCCGAAGAATTGTTTCATGCAGTTGCCGGGCGTCAGTATTCCACAACGTCAAAGAAACGTCATATCTTCCATGGAATTACGAAATGCGGTCATTGTCAACGGGCTCTAGTGCGCAGACGGAGACATCCCGAAATGCTTTGCTGTCGTCATTGCGGTGAGGGAGAAAGCGAGCGGATCGATATTCAAACCCTATTACAACTATGTGGAGAGCAGTTATGTAAAGAATATAAAGATGATCCGGATTTTTGCGGTTGGGCTCGTGTGATCTTGGGGATCGGAACGGAGGCAGACGCGTTATCACACGCACCGGGGACCGATGGGACTATGTGGGAGAGGGAAGAACTGCGGAGAATTCTCTTAGAGGAGATGATCCAGAAGATTGAAGTGTGGCAGGACAAAAAAGTGTGCATTTATTGGAATTTCTGCTACAATAAACAAGAATGAGAAATGGAACGGAGGTGCTTGGTATGGCGGCAAATCGAACGTATATTGCAATTGATCTTAAGTCCTTTTATGCATCTGTGGAATGTGTCGAGAGAGGACTAAATCCATTGACTACCAATCTTGTTGTGGCTGACAAGAGCCGTACAGAGAAGACAATCTGTCTTGCGGTGTCACCGCCATTAAAAGCACATGGCATTTCCGGCAGAGCCAGATTATTTGAAGTGGTGCAGCGCGTCAAAGAGGTGAATGCCTTGCGCAGAAGGCAGGCACCGGGTTATAAGTTTACCGGGAAATCTGCACAGGCAGAGGAACTTCGTGAGTCACCGGAATTAGAACTGGATTACATTGTGGCGCCTCCGCGAATGGCATATTATTTAGAATACAGTACCAAAATTTATCAGATATATTTAAAATATGTAGCCCCGGAAGATATACATGTATATTCCATTGATGAAGTTTTTATGGATGTAACACATTATTTGAAAACGTATCAAAAGACACCGAGACAGCTTGCACAGCAAATGATCCAAGATGTATTGGAGAACACCGGGATCACAGCAACGGCGGGGATTGGAACGAATATGTATCTGTGCAAGATCGCAATGGATATTTTGGCAAAACATATCATTCCGGATGAGAATGGGGTGCGGATCGCCAGTCTGGATGAGATCTCGTATCGTAAGTTGTTGTGGTCGCATCAGCCGATCACGGATTTTTGGCGCGTCGGCGCCGGTTATGCGAAGAAACTGGCTGCGGAAGGCCTGTATACGATGGGAGATATTGCGAGGTGTTCATTAGGCAAGGGGACAGACTATTATAACGAAGATTTATTATACAAAATGTTTGGAGTCAATGCAGAGCTGTTGATCGATCATGCGTGGGGATATGAACCGTGTACGATCGCACAGGTAAAGGCGTATAAGCCATCGACGAACAGTATCAGTTCGGGACAGGTTTTGCAGGAACCGTATGATTTTGATAAGGCAAAGCTAGTGGTGCGGGAGATGACGGATCTGCTCGTGCTGGAGCTTGTAGATAAGCGTCTGGTGACCGATCAGATGGTATTAACGATAGGATATGATATTGATAATCTGCGTGATCAGAAGATAAAGTACGGCGGTAGTGTGACAACAGATCGATATGGCCGCAAAGTGCCCAAACATGCTCATGGCACTGTTAATCTGCCGCAGAAGACTTCTTCAACCCGGGAGATCATGGAGGCTGTGAGCGATCTGTATGACCGGATCGTAGATCCGAAGCTGCTAGTTCGTCGTATTACGGTCGTTGCAGCAAAGGTAATTGATGAGGCAGATATCCCCAAACAGGAATGCATACAGATGAGTTTGTTTGAGGATTATGAGGCGCAGGAAGTCAAACAGCAGCAGGACTCAGAAGCCAAACAAAAAGAGCGTAATATGCAGGAAGCATTGCTTAAGATCAAGAAGAAATATGGCAAGAATGCAGTATTGCGTGGAATGAATTTTGAGGAGGGGGCAACGGCAAAGGACCGAAACCGCCAGATTGGAGGACATCGTGCTTGACCTTTTAGCACAAAATGAATTTTCGCAGGAATTTGCATCGATGATCGAAGAGCAGGTTATGAAAAAATATGGCGATATTTTGTATCAGGAGCATCCGGTATCTGCCAATCATCTGCCAATGTCGGTCGACAACCGTGCTGCACAGTTTTCGCCGTTTGCCGCATTGACCGGACATGAAGAGGCGATACAGGAAACAGCGCGGCTGACAGACAGACGGCACGAAATGGATGAGGAGAGCACCAGATTGCTCAATGAGCGGTATCACGAGCTGTTAGAACGCTTTGCAGAGCAGCCGTGGATCTCGCTAACGTATTTTGTCCCGGATGACAGGAAAGAAGGCGGCAAATATGTAACCGTACAGAGCACCGTAAAAAAGATAAAAGAATATGAACGACAGCTTGTGCTAGCGGATGAACGCATTATATCGATGTCTGATATTGTTTCAATGCAGTTTTTAGATCGTCCCTAGCGTTGCCAACGCACATAAGGTAAGGTAAAAGGAGGAATGGGTTATGCAGACTGTTATCGTACGTTATGAAGGGGCATTGGCGCAAAGCGTAGAACGGGAGATCCCGGGGGCTACAACTGTAGAACTATTTAATGAATATGGCGTGGTTACGATTCCGGATGGACAGCTTGAGACATTACGTGCCCTTCCTGAGGTGGAATATATCGAGCTGCCAAAACGTCTTTATTTTGATCTGGAGCAGGGACGGAGAGTTTCCTGTCTGTCATCGACGACATTACCGGATCAAAATGTGGAGGGATTGCAGGGAAAAGGTGTGCTGGTCGGTATTATTGATTCAGGAATTGATTATAGCCATCCGGATTTTATCCGCGACGATGGAACGAGCCGGATCGCATTTTGCTGGGATCAATCCGGGGAGCAGGAAGGGCGTGCCCCGGAAGGGTTTTCAATCGGAGTAGAATATACAGCGGAAGACTTTGATAAGGCATTGCGGATGCCGGAAGAGAGACGGCGGGAGATCGTGGCTGTTGATGATCGTGTCCTAGGACATGGAACGGCAGTTGCAGGTGTGGCGGCGGGGAATGGAAGAGGCTCTGTCAGTCGGCGGAATCGCGGCATAGCTTCAGAAAGTGATCTGATCATCGTAAAACTGGCCGGAAGGGACGATGGATTTCCGAGAACGACAGAAGTGATGGAGGGCTTAGATTATGTTTTGCGTAAGGCGATCAGACTGCAGCAGCCGATCGCAGTCAACTTAAGTTTTGGCAATAATTATGGTCCTCACGACGGCCGGTCTTTGTTTGAAAACTATATTTCTGAATTGAATGGTGTTTGGAAAAACATGATCGTTGTGGCAGCAGGTAATGAGGGAAATGCAAGGCACCACACACAGGTGGCGCTGCCCAAGGGGGATTTCCGGATATACGGAAATGGCGGGTTCGATGGTTCAAGAATAAATTCAGATAATTCTACAGAGGTAGAATTTGCTTTAGCAGAAGGAGAGAGAGCACTTACGATTCAATTGTGGAAATCCTATGTCGATCGTTTGGAATTATATGTGGTTTCACCATCCGGGGAGCGGTTCCGGATGCCGGAGGAAGGTACCGGTGTGCGGTATATGTTAGGTGGTGACAGTACATTATCTATTGTACATGGCACGCCGACACCGTATACGATTTCACAGGAAATATACATGGAATGGACTGCCGGGGAGGGAGTTACCCTGCCTGCCGGTATATGGAGCATTGTTCTGTATCCGAGAGAGATTCGAGAAGGAGTATGTAATTTGTGGATGTCCGGGATAGAGGCAAGCGGCAGTCAGACCGGATTTTTAATGCCGGTCACGAATACCACGTTGACAATTCCTGCAACAGCAGATCGTATTGTTTCTGTGGGGGCGTATCAGGCAGATACGATGGCAGTTGCCCCATTTTCGGGGAGAGGATTTACAGCTTCCGGGCAGGTCGCACCGACACTTGTAGCCCCGGGTGTAGATATCCTGACGGCTGCTCCCGGCGGGGGATATGAGAGACGCACGGGTACGTCGATTGCCGCTCCATTTGTGACAGGCGCAGCGGCATTATTAATGGAGTGGGGAATTGTTCGTGGCAATGATGTGGAATTGTATGGCGAAAAGGGAAAGGCTTATCTGATGCGCGGTGCCAAACCGCTGCCGGGGATCACAGATTATCCGGATGTGGCAGCAGGATATGGCCGACTCTGTGTAGAGCAGAGTATACCCAAGTGATGAAAGTATATTTTGGGTGAAGAGAAGATGCTGATTACATTTTAATCTTGACAAACTATCAATTAGTATATATACTATCAATTGATGGTATATGCGTTGGGGGTGATTAGTATATTTCTTAGCTATCAATCGAAAAAAAGAGAAGTAGCTGCTTTTCTAGATGAACTGCATCAGTTACTTGAGAGCGATGACTTTGACATAAATATGGATTTAATCCTTATTCGAAAGAAAAAACAAGGGGATGATTGGAAATTTTCGACACCGTATACATTGCTTGATCTTGAGTACAATGCAGAAGATGTTGTTAATCGATTAAAAGAGTTAAAAGTTGAAGAGTATGCAGAAACAAAAATTGATACAGATGATATAAATCCACCAATACTATTTGTGTTTGGAAAAGACATAAATGATAGACTTATTTATGTAAAGTTGAAGATTCGTGATCAGCAGAAACAAATAGTATGTGTGTCATTTCATTATGCAAAGGATAAAATGCAGTATCCATATGCATAATGGAATGTTGAAGGAGGGAAGACAATGGAGAGTAATACATTAATTAGAAAAGTTCATATGTCATGTCCGTTATGTAACAAGGCACATGAAATCGAAGAGAGAAAGAGAACTACGAGTATTATATTAAAAGGCGAGGAAGTAACCTATGAAGAACGGTTCTATTTTTGTGCAAACGCGGATGAGAATGAGAACGAATTTGAAACCGGAGCAATGACAAATGAAAATCTCCTTAATGCAAGGAATGCATACCGGGTTAAGATGGGACTTCTCACTTCCGATGAGATTGTTGCCATTAGAGAAAGCTATGGGCTCTCTCAGGTTGATCTTGCCAAACTGCTTGGATGGGGAGAAGCAACAATATCTCGCTATGAAAGTAAAGGAATTCAAGATGAGGCTTATGACACGATGCTTCGATTAGTAAAAGACAATCCGTTGCAGGCGTTAGAATTTTTGAAAAAGAATTCTGAAAAGTTTTCGGTCATGAAGCGGTTAGACATAAAAGTAAAGATTATAGAAAAACTAGATTCTTATGGCAAGGAATTTCTTACAAGGCAAACATTTGAAGGTGAGTATGCAAATTTTGAAGAGTTATCTGACTCCAATGGGTTTGCAATGCTTAACATTGACAAAATCGAAGCAATGATTTCTTATATTGCAGAAAAAGTAGATAACTTGTTTAAGGTCAAATTGATGAAAATGCTTTGGTATTCAGATGCCGTATCATACATTAAAAATGGATGTGCAATGACCGGTATGGTATATCGACATGAGCCTATGGGGGCACTTCCGGTTGGACATTATAGTTTGATGAATTTAGAAAATATAAATGTTCAAGAAGAAATGAGTTATAATTATGACACGATGCTTCATATATATCCAACTGCGAATATGGATTATTCGGTTTTAACAGATAGCGAAATAAATATATTGGATAAAGTGATCGCAAAGTTTAAGGATTATAAGGCAAAAGATATTATAGAATATATGCACGATGAAAGGGCATACATGGAGACCAAACCCGGAGAAATAATTCCTTTTAGCTTAGCAAAAGAAATAAAAGCCTTTTAATAGGATGAGTAGTAATTATGGGCACTTGCAGATAATGCGAGTGCCTTCGTCTTATACCGTAAAACATTTTGAGAGAATATATCCCTTATCAATCTTTGGTTTTGTAATATAACATGCAATGGCAATAGCCTTCGAAATCAGGATCTGCAATCTGTTCCCGAAATTCTTTGCACATGCATTTGTTATCTTCTGTCATTTCCAGACGACATGGGCAGTAACCATTCTTTTTCTTTAAGCCTTCCTTGATACGAGCAACAACCTCGGCATCTTCATTATATCGAACCATAATTCTACCTTCCCTTCTACCTTCCCGAACTTCTCTTTTCGGAAAAGTCCAAATTCGCATTACTAAATGCAAACCTTACACACAACGTAACTGTAGCCATACCGCATATTGTTTATTATGTACGTAACTCAAACTTCCCATACCTCAAATCCTCCACAACCACATATTGCTTATTATGTCAATGACTATATAGCATTTTGCAGGTTATAACATCACGGGAATATTCCTTTCATGTTTTCTGCGAAAATAAGCTTGCGCAGTGCCACAATATAGGCCGCCATGCGCACCGTACATTTACACTCTTCTACGACATCCATGATTGCAGTAAAGGATTTCGTCATCAGTGATTCTAACATTTCATTTACCTGATTACGCTCCCAGGTTAATTCCTGGATATTTTGTACCCACTCGAAATAAGATACGATCACGCCACCACTATTTGCAAAAATATCCGGTACAACCGTGATGCCACGCTTCTCTAATATTTTATCTGCCTCTTCCGTGGTTGGTCCATTTGCAGCCTCTACAATGTATTTACAGCGCAGCTCAGAGGCATTGTCTGCCGTGATCTGATTCTCCAGTGCTGCCGGAACAAGCACATCACATTCACAAGTAAGAACTTCTGCATTGCTGATATGACTGACACCATCCGCCTCGTAATCTTTGAGCAGTTTACCGGTAGATTCCAAAAAGGTGCAGATCGTGTCAATATCCAACCCTTCCTCACAATATAAGCCGCCTGACACATCACTGATCGCAATCACTTTCGCATCGCGATGATAAAAAATCTTTGCCGCATTACTTCCGACATTACCCATTCCCTGAATGGCAATCTTTGTTCCGGCAAGCTCTTTATTTTCTTTGGCAAGCAGCAATTTTGTACTGATCACTACACCACGGCCGGTTGCTGAATTTCTCCCTCGTGAACCGCCGAGTTCTACAGGTTTACCTGTAACTACACCCGGGCAAGGCTTTCCGTTTAACTGACTGTAGGTGTCCAACACCCATGCCATCGTCTGTGCATTGGTATTGACATCCGGTGCCGGAATATCTGTATCCGCACCAATGATCGGCGCAATAGCAAAGGTATATCTTCGTGTCAGATTGCGCAGTTCACGTTCCGATAACGTAGACGGATCTACCTTGATGCCACCTTTCGCCCCGCCGTAAGGAATATTGGCTACCGCACATTTTAAGGACATCCAAGTTGCTAACGCTTTCACTTCCGATAACGTGCAGTCCTGATGGTAACGAATACCTCCCTTAAAAGGACCACGAATATTAGAATGCTGTACACGATATCCTTCAAACACTTTGATCGTGCCATCATCCATTTCAACCGGCAAATATACTTTTGTTTCTCTCTGTGGATTTTTAATGATTTCAAACATTTTTTTATCGATGTGTCCGACTTCCATCGCTTCCGTCATGACATCAATAACATTCTCATATGGATCGTATGCTTTTGACATGGGCTCTCTCCTTTGGTGCTAAAATAATTGTGTCATTCCCCAGGGTTCGTAAGCTTACATACAAGAGAAAAGAAACCAAATAGCTTTGATCCTGTTTCTTTGCTCTTGCATGAACGCATCATATTCCTATCTTCACCAAAGGTCAATACTTCCCATGAAAGTCCGTTCCATTTAATTTTTTTAATCATTTGCAGCTAATTTTAAGAAGTCAATGTCATTTTTAATTAATAATATAAAGTATTTTGTATCACGCACGTTTTCAAATCTTTGCGGTGCACAATGCACTTAGCAAACTCCCGCATTTAGTCATCATACTCCTCCAGGAAAGAATGTTTGACGCCATCTTTTTTGTATGCAATGACCGTAGAAAGATTTACATTTTCAATACTCTTAAAAATATTACCTTCCACATATGGATTCACCCGTTTCAATCGCTTGATCAGTTCCTTGATCTCAACACGCTTAGACTGATTTTCCTCATTATTACAAGTTGTACAGGTGTCGGTAAACTTGCAGGCGCACTGGATAAAGTGCAGATCATTATAATCCCGCCAAGCTTTAATATCATCCTCACGCACCAAATATAACGGACGGATCAGCTCCATCCCCTCGAAATTCGTGCTGTGCAGTTTCGGCATCATCGTCTGGATCTGTGCTCCGTACAGCATTCCCATCAAAATCGTCTCGATCACATCATCATAATGATGGCCAAGCGCAATCTTGTTACATCCCATACTTTTGGCATACGTGTACAAATGTCCACGCCGCATACGCGCACACAAATAACATGGTGATTTTTCCACATGGTATACAGATTCAAAAATATCCGATTCAAAAATCTCGATCGGGATCTGCAGTCTTTTGGCATTTTCCTCGATCACCTGACGATTCGCCGGGCTGTAACCCGGATCCATCACGAGAAATTTAACCTCAAAATCAAACTTATTGTGACGTTTTAACTCCTGAAAACACTTTGCCATAAGCATAGAGTCTTTTCCCCCGGAAATGCACACCGCTATCCGATCTCCCGGTTTGACAAGCTCATATGTGTTGATCGCTTTGGCAAATTTGGACCAGATTGTTTTCTTAAACTTCTTACGCAGGCTTTGTTCTGCTTCTGCTGCCACATCTTTTTCTTCCGGTGCGCTCATAAAATCCATAAGCCACGCCACATAGCCACCTTCCAGACTAACGGCATCGATTCCCTTCTCACGAAGCTTGTCGGCTGCTTCGACGCTAAATTTACCTCTGCTGCAACAAATTACCAACTTCTTGGACGGGTCTACTTCTTCACAAGATAATATGTCTTCCTGAGGTGCTGCGATTGCTCCCGGAATGGCACCATGAGCAATACTTTCTGCATCACGTATATCGATCAACTGATACGAATCCTTAGGAAGCTCCTTTACTTCTTCTATAGTAATACTGTTCATTTTGCACTCCTTATCTCTCACCTGCTTACTGAATCGTCTCTCTCGGTACGCTTAAGTCCTTGATCACTTCACCGGCTAAGATCAAACCGGCAACTGATGGCACATACGCCACACTTCCCGGAATATCACGTCTCTCCGTGCACTTATGCTGTGCTCCCGGCGGACAAATACAGTGATTACGGCAACTGATCGCCATATCTTCCATTGGTCTTGTAGGTTTCTCCTCGGAATATACGACTTTCAGCTTTTTGATCCCACGCTTCTTTAATTCCCGGCGCATAACACGTGCCAAAGGACATACTTTCGTTTTATAGATATCGGCAACTCGAAAAGCACTGGCATCCAATTTATTGCCGGCCCCCATACTGCTAATAACCGGGACATGCTTCTCTTCCGCTTTCATAATGAGCGTGATCTTTGCAGTCACCGTGTCGACCGCATCCACAATATAATCATACTCTTCAAAAGGAAATTCGTCTGCATTTTCCGGCAGAAAAAAACACTTGTGCGTGCGCACCTGTGCATCCGGATTGATCGACAAAATGCGATCCTTCATTACATCCACCTTATACTGCCCGACTGTATTTCGCGTTGCAATAATCTGTCGATTGAGATTGGTCAGGCACACCTTGTCATCATCGATCAGATCAAAGGCACCTACTCCACTTCGTACTAATGCCTCACAAACATAGCCACCTACTCCCCCAACGCCAAACACAGCCACACGCGACTGCTTTAATTTTTCCATCGTTTCTTTGCCAAGCAACAGCTCGGTTCTCGAAAATTGTGTCAGCATACTAAATCTCCATTCTGCAAATGCTTTATATGAAAACGATTGCAAATAAATAATCCAATAGGATTCTTCCTTAAAACGCACTCGGCAACAATATACTCTCATTTCCCCGTGTTGTCAAAAAACTATTTCCATTTCGTGTCATTTCATGTAAAATATTCGCTGTACTATTTCGTGTCGTGATAAGAATCACCATTTAAATAGCCTGCAAATAAAAAAATCAAGGCTAAATTGCAGAAAGGAGTATCGTATTTTGAAAAAATTACTATGTACCATATTAAGCCTAACATTACTATTAACAGGCTGTACTATCGGAAACGGCAATATCCGTATCGGTGCTGCCGGAATTGGAGGTATGTACTATACGTTTGCCAATACATTAGCAGGCCTATGCACCAAAGAGGATACCGGTTTCGAACTTGAAGTAAAAAAGACCGCAGGATCTGCCGCTAATCTGCGTCTTCTATCCAGCAATTACATCGAACTTGGTATTGCACAGGCAGATCTGATCGACGCGGCATATCAGGGCACCGGCGTTTTTACCGGCAAAAAATGCCAAAACTTCAAAGCAGTCGCAAGCCTGTATCCGGAAGCGTGCCAAATTGTTGTGCGTAAGGATTCCGATATCGAAACCATTGATGATCTGCAAGGCAAAAAGGTCAGCATTGGCGAGGAAGAATCCGGAAGTGAACTAAACGCCAGACAAATATTAGAAATGTCCGGACTGCCGGAAGATCTGATCAAGACGAAGCATTTAGATTATACCGATGCTGCCGACAAATTAGCAGCGGGAAAGATTGATGCATTTTTCTTCACCGCCGGGGCACAAACTACTGTTGTAGAAGAGTTGGCAAAGCACTGTGATATCCGATTGTTAAATTTGGACGATAAACTACGCGGCAAACTTACCACTGCCTATCCATTTTATTCCGATTATACCATTCCCGCCGGCACTTATACCGGGCAGGAAGAGGATATCCAGACTGTTTGCGTACAATCCGTATTGGTCGCCAGTGATGCACTCGACAACGCCACCGTCAAAAAACTGACAAAAACAATCTTTGCCCATCAAAAAGGATTACAATATGCTACGTCCGTTGACCTTCAGTTAAATGAGAGTTCTGCGATCAAAGGAGTCCCGATTCCTTTTCATCCAGGCGCTGCTGCCTATTATTCCGAACGAGGGATCAACGTGAAAACAGAATAAACCTCTAATGGATCTGAGATCCATTAGAGGAGGCAAGATAACTCCTTCAACACATTCTCATATTAGAATGCACATTTTTAGAAAGGCATTTATTTATTATGATAAAAATAGAACTTGATATGTATCAGACACTGGCGGTCGCCGTCTTAGTACTGATGCTTGGCGCCTACCTCAAATCCAAAATATATTTCTTAGAAAAATTTTGTATTCCGGCACCTGTCATTGGCGGACTGTTATTCGCCATCTTTACCTGTATCTGTTATACCACCGGAGTGGCAGAATTTTCATTCGATGATATTTTGCGCGAAGTATGCATGGTATTTTTCTTTACTTCCGTAGGATTTCAGGCGAATCTCAAGGTGCTGCGCAGTGGCGGAAAATCGTTGATCCTATTCTTGTTTCTCGTCATTGCCTTGATCGTATCTCAAAATCTGCTTGCTGTTGGTATAGCTAAGCTGCTTGGCTTAAGCCCTCTGGTCGGTATGTGCACCGGTTCCATCCCGATGGTCGGCGGTCATGGTACCGCAGGCGCTTTCGGTCCTGTCTTAGAAGACTTTAACATCAAAGGAGCAACCACGATCTGTACCGCTGCAGCTACGTTTGGATTGATCTCCGGCAGTTTGGTCGGTGGGCCGCTTGGCAAACGATTGATCGAAAAACGCGGCTTATTAGATACTGCCATTCCGGAGGATGACACATTGTTGGTCGAAGATGAAAAGAAGCATGAACGACATACCAACATGTACGCCGCCGCGGTCTTTCAGCTCATCTTAGCCATCGGACTCGGCACCATTTTTTCTTGGTTACTGACGAAGACCGGCATGACGTTTCCAATATATATCGGAGCCATGATCGCTGCTGCGCTTTTTCGCAACATTGGCGAATATAGCGGTAAATTTACTATTCATATGGGTGAGATCAACGACTTGGGAGGAATCTCCTTGTCGCTGTTTTTGGGCATTGCCATGATCACCTTAAAGTTATGGCAGCTCGCATCCCTTGCACTTCCACTATTTATTCTTCTGGCGGTGCAGGTGCTTCTGATCTGCTGTTTTACCTACTTCCTACTATTTAATATCATGGGAAGAGACTATGATGCAGCGGTGCTGGTAGCCGGAACGTGTGGTTTTGGTATGGGTGCAACACCAAATGCAATGGCCAATATGCAGGCGATCTGCGAAAAATACACCACTTCGGTAAAAGCTTATCTGCTGATTCCGCTCGTCGGCAGTTTATTTGCAGATTTTATTAACAGTTTGGTCATCACATTTTTCATCAACCTAATTTAGGGATACTATCAAACATTGATACTTTGACGATTATTAGACATGCGCGGTGTCAAAACCGCAGAAAGAGAGGGAGCTATGTTTCATAAGAATCGAACCCGAAAGAAGGACAGCAAGCCAAAAGAAGCAGGCTATAAATTAACCTATGACAATCTAGCCATTCCAGAGGTACACACACACGAACAACCGGAGATCATGGATTCGACAGAGGAGCCGGGCGACGTCACTTATGACAGCGTTGCGATTCCGGAAGTTCATATCCGCAAAAAAGACACGAAACCTGCCGATCAGTAAATAACGATATTACTAAAACTTCCCATACCGGAAGTTATTGTCCAAACCACATATTGCTTATTATGTCAGTAAAACAATAGCTATTTTGCAACCGATAAAGTAAATTATCCTGCCATCAAAAAAACTAAGACAATTGCCGAAGAACGCAGAGTTTTTACGTGATTTCTTATTTTGTTAAGTCTCTGATGAATACAT